>SAMEA104404106__coassemble_162_pt1 | contig 84527 bp, 88 predicted proteins | sample SAMEA104404106__metabat2_high_PE_001 | metagenome-assembled genome bin SAMEA104404106 (sample SAMEA104404106) | Balaenoptera acutorostrata
AAATCATATCATAATCTAATAATGAACCTTCTCCTTGATAATAAGACAAAGTATTATGTTGATTTTCAAGTATATCTTCTGTTTTACCAGAAACATTGGCAAATCTCTCATAATCATTGATCTGAACATCATCACCTTTATGAATCAAATAATCAATAGTTATAAAAGGATAGTCTTCAAATAAAGAAGGATCCGTTGTATAAAAATCTCCTGTTTTTAATGTTGATGGTGTCACAAAAACATTTTGTAATGAATAATGTTTGTTATTTCCAGTATAATGAACGACTTCATCACGATGTAATTGGGCAGACTTTTGATAGATGGATTTCCCTTTTCTCACAATTTGGATATCAAATTCAAACCAAGCAGGACCTACATCATCAAACGCTTTTTGAGGATCAATAGCGTTCAAAGAAAGCATTTGCGTATTGGCTTTAACTTTGACCTTTTGTTTTAAAGACTTATCATTGACATGATAAGTCAATATCACTTCATCATTGGCTTTCATTTGATGATCAAGCCATAAAAGACGTCCTCCTCCAAAAGAAGAAACATTATTTTTACGAGTCGCTTGTAAACCATCAATCATAAAGTCATCGTCTTGTAAACTGTAAGAATACAAATAATCAACACGATCAACATAGCTATGAAATATAAAATTGCGATACCATAAGAACATTGTTCCAACAAGTAAGCATAACAATATTCCGATACACATGAATTGTCTTTTTATTTCTTTATTCATATCATCACCTTTTCCCATTATATAGGTTTTCATAAAAAAAGAAAAGACCAAGTCTTTTCTTATTTTAACTTCACATCAATAACCTTTGTTTGCCCTTGACGATTGATTGTTAATTTTACTTTATCACCAGGATTTTTAGAATAAAGCGTTGTAAGGAAATCTTTATAAGTCATAATTTCCTTTCCATCAAATTCAATAATCACATCTTTTGCACGAATACCTGCATGATCAGCAGCTGATCCTGGTTGAACTTCAGCAACATAAATCCCATGATTCAAATTGGTTTCAATACGATAACGATACAAATCATATGAAGAATATCCATCCAATGAAACAGCACTCACACCTAAAACTGGACGAGACACTTTTCCTTTACTAATGATTTGTTCAACCATATTCACAGCATCATTAATTGGTAAAGCAAATCCCATACCTTCTACAGATTCAGAAGCAAATTTCATAGAAGTAATACCCACAAGTTCTCCAACAGAATTGATCAAAGCACCACCACTATTTCCTGGATTGATTGCTGCATCTGTTTGAATAACATTCATATCCCAATCATCTTGACGGTCATTATTTAAATCAACAGAGACACTACGTTTTGGTGCAGAAACAATACCTTGAGTCACTGTACCTGCGTATTCAATACCTAGTGGACTACCCACTGCAAGAACAGTCTCACCTGTATCTAATAATTCAGAATCACCAATTTTAAATGGAGAGACTTCAAAATTAACACTCATTTTTAAAACAGCAATATCACCATAACGATCACTACCCACAAGTTCAGCCTTTACAGATTCACCATTAGCATAAACCACTTCAATATCTTGAGAATTGGCAATCACATGATGATTTGTAATCACATACACATGTTTCCCATCTTGTTTGTAGATAACACCACTACCACTTCCAGCCATACGATGATCTTGATAAACAGCAATTCCTACTGTTGACGCTTTGGCTTTTTTAATCACTTCAGTTAATGATGATTTGACATCAACATTGACTGTTTCTACTCTAGAGCTATTTGTACTTCCTTGAGTTCCAAAAACTTTAAACATCAAAACACCATTGCATACCAAAGAAATCACCAAGCAGACACTCACAATCACTTTAAAATAATCTTTTTTCTTATGAGGTTTTTGAGGTTCTTTAAAAGAGCCTTGATCTTGGTTTGATTCTTTTTGACCCTCTTCATCTTTATCATAAACAACAAAATCTTGAGTCATCTCATTATTTTCATTCATATTGTCCATAAAATCATCCTTTCTCCTTTTTTCATTTTAAATGAGGAATGTTTTGATAATATTGACTATTCATGTGAAATTATCAAAACCTCTTAGGTATCATATAGTTTTCATTTGAACTAATAATGAACAATAAAAAAAGCTTACATAATGTAAGCTAATTATTTTGCTAAAGCTTTTTTAGCTGAATCAACGATAGCAGTGAATCCTTTTGGATCTGCGATTGCGATTTCTGATAACATTTTTCTGTTAATGTCAACATGAGCTAATTTTAAACCATGCATTAATTGTGAATAAGAAATATCATTCATTCTTGCTGCAGCATTGATACGAGCAATCCATAATTTTCTCATTTCACGTTTTAAATTTTTTCTATCTCTATAAGCATACACCATTGAGTGCATAACTTGTTCATGAGCTGTTTTATATAATGTATGTTTAGAACCAAAATATCCTTTGGCTAATTTTAAGATTTTCTTTCTTCTACGTCTAGTTGTAAATCCACCTTTAACTCTTGCCATTCTTTCTTCCTCCTATTTATTATCTACCTTGTAATCTTGATTTAATTCTCTTCATATCTGAAGGATGAACTAAAGTTGCTTTTGCTAAGTGTTTCTTTTGTTTGTGAGTTTTGTTATGAGATAAATGTGATACATAAGCATGACCACGTTTTAATTTCCCTGACCCTGTTCTTTTTAAACGTTTTTTAAGACCACTATGTGATTTCATTTTTGGCATAATCTTGTCCTCCTGTTATTTTTTCTTTGGTGCTAATATAGCAATCATTGTTCGTCCTTCTAATTTTGCAGGTTTTTCAACCACACAATAATCAGCACATTCAGCGACGAAATCATCTAGTATTTTTTGACCAATATCAATATGAGCTATTTGTCTTCCTTTGAAACGAACAGCTACTTTAACTTTGTCACCTGATTCTAACATTTTAATTGTTCTTTTTAATTTTACGTTTTTATCATGTGTATCAATTGTTAAAGATAATTGAGTTTCTTTCAATGAAACAACTTTTGAATTCTTTTTCATTTCTTTAAGTTTCTTTTGTTGTTCAAAACGATATTTACCATAATTCATGATACGACACACTGGTGTTTTCGCTTTAGGAGCCACACACACTAAATCTAATTCAGCATCATATGCTGCATTTAATGCTGCATGACGTGACATAACACCTAATTGGTCACCATTTTGATCAATAACCAAAACTTCTTTAAAACGAATTTTTTCATTTACCAAGTCTTCATTTGCATTTGATTGGTTGTTATACTTGCTAATAATAGCCACCTCCTATAAATTATGTAGTACAAATAAAAAGTGAGTACATAAGCACCCACTTGACATTAAGATATTCATCTTAGTGACATTTGCCTAGCGTTTCAGACACTCAGGCGAGAAGTAGGCACTTCTTCTTTCCACTACTTTTCATTTACTTGTACATAATACCTTTTATTTTCGCATTTGTCAACGCTTTTTAAACAATTTATCAAAACTTTCAGGAGTATGAGCAATAAATCTCATTTCCTGATGTGTAAAAGGATGAATAATCATCAATTCATGTGCATGTAACCCCAATCTTTTGATTGGATTTGTTGTTGCACCATATTTATCATCACCAACAATAGGATGATGCAAAGATGACATATGAACACGAATTTGATTCTTACGTCCTGTATCCAAACGCACTTCTAACATAGAATAGCGAGGTGATGTTTTGATCACCTTATAATGCGTAATGGCCTTTTTCCCTTGTTCTTTACTTGTAATATAAACATGTTGTGTCTTTGATTCAGCCAAATAGTTTTCAATAGTTCCTTTTGGCTTCTTCATTTTTCCTTCCACCACAGCAATATATCCACGAACTTTAACATAACGATTCCAGTCATGTGTCAAAGTCTCATATAAAGCTTTTGTTTTTACAAATAACAAAACACCAGAAGTATATTGATCTAAACGATGAACCAAGAATACTTTTTCTTTTTTCTTAGCCAAATACTCTTTAACCATATAAAAAGCTGTTTTATAAGCTTCTTTGCTTGTTTGTTCTGTTAATAAACCACAAGGTTTATCAATCACAAGCAAGTCTTTATCTTCATAAAGAATCTCAAAAGGAGATTGTTCCTTCCCCTTTTTGATTTCTACAACTTGACCTGGTCGTAAGACAAAAGCATGATATGTTTCTATACGACCATCGACATAGATATTTTTATATTTCAATAAATTCTTAATATCATTTCTTTTCTTATGTGTCATAGACACTAAAAAATCAAACAAAATCATTTCTTCTTGAACAGTAAATTTCATCCAATCATCTCTTTCATATGTTCATAAACACATTTTTCCAATAATTCTTCACCACGTCTTAACGCTTCTGATAATTCCATATCACGTGGTGATATTTCATATAAACGATCAAAACCATTATTCAAAAGAATATCTTGATCAAAAATACAACCTGCAAAACCAAATACAGATTTGTTATATTTTTTTGCCATACTCATCACTCCAAAAGGTGTTTTCCCACATAGAGTTTGAGAATCCATACGTCCTTCTCCTACAACAGCAAAATCAACATCATGCATTGCATCTTCTAATTGAAGAGTTTCACTCACTAATTGAAATCCTGGACGAATAGAAGCTTGACAAACAGACATTAAAGCATATCCAAGACCACCAGCAGCACCTGCTCCAGCTTCATTTCTGTAATCATGATTGAATAAAGCATCTACAAGTTCACCATAATGAGCCATTGCTTTGTCTACCACTTCAAATTCTGTTTCTTTTAAACCTTTTTGTTTTGCATAAACATAAGTTGCTCCATTGACTCCACATAATGGATTGTCAACATCACAAACACCAACAATATCAATATCTTTCAAAGAAGATTCTAGATGTGATAAATCAATACTTTGAATATTTTTTAAATCATTCATTGTTAAAACATCATGGTTGAAATGAAAATCAACACCCAAAGCACTTAACATACCAATACCACCATCATTTGTTGCACTTCCACCAAGACAAATAAACAAACGTTTGCTTCCTTTTTGACAAGCAATTTTCATCAATTCACCTAAACCATAAGTTGTTGTTTGATAAGGATTCTTTTGTTCTTCTGTTAACATTTCTAATCCACAAACCTTAGCACATTCAATAATTGCAAGATCTTTGCAATAACCAATGGGTGCTTCCACAGATTCCCCTAAAGGTCCTGTTACACGATAATATTCAATGACACCATGTAATGCATCTACAAGTGTTTCCAGTGTTCCTTCTCCACCATCTGCAAGAGGATATGTTCTCACTTCAATTGTTTCATCATAGTGATGTACACCTCTTTTTACAGCTTCACAAGCATTCTTTGCTGTCATACATTCCTTAAATGAATCTAATGCCACAACACATTTCATGACATATTCCCCCTTTTCATTCATATTATCTTAAAACAAGAGTTGTTACTTTTGTCATTAACATTCCCATTAAAATTTCAATAAGTACAATAAGCCATAAAGGAATCGCTGTTAAACCTAAAGCCAATACCAAAATAGCTAATTTTACGAAGATGGCAATCATATGATTCAAGATTGCATGTGTACGAATCTTTCTTGCTATCATAAAAGTATCATAAACTTTGTTCATATTGGCATCAATCAATACAATATCGCTGCTTTCTACAACTTTTGCATCAGATAATCCTCCACGAGAAACCCCAACATAACTCTTTTGTAATAAAGAAATATCTTTAAAACTATCACCAATATAAACAACAGGTTGAACACATTCATCCATTATTTTTAATTTCTCTTCATTGCTCACATCATTAAAAATCTTGTATTGATCATTTTCAAGAGCAACAGGACCATCATTAAAAATAACCAAGTTCTTTCCTAAATGAGATAATTTTTTAAACAATTCTAATTCTTCTTCATTCACTTCTACACCATCAAAACGATCATAAACAATTGTTTGTGTTGCATTTAAAGAATCCAAACCAAGTGAAGATTCAACAACAATACCTTCTTGGAATGCTTTAGCAAAACCAGCAAGCATACCTAAAGATGTTGTTTGATCACTAAACAAAGATCCACCAATTAATAATAAAATTGCACCAACGTGTAAACAATTCATAAGCAATGCTTCATTTGTAATTGGATAAACAAAAGCAATAAATAAAGCCAAGATCACCATCACTGGTGTATAAATCTTTACAAATTTCTTTGTAATCTTTTCAATCTTAGATTCATAAACTGGAGCTACACTTGCAATTTGCATCAATTCAAGAAGATTTGAACTTTCATAAGGAGAAGTGACTTCAATATACAAGCTTTCTTTACCTGCATTATAATCACCACTATAAACACGTGTTCCTTCAGTAGCATCCTTTAAATCATAAGTACTTGTATTTGTATACGTACTTAATTGAGAATGTCCTTTTTTAACAATCCCTGGAATAGTAATTGTTTCTCCAGGAGCAATGATCAATTGATCACCAACTTCAAAATCATATAAAGAAATACATTCTTCTTGATTGTCTTTAAAACGTTTTCCAGTTTCTGGTATTTTCATTGTTTCATCAATACGATTTAAACATGTTTCTAAACTCTTTGTATAAAAGATGACTGAACATTGATATAAAATAACAGCCAAACATGTTTCAACATAAGCACCTGAAAAAATACCAAGAACCATAGCAACCAAAGTTAAAACTTCTTGATTAAAGAACTTCAATTGTTTTAATTCAGACCACACTTTTTTTAATAAGTTTTCACTCAATAATAATAAAGTCACTAACCACAATAATGAAGTAAATTGATTATGGTTTCTTCCCACCAAGATAGAAATCGCACCTAAAACCAAAATACCACCAATACGAATATAATTTCCAATATATTTTTGTTGGAAAACATCTTCAGAACGAATTGGACGACGATGTTCAACAACTTCAATAGATGGATTAATTTTAAACAATTCTTTTTGTACAACACTCAAAGCATCTCTATAATTTGAAAGTAATGTCAAAATCTTGTTTTGAGGATCATAATGAACGTCTTGAACACGACGATCATTTTGAATACGTTCTTCCAATAAAAAAAGATCTTCTTCTGTTAATACATTTTTAAACATAAAATAATGTTTTCTTTTTTCTCTATTCGCAAAATCATATTGTCTTTTCTTACCATCAACAATTTCCTTTACAATTAAATCTTTATTTACAGCATTAATAATCTTTAATAAAGGTTCAATATCAATGCAATAAAAGACAATAGTATTCTCACTCACTTTAATATGAGAAACTTGTTCTTGTTCATTTAAAGTTAAACTCAATGAATTGAGCTCTTCATCATTTGTAATATGAGAGATCTCAAAAGATTTTTTAGCCAAATGAATCACCCTTTCTTCTCAAGATATCATAACACACTTTTATAAAAAAACAAATAAATCTCTTTTGTTTCATAATTATTCATTTTTTTCACAACAAAAAAAGAGAGCATTATTCGCTCTCATTTTGAGAAAATTCTTCAAGAATTAAATCAGGGTTTTTATCTGTAGCCCAACGAACTCCCCATTGATTTGAGAATAATAATAAGTATTGTCCTTTTAAATCTTGAACTTTCTTTGTATCAGAAGATAAATTTAAAGCTTTTAAATTCACATCTTTATTTTTAATCCATCTTACAAATTGATATGGTAATGGTGTTTGTACAATTTCAACATTATATTCATTTTTCAAACGATATGTTAGAACTTCAAATTGTAATACCCCAACAACACCAACGATAATTTCTTCCATACCCCCACCAAGTTCAGTGAAAATTTGGATAGCCCCTTCTTGTGCAATTTGTTCAACACCTTTCACAAATTGTTTACGTTTCATTGTATCTTTATTACGAATCAATGCAAAGTGTTCAGGAGCAAATGTTGGTATTCCATCATATGCAAATTTATTTTTAGCTGTACAAATTGTATCACCAATAGAGAAAATACCAGGATCAAAAACCCCAATAATATCTCCAGAATAAGCTTCTTCAATTTCTTCTCTATTTTCAGCCATTAATTGTTTTGATTGATTTAATTTGATTTTCTTTTTCCCTTGATAATGATAAACTTCCATACCTTTGGTAAATTTACCAGAACAGATTCTCATAAATGCCATTCTATCTCTATGTGCTTTATTCATATTGGCTTGAATCTTAAAAACAAAAGCACTGAAATCTTCACTTAAAGGATCAATATCTCCCTTATCACTATGTCTAGAAAGAGGAGATGATGTCATTGCCAAGAAATGTTTAAGGAAAGGTTCAACACCAAAATTTGTTAATGCAGATCCAAAACATACTGGAGAAAGTTCACCTTTTTGAACACGATCCAAATCAAATTCAGCTCCAGCTCCATCCAACAATTCAATATCATCCATTAATTTTTGATGTAAAGTATCACCAAGAAGACCTTCTAATGAAGGATCATCGGCACGACATGTTTCAACTTCAACTTCTTTCTTTCCTCCATTCACAGGAACAAAGCGAATGACTTGTTGACTTTCACGTTCATAAACACCTTTGAACTCTTTACCACATCCAATTGGCCAGTTCACTGCACAAGTTTCCATTCCTAATTCGTTTTCAATTTCTTCTAATAATTCATATGGATCTTTGGCTTCTCTATCCATTTTATTAATAAAAGTAAAAACAGGAATATGACGCATTGCACAAACTTTAAATAATTTTCTTGTTTGGTCTTCGACCCCTTTTGAAGCATCAATAACCATGACCGCACTATCAGCAGCCATTAATGTACGATATGTATCTTCAGAGAAATCTTGATGGCCCGGTGTATCCAAGATATTGATACAATACCCATCATAATTAAATTGCAATACTGATGATGTCACTGAGATTCCTCTTTGTTTTTCAATTTCCATCCAGTCACTGACAGCGTGACGAGATTGACGTTTTCCTTTAACCATCCCTGCTTCTTGAATTGCTCCTCCATATAAAAGGAACTTTTCAGTTAATGTAGTTTTCCCAGCATCGGGATGAGAAATAATAGCAAACGTTCTACGTTTCTTCACTTGATCACTAAATTCTGACATATTTACCTCCTTATTCGCTTTTTCCATGATAATGAAAATTCATCATTTTGTCAATTTTAAAATGCATAGTTTCCATCTTTAAAGATATCTACCTCTTCACCATTCTCTAAAGTCGCAACAATAGATAAATCTTTTGTACCAATCATAAAATCAACATGTGTTAAAGAATCATTAATTCCTTTTTCAAATAATTCTTCTTTTGTCATTTCATAACCATTTTCAATAGCTTCACAAAAACCTTTTCCAATAGCCAAATGACAAGCAGCATTTTCATCAAATAATGTATTATAAAATAAAATATTTAAATTACGAATTGGTGAATCATAAGGCACCAAAGCTGCTTCACCAAGATAATGACTTCCTTCATCTGTTTCAATAATAGATTTCAAAACATCATATCCTTTTTTTGCTGTATAATCAACAATACGACCATCTTTAAATGTAATTGAAAATTCATCAATAATATTTCCATTATAATTTAATGGTAAAGAACTATAAACAATACCATTCACATCATCCTTACATGGAGATGTAAAGATTTCTTCAGTTGGCATATTTGGGAAACTATAAACACCATCAGTTGTATAACTTCCTCCTCCAGCAAACAAATAACCTGGATTCATTCCAACAACCAAATCTGTACCTAAACTATTTGTATAATGTAATTTTTGAATATGCATATGATTCAATTTATGAACACGTTGTTCAAAAGAACGACGATGTTCATTCCATACTTCTACGGGATTGTCTTGATCACAACGTGTTACTTTAAAAATAGCATTCCATAAAGCCTCCATCGCTTCATCTTCACTTAAGTCAGGAAAGACCTTTTTTGCCCAGGCAACACTTGGTGCACCAACAATACACCAACGATCCACACCTAAATCTAAGTGATCATAAAATAATGAACACTCTTTATGCATATTCATACTCCATGCTTGAATCTTTGAAGCATCAACACCCATTAAAGCTTCAGGATCACTTGAAGTAATCATCACTGTTGCTGCATGTCTTGAAGCATATTCATTTCTAAGTTCAACCAAATAACGAGGAATATGCGTAAAATGGTCACGATCACAGTGATCATAACGCATACGTGTAATTTTTTCATCTGTATAATGAACAATAACATCCTTGGCACCACATTCATAAGCTGCATTTGCAATTTCTCTAGCAAGTGCAACACATTCAATGGATGCATCAACGACCAATTCTTGTCCTTTTTGGAGATTCACTCCTTGTTTCACTATTAATTCTGCATATTTTTTTAACATATTCTTCACCTCATCTAATAATAAAATTATACCCGTTTCATGCGCATTATCAACAATAACTTGTACAATTTTTTTTAATATGTTATAATTACATTAGCAAACGAACAGAGCACGAGTTTTAAAAGTATTAGTAATTCTACATAGATTAATAGTAGTTGAAAAATGAAGTACTGGTTATTTGCAATAAATTAAAGGAGGTACTTCTCAATGAGTACAGGTAAAGTAAAATGGTTTAAATCTGACAAAGGTTATGGTTTCATCACTATCGAAGGTGAAAACAAAGATGTATTCGTACATTTCTCTGCAATTAATGCAGAAGGATTCAAAACTTTAGAAGAAGGACAAACAGTTGAATTCGACATCGTTGAAGGAGATAGAGGTCCTCAAGCTGCTAACGTTACAGTAGTAGAATAATAAAGTCCTAGAACATCCTAAGGTTTCACCTTAGGGTGTTTTATTTTTAGAAAGGAGTCATTATGGAATTACAAGACATTATGCAACAACAACATTTTGCAGTATTAGGAAATACTCTTGATGAAGACAAATATGCTTTTAAAATTAAACATGGATTATTAGAACAAGGTTATGATGTTTATTGTGTTGGTAAAGAACTTGCATCACTTAATGATATTGAAGGACCTATTGATATCATTGATCTTTGCATTCATCCTGTCAAAGGATTAAAATTACTACAAGAATGCAAAAAAGATTTCAAAATGATTGTGATTCAACCAGGAGCATCTGATGATGCTTTACTTGATTATTTACAAACTCATAAAATTCCTTATATAGATGGATGCTTACTTGTCGGCTTAAAACTCTATCCCAAAAAATAAATAAGCATCCAAACAAAAAGACAATTCTTAAGAATTGTCTTTTTCATTATCTAAAACTTCTTGATATTTTGTATTGAAAATATCTTCTTGATCAAAATCAGCATTCATTTCCTTTAACTCAGGTAACTCTTCTAGAGTTGTTAAAGAAAAAGCATCCATAAATTCATCAGTAACACCATATAAAATAGGTTTACCCGGTGTGTCTTCACGTCCCACTTCTTTAATCAAAGCTTTGGCACATAATTTACGAATCATAGCATCACACCCGACTCCACGAATATCTTCAATACCTACACGTGTAATGGGTTGATTGTAAGCAATAATAGCTAATGTTTCCAAAGCAGCATTGGATAAAGTATTTTCATTTTGTTCAATCATCTTTTGATAATATTCATGATGTTGAGGTAAAGTGGCTATTTTATAAATACCACCATAATTGACAATTTCAAAACCTTTCACTTGGCGATCATCAACAATTTGTGTCAATTCATCCAAACAAGCAATCGTTTCTTTTTTATCGATATTGAGTACTGAAGAGATTTGTTTTACAGAAAGACCTTCATCCCCTGATAAAAACAACATTCCTTCTAGAACACTTAATAATTCTTGACGATCCATTATTCATTCTCCTTTATATAAATCTTGTCAAAATTATGATCTTGTGTTAACACAAGTTCTTTTTTATTAACAAGAACCAGTACAGCCAAAAACGTAATTACAAAATGAGATTTTGTTGGTTCATCAAACAAATCTTCTAATTCCATTGTTTGATGAGGATGTAAACGAAAATAATTTCTAATTTGTTCACTACGTTCATCAATAGATATTTCTACACGTGCAATTTTAGATTCTAAAGGTGTACTTAACATCTTACGTTGAAACATTTTTTGCATTGCACGAATCAAATCATAAACTTCTAAATCATCAGGGATTAATTCTGTTGTATCCACAACATAATCATCCATTAAAGATGGTGCTTTTGTATAGACAGTTTGACGATATTCATAATGTTCTCTAAAATCATCCAAAACATCTTTATATTTCTTATATTCAATCAAGCGACGAATCAATTGTTCTCTAGGATCTTCTTGATAGTCATCTTGAAGTTCTACTTTTTCACGAGGCAATAACATCTTACTCTTCATTTCAATAAGTTGTGCAGCCATCACTAAATATTCAGACATTGTTTCCAATTGTTCAGGTTTCATTTGATCAATATATGATAGATATTGATCGGTAATTACAGAAATCTCTAATGATTGAAGATCCATTTCTTTTTCTTTTACCAAATGTAATAACAAATCCAATGGACCTTGAAAATCATCAAGAATTACTTCATAAGCCATACAATCACACTCCTAGTTGCCATTATAACATAAGAAAATAAAAATACCCAACATATTTTCAAAGAAAAAAGGTTCATAAGAACCTTTTAATCACACATAATTTTAATAATTTCTTTATCTGTTTCCTTCATACCATCACGAGATAAGCGTCCAATGTTACGAATTGTATTTTCAACACCTTTAGAAACAAGTCCATCTCCATCTTTAAATTCATATCCTTGTTTATACATTGCATATCCCATAATACCAGCATCTACACTTGATGCAATTTTAGCAGCACATGAAGGTTTCGCACCATCACAAACAATACCAGAAATAACAGCCAATCCATTAACGATTGTATGTGAAATAGCAACACAGTCTCCACCATCCAAATAAGCGATACCACAACCAGCACCAATACCAGCACTGACAGCACCACAGTATGCAGACAAACGTCCAATACCTGTTTTTTGGTGAATAGTACATAAATTAGAAACCACAAGTGCACGATATAACATTTCTTGTGAAACACCCAAATGTTGCGCATAAATAACTACCGGAATAGACGCTGTCATTCCTTGGTTTCCACTACCAGAGTTAATAATAACAGGCAATTCACACCCACTCATTCTGGCATCACTACCAGCAGCAGCATAAGCTCTGGCTTTGACTTTCACATCATCACCATATGTATTCAATAAAATATTACCAACATTGGCACCCCATTTATTTTTTAAACCTTCGTTAGCAATAGCCATATTATAATCAATTTGTCTTTGTAATGTTTCTTTAACATCTTCGATATCAACACAATTCGCAAATTCATAAATCATTTTAATATTTAATAAAGAACGATCAGTTGCTTCAGAATCATTAGAAACAACAACCCCTTCTTTACTCTTACTAAATAAGACTTCATCATCTTTTTCAATAAGGATAATATTTGTATGATATCCAGCAATTCTTACTTTTGCACGATGAGATAAACCATGAAGTTCAATAGCAATATCCAAAGCACTTCTACCATCAACAGGATGAATATGAATCTCTGTTGTATCCATAAATGCACGCATATCGTCTTTTTGTTTTTGGGTAACATGAGAGATTACTTCTAAAACTTTATCACTATCTCCCGCAACAATACCAGCAACTGCTGCAGCTTCAATCCCTTTTAAACCACCTGTATTTGGTACAATAACACTTTTTACATTTTTAACAATATTCCCACTGACATAAATATCAACACTTTGAATATCATCATCTAAAATTTTACGACATTTACTTCCACAATAAGCCAGTGCAATCGGTTCAGTACATCCCATAGCAGGAACAAGTTCTTCTTTTAAGATTTGCACATAAGTTTGATAAACCTTACTATTTTTATCCACAATCAATTCCTCCTCAACCTCACTTATTCTAACATTTCTCCACAAATTATAAAAGTATTTTCCATACATTTTCAAATTATGAATATAAAAAAAGAAATAATGAAACATTATTTCTTTAATATTTTAATAATTGTATATCCTAAGAATATTTCTAAAGGTATAATAAAGCACTCTTTAATGACACGAATACAGAATGATACCAAGAATGGAATACCATACATGAAATTCAACCACAATGGTGTTAAACATAAAGTACAGATAATTTCTGTTAAAATAACAGCGAACATCCAAATAGCAAATTGACGTGATTCACTGGCATTAATTCTATTTCTTAAATAACAAATCAACCCAATAAATAAAAGTGACAATACAATACATAAAGAAATAAACATAACTTTATCTTTTGTAAGTAAAACATAAACAGTGTCTGAAATCTTCACTTCATGTAATTGATAAATATAAAGTGAAGCACTGAGTCCAATCACACTTATTGCACCAATCGCAATCTTTTGAATCCAATCAGCATTCAACTTCTTGCTGTACTCGCAAATAAGTGAAGGAATCACACAAACCAAAATGGTTGTCAGTGTAAAACCAAAAAATGGAAATGATGTAGGCACCAAAATCAAACCAATAAGATCACTTGTTAAACCAATAATAAAAGCATAACTTGGATTTAAAATAAACCCAGCAACCAATAAAGGTAAATATTCAATACCAACTTTAAAACTTTCTAAACCAAACAATGGAATCATAAAAGATAAAAATCTTTTACATACAGCTGTTAAAATAATAAAAACAGCGGCTAAAGCTAGTTTTTTCACATTTCCTTTATCCATAGGATAAAACTTAAATACATAAAAACCAAGAGCAATAATAATTGCGGCAATGACTATCTGTTCCATAAATACTATGCTACAAATAACAAATTTTCCTGCTTCGTCCTCTTTTCTAGTCCACAGGCGTTAATTCCGATTTAAAAAACCGTACATTCTTTGCTACTAAAGTAGACTCCTCCTTTTTTAAAATATAAAGATATTTTAATATGAAAACCTAAAAAAAACAATAATAAAAAAGAATTCACATAATTATGAATTCTTTCCATTAACAATATTTCTTTCCACCCCTTTTAAGAAAGCCAAGATATTTTCATAGACTTCATGAACACATCTTTCTCTTGCTTCTTTTGAAGCCCATGCAATATGAGGAGTAAAAATCACTTTATTCATATCTTGAATTTGATAAAGAACATCATCATCTAATAAAGGTTCATGTTCAAAAACATCCAAACCAACACCAGCCAAATGTCCTTGATTTAAAACTTTCACCAATGCTTGTTCATCAATAATACCACCACGCCCTACATTAATAAGATACGCTGTTTCTTTCATTTTCAATAAAGCTTCTTCATTGAATAAATAATGTGTTTGTTCATTCAATGGTGCATGAATACTAATAATATCAGAAGATTTCAATAAAGTCTCAAAATCCACTTGTTGATAATCTGCAGTTGCATTGTTTCCACTTGTTGAATAATATTGAACTTTTGCCCCCATGGCAGCAGCAATACCCGCAACTTTACGTCCAATCTGTCCAAGTCCTACAATACCCCAAGTCATAGAAGACACATCATGGAAGATATCATCAAAATAACTAAAACGTTGATCTCTTACATAATCTTTTGATTTCACATAACGATCATAAACAGGATTTTTTTCTACCAAATGCATGAGTAATGCCAAAGTATGTTGCGCAACTGTATCTGTTGAATATCCTTTGACATTGGCAACTTTGATATCATGTCGAGAACAATAGTCTAGATCAACATTATTTGTTCCAGTCGCAAATAAACAAATCAATTCTAATTGATCATTTCCTCTTAATACATCAGCATTCATATTGTTTTTATTTGTAATCACAATTTGTGCATCTTGAATTCTTTCACGAATCTCTTCTTGTTTTGTATCTTCATACATCACAACTTCACCTAAAGCATCAAAACAAGACAAATCCATATCCTTTCCTACAGATCCTCCTTGTAAAATAACAATCTTTTTATGATGATCTTTTAAACGACTGACAATATCTCTTGCTTTTAAATGTTGAACCATCTTTCCTAAATGAATTGCTTCATTTAATTCTAAGATAGGTGATTCTAAAGCAATTCCACACATTGTTTGATCAACAATTTGAAAACTTAAAATGTGTTGAATCATCGCAACACCCAATGCTTTAGAAGTCATTGTTTTGTATTTTTCAATATCTGTTAAGATCACTTCGTTAAATAAAGGATCTTGTTTTAAACAATAAGCAAGACAATCGTCCAAACATTCATAATTTAAAATCTCATCTCTAAACATATCATTATATAATAATGGTAATACAAAATCATATAATTCCATAGGAACAGCCTTACCATATCCTTTGGTAAAATTATAAATAAGGGCAAGTCCCAATTCTTCATCTTTCATTTTATCAACAATTTTCATGTGTATCCTCCTCAAATAAATTGACTTCAATTCTTTGTCTTTCCGCTTTGGCTTTATCATCATAAAAAATCATACATGTTTTCATTTTCTTTTCTTCAGTATTATATCTTACAATATTATAAGATATATAACGACTTTTACTTTCTTTTAAACTTCCAGTCGCACTACCAGCCCCAATATAATAATAACCATTTTGATTTCTAAAATAAGGCAAATGTTTATGCCCATGGAAAATATAATGAATATGTCTTTTTTCCAACCAATCAATCAATAATGGTGCATCAACCAAAACTTTTGATGTTTCAATAATACGTGAAATAAAAGTCTTTTCATGCCATTTTGTTTTAATAAATTGGGCTTTATCTAAAGGATAAACATGGTGATGAAGCAATACAATTAAAGTATAATCTTTAATATTTTCAATTGCTGATAATTCATCATCAATTTCATCCAACTGTCTTTGACCAACCTTACCTCTGGCCAAATTCCCTTCACTACAAGTATTCATTTTAATAAAGATAATTTTTTCATTTTCTAATATACGTATATTTTCACTAAGTCAATAAGCAACCATCTTACTCTTTTGTCCTCTTGCTATAGTTAAACCATGAACGATCATATCGTGATTACCCAAGATAAAAGTGACCTTTGCTTTATATCTTTTTTTCAAGTAATTCATGCAATCATTAGCCATATACATATTTTTACGATTAGGAGAATCCATTAAATCTCCCGTAATCAAAAACTGTAATTGTTTATGTGTACATAAACGTGGAATCACAGTATCTAAAGAATTATATAACTGTTTTAATCCCTTTTCTTTCTTTGCTGGACCCAAATGCAAATCACTCAATTGAATCATATACAAATCATTTTCAAAATGATGATACAACATAAAAATATCATGTCCTTGTTCAACATGTTGAATGACTTTCACATAGTCCTCATGACTATGAATTGGAATAAAAACATCTTGTTTGCCTTGAAAAGCCAAAATACCAGGCCATTGATCTGCATGATTAATCGCACATAAAAAGCTAGGAAAAGGATCAAAGAAAGACAGATTCTTTTTTTGAAAAGCTTCTTCTATGACATAAATATGTGTATGTTCATTCACTTTTGCATCATAATCATAAAGTTGGAGATCCTCTTGGAATCCTGGTAAACATAAAATATGCAAATCATTTTGATAATGTTCCACACAACGATCAAATAAACATTGCAAAGGAATATGCAAAATCATTTCCATATCACTTAAACTCATATGAGTATTCAAAAGACGAAATTCTTTTTCTTGGATTTGTTTCAATGGTTCACAATTAATATGACGCTTTTCTAACCATTCACAAAAAGAAACCAAATACTCATATGAAGATGTCAAATCTCGAACACAAGCAGGTTCATTTTGAAAAACAATATTAAAAAAAGTATTCAACAATTCCCATTCTCTCATGAATTTCACCTCACTCTATATTATACAACAACTTTTGCTTAGATACAAAAAAAGATTGAGGAGAAATCCTCAATCTCATGATTAGAATTTTAAATTTCTTGGTGTTCTTGGGAATGGTTCTACATCTCTGATGTTTTGCATACCAGTTAAATACATTAAGAAACGATCGAATCCTAAACCAAATCCAGCATGTTTACATCCACCAAATCTTCTTAAGTCCATATACCATTGAAGACCTTCTTTAGCCATACCTTTTTCATCCATGATTTTTTCTAAAACTTCATATCTTTCTTCACGTTGACTACCACCAACAAGTTCACCAATACCAGGAACAAGCAAGTCACAAGCAGCAACTGTTTTTTGATCATCATTTAATCTCATATAGAAAGCTTTGATATCTTTAGGATAGTCAGTTAAGAATACAGGACCACCAACAATATTTTCACAAATATAACGTTCATGTTCACTATTTAAATCCATACCCCATTCTACTTTATTATCAAATTTCACACCTGATTTTAATAATAAATCAATCGCTTCAGTATAAGTCATACGTTTAAATTCACTATTTCTTACATGAGTAATACGGTTGATACAATCATGATCAATCATTTGTTCAAAGAATTTCATTTCTTCAGGAGCATTGTCCATAACATAATCAATACAGAATTTCACCATATCTTCAATTAAATCCATATCATCTTCCAAATCAGCAAAAGCGATTTCTGGTTCTACCATCCAGAATTCAGAAGCATGACGAGATGTATTAGAATTTTCAGCTCTAAAAGCAGGTCCAAAAGTATAAACATCTCTAAAAGCCATACAAAATGCTTCAACATGTAATTGACCTGTTACAGTTAAGAAAGCTTCCTTACCAAAGAAATCTTTATCAAAATCTGTATTATCAATTGTAGTTGCTCTAAACATTTCACCAGCACCTTCACCATCATTAGAAGTAATTAATGGTGTATGAACATAAACAAATCCTTGAGATTGGAAGAATTCATGAATAGCCATAGATAAAACACTTCTTAATCTAAAAATCGCATAGAAAGAATTGGCTCTTGGTCTTAAATGAGGAATTTCTCTCATATATTCAAAAGAATGTCTTTTCTTTTGTAATGGGAAATCATCATCACAAGCACCTTCAACAACAACTTGTGTTGCTTCAATTTCAAAAGGTTGTTTTGCATCAGGAGTTAATTTAAACTTCCCTAAAACTCTAATTGCACTACCAGTTGAAATGTGTTTTACTTCATCATAATTATCAATAGAATCTTTTACATAAACAATTTGACAGTTTCTAAAATAAGTACCATCATTTAAAGCTAAGAAACCAACTTTTCCATTATCTCTATTTGTACGTACCCAACCATCTAATTCTACATACTCTAAACTTTCAGTTTCAAAATCCGCACCTGACTTTACCATTTCGTAAAGTTCTCTAATTGTCATAAATTCAAACATATACATCCTCCTATAAAATAAAAAAAGTCATTCCAAAAGGAACGACTTTGTCGCGGTACCATCCTTGTTCATAATAACGATTATGCCCTCTGACTTTAACGCAGTTAACGAGATAGTCTACTTTATTTCTCCTATCTAGTTCATTGAGTGTTCCATATTTTCATTAATCACTTTGCTTCCACCATCCAAAGTTCGCTTTATCATAATCGTTAAAATACGTTCTCAAATCATCACTTATAATATATTATTAACACTTTTTACAAATGATTTCAACAGTTTTTTTATTATTCATCCAATGCATGCATTTTTAAAACCAATTCTTGAATTGCAACAACAACATCCACTGTTTGAATCACTACATCATCATGAACAGTAAAATGACTATGAGTGAAATCAACAATACCTTTCACTCCTAAATCCATTAAACGATCCACCGTTTCCTGTACATTATCAGAAATTGCCAAAATTGCAATTTTACATCCTTCAGGGAATGTTTTTTCCAAGTCATCGATATGATGAAGTTTCACACCAAAACGTTCACCAACCTTATTATGATCACAGTCATAACCACAAACAATCTTACCAACAGTATATTGCCAACGATTGTATTTTAAGATTGCACTACCTAAATTTCCAATACCAACCAAAATAATAGGTTCATCCAATCCTAAACCTAAAACATTATTTAAGATATTAATAATCTCTTTGGTATCATAACCAATACCTCTTTTTCCTAAAGATTCCTTATCTGTTAAGAATCCAAAATCACGACGAATAGTCGTATCTTGAATACCAGTTACTTCACTTAATTCACTTGATAAAAAGTTTTCTTTCCCTTCATGTTGCATATTACGTAATGCCTTTAAATAAATAGGGAAACGAGACATTGTTGCATTAGAAATTTTTGTATTTTTATTCATGATTGTCACCTATGCTTTCTTCTTCTAAATCATAATTTGGTTTTACACTTAAGTCAAGTGATGAAAAACATTGATGTTCATACATCACACGTGCTGCTGAAGCAATCATTGCTGCATTGTCAGTACAATAACTCATTGGAGGGAATAACACTTTGATTGGACTACGCTTTGTAAGTAATTCTCTCAATCCCTTATTTGCACTTACACCACCGGCAACAATAATTTCCTTGACATGATAGTCACGAGCAGCTTTGATTGTTTTTGAAACCAAAACCTCAATAGCTACAGTTTGGAACGAACAAGCCAAATCATGAGGATTTAACTCTTCTTGTCTTTGCTTTGCATTATGAGATAAATTAATGACTGCTGATTTTAAACCACTAAAAGAAAAATCATAAGAATCATCATTTAAAGGTAATGGTAAATGATATGTTGGATGACCTTCATGAGCCATGCGATCAATCACAGGACCACCAGGATAAGGTAAATGTAAAACACGCCCCACCTTATCATAAGCTTCTCCAATTGCATCATCCAAAGTTTCACCAATCACTTCAAAAGAAAATTCACTTTTCATATAAACAAGTTCACTATGTCCACCACTGACAACAAGACATAAACAAGGATATTCAATATCCTCTACAAGTTCATTTGCATAAATATGACCTGCAATATGATGAACACCAATCAATGGTTTATGGTAAGCAAGAGCAAGAGTTTTTGCAGCCTGCATACCAACATGGAGTGAACCCACAAGTCCAGGACCTTTTGTCACAGCAATCGCATCAATATCATTCATATTCACTTGAGCTTCTTGTAAAGCCGTTTTCAATACAGTGGATACACATTCCACATGCATACGACTTGCTATTTCAGGAACAACGCCCCCAAACAAACGATGTGTATCAATTTGTGAAGCCACAACATTGCATAAAAGTTCACGACGATCTTTTAAAATCGCAACAGACATTTCATCACAACTTGATTCCACAGCCAAAATCAAACTCATAGCTTAACCTCCTATCTTCTTAATCATTAAATAAGCATCTTCATGATTATCTTGATAATAATTCTTACGAAGTGCTTCTTTACAAAATCCACAACGTTCATACAAAGCAATAGCTTTTGTATTGGAAACGCGGACTTCTAAGCTCATCACTTCACAATGAGCATTTTCACATTGGTTCAAGGCATATGCCATCAATTGATGACCACAACCTTGTCCTTGATAATCTTGACAAACACCAATTGTTGCAATTTGTGCTTGTTCATAAATAATCCATACATCAACATAACCAATAACCTTATGTTGATCTTCGAGAACATACAAATGAGCAAATTGATTTTCACACAAATCATGTTCAAAATCATCTTTGTTCCAAGCCACCACAAACACGTCTTTTTCAAGAGCAGTGACTGCCTCAAGATCCTCTTTTTGCATTTCTCTTATAAACATATCTTTTTAGCCTCTACATCTTTTAAATATGTTGGCACCAAAGCATCAACATGATCAATAGGTTCAAGATTTTGAGCCAAAACATACATATTTTCAGCCAAAGAACATTCAACAGATGGATAACCCACAACATCGCATTGACCAACAACAGTATAATCTTGATAATTCTTCATCATTTCATGAAACTCTTCAATACTCATTAAAACATCATCTTGAATCGCATGACCATCTTTATAGACACCTACGAAAACTTTATGACTTCTTGCATCAATAACACTGACACATTGATGTAAACCAGCATAAGCCGCCAAAGAAGAGACAGCTTTGATCTTGACATGAGAAATAACACTTAATGTCTTAGCAATAGCCATAGCCACTCTCACCCCAGTATAAGAACCAGGACCTTTGGTAATAATCATTTCATCAATATTTAATAATTCTAAATGATGCTTATCTAAAAGCTTTTCAAGATAAGGAATGGCATTTTCTGATTGTTTCTTAGATCCTAACTCTTGAATGCTTTCTAAACATTGTCCATCTTGATATAAAGCGACCATCAAATATTGATTTGATGTATCCATTAGTAAACTGATCATTTTTCAATCTCCTTTACAATATCTTCATAAGCTTTTCCAATAGGATGAAAAACAAATGTTCGAGAATCATCTTCATTCTTTAAAATAGAAATTTCTAATCTATCCTTAGGTAAGATATCATCAATGAATTGAGGCCATTCAACAACACAAACACCTTCATCTTCAAACATTTCTTCAAATCCCAATTCTTCATTTTGACCTTCTAAACGATAAGCATCAAAATGATATAATGGAAGCTTTCCATTATAAACCTTTACAATTGTAAAAGTAGGAGAATTAATGACTTTTTTAACACCCAATCCCTTACCAATACCCTTGGTAAACGTTGTCTTTCCTGCTCCTAAATCTCCTTGTAAAGTCAAGATAGATCCAGGAAACAAATATTTAGCAAGTGTTTCTCCAAAAGCAATCATGTCTTCTTCATTATAAAAAGTCATCACTCATTCCTCCTTTATCCTTGAATTTGATTTTGATAAATATGATACCAATGTTGAGCAAAACCTGGTCTAAAAGGACCGGACATATTCATTGTCATTTGAATTAAGATTTCTAATTGTTGATTCAAAATTTCATCCAAACGATCACTATAACCCATTTCCTTTTTATGTTGTTTATACTCTTCTACATCCAATACTTTGTATTTATAATCAGGAAAAACTTTTAAATCCAAATCATAATCAATATATTTCAGTGCTTCACCATCATATAAAGTTGGAGAAGCAATATTACAATAAAAATGAACACCATTTTTACGTATCATACAAATCACATTATACCATTGATTTTTAGGAAAATAACAGATAGCTGGTTCTCTTGTATACCATTTTCTTCCATCAGATTCAGTTACAAGAGTACGATCATTCATCACTATAAAATGTTGATCAGTTTCTTCCAAAACATATCCTTTATTCCAACAACGATGAGGATTCCCATCGTGTTTATAACAATGTATTAAAACTTCTTTTCCAACAATTGGTTGATTCATATACATACCTCTTTCTAAAACACTTCCATTATACACAAAATTCAACAATTTTAAAAGAACTAATCAATATAGGTAAAGAAAAAGGGGTTGATATAAGAATCAACCCCTTGATTTCGTTTTTTAGAATTTTAATGATTTCTTTAAACGTGGATATAAAATTGTGAATCCAATATAACATAAGATCAATACTGGTAAACAGTATGAAATATTATAGAAGAATGAATAAACCCATGGATTTTGTCCAGCAGGTGCATATTCAGCAAATAACCAAGCACCAGATAAATAATGTGATAAGAATTTCATAATTAATGTCACAATCACACCTGTATAGATAGTGAAGTTTTTGCATTGAATATTTTTAAATAATGCAGCAAGTCCTACTACAGCAACAGGAATCAAGTAATCTAATACAAGAGACCATGGACCATAGAATGAAGCAAGACCTAAAGCGAATTGTAAAATAACACACATAACACCAACCAATACGCCATATCCAGCACCCATAAAATAACTTGCGAAGATCACTGGTAATAAATCCATACTGATATTACCTCCGGCAGGTTGAGCTGGAATAAAATCAAACACAACTTCTAAAATAATTTGCAAGGCAACAAAAAGAGCCATATAAGACATAGATTTTGTTGTTAACTTGACTTTGAATAAATCTTTCATTTCTTTTCCTCCTATTCTTTTTTTAGGAGCCATACAAATAAAAAAGCTCTCTTGCAGGCAAGAAAGCTAAAAAACATATTTGCTCTCTCTACGCTGGCATTACCCAGTTCAGATAATAAGGGATAAGGTGTAACCTTTCTCAGCATGTGCACCCCTGGCTCATAGTTTATTATATAATGAGTTTAAAAAATTTCAAGTAAAATTATTTTTTACGACGATAATATGTCTTTTTTGAAGACTTTTGTTGAGTCTCATTTGAGAAGTCTTCCATTGGATAAAGGTCCTGTTCAATAACAGGAATGGATTGATGAATCAAATGTTCAATCGCTTCTAATAAAGGCTTTTCTTGATAACTACAAAAAGAAATAGCACATCCTTCTTTTTGTGTTCTTCCTGTACGTCCGATACGATGAATATAAGTTTCCGGTTCTATTGGTAAATCAAAATTAATCACATGACTTAAATAATCAATATCAATCCCACGTGCCACCAAATCCGTTGCAACTAAGAAACGGGCCTTATCTTGACGGAATCTTTCAATCGCACGGGTTCTTTGTCCTTGAGATTGTCCACCATGAATAAATTCAACAGTTTCTTTATATTTTCGTAGTTTCTTTGCAAGTGTTTCTGCATTCTTTTGTGTTCTTACAAAGATAATTGCATTATAAATTTGAGGATCTTCTATCAAATGTTTTAATAATTTGGCTTTATTTAATTTATCAACAAAGTAAACACTTTGTTGAATACTATCGACAACACCATTTTCTTTATTCAACATAATCTCTACAGGATTCTTTAAAAAACGACGAATCACTTTTTGGATATCATCCAAAAGTGTTGCTGAAAATAATAAAGATTGACGTTTTTGAGGAAGCATTTTCATGATTTTTTGAACATCATCTAAAAATCCCATTTCTAACATACGATCTGCTTCATCAAGTACAAAATAACGAATGGATGCACAATCAATATAACCTTGTTGATACAAATCTTTAAAACGTCCCGGTGTTGCAACCAAAATATCCACACCTTCTTTTAACATAGCCACTTGATGACCTTGTTTTACACCACCATAAATCACACATGAGCGTAAATCTAAAGCTGGACATAAAGAATCAAGGACGTCTCCAATTTGCATGGCAAGCTCTCTTGTTGGTGAAAGAATCAAAGCTTTTGTTTCATGTGTTTGAGGATGTTGATAACGATCTAATAATGGGATTAAGAAAGCCAATGTTTTCCCCGTCCCTGTTTTGGCACATCCCACAACATCTCTTCCCTTTAAAGCCACAGGAATAGCTTGTTCTTGAATAGGTGTTGCTTCAATATATCCAAGTTTAAACAAAAGTTCTTTCAATTCTTGATGTATTTCTAATTCTTTAAATAACATAGTAACCTCTTCTTTCTATAAAAAAAGGATAAATTAATTATCCTTCTTATTTTCTACGAAGTTCAACGATTGTATCAAACTTAGAAGCATAAGGATGTGTATCCATAGGAATCATTGAAACAACTTGATAATATTGACTTAATTCTTCAATATTTTTAGCAAGAGTTGATGGATGATCGCTCACATATAAAACATGAGGAACTTTAGAAAGAATTAAACTTTGTTGAATTGCTGGCGTTAATTCACTATCTCTTACAACCACTGTATCGAAACGTTTCTTTTTACATTGAGAAATCACAGCTTCATCAGAGTTCTTACATACAAAAGAAACATTGTTTTTATGTAAGAATTTGGCATTTTCTTTGGCATCACGAATATGTGCACTTTTTGAATCAATGGCTACAATTTCTTGATCCATAGATAATTCCATTAAACCAATTCCACAATTTAATGAAAGAACCAAATCATCAACACCGATCTTAGATTTTAGAATGTCCATCATTTTGATTTCCATTTCTGGATAAACTGGGAATTGTGATTTCATAGAGTATAAATATTGTTGATCAAAACAATGGAATGGAATTGTAGATTGACCATATAACTTTTTATATCCTTGTAAATCAAAATCTTGATATCTTGTTGTATTGATGGTCATAAAGATAGATTTAACAGCTTCAATCTTAGAAATGTCTTTTACAGCATCCATATTCATACCATCTTCACCAGTAACAAATAATAATTGAATTCGTCCTTCTACTTGACGTAAACGTAAAAAGCGTAAACCTTTTTTCACTTTATCATTATAATCACGCACTTTATAAGCGTTTAAAATCTCTTCAATTTTTACCAAACATTCATTGATTTTAGGATCATGCATTTGACAATTATCCATTAAAGTTAAATATTTACTTTCTCTTTGATAAATCCCTACATGAATTTTTCCTTTAAAATAAACAACAGGTAAAGACACAACTTGACGATATCCTTTTTGTTTAGTTGCTGATATAACAGCTTTAATAGGAAGCTTTTCAACATCAAAACTTGTATATTTCTTTAATGCATCTTTTAATAAACCTTTCTTAAAAGGAAGATGTTGAGCATATTGTAATTTTGTTAAATGACAACCTTGGCAAAATTTATCTTCTTTACAAAAAGAAGCCACACGATAAGGAGACTCACGAACAATTTTCGTCATCTTACCATTATAGAATTTAGGATGATCTTTTGTAATTTCAACATCAACAATTTCACCAGGTAAAGCTTGTTCTACAAAGCATATTTTCTTACGAATATAGCCAATTCCTTCACCATTAATTCCTAACTTTTTAATTTCTACTTGTTCTTTTTTCATTTTCTTTTCTCCTTAAATGTAAAATATTAGTAATATACATACCTATATAAAAGACTTCTGCTGCCCAGTGAAAGACAAACAAAATCACAATAATAAATGCCAATGGTCCATACAAAGATTGAAAATCAGCAAACTGGAAATAAATATTCAATCCATGATACAACACACACATGAGTGCACTCGCAACAAACGCCCCTCTAAAAGCATCACTATAATGAATACGAATACGAGGTACAATCAAATAAATACACATCAAACAAAAAACCATGACAAAATATAACACAATAAAACGAATACCGAAATAGCTATTAATAAAATTTAAAAAATAAGCCAAAGGTTTCATTGCTAAAAAAGCAATAATACCAATAAAAATCACCAATACAAAGATGGTAATACAAAAAGTATAAAAATAATAACCTAAAATGCTTTCATCTTTTCTCTTACCATACATATTCTTAGAAATGTCATAAATATTTCCAATCCCTCTAGAAACAATATAGACAGAGACAATCATTGTAAAAAAAGCCACACTGTCTACAGACTTTGATTCTAGAATATCAATCAACATCATTGAATATTCAGGTTGAATAATTTCCTTTATGATTGTTTCAATGATGGACATATCAATATGAAAGAAGGAGGTTGCTATAGCAACCAAAGAGAAAGCAGGTATCAATAATAACAAAAGATAAAAAGACAAAGCAGCAGGCGCATATGCAGGAACGACCTTACGATAATTATCATAAATGCGAAGACATTTATCATAAATTGCTTTCATCCTTTCACCTCCTCATTAAGAAAGGAAAAACATTAATTTTGTTTTTCCTCTTCATCATCATCTTCTTCTTGATCATCAAGAATTTCTAATTGTAATTGCACAATTCGATTTTTATCAATCGCTTGAATTGTTAATAACACATTATCTATTTGTAAGACTTGATGTAAAGCTGGAACACCATGACATTCCCCTAAAACAAGACCCCCAATAGATTCAAAATCTTCACTATCAAAATGAGTATCACAGGCTTCATTGACTTCATCTAGATTTAAACTTCCATCAACCAAGAATTTACCGTCTTCTAAAGCAATCACTTCATCATCTTTTAAAGCATCATATTCATCGTCAATTTCACCAACAATTTCTTCAACAATATCTTCAAGAGTGACAATCCCACTCATGACACCATATTCATCAGAAACAATAGCCATAGACACATGGTTTTTACGCATTGATTCAAAAACATGAGAAATATGATTAAATTCATAAACAACAAAGCTTTCACGCATATAATCTTTGACATGGAATTCTTCTTCATTCACATCAAATAACATTAAATCTTTAATATGTAATACACCAATGATTTCATCATAAGATTCTGAATGAACGGGAATACGAGAAAATTGACTTTCTTTTAAAATATCCATTAATTCATCATAAGTGACATCTTCATCAACACTGACAACATGAATACGAGGTGTCATAATTTCTTCAATTTCAGTTTCACCAAAATCGAACACATTATGAATCATTTCTTTTTCTTCTTCTTCTAAGACCCCTTCTTCATGAGAAACAGTCACGATTGTTTTTAAATCTTCTTCAGTCATTGTTGGTCCTTGATCACCATTACCACCAAGCAAATGAATAATCACTTTGGAAATAGCATTTAAGATAAAAATAACAGGTGAAAAGATAACAATTAATATTCTAATAAAACGACATACACCAAAAGCGATAGATTCTGCATTACGAGTTGCTAAAGACTTTGGTGTAATTTCACCAAAGATCAAAATAATTAAAGTAACAAAACCTGTTGCAATTGCAACACCAGTTCCTTCATTACCAAACAAAGAAATAACAAAAGATGTTGTTAATGAAGAAGCTGCAATATTCACTAAGTTATTTCCAATTAAGATTGCACTTAATAAACGATCTTGTCTTTCTAATAAATAATCTACGATATGGGCGGTCTTATTCCCCTCGTCAGCCAAAGTTCTTACTCTAATTTTGTTAATAGAAATAAAAGCTGTTTCACTCATTGAAAACAATGCTGACATAGCAATGAGAATAATAAACATAAAAATTGTAAATATCTGATTCGAGTCCACTTAAAAAATATCTCCTTATATATAAAATTTAGTTATAAAATGACTTATATTTTAACCGAAAAATATTATTTTTCAAGTATAAGTATAAACTTTTTTTACAAATTATCAATAAAAATTCACATCTACACAAGAATTCATAAAAAAAACAACTCATAACCATGAGTTGTTTTCCTTATATATTTATTATTATAATAATGATTTGTATAATGCTTTGAAGTCTTCTACAGTAATATCTCTAGGGTTACCTGGACGACATGCATCAGCATATGCAGATTCACTTAAGAAGTCTAAGTCTTCTTCTTTAACGATACCTTTTAAGTCAGCTGGAATTCCTACATCATGAGATAATTTTCTTACTGCATCAATAGCAGCTTTACGATATGTTTCTTGATCCATACCTGTAGTATCTACACCCATAGCTTCTGCGATATCTCTATATTTTTCACCAGTAGCTGGAGCGTTAAATTCCATAACTGTTGGTAAGATAATTGCATTAGCAACACCATGAGGAGTGTCATATAAAGCACCTAATGGGTGAGCCATTGAGTGAACTCCACCTAAACCAACGTTAGAGAATCCCATACCTGCAACATATTGACCTAAAGCCATACCTTCTCTACCTTCAGGAGTATTTTCTACAGCTCCTCTTAAAGAACGAGCGATGATTTCAATTGCTTTAATATGGAACATATCTGATAATTCCCAAGCACCTGCTGTAATATAACCTTCGATAGCATGAGTTAATGCATCCATACCAGTTGCAGCAGTTAATCCTTTAGGCATTGAAGACATCATATCTGGGTCTACGAATGCAACAACAGGAATATCATGTACGTCTACACATACCATTTTTCTTTCTTTTTCAACATCTGTAATAACATAGTTGATTGTAACTTCAGCAGCTGTACCAGCAGTTGTTGGAACTGCGAAGATTGGTGTACAAGGATTTTTAGTATCTGCTACACCTTCTAAGCTACGTACATCAGCGAATTCTGGGTTTCTATCAATAATACCGATTGCTTTAGCAGTATCCATTGAAGAACCACCACCGATTGCGATCATGTAATCAGCTCCTGCATCATGTAAAGCTTTTACACCAGTTTGAACGTTTTCGATAGTTGGGTTTGGTTTGATTTCTGAATAAACTTCATAAGCTAAACCTTCTTTATCTAATAAATCAGTCACTTTTTGAGTTACACCAAATTTAATTAAATCTGGATCTGAACAAACCATAGCTTTTTTAAATCCACGTGCTTTTGCTTCTACAGTAATGTTTTCGATTGCTCCTTTTCCATGATAACTAGTTTCATTTAATACAAATCTGTTTGCCATTTCTATACTCTCCTTTTTCTCTCTGTACCCCAATTATAGCATTTGTGAAAAAAGAAACAAGTGACAGATGAAAGCGTTTGTAACATTACATCAAAGGGGCAAACAATAAATAAAATCCTTCTTTCATTTTGTCCATTTGACTACGATTTTGATACTCTTCAAGTGTATAAACATCACAATGTTCAATATCTTTTTGATATAAAGAAACATAGTTTTCAACAAAAGGATTATCATAAAAAATACCACAAATTTCATCATCTACCATCAAACTGCGAATATCCATATTCACTGAACCAATGGCACATAAATCTTCATCAATTGTCATTGTTTTGGCATGGATATATCCATGATATTTATAAATATGAGCGCCATACTTTAATAGCTCACCACAATAATAACGTGTGACAGGATCTAAGAAAAAACTTGCTTTTATGCCAGGAATCATAATATTAACTTCCACTCCTGCACATAATGCTGTTTTCAAGGCATCAAGCAATGAAGCATCAGGGATAAAATAAGGGGATTGTATATTGATTTTTGATTGTGCTGCTCTGATCATACTCATGTAAACCATCTTGACAGATTCTTTATTATTGTCAACACCACCAACAACAAATTGACAAAGGTGGTCTGTATGATGATAGTCTTTGTTTTCCATTTGCATAATATAATCCATTGAACAGTCCCAATAACGACGTGTTAAAGCGCACATCCAATCTGTTAAGAAATATTGCATCAAGATTTCAACACAAGCCCCTTCTAAACGTACTTGTGTATCCCTCCATGGTGTTTTGACTTTATGCATATTGGCATATTGTTTTCCAATATTCATACCTCCAATATAACCAATGCATTGATCAATCACGACAATTTTACGGTGAGAACGATAATGCGTAAAATAAGGTTTAATACGAATGACTTGCCCACCTGCTTCTAATAAAGGACGATACATTTTTTGAGGTGTAGACAAGTTCGCGATAAAATCACACAACACCATGACCTTTAATCCTTCTTTGGCTTTTTTGGTTAAAGCTTCAACCAAAGCTTCTCCCATGCAATCATGATGAATGGTATAAAATTCAATCATAATGGATTCTTTTGCATTATGAATGTCTTCAAACAATTGTTCATAATGATGTTGTCCATCTGTGTAGATTTGTATATCATCATAACAAGTCACTGGACTTTCATTATAAAAAGCATTAAAATGCATCACTTGTTGATCTGCTTGAGAGATTTCACAATGATGTGAAATCACATGAGGAATGGGTTCTTTCTTATTCATTTTCTTTAATCTTTTCTTACGAATGGCTGCAGTCATTTTGATTGTTGTTGTATTTCCAAAAACAAAATACAACACTGTTCCAAAATAAGGCAAACAAATCATAACAAAAGTCCATAACAAAGCTTCTGTTGGTCTCTTTCTTTCAATAAAGATAACCGTAATCAAAGAACAAATATAAACAACGAGTAAAATAAGCTTCACCATAAGCTAATCCACTTCCTTTAACATACGTTGATAAACAATAATATAACGTAACCAAGTATAGGCCATCATTGCCATAATGATCACAATAATGATATTAACAGAGTGGATGTCCATTGTTGGAAAAGCATACATCACAACCATACCTATAAACAATAAAGCTGTACATACCTTTCCATACCACATTGCTCCATTTAACATCTTTCCTCTTTTTAACATAATAGCACCCATAATAGCCATGTATCCTTCTTTAAGAAGCATTAAAATCAATAAATAACGCATCAAAGGATAACGCAAAGCCAAACACAAGGCGAGTGCCGCGTGAGTCAATTTATCAGCCACAGGATCTAAAACCTTACCCAACTCTGTCACTTGATGGAAACGACGAGCAATCATACCATCAAACAAATCAGTAAAACTAGAAAAAATAACAACACCAATGGCCACATAATACTCATGTAATGTTGTGGCATGGAAATACAAATACACAAAGACTGGAATCAAGAGAATACGTAAATAACAAATCATATTCGGAATTGTCCATAAATCACTTTTTTTCATTTTTTTCATATTTTTACCTCGCTTTATAAAAGATAATTAAACTCCTCTTTTCCTATTTTGTCAATAACGCTAAAAAAGACGATTTGAAAATAAATTCAAATCGTCTTTCTTTATTGTGCATTTGAAGCATGAACTTTGACTTTACTCCAATAATTTGCAATGACTTTTTTAGTACTTTCATCATAGACGAAGACTTCATCATGAGGATTATCAGAACGAGGAATATAAGAATTAATACCCTTATAATCACTTTGACTTAATTCATGAATCACTTCATCATTTGGAGATGTTGCGCCTACATATGAAGAGTTGGCATAAGAGGCTTCATAATCAGTAATATAATTAATAAAAACATGTGCCAATTCAGGATTCTTTGCATTCTTAGGAATAACCATTCCATCAGACCAAAGATTAGTCCCTGTTTCTGGTAAATAGTATCCCATGTTTTCATTTTCACTTAAAACATAAGTCGCATCACCATTATAGATAAGACCTAAAGCTTTACGCCCTTGAGCCATATTATCAATAATTTCATCAGTCACAATTTCTGGTTCCATGCGTGAAACAACATCAACCAACCAATCATAAGCTTCTTTTAATTCTTGAGGATCTTTTGTATTCATAGAATATCCTAAAGCTTTTAAAGCCATCATAAAGGAATCTCTTTCTGAATCATACAAATAGATATCTCCTTTATATTTTTCATTTTTAAAGATATTGAATCCTTGTTGTTGAAGTTCTTCTAAAGACACTTTTGTCTTATCATAAACAATACCTGCAGTTCCCCAGAAATAAGGAACAGAATAATCATTATGAGGGTCATAAGGCATACCTGTCACACCATCATTTAATAAGTCTAAACAATGAAGCTTATCATGATCTAATTTTTGAAGTAAATCTTCTTGAATTAATCTTTCAATCATATAATCACTTGGAACCAAGATATCATATGATTCTCCATTGGCAACCTTAATATACATTTGTTCATTGGATTCAAATAAATCCATAACAACTTTAGCTCCTGTTTCTCTTTCAAAATTCTGAATAACATTTTCGCCAATATATTCACCCCAGTTATAGAGATGTAAAGTTTGACCAGCATATTGTCCTTTTTTCATAGAGAAAGGAACAAGAGTGATAATCAAAGCAAGAATAATTCCTACAATTCCTACAATCCATGGTCCTTTACGACGAGTTGGTTGTGAAGATTCATGTTTCTTTTTCAAAATAGGAATGATATTAATCACAATCAATGCCAAAGTAATAACCACAACAACCAATGTTGATATCGCATTAATACTTGGATTGATACGTTTACTCATTGTATAAACCATAATACTTAAGTTTTTCACACCACGTCCAGTAACGAAATAAGAAATAATAAAGTCATCAAAAGACATAGTAAAGGCAATCAAAGCACCTGAAACAATCCCAGGCATAATTTGAGGAACAATGACTTTCACCAAAGCTTGCCATGGTGTACACCCTAAGTCCATTGCAGCATCTGCAAGATTAGGATCTAGTGAACGAATCTTAGGCATCACACTTAAAATAACATAAGGAATACAAAAAGCAATATGGGCAAGAAGCATTGTTGTAAAGCCTCTTTCAATACCAAAAGAAATAAACAATAACATTAAACCAATTGCTGTTACAATTTCAGGATTCATAATTGGAAAATCATTCACTTGCATCACCAAGTCATGAACAATTTTCTTTGATTTTGATAATCCAATTGCAGCAATTGTCCCTACAAAAGTCGATACAACAGTCGCAATCAAAGCCACAATAATTGTTGTATAAAGAGATTCCATCATGGCACCATCTTGGAACATTTTTTGATACCATTGTAAACTAAAACCACTAAAATGAGTTAAAGATTTTGAATCATTGAAAGAAAAAACAATCATAAAGACAATCGGTAAATAGAAGAAAGCCAAAATCAAAAACATTGAAATCTTACCAAAATAACGTTTTTTCATCGTTTAGCCTCCTTTCTTTTTCCAGAATTACGATTTTCAATTCTTCTTACAGCATACATACTAATCATCATGATTACTGCAATAATCATAGAAATCGCACTACCAAAATTCCATTCTCCAACAGTAATAAATTGATTTTCAATAACATTACCAATTAAGAAGAATTGTCCTCCACCAAGAAGTTTAGGAATAAAGAAAGAGCTGACTGCAGGTAAGAAGACCAAAGTAATCCCACTAATAACACCTGGTAATGACAAAGGGAAAACAATCTTCCAAAAAGTTAAGAAAGGATTTGCTCCTAAATCTGCACTGGCTTCTAATAAAGATTTATCCATCTTTGTAAGAGAAGTATGAATTTGTAAAATCATAAAAGGAACAAAGTTATAAACCATACCAAGTAATACAGCATTTTCTGTATACAATAATGTTCCTACATCAAAGCCAAAGAAATTCAAGATGATTTGAGCAATACCACCATCTGATAAAATACCAATCCATGCATATGTTCTTACAAGCATATTAATCCACATTGGTAAAGTAATTGCTAAGATCAATATATTTCCAGTCTTATCAGAACATTTAGAAATAAAGTATGCAATAGGATAACCAATCACAATACAAATACATGTTGTTTTAAAGGCAATCATAATAGAACGCCATAAAATAAGTAAAAAGTTAGAGTCGGTAAAGAAACGGATAAAATGTTCTAAGCTTAAAGTAAAGTTAACAATACTATTTCCAGTTGTTGTAATAGAATAAAAAGCAATTAACAATACAGGAAGCAATAACATAATAGAACTCCATACAATATATGGAATGGCTAATTGTGAAAATTTCTTCATCTAGAAAACCATCTTTTCCATAACATGAATATCTTCAGGATAGAAAGTCAACCCGACCATTTGACCTTCTTCAACAAAATCAGTTGTATGGACTTTTAATTCTCTACCAGTTGTAGAGAAAGTGACTTGATAAACACCTTCAGTAATATTTTCAGGATCAAAATCATAATCAACATTAATATCTATCGCTTCATCTTCATTTGTTAGTTTCCATCCTTGAGCATTTGCCCAAGTTTTTAAATCTGTATCCAAAGTCACAGATTCATTAATTTCATCAACAGTTTTAAAGAAGTTAAAAGCACTCACAGCTTCATTGGCTTTTTTATTTTCTACAAAGCGTTGATCGACAACAATAATTTTTCTGACAACTTGTAATCCAGAAGCCGTTTTGAAGACAACGTCATATTCTCCCACTTCTTCTTTAATATCGTAATCTACACTTGTAATAGAAACATAGCTGTCTGTTTCAGGGTTCCAAGCTTGCGCATCAGAACGTGCAATAATTTCTTTTTCATCCAAAGATTCAACATCTTCTAAATCCAAATAGAAATCATTGGCACTGATCATTTCACTCTTGAAATCACTTGTAACATCACGGTTTTTGATGACATTCATATTGACTGTCACACTTGTTCCAGGAGCAATTTCAACGATGGCTTCATTCCAAACACCTTTGAATAAAACACTCATGACTTCTCCTGTTAATTGTCCTTCTTCTTCCTTAACAATGTCAATATCTTCAGGACGTAAAACAATATCTACACGTTCATTTTGTTTAAAACCAAAATCAACACATTGGAAATCATGATCATTAAATCTGACTTTATAATCTTCCAACATGATACCAGGAATAATATTACTTTCTCCAATGAAGCTTGCGACATAACGGTTAGCAGGTTCATTATAAATATCTTGAGGAGTTCCCACTTGTTGAATTTCTCCATCTTTCATAATCACAATCTTATCAGACATTGTTAAAGCTTCTTCTTGATCATGTGTAACATAAATAAAGGTAATTCCTACTTCTTGTTGGATTTTCTTTAATTCATATTGCATTTCTTTTCTTAATTTTAAATCCAATGCTCCTAAAGGTTCATCCAATAATAACACTTGAGGTTCATTAACAAGCGCTCTTGCAATAGCAATACGTTGTTGTTGTCCACCAGACAATTCTGTGACATTCTTATCTTCATAATCTTCAAGTCCAATCAGTTTCAACATTCTCATGACTTTTTGTTCAATAACATCTTTACTCATTTTTTTGATTTTTAAACCAAAAGCAATATTATCATATACATTTAAATGAGGAAATAATGCATATTTTTGAAATACAGTATTTAATTCTCTTTGATAAGGAGGAAGATTCGCAATATCCTCACCATCAAAAAGAATTGATCCTTCACTGGCTTCTAAGAAGCCACCTAAAATACGAAGTAAAGTTGTTTTCCCACAACCACTTGGACCAAGTAAAGTCACAAATTCATTTTCATAGATATCTAAATTAATTCCTTTTAAAACAATTTGACCATTAAAATCTTTAACAATATTACGAAATTGTATTAATTTTTTATTTTGTTCCATGATTAATCTCCTTTAAAACATAGGTGGTGTACTCACCCATAATATCTTTGCTATAGTATCACTATTATTTTCTATATAATGAGAACATTTTCCATCAACATAAAATGTTTCTTTTTGATCAATGGGATAAGATTGATTTTGACGATGCAAAATCACATGTCCTTCTAATACATATCCAAATTCTTCTCCACTATGACTTTCCATCAACATACTCTTTTGATGAGGATATAAAGTCAACAAGATGGGTTCCATTTCATTCTTTTGAGCATTTGGAATAATCCACTCAATCTTATAATCTTCTTGTTCATCAATAAAGAAATCATTTTCTTGAAAAACAATCTTTTCATCTTTATCTTCTTTAAAGAAGTCTGCCAAATTGGTGCCCAATGCTTCAAGAATATCTTCCAACGTAGAAATACTCGGACTGGTTAAATTCCTTTCCACTTGGGACAAAAAGCCCTTTGTGAGTTCACATCGTGAAGCCAATTCTTGTAAAGTTAAATCATTTCTCATACGTAACGTTTTAATCTTATTTCCTAAGTCCATGTGCCCTCCTTGTTTAATATACTAAACTTTTTGTAAACAATAATAACACAAATATTATACATGTATTTTATACAATTTCAATCCTATTTCTTATTTTCTCCTAAAATTTGACTGACTTTCATCATTGCATTTTCCATTTCATCCAAAGCAATGGCTGCAAAAGATAAAACCATCTGAGAAGAACTCAAAACATGAATATAGATTCCTTGTTCTCGCAAATCTTTTTTTGTTTGATACAAATCGTAAGACTCACCAAAATCCAATGTATATTGTAAATTGGCTTCTTCTAAAGTGAACTTTGCCTCAGGAAAATACTGATATAACAAATGTTCCATTTGTTTGTTTTTCAAACGATAGAGTTTGGTTAATTTTTTGGTATGTCTTTGTAAATGACCATCAGTAATATAACGCGCAAAGGCAAGTTGTTCAATTTGACTTGATGTTGGAGAATAACAATCCAATCGTTCATGAAATAAAGAAGCAAGTGTTGAGGGTAAGACCACATAACTCATACGAAAAGAAGGAAGAACCAAACGAGAGAATGATCCCATATAAATAACCAAATCCTCTTCTTTGGATTGCATCGCATAGCTGACATCACTGACATAACGTACTTCTCCATTATGATCATCTTCTATAATATAAGTCTGTTATTGTCTTGCCCATTCTAATAATTCCATTTTCTTTTTGACAGACATGGGTTGATGATTGTTTCCATAAGATCCTGTATATACATATAAGAATTGAATCCCTTTTGCATTCAGTTCATCAATACAAAACCCTTCCTTTAAATCCACCACTTGAAAATGATAATCTAGAAATACTTGTCTGGCATGATTTAAACTTCCCTTTTCAACACCAATGACACTGTCTTTTGGAAAAAGACCACAAAGAATATAAAGCAAAGTTTGAAAACTTGCCCCTACAATTATATTTTCAACCTGGCTCATTACACCACGCATGTTATAAGCATATCTTTGTAAAGACTTACGTAAAGACAATTCTCCTTGAGGATCACCATAAGTAATAATATGATCATGATCATCCATCACATCCTTTAAATATTTCTTCCATATTTTCATATCAAAGACAGTTTCATCAAAACTTTGACTTCGAAAGTCATAAACAATGGGATTCTCTTTAATATGATGTTGTTGTAAAAGATAACGACGCATCGTTAAATGCTTATGATCAACATCTACATAATATCCTGATTGAGGCTTTGAACAAATATAACCTTCATCACAAAGTTTTAAATACGCATGTTCAACCGTTGTTTTAGAAACACCAAACAAAGTTTGACAAGTACGAATACTTGGCATACGGTCCCCTTTTTTCAAATATCCATCTAAGATATCGTTTCTTAATTTTTCATATATATTTTGATATTTTGCTTCCATTTTTATCACCATTGCTATTATATCATAACTGTCCTTATTTTTTATTCAATTATTGTGTATTTTTATCATGACAATTATTTGATAAAATGCATAAAGAAAGAGAGGGAATAATATGAATAAAATGCGTACAAAGGACATTGTTTTTGGAGCACTTGGTATGGCCAGTGTTTTTATTGCAACAATGTATTTAAAAATACCCAATGGTATTGGAGGATATTTTAATTTAGGGGATGGCTTTATCTTATTATTTGCAAGTATTCTTTCTCCTTTAGGAGGATTCCTTGTTGGAGGATTAGGAAGTGCACTTGCTGACGTGGCTGGAGGATATGCTTATTACTTCTTTCCAACTTTAATCATTAAAGGATTAGAAGGATTTGTCGTGGCTTCTTTATTTAAGAAATTTGGAGCACGCATCAAATGGGTTGCTTATTCTTTAGGATGTGTCATCATGGTTGTGGGATATTTCTTTGCAAAATGGTATTTAAAACAAAGTATGGTTATTGCTTTAAGTGGTGTACCAGAAAACATCGTACAATCTCTCGTTGGATTTGCGATTGCCATCATCATCTTACCAGTCATCTTAAAACAAATGGAAAAATTCAAAAAATAAAAAAGAGCACATTGTGCTCTTTTAATTTTCTAATAAAAGGACTCTAAGTTTTGGTGGTAAAGCTTCAATCAATAAGTCTGCAATTTCTTCAGGACTTTCCACCATACCATGAATCGCCCATTCTACAGTCATTGTAATCGATCCATGACAATACATTTCCAATAAGAATAAAACATCTTCTGGGACTTCTCCATAACGTTTTTGAATCATTTGTTTATAGAATTCTAAAATACATTCATAATCATATTTTTCGACATTATTATAATCTTTTGATTGAAAGGCTTGTGTAAAGAAAACTTGATCATGATAAATAAATTCAAACTTCTTGATCAATCCTTCACGTAATGTTTTTGATTCCCCTATTTGACGAAATGATTTGTCAGCAAGTTTTTCAAAATACCAATTGACCAAATCATATTTATCTTGAAAACAACGGTAAAATGTTTGTCTAGTCATACCGCTTAATTTCACAATATCAGTCACTGTAATTTTGTCTAAAGAATGATTCACCATTAATTCTTTAATACTTTTTGCAAATACGTATTTTGTTTGTTCATGTTGCTTCATACTATCAATCCCCATTCATCTTTCATTAGTTTATCACAGCTATTTATGAATTTCTACATTATTATTGAGTTCAAACTCTATTTTTGATAAAATAGAAAAGTCAGGAGGTTTCAACATGGATTTTTTAAAGAAATTTTTCAAAGAAATAAGTGTCTTTGGTATTGTTATTGTCGTATTCTTAGGATTATTTGTTTATCGTCAATTCACATTCAAAGATTTTACTACAATTGATACAACAAAACTTACACAAATGGTTGAACAAAAAGAAGATTTCGTTGTTGTCTTAGGAGACTCTCAAAATCCTTCAATGTTCCAATATCAAGAAACAATGCAAAAATACACAACAAAAAACAGAGATGAAAAATTATATTTTGCTGATACAAATAATCAAAAAACAGTCAGCAAATATATGCAAGACACTTTTCATTTAGAAGTGACATTCCCAACAACAATTGTTGTTGAAGATGGAAAAGTCAAAAATCATAAAGAAGGCGCATTAACTTATTATGCACTTGTTGATTTTATCAAAGAAAACAAATAAAAAAGAAGCTATCTTAGGATAGCTTCTTTTATTTTTTATTCATAAAGTATTTGATCAAGGTCACCAAAGCGCCATAACTGATACCAGCAAGAGGCCAAACCACCCATGTTGATGACCATTGCCCACTGATGAAACTCCACGCTAAGTAAACCACAACAATCAAGCACCAGTAGATTCCTGCCAAAGGTTCTAAGCGTTTGTTGTCTCGTTTTTTGGCAAGTGTGTAGTCATCGACTTGAAGCAATTTATTATAACTTTCTTGAATAGAACCATAACGAATAAACAAATACACACCACATCCCACACATACAAATAACAAGCATAAAGAGATAACCCATATTGCTGGAGTTGATTCAAACATAATAGACATGAGTAATGGTACACAGCACATAATACATAAGAATACCCCACCAGCAATGGCTCTAGAGAATGTCTTTTGATAATCTTCTTTTTGAATGAACAATTCATTTCTCACATCAGCTGATAATGCGATATTGTCTTTTTCAACAGATTTCCATTTGTCTAATTTCATCCCATTGATAATCATCATTCCTACTGCAATACCCACAATAAGAAGCAAACATCCTAGTCCCAATCCATTAGCGACATTCCCACTGATCTTGATCACTTGATAAGTATGAAATCCATTCAACATCAATAAAGGAATTGGTGAAAAAATACATAAAGCCACTGCAATCGCAATCCTTTTGACTTTGTGTTGAACATCATCCATGTATTGATGGACTTCTTCTTGTGATAAGAAATGTTCATCTCCAGAAAGTTCATGTTCTGGTATAGGCTCATCCTTTAATAAATAATCAATGGATACATCAAAGATTGCACTTAACTTCATAATTTTATCTAAATCAGGTGTTGATAATCCAGATTCCCATTTTGAAACAGATTGTCTGGATACATTCACTCTTTGAGCCAATTCTTCTTGGCTCCAATGTTTTGTCTTTCTTAATTCTATACATTTCTCTTGAAAACTCATAAATATAACCCCCTTTTATGATTTCACTATACAAAAAGAGAAGTTATTTGACTACCAACTCTTCTTGGAAATGTGTCAACTCATGGTTGCTTATCTTCATTTTATCCTTTTCTTAATAAAAAAGAAGGATAAAACTATCCTTCATACACACGTTCTACCCTTTCACTCACCAAACAAGTAATTTCATAAGGGATTGTATTTAATTCTTTTGCCATTCTTGCTAAAGTAATATGTTCTCCAAAAATTTCGACTTTATCATGCACTTGAATATTTTCATCAACACGAACCATCATTTGATCCATACAAATACGACCAACAATTGGATAATAATGTCCTTTAATATAAACTTGTCTTCCTTGATTAGCACGAATAAATCCATCAGCATAACCAATAGGTAAAGTGGCAATCAATTGATCTTCATCCGCTTGATAAGTAAAACCATAGCCAATCTTTTCTCCCTTAGCAACCTTTTTAATCATCACAACACGCGTATATAAAGCCATTGCTTGTTGCAAGGAATCACATTCTTCACCAGCAGGATCCACACCATACATTGCTATTCCGATACGAGAAAGATTTGTTCTGTCTTCATGATGATACATCATAGAAGCAGAATTTTGACAATGAATATATTTAAAAGTATGACCTTCAATCATGTCATAAAATTTTTGAACTTGTTTATGATATTCATCATTTTGTTGAGGATCATCTGCAGTTGCAAAATGAGTAAAGACCCCATCAATTTGAAAAATATCTTTTGAATATGTTTGTAAAACATGTTCGAATTCTTCTTTTGATTTAAAACCAATACGATTCATTCCTGAATCTATTTTAATATGGACTTTTAATGGTTTATCTCCTTGATATCTTTCAATGATTTTATTCATATATTCTAAAGAAAATAAAGCCAAAGTAATATCATAAGTAATTGCTAAATCCAAATCATCTAATGGTATCGCTCCAAGGACTAAAATATCTTGAGTTACACCACTTTTTCTTAAATCAATCGCTTCTTTTAAAGTTGCAACACCAAACATTGCAATATGAGGATTATTTTTAATGCATTCAGCAATCTTCTTATAGCCATGACCATAAGCATTGGCCTTGATAATCGCCATCATTGGTTTCTTATTTTTTTGATAAAGTGTTTCAATATTATGTAACACATGATGCAAATTAATAAGTGCATATGTTTCACGATAATGAGTCACAAGAATTCCCCCTTCAGTCATATGTTTAGTATAGTCTAAACATCATGATATTTCAAGAAAATAAAGCTTGTATTCCTACAAGCTTCTACTTAAAATCAACAATATGTCCTGTCTTTAACAAAACTCTTTTTTTATGCTTTACAAGTGATAACATAGGTCGATCTGAATCCGAATCTGAATAACCATAAGAATGATCATAATCAATTTCAATATTTTGACTTTGTAAATAATCCAAAATACGTGGAATCTTTTCTTCACCTTTACAGTTCTTTCCAATAATCTTTCCTGTTTGAAAAACAGTCTTTGTCCCAATCACTTGATCCACTGGAAGATCCATATATTTCATATAATCTTCTACACTGGCTGTACAAACAATAATTTTATATCCTTCTTCTTTTTTCTTCATCAATTCTTCTACAACTTCATCATAATAATAAATCTTTACAGCTTCTTGATAAAATCTTTCTAAATCCTTTTCATCCATATAACGTAAAGGAAATAATAAAGCTGATTTTGTTTTTAAAAAAGAAATAATATGTAATGAAGACAAAAGATACAAAACTCCTGCTTTTAAAAGATGGAAGATATGCCAAAAATGATGTTTTAAATCCCATTGAATCAAACGATAAATCGAATCACCTTGAGCAATGGTATTATCAAAATCAAATAACGCTACTTTTTCTTTCATTAAGCAATCTCCAAAGCAATTTCCATCATTGCTGTAAAAGTATTTTCTCTTTCTTTTGCAGTTGTTCTTTCATCAGTTACAAGTGAATCTGAAACAGTTAATAATGTTAAAGCTTTTTTACCAAAATAAGCTGCAGTTGCAAATAAAGCATAAGATTCCATTTCAACTCCTAGACATCCCATAGATGCCCATTTCTTTTCAGAACCTTCATCAGCATGATAGAAAATATCAGAAGAAATAATATTTCCAACATGGTAAGTGACATTTTTTTGTTTAGCTTCAACAACAGCTTTTTCTAATAAATCATATGAGCTAATTGCTGAATAAATTCCTGGTAATTCATATTGAGATGCAAAATTACTATCTGTACATGCTCCTTGAGCAATGACGATATCTCTTAAATGAACATCTTTCATTAAAGCACCGCAAGATCCAATACGAATAATGGCTTCGACTCCATATTGACTATACAATTCATGAGAGTAAATTCCAATAGAAGGTTGTCCCATTCCAGAACCCATAATAGAAACACGTTTTCCTTTATAAGTTCCTGTATAACCTAACATATTTCTAACAGTATTGAATTGTTTCACATCTTCTAAATAAGTTTCCGCTAAAAATTTTGCACGAAGTGGATCTCCTGGCATTAATACAGTTTTTGCAATCTCACCCATTTGGGCTTCATTATGTGGTGTTGACATTGTTATTCTCCTTTTTTATATAAATATCTAAAACTTTCTAATTCATAGCTCAAAGGTTCATTGTCTAAAGCACGTTCTATATCCAAAGCAAGTTCTTTTTCATCGCCTTCGATATATCCCACTTTAGCAAAATATCCATCCAATGCATAGAATGGACCTTGGCCATAAAATTCTTCATCAAAATCTTGTAATGAATCAATCACTTCTTGATAAAGAGGATGACTCTTTTCATCATCAAGATTGTATTGATGAATCACTAATGTTTCTCCAAAATAATCTTCTAAATAAGGGATGGCCTCGTCTTTAAAGATTTGACATTGAGAACATGTTTCAATATAAAAGAAAGACAGCGTCATCTCTTGACTTAAAGGATGTTTTGGCGTTTGTGACTGACATCCTGTCAGTATAAGGATACTTGTGATCAGCAAATAAAATAGTCTTTTCATAATTATCTCCTTGTTTCCATTATAAACGATATAAATAGTGTTGTACATATCGATTTCTTTTAATTTCTTGATACTAAAACAGTATACAAAAAAGATATTTATAATATAATAGAACTAAGAGAGAAAACACTCTTTAAGGAGGTATGCCTATGCCATCACTCTTATGGACAATTGTTTTTGTTGTTTCTATTATTATAGAAGCAATGACTGTCGACTTGGTCAGTATTTGGTTTAGTATTGGAGCTGCAGTTGCATTGGTTATGGAATGGCTACATTTTGGATTTCAACAACAAGTCATTGCCTTTATCATTGTATCCATACTTTCCATCATTATGAGTCGACCTCTTGCAAAAAAGTATTTATATTGCAATATCAAACATACCAATTTAGATCGCTTCATTGGTCAAACATGTCCTGTTATTAAATCTATTACTGAAAATGAAAAAGGTGAAATTAAAATTTCAGGACAAATATGGCAAGCCACAAGTTTATCTCATGATCATATTTTAAAAGATGACATTGTAGAAATCGTTGGTTTTGAAGGATCTCATGTGGTTGTAAAGAAAAAAGAATAAGGAGATTATCATATGTTTATACTAGAAATTTTTAATTATTTATGGGTTATTTTACTATTCGTATTGATTGTGGTTATTGCAGCCAATATCATTCGTATTGTTCCTCAATCATATGCTTATGTTGTTGAAAGAATTGGTGCTTATAATCGTACTTGTCATGTTGGACTTCATATCTTAATTCCAATTATTGACCGTGTCGCAAATAAAGTGTCACTAAAAGAACAAGTCATTGATTTTGCACCTCAACCTGTTATTACAAAAGACAATGTTACAATGCAAATTGATACTGTTGTTTATTTTCAAATTACAGATCCTAAATTATTTACATACGGTGTTGTCAGACCAATCAACGCTATTGAAAATTTAACAGCAACAACTTTACGTAATATTATTGGTGATCTTGAACTTGATGAAACATTAACTTCAAGAGACATCATCAACTCTAAAATGCGTGCTATTCTTGATGAAGCTACTGATGCTTGGGGAATTAAAGTACATCGTGTAGAAGTGAAGAATATTATTCCACCTCGTGATATTCAAGAAGCTATGGAAAAACAAATGCGTGCTGAACGTGAAAGACGTGAAGCCATCTTACAAGCCGAAGGTCAAAAAACTGCAGCCATCTTAAATGCCGAAGGTCAAAAAGAAGCAACAATCCTAAAAGCAACAGCTGAAAAAGAAGCGCAAATTGCAAGAGCTGAAGGTGAAGCTGAAGCCTTAAGATTGGTTTATGAAGCACAAGCTCGTGGTATTGAATATATCAATCAAGCAAAACCGGATACAGCTTATGTCACACTAGAAGGATTTAAAGCATTAGAAAAAGTTGCTCAAGGTGACTCAACAAAAATTATTATTCCAAGTGATTTACAAGGACTTGCAAGTACTGTTTCATCCATTGTAGAAATCGCAAAAGACCCAGTAAAAAAATAAACAGAAAAGGTATTAATCAAAAATGATTAATACCTTTTTTATTGTTCATGTGTTGTCTTTCCAGACATATGATCCATCTCAATTTCAAAGACTTGAAGGACTGACATTGAAGCCACCAATTGTTTTTGAATCATTTCAGGCAAACGATCAAATCGTACACCAAAACGCATCATCGCATCAGTGATTTCTTTCACATCATCAACAAATCTGACTTTCCCCATAATGATAACACTATTTACAAAAATACCCTTTTGTCCAAATTTCTTATGACCTTCATCACAAATTGTAACACAGACTTTATTGCAAGCTTTCATTGCATCAAATTTATGACCAACCTTTGCCCCATGCATATATAAACAATGGTTTTCTTCATTGTAAACATAATTCATAGGAACTGCATAGGGATATCCTTCATCACCAACAACAGCCAAAATAGCTCTTCTTTGAGATTTAATAATATCAATGCATTGATCAGCAGAAATTTCATTTTTCTTACGTCTGATTTCTCTAAACATTTTATTTTCCCCCCATATACAAAAATTATAGCATTTCATGATTTTGAAAACAAACAAAATAGAGTATGAAAATCATTTCATACTCTATCTTTTTTGTCTAATCACAAAGCTTACACCAACATGTCGGTTATAGGCACAAACGGAATAACCAAACATATTAACAATCTTGAAAACAATGGAAAGACCCAAACCAAATTGTCCATGATCATCTTTAATATAGGGTTCAAATAAAAAATCAATCAAATCATCATCAATATGATCTCCATCGTTATAGATTTCTAATATCTGATGTTTCAATAATATATGAATCTTTGATTTTGCATAGCGAGAAGCATTTTCAATAATATTTTCAATTGCTACACGCCAATGTTCCTCATCTCCTTGGAAAATACAATCATCCAAATCCATAGTCACATGAATATGAGGGTTTAAAGCATCCATTTGTGAAACAACTTTTTCAATCAATTCTTTCATATGAATATCATGTAATTCAATGTTTTCACTGTATAAATAATCCAAACGATTCAAATATAATAAAGATTTGACTTTATATTCCAAACGATGTGCATTTTCAAGAATAATATCCATAGAACTATTCTTATCCCCATAAGGATAAATATCATCTTTTACACTTTGACCATAGGTTTGAATCAAAGCAATAGGTGTTTTTAAATCATGAGAAATATTATGAATCATTTCTTCTTTCACACGTTCTTGTTTTTCCAAATCTTCTTTCATTTCAACCAATGCTTGTGAAACAACACCAATTTCATCCTGCCTATCAATATTTAATTCACTCGGCTGACGATTGGTAATTTCATCAATATAAATCTTAATCTTCTTTAAAGGACGAATAAGAGACATAACCCATACAATCAATACAGTACCTAAAAGAAAGAAAAAGAAATAAATAATATAAATGACTTGATTTCTTAAAGAATCAATCAACGCTATAGAATAATCACTACCAGCAATAGAAATCAAATATGTATCTTTATCTACTTTTACAATACGATAGTAAAAGAGCTTATTCATATATTCCCCTTTTTCAGTTAAGACTTTTTCTTGACTGTTAACAATCTTTAAAAGATTCTTCCCAAAGAGATTCTTATACAAATCAACAGCTTCACTCTTTAAAATATTCGTACGTGTAAATTCCTTATAAGTGGCATCATAGAAAATATGATAAGAAGGTTTTGATTGTTTATAAGGCATATATTCATTATTAATAATGGAATATTGACTGTCTTGTAATGTATTATACATTTGTTCATCAATAATTGCATTTAAATTATAATCAACCAATGGCAACATCACTGTAATCATCAAAAATCCATTTAAACATAAGACAACAAACAATTGCTTCACAAGAGACAGCTTTTTAAAAATATTCAGCTTATGAAAAAAGGCGTTCATTCTAATCTAAACGATACCCAAAGCCATAAATTGTTTTTACATTCAATTCAGGCATCTTTTTTCTTAAACGACGAAGTGTATCATCCACAACACGATCACTTCCAAAATAATTTTCATCCCATACTTTTAATAAAACTTGTTCTCGTGAGATTGCTATTCCTTTATTTTTAATAAAATACAATAACAATTCATATTCCTTCGTTGTTAAATCTATATCCTCAGAATTATATGTTACTTTACGTTTTTCTTCATCAATGTCATATCCATCGATAGATAATAAAGAAGGAACTTCTTTATAAACACGTTTTAAAATATTATGAATTCTTAAAATCACTTCTTTAATATGGAAAGGTTTTGTAATATATTCATCACAACCTTTTTCAAGTCCAATAATGCGATCGAATTCTTGATCACGAGCACTCATAAAGACAATTGGCATTTCTGGATAACACAATTTAATTTCATTCATTAAATCAAAACCACTGTTTTTATCCAACATAATATCAACAATCCATAAATGAACATGATCTTCTTTATGACTTAAAGCTTCATCATAAGTATAAAAAGATTGAACAATATATCCTTCCTTTTCCAAATAAGCTCTCACTAAGTCATTTAAATTCTTTTCATCATCAATAATGTTAATACGGTATTTCATATATTCATCACCTCTTTTTTCACTATATAAACAAATGTTGCCATATATTATGGCAACATTGTGTTATAATATGTGATTTATTATTCTACAGCATATCCTTTTTCAATGATCATATTCACAACTTTAAGAACATTTTCTCTACAAATTTCATCTGTTTTGGCTTCAACCATCACACGAACAAGAGGTTCAGTTCCACTTTCACGCACCAAGATACGACCTTCATCACCAAGTGTATCAGCAACTTCTTGTACCATTGCTTGAACATCAGCATCATTTTGTGCTTCTTTTTTATCAGTAACACGAACATTCATTAATAATTGAGGATAAATTGTGACAGGTTCAATCAATTGAGCCAAAGTTGCTTTGTTTTCAACAATTGTTTCCATTAATTTTAACGAAGTTAAAATACCATCACCAGTTGTCGCATGTTTAGAGAAAATAATATGTCCAGATTGTTCACCACCTAAGCAATGTCCATTATTCACCATGTTTTCATAAACATATTTATCTCCAACTTTTGTTTTTTCATATTGAATACCCACTTTATCAAGTGCTTTGTATAAACCAATATTACTCATCACTGTTGTAACGATTGTGTTGTTTGCAAGTTCTCCACGTTTTTTCATTTCTAAACCACAAACATAAAGAATCAAGTCACCATCAACAACACGTCCAAATTCATCCACAGCAATACATCTATCAGCATCACCATCATAAGCAAAACCAACATCTAAACCATGATCAACAACAAATTTTTGTAAATGTTCAATATGTGTTGAACCACAGTTATTGTTAATGTTGATACCATTTGGTTCATTAGAAATGACATAAGTTTCAGCACCTAATGCATCAAAAACACTTTTTGCAATCGCACTACTTGAACCATTAGAACAATCCAAACCAACTTTAATATCTTTAAATGCACGTGTAGGAATACTCATTAAATATCCAATATAACGATTTCTACCCATTGCATAATCAACAGTTCTACCAATATTATCCTTTGTTGCATAAGGAATAGGATCAGATAAACCATCCAAATGTTTTTCAATTAAATCTTCAACATAAGCTTCAAGTTTATGACCTTTATGATTAATAATCTTAATACCATTATCATAATAAGGATTATGTGAAGCTGAAATCATAATTCCACAATCAAAATCTTCACTTCTTACAACGTATGAAACAGATGGTGTTGTTGTGACATGTAATAAATAAGCATCAGCACCACTGGCAGTTAAACCAGCAACCAAAGCATATTCGAACATATAAGAACTTCTTCTTGTATCTTTACCAATCACAATTTTTGCTTTATGATTTTGAGAATAATACCAACCTAAATATCTCCCCACTTCATAAGCATGTTCAGCTGTTAAAACAACATTTGCTTCTCCTCTAAAACCATCTGTACCAAAATATTTTCCCATAATACTAATTCCTTTCTATATTTATCGTTACTTTTTGAGACGATAACAATTCTACTTTTAATTTTTCATCATCAATCGCAACACTTACTTTGACTTTCTTAGTCCCCAATCCAAGTCCATCAACATCTATACTTGCTTGAATATTATCCGGTGTCAATGAAGCAATTTTATCCTCACTTCCAGTGACAACCACGGTTGCGTATTTCCCTTCACCAGCAAAGGAAACTTTGCGGTGCTTAGATTCATTTAACACTTTAATTGGAACTTTGTCAAATTTTTTAGTAATCACTTTTTGAATTTCCAAATCTATATCTACAGTATTAAATGATAATTTATTAACACCTGGAACCCTTTTAATTGGTATTTTTGTAAGTTTCGTCGATGTTTTTAAATCAGAAACATCAATTTGAATTTCTACATCTTTAATATCTTTTAATTTTGATTCCAAACCATAAATAGTCACTTGTTGTTGAGATAAAGTATAATGTGTTAAAGCAAATCCTGAAGGGACTTCTCCAACAACAGAAACCTTAATAGGCACCACTTTACTATAAGATGCGACATCACATTCCACATGAACTGTAACGGGTGAAATATCCACTTTCAATTCTTTACCATAACGGTCAAAGGCTTTGATTTTTGCTTCTTGTTTAAAGGCTTCCGTCTTTTGTGAAACATCAACACAAGCATCTACACGATCAATTTGACTTAAAGTTTCACGGCTTGCTTTGACTGTCACATTTTGTAATGACATTTCTTCAACACTGACAGAATACTTTGTATCCAATTGATCTTCATTAACAAAACGAACACCAAGTTCATAAGTGGCTTCTTCTTTTTCTGCCAACTTAATTTTTAAAGTATCTGGAACCATCACGACTGTAAGTGAATTTGGAAAATTACGATATTTTAAACGTATTTCATGTTCACCCACAGAAAGTCCTGTCACATCAGCATAAACTTCATAGTTTTTCACAAGATTCATCTTAAAAACATCAAACGAAGGTCCAAGCAATACAACTTGCGCTGTATCTGGAACACCATTTAATTCAAATTGAGGATCCAATCCTTCAATTTGAACAGGAACATTATCAATTGTTGTTCCTGAAGTAGGACTGGCTAAAATATCATTTCCTGAGATAGAGAAAAATAAAACCCCAGCCATAAATAAAGACAAAATCATAATACTCGCTTTATTAGATAAGATTTTATCTAAAGTTTGATTAATATAATTATAAAAGTGCCCCATTCTATGAATAGTTTTTTTATACTTTACACTTTCTTTAGGTGTTTCTTCTTTTGTTGATTGTTCTTTTTCTTTTTCAACAATCTTTAAAAAGAAATCCGTAGTCGAGTCATGGATATGACTCTTATCATGACGTCTAGGACTCATCGTCTTCACCCTCCTCATCATTTGAATTGAACCAGTTCAATTCATTGACTAAAGATGCACGCAATTCTTTAACAGGAATTTTTTTCAATTCACCATTCATTGCAAAAGAAATAGTTCCTGTTTCTTCACTCACAACAACAGTCAATGAATCTGTAATTTCACTAATTCCAATGGCTGCTCTATGACGTGCTCCATAAACTGGACTTAACTCTTTATTTGTGGGTGGATAAAAGGCTGCAGCACAAGCAACACGATCCCCTTGAATAATGGTCGCACCATCATGCAAAGGTGTTCCTTCCCAAAAGATTGTTAAAAACAATTCACTTTTAATATCCGCATTAATTCTTGTTCCTGTATTAATATAATCAATCAAAGATTGTGTACGTTCAAAAGTAATCAATGCTCCTGTTTGTTCTTTTGATAAGGTTGTAATGGCACTAACAAGTTCATCCATTAACCTTTCTTTTTCATCATCAGTCATCTCTTTTTTCATTGTTAATTTGGTTTGACCCATTTTTTCAAGAAGAGTTCTAATTTCTGGCTGGAAGATAATAATCATTGCCAAAACTCCCCAATTAATAATACTATCGACTAAGAAATTTAATGTTGTTAAACCAAATACAGTTGTGAGTAATTTCATTATCAAAATAAAAAGAACGCCTTTAAATAATTGCATTGTTTTCATATTTGTTCTAAACATAGAGATTAAAAAATATAATAAAAACCAGACTGCAATTAAGTCTACAGACGATCTTAAAAAATTCACTATCATTGACCAACTCATATCATCACCTACATTTCTTCATTATTATATCATTCTTTTCAAAAAAAAGATATCTAGAACGAATATCTTATAAAAGTCTCTTATTTTTCAAGCATTTTCATTTTTTGTAATTGAAAATATTTAAAAAAGATGTAAAATATATTGTGTATATAGGAGGATTATTATGGGAAAAACTATTTTAGTAGAAACTTCTGCAAGACATGTACACATTTCTAAAGAAGATTTACAAACATTATTTGGAGAAGGTTATGAATTAACAAACAAAAAAGACTTATCTCAACCAGGACAATTTGCTTGTGTTGAAAAAGTAACAGTTGTTGGACCTAAAGGGGAAACAAAAATGTCTATCTTAGGACCTACACGTGCAAAAACTCAAGTTGAAGTTTCATTAACAGATGCAAGATTATTAGGAATCAAAGCATTAATTAGAGAATCTGGGGATATCGCTGGTACAGCTGGATGTAAATTAGTTGGACCTTGTGGTGAAGTTGAAATCGCTGAAGGTGTTATCGCTGCAAAACGTCATATTCATATGACTCCTGCTGATGCTCAAGAATTCGGTGTTCAAGATAAAGATGTTGTCAGTGTAAAAGTGACTACTGATGAAAGATCATTAACATTCGGAGATGTTATTTGTCGTGTAAGCGATAGCTATGCTTTAGCAATGCATATCGATACTGATGAAGCAAACGCTGCTGGTGTTGCTGGTCCTTGCCAAGGTGAACTTATTAAATAATGAATAAAAAAAACGATCGTAAGATCGTTTTTTTATTTACCCTTAACAGCTTCTTTTAATACACTACTTGCTTTAAAAGCTGGAGTTAAACTTGCTGGAATTTCGATTGTTTCGCGAGTTTTAGGATTTAAACCTGTTCTTGCTTTTCTTTCTCTCACTTCAAAAGAACCAAATCCTTTTAAAGAAATTTTATCACCTTCAGCTAAAGCTTCAGTAATAGTTTCAATCATTGCATTCATTGCAGCATCTGCTTGAATTTTAGTTAAACCAGATTTTTCTGCAACTTTAGAAATTAATTCAGTTTTTAACATAATTTATATCTCCAATCTGTTTGAATTAGGGTTTTCCCTTCTTTATAGTATAATACAAACACAGTTCCTTGTACAGTGAAAACCACCTATTGAAATATGTGAAGATAACCCACAAAGTCTTCAACAGTTTCTTCTTTTGTTGCAAAAGAAGTCACCAATCGAATTCTTGTCAAATCACCAAACTTACCAATATGGGTCACCATATATTCTTTTTCTATATAATCAAGTAATTCTTGAGACACATCAACAAAAATTTGATTTGTTGATGATGGTAAGTATACTTTGGCTCCAATATCCATAAATGCTTTTTGAATACGCATAGCCAAAGCATTTTCATGAGCCCCAATCTCTTCATACAATTCATCTTTAAAGACTTCATAGAATTGAATACCAAGTAATCTTCCTTTAGCTAACATGGCTCCTTTTTGTTTCATTGTAAAACGAAAATCAGATTGAAGTGCAGGATGTAAAATCACCAAAGCTTCACCAAATAACAATCCCATTTTTGTACCACCAATATAGAAAGAATCGCATAAATGCACAAGTTCTTCAAGAGATGGTGCATCTTCTAAGACAATCGCACTTCCTAAACGCGCTCCATCTACAAACAAATATAAATCATGTTTTTGAGTGTAGTCATAAAGATCTTCCAATTCTTTTTTTGTATAATATGTTCCTAATTCTGTTGTTTGTGAAATATAAACAACACGTGGTTTCACCATATGACATTCACCAAAATGTGATAACAATTCATCAATACCTGCAACAGTGATTTTTCCACTCACATGAGGTATTGTTAAAACCTTATGTCCTGTAAATTCAACAGCACCTGTTTCATGAACATGAATATGTCCTTCGTCAGTTGCAATCACTGCTTCATAGTCTCTTAAAACATGAGTTAAAAAAGCCATGTTTGTTTGTGTCCCACCAACCAAGAAATGAATATCTGCATCATCACGATGCATTCTTTTTTTCATCACATCTCTTGCTTTTTGACAATATTCATCTTCTCCATAACCTACTGTTTGAATCATATTTGTTTGCATAAGCGCATCCATAATACGAGGATGTGCGCCTTCACTATAATCATTTAAAAAACTGTACATGTTAACCCCCCTCAATAGTTTTATTATATAAAATAACGATGGAACACACAAGAAAAAAAGAACTAGATGATTTGTTCTTCTAGTTCTTCTAATGATGGATAATATAAACTGTAATAACGTAATGATAACAATTCTACAAAAGTCAGCAAACTATGTTTTCCTGTCTTTTTATTTTTTTCTTTACCAATCACAATACGATAATCAACTGGAATCTTGATATCTAATTGTGGATTACAAGTAATCAAAACAACTTTGCATTTTGACATTTTAATATATTGTAAGATCTTAAATCCACTATCAGTAAAATATCCATTCACAGTTACAATAACTGCTACACTCTCTTCAGTTAATTCTTTTGCACCTTCTAACTGACGAGAAGAATCCATATATGCCATTGTAAATTTTTCTAACATCAATAAATCTGTTTGAAAATGTAAAGCTGCACTTTGAGAGAATTGCGTTCCAAAGAAACAAACATTTTGACTATCATGAATAAGTTTTAAGGCTACATCAATTTCATCCCAATTCAAAATATGAGGCAAATCAGAAATATATTCAATAACTTGTGAAACATAATCTTCAGTTGCTTTTTGAGGATTATTTTTCATAGTATCTAAAGGAATATTAATAAGATTGTTAAACTTTTTATCTTCTGAATGAAACATATAACATTCTTGTTTTAAATGGGCATAGTTTTCATATCCCAAAGCTCTACAAAAACGAGAAATTGTTGCTGGAGAAACATAACATTCATTGGCCAATTCACTAATACGCATTTCAGAAATACGATAAAAGTTATTCGCCATGAATAAAGCAATATTATAATTTGTATCATTTTCTTGGGCTGTATCTAAAAAGATAATCAGCCTATAGAATAAATTCTTCACAGTGCCTTCCCCTCCGTTTTATATAGATAACATCTCCTAGATTTTATCATCTTTTATAAAAAATGTTAAGAGCTAAATTGGAATATTCTTAAGAATTAAAAAACCTTTTCTAAGAAAAGGTTTTAAAAATAAATTTCTGTATCTTTATATTTCACTGTTTGATTTTGACAAGTCTTTAACCATTGTAATGCTTCATCAATATCTTCTTGTTCAAAGTCTCCTAAAATACCATAAGTTGCAAGTTGACAAACATCATAAATACTTTGCCATAAAGCATCAAAATCATTATTTTCTTGATCAGCTTGTTCACTTAATTCATACAAATACAAATCACGACCTGATTGCATCATTTCTTCTTTTGTCATGTTCTTCTCCTTTACAATTTTAAAGATTGACAAGCATAAGCAATACCATCTTCATCAATAGGCTTTGTGACAAAAGAAGCCATTGCTTTTAACTTTTCATTTCCTTGTCCCATTGCAACACTCACTGTTGCATGTTTAAACATTTCTACATCATTTAACGAATCTCCAAAAGCAATATATCCATCAAGATGATAGAGATCAAGCAATTGTTGAATTCCGGTTGCTTTTGAAATACCTTCAACTGTTAAATCTGCATAAGTGGATTCCCCTGGTAAAGTACAAACACCATCAATATGCATAAAAGGTTCATAATCATATCCCATAGGACCATAAACAATCATCGCATCCACATCTTGTCCATGATAAACTCCTACTTCAGGAATAACATTCTTAAAGAATTTTTGTGATTGCAAAACATATTCATCTGGCTCTTTAGTAATCATACGGGGATGAGATTTTAAAACCACTGCATATCCAAGTTCATCAGCAATAGCTAATGTTTGTTTGACAGCTTTAGGATTTAAAGCCGCATGAAACATTTCCTTTCCACTGGCATCCAAAATCACTTGACCATTATTGCATACATAGCCATCCCAATCTAACATATCCATAATTCCCGTTCCTGTCAAAGAGTCCACTCCTCGACCAGTAGAAATCACCAAACGATATCCCTTTTCTTTTAATTGTTTTAATGTTTGATATGTAGAATCACTGACTTGATGTTCTACATTATCTCTTAATGTCCCATCGACATCAAAACACAACATCAACTGATCCATGTCTTCACTCCTTTATTGACGATATGAACGATAGAATTGTTCAAAACGTTCCATTGCTTCTTTGACTAAGATTGGACTTGTTCCTACATTGATACGTAACCAACCTTGGTAATTTTCAACAAAACGAGAACCTGGTTCTAATAAAACATGTGTTTCTTTCGCTAAATCTAAAATAAATTTTTCAACATCAATAGAATCATCCAAACGTACCCAAACCAAGAATCCTGCATCTGGTTTCATCACTTGAATATCTAAACGATTCATTGTATCCAAAACAACTTGAACATTGTTTTTAATGACTTGAATCAATTCATTATGCCATTCTTTACCATAACGATAAACAAGTTCAATCATTTCAATACCCATTCTATTACAACTGATATGTAATCTATTGACATAACGATCATAATCTTGTCTTAATTTTTCATTTTTACATAACATATAAGATGTCGATAAACCTGAAATACTAAATGTTTTATTGGCTGAAGTTGAGACAATCAAATCATCATAAAGATCAGCAAATTCAATCATAGAAGTAAAACAATGTTCACCTAAACAAAAATCACCATGAATTTCATCTGATAATAATAAAACATGATATTCTTTGCATAATAAAACAATACGTTTTAATTCTTCTTTTGTCCAAGAACGACCACCTGGATTATGTGGATTACATAATAAGAAAACTTTAATATCTTTATTTTTTAAAATATCTTCTAATTTATCAAAATTAATTTCATAACGATTATCAACAAGATCAAGTTCTAAAGTCACCATATGTCCAATTTCACAACAATTTTTAAAAGGACCATAAATTGGTGTCATAGTTAAAATATTTTGATCTCTAGCAATCATATCACAAATAAAATGTAAAGAAGTGACTGTTCCTGTAGAAGGAATAATCCAATCCTTTTCAATTTTCATATGATGTTTTTCTAAAAACCAATCCACAACACTTTCATAAAAACTATCTTGAATATGAAAATAACCAAAATCTGGATCCAAATACTTTTCATGCATATGAGATAAGACTTCTGTTGGTAAATGGAAGTCCATATCAGCAATAAACATTGGATACATATCTTCATGATCTGGAATATCCACATTAAATCTCTTTAAAATATAAGGACGTTCCCATTTCATAGACCCGCTTCCTTTTCTTTGTACAATATCATTAAAATTATATTTCATTATTATTCCCCCTCGAGCTGTTCCTATTATACCATGAAAACAGCGAACATCAATTTTATTTAAGAAGATATAAAATAAAAAGATATTCATAGAGAATATCTTTTAAAAAACAACAACCTTTTTGATATAAGGAATATGTGAAAGGATATAAGCAATCATAAAAGAAAGAACACATGTCACAACATATAAAATCAATAACTCTAACACTCCTCCATGAATAAGAATCATATCTTTTAAATACATCAATAGAAGAGGATGAATTAAATAGACTCCAAACGAGCATTGAGATAAGTGATGAATAATAGGATGATTATTCATAAGTTTGTTTTTCAATATATGTTGAACCCACACAAAATAAGAACTACTGTATAAAGCAATATGCAAAGACAAATTATCATAAAATTTACTATAGAAATCATCATATTTCATAGAAAAGACTTGTGTTCCAAAAATAGAAAATAACAAACTTAATACACCTAAAATATACAATAACATACGTTTTTTCTTGGTAAATTTAACAATTACCAAATACCAACCCAAAATATAATACGTTGTATAACCACCTAAAATTTGAAATTTAAATTTATAAAATAATTTAGAAATCAAATTAGATTCTGTAAATAAATAATTACATAGCATATTTAAAGTTGGTATACTAAAACTTAATATAAGTGACAACATTAAAAACCATTCCACATATCTTATATTCTTTTTATTTACAAAGGTTTTTAATAAAGGCGTAATCAAATACAATCCCATCAACATAAACAAATACCATAAATGATAATGTCCCAATAAAAAATCAATCATAAAATCATAGAGAGAAACTTTTGGAAAATGACTCGCATAATTCCAAATCGCATAAAACAAAGACCATGTCATCAAAACAAACAAAACTTTAGAAATCGCCTTCTTCATTTTATGAAAATCAAAAGATTTCTCTTCATTTAAAAGGAGTGCACCTGTCACCATCACAAAAATAGGAACACCTATACGTGACATACCATCAAAAACAACTCCAATAAAAAACTCTATAGAATTCACAGAAAAGCCATGTATAAATAATGCTGATACATGAATCATCACGACTGCAAACATTGCCATTATTTTTAACACTTCATAAGACATTAATCTTTTCATAAATTTTTTCCCCAATCTTTTTTCAATATATCCCCATATATTTCATAAAGATTTTACTCGTAAAAAGAATAAATGTCTATTGATTTTTCAATAAATACATTATTGTGTTTTCAAAACTTTATAATATACAATTTCATCCATATAATCTTCAATATAGTCAATACGATAACTTCCTTCTTTTAATGAATTGTAGTCATCTGAAGAATAAGTTGTTTGATGTTGACTCACATTGTCTACAAATGATTCATCTAAAACTTGAATGATTTTTAATACTTCAGGATCATTCTTTTCTAAGAAGGCAATCATGTGAGAATCATCATCTAAATCAACCATCATTTGTACAACAAGTTCATAGGTTTGACTTTTACGCGCATTGCGTACCAATTTGACTTCTGCAAATTCTTGAAAACGAATAGTCCATAAAACATCTCCCTCTTTATAAGCAACATATTCACCTATGTTTTGATCATTTTGAGAGAATGTTAAAGCATTGAATGAATCTTGATCAACAACAATCATATTGTCTTCATCAAAAACAAAGAAGTCTTCTGCATGATAATGATCATGAAGATAATGATCTATCTTTTGATTCCATTCTATTCTGTATTGTTTTTCAATTGTTTCAGCATCTTTTTTCTTTTGTAAATAAGGAAACATCAAGACAATCGCAATACCTAATACAACCAATAAGATATTTCTTATCTTTTTTCTTCTTTTGTCTTTAAGACTTTGTTCTAAAGTGAGATGTCTTTGTCTTTCTTGTTCCTCTTCTTTGTATTTCTCTACATCTTTTGTAAACTGAGAAGAGTGAAGATAACTGACTATAGATTGACATCTTTCAATATCTTTTGTCATATTTCCATTACAATCAATACCATAATTTCCTAAGATACAAGGCATGAAGAGTTTATCTTCTTTGATTGAAAAATGAGTCTTAAACACAAGAAGAGATTCATCATCATAAAGTTCCTTTAAAGCTTGAAATCTTTTGATTAGTAAACTTACATAATGTTGATAATCATAGACATGATCTGATGTTTGAACTTCTAGAATATGTACATCAAAAGATGCAATATCATTACAATCAAAAAGAAGAGACACATCATCACCAAAAGAATCTGTTTGACTGTGACTTGGAATATCTTTTGTCATTGTAGCAAGTATTTCATGTAAAGGATTATATAATGTGATTTCAACTTTTACATTTTTAATCTTTTCATCAGAAGCATTATAAAATTGAATTTGACCTAAATATTGTTTTTCATAAAAATATAAAGCATATTTGTCTATTTGTACTGGAGCATTATCATAAACAGTTTCATTTTTCACTTTATTAACAAGCTCAAGTTTCTTATAAACAATTTTATGTTTTAATCTTTCATATTCATCTTGATCAAGTTTTGATGCAATTCCTTTTCCATAAAAACAAATATCATCAAAAGCAATAATCTTTTCTTTTTGTCCATATCGGAAATTAAAGATAACATTATAATCATCATCAAAGCATTGAATCATTTCATCTTTAACAATATCTAAATTCTTTAATTGATTGGTCATTCCTTTTGTTTCAATCAAAATATTTTGTTGTTTTGATTCACCAATATCAAGTGAATCTTCTATAAATAATATATTCTTATATTCACTTATTCTCATAGTTATGTCCTCTTTTATAATTTTGGTAAAACAACATCTTCAATAGATGGAGTTTCTTGTTCTTGTGAGATTTGTCTTTCTAATACAACAACAATTTCATCTCGTGTGGAATTCATTCCCATAGATGCAGTCGCAACACCTTTGACTCTCCATCCTTCTTTGGCATAAGAATTCATAGCTTGTTCTAATACCATGGGATCAAATTTCCCACTAAACCATTTGTCTTTTTGTGTTAATACTTTATATTCAAACATAAAAATCTTCTCCTTTTTTCCTACTTTTATCATAACTTGATTTTTGCAATAAGTAAATTTTTTTGAATTCATTCTAAAAAATAAAATGACATAACATATTCACTGTTATTTTTATATGTATAAACAAGAAAGAATAAACTTAATAGAACTGTCATTAATTCAGCAACACTCACAGAAATCCATATACCATCCAACTGCCATAAACGAGGTAATAGAAACACAGCTGGAATTTGAAAAACAAAGACACGACAAAAAGATAATATTGCTGAAATCAAACCATTGTTTAAGGCTGTAAAGAACGCTGAAAAGAAAATAGAAAATCCAGCAAAGAGAAAATTAAAAGCAAACAAACGAAAACCATGAATACCTATTTTCATCAATTCATTTTCATTTCCTGCATAAATCGCAATAATAGGACCTGCGAGTAACTCAGAAAGAACAAACATCACACAACAACAACTGGCAATCATGATGACACTCTTTTTAAAGAGACTCTTTAATTCTTGATGATTGCATGCACCATAATGAAAACTGATGACGGGAGAAATCCCTGAAATATAACCCCAAAAGATGGCCGTAAATAAGAAACTGACATAGTTCATAATACCAAAAGCAGCAATACCATTCGTTCCTCCATAACCAATCAATTGAATATTATAAAAAAAGCAAACAACGGACATAGAAATATTATTAACCATTTCAGAAGAACCATTGCCACATATTTTTAATAATTCTCTTCCATGAAAAGGACCTTTGACAAATCTTAATGTACTATTGTTTTCACGACTGTAATAAAATAAAGGAAGACAGCCTCCTATATATTGACTGATCACAGTTGCGATAGCGGCACCAACAATACCTAAAGAGAAAACTCCCAAAAACAAAGCATCCAAGACAATATTTGTAAGACCTGATAGCATCGCTGCTTTTAATCCCAGTGGTCCTTTTCCTGATGTTTGATAAAGAGCTTCAAATTCAAATTGAATCAAACAAGCCGGTGTCCCAATAAAATAAAGTCTAGCATAAAGCATACTGTTTTCTAGTAAAGTTCCTCTGGCTCCTTGCATATAAGCAGCATTCTTTAAAAACAGTTCTCCTAAGATAGCTAAACATACACCCACAATAAGAGATGAAAAGACCAAGGTCGTAAAGATTTCCTGAGCATGCGTGTGTCTCTTTTCTCCCAGTCTCTTGGCAATCAAGGCACTTCCTCCTGTTCCAAACATAAAACCAACACTATTGAACATCATCACATAGGGCATAATAAAACCTACAGCTGAAAATGCATCCTTCCCTGCAAAATGCGACAAAAAGATCCCATCAACAACACTATATAATGATATCAATAACATCATTATAATGGGTGGTAAAACAATATGTATTTTTTTTATAAGTAAAATGCTGTGAAAATTCCATAATATGACTCCCCTATTCTCTATTATGAAAAGATATAAATAAAAAGTCTCTATGCTTACCTCTTTTCCATGTCACTAAAGGAAGTCGCATAAAGACGACAGGATGGTAATCACCATCACATGAGTTCATTTCATCATATGTAAGACCATCTTGTAGTTTTCTTATTCATGATGGGTTGATTTTGTTTTTAAAGCTTTTTGTGTTAAAACAACAGTCAACAATAACACAATCAAATGAATACAAACAATAACCAAACTTACATTTTCTATACATTGACGTGTAGAAGACACAAAAGGGAAATGTAAAAGGATTGTTGGAATCAACATCCACCATCCAATTTTCCACCATAATTGTCCACTGTATTTTTGAGCATATTGCCACATCTCTTCATTTTCCATGGATAATGATGTACGATAACCAATCCATTTGTTCATTTTTAAAGAGGGATGATGCTTCATCACTCTTCCACCTAAAATCATGACAACAGGTACAATCAAATCACATAAAAAAGTATATAACCAAAAACTCATTTCAATCCCTCATTTCTTAAATAAAAACCAATCATCAAACATCCCAAACTTGGTAATAAGAATTTTATCATATCTTCGATCATATAGATATATAAAGGTGCAGAATAAGCATGATGATGGAAAATCATTGTTACAAAACTTTGCAAAAATCCAATAAAACAAAGAAAGGACAATACAAAACATAAATACATTCCTATCTTTTTCATGAATAACACCTTCTTTGATTTATTATAACACAAAAAGCTGTATTCTTTCGAATACAGCTTCATATTAATCTAAATCTTCACCATTTGTCGCAATAACTTTTTTATACCAATCAAATGAATCTTTTTTGCTTCTTTCTAAAGTTCCATTTCCTTCATTATCACGATCAACATAAATAAATCCGTAACGTTTCTTCATTTCACCAGTTGTAAATGATACACAGTCAATACATCCCCAAGGAGTATATCCCATTAAATCAACACCATCTTCTTCAACAGCTTTTTTCATTTCTTCAATATGAGCTCTTAAATAATCAATTCTATAAGGATCATGACAAGAACCATCTGCTTCTTTGACATCAATCGCTCCAAAACCATTTTCAACAATGAATAATGGTTTTTCATATCTTTCATAGAATAAGCTTAATGTATATCTTAAACCTTCAGGATCGATTGACCATCCCCAATCACTGACTTTTACATATGGATTATCTACAGAGTTTTCACTTGAACCATCAGTTGTTTTAGAAACATCTCTAAAAGCAGTTGAATCCACTGTATTTGACATATAATAACTAAATCCAATATAATCTACAGTTCCATTCTTTAAAATTTCTTTATCTTCTTCAGTAATATCAATATGGAATCCTTTTCTTTCAAACATCTTTAATGTATAAGCTGGATAATGTCCACGACATTGTACGTCACAGAAGAACCAACGATCATGCATCATTTGTTGAGCTAAGACCATGTCAGAAGGACGACAAGAGAATGGATAAATTGGTACCATTGAAATCATATTTCCAATAAGGAAATCAGGATTAATTTTCTTACCTGCTTGAACAGCCAATGCACTAGCAACCAAAGTATGATGTCCACAAATATACATTGCTTCTTCTGGATTGTCATAATTTCCAAAATGAGCACCACTGTTTGTCCATCCATAAATGTCATTTTTAAAGTTCATTTGGTTATTGATTTCATTGAAAGTCATCCAATATTTGACTTTTCCTTTATATCTTTCAAAACATGTTGTTGCAAACTTCACAAAGAAATCAATTGTTTTACGATTCATGAATCCACCATATTCTTTAGCAAGATGATATGGCATTTCAAAGTGAGATAATGTAATAACAGGTTGAATACCATGTTTTAACAATTCATCAAATACATCATCATAGAATTGTAATCCTTCTTCATTTGGTTGATCTTCATCACCTAAAGGATAAATACGAGACCATGCAATTGAAGTTCTAAAACATTTAAATCCCATTTCTGCAAACATTGCAATATCTTCTTTGTAATGAGAATAAAAATCAATACCTACATGATTTGGATAGTATTTTCCTTCTTCTACACCATCAGTAATCACACGTGGAACACCATGAGCACCAGCAGTCATGACATCCGCAACACTATAACCTTTAGAAGTATTCAATACTCCTCCTTCAAATTGGTGAGCAGCCAAAGCTCCACCCCATAAAAAATCTTTACCTAGTGACATCTTTATACCTCCATTTTATAAAGTTTATCTTTTCCTCATTATACATGAAAAGATAAAAAATTAATATTATTTCATAATATGAAAAAAATGAGGATGACTCCTCATTATTTCTTGATTTTTTGATATTCTTCTAAAGCATAAGTATTTAACATATGTAATGTTTTTAAGATATCTTCTTGTGTTGTTTCTGGATGAATACCACAGAAACGTAATACTTTTTTATGATTTAAAACAGTTGTAAAGATGGCTGCATAACCACTTAAATTCAATTTTTGAGAAATAGCTTCATTAAGTTGATCTTTTTGAGCTTCTGTTAAATCTACAGGAGCAAAACGGAAGTTAATCATGGCCATTTGAGCATGGGATACAATTTCCCAATTGTCCATTGCATCAATTCTTTCTTCCATCCACTTGGCTTGTAAGAATCCACGATCAATAGCTGAACCCATTAATTCTGTTCCTAGAACTTGTAAAGTTAACCAAAGTTTTAATCCACGTGCAGGTCTTGTCAGTTCAATACCAATATCATACATATTCAAAGCATCTCCACCTTCCAAGTCTTGTAAGTATTCTGGAGATACATGAAAACTGTGATATAAATCTTTCACGTCTTGAACCAAAACAACAGCACAACCATAAGTTTGGAATAACCATTTATGAGCGTCCCAACTTAAACTGTCTGCAAGTTCTAATCCATCTAATAAATGACGATGTTTTTCACTTAATAAGACAGAAGCTCCAATAGCACCATCAATATGGAACCATAATTCTTCTTGAGAACAAATTCTTGCAAGTTCTTTTAAATCATCAATAGCTCCTGTATTGGTTGTTCCAGCAGTTCCAATCACAACAAAAGGAATCATTCCATTGGCTTTATCTTGTTGAATCGCTTTTTCTAATTCTTCAGTGACAATTGTAAAATCTTCATGAGTTGGAATTTTACGAATACGACTATCACTGATTCCAATCACACGTAATCCTTTAGCCACTGAACTATGTGTTTGATCTGAAACATAAGCCACACCCAAATGTAATGTGTTTTCGTCTAACTTTTTATCACGAGCAGCTGTTAGAGCAGTGATATTGGCCATTGACCCACCACTGACAAAGATTCCACCTGCTGTTTTTCTAAATCCAGCCAAGTCTGCCATCCAACGAATCACAGATTGTTCAACACAATTGACTGTTGGTGCCAATTTGTTCCCACCAGCATGAATATTATAAGCTGAAGTCATAATATCTCCTAACCAAGAAATACATGATGCTGGACCAGGAACAAATCCAAAGAAACGTGGGTGATTGTTATCACCACAATATTTAAATACTTCTTCTTCCATTTCGTGAACGACTTCATCCACTGGTCTTCCTAGTTTTGGAATTCCAATTTCCCTGATTTTTTCTAATTGTAAATCACTGGCTTCACGTAAAACGGGTGATGTATGGACATCATGCTTATTCTCACAAAAATCATGAACAAATGCTTTCACAGCATCTTCTAATTGTTGACTATTTAAAATAAATTCTTTACCTTTCATTAAGTTCTCCTTCCATTGCTTTTTTCTTCTATCTATTTTATACTTATTTTATATATTTGTATAATTAATAATTATAATATTATTCATTAATAAAATTGATATAGGAGGTTATTATGGATATTGCTACAATTGAAACCTTTTTAAAAGTCGCATCAACACAGAATATTTCTAAAACAGCACAACAAATAGGTTATTCTCAATCAACCGTGACCATGCAAATACAAAAATTAGAAAAAGAATTGGGTGTCAAATTGTTTGAACGTATTGGAAAACATATCTACTTAACAACACAGGGAAGAGCCTTTATCCCCTATGCCAATAACTTACTCAAAGCCAAAAATGAAGCTTTAACCTTTGCATCCAATGAAAATGATATTGTCGGACAATTGCGTATAGGTGGTGTGGAATCTATTTGTACAGGTTTACTTCCAGAATTGCTGATTGACTTTCATAAGCATTGTCCCCATGTTGAAGTCATTGTCCGTTCTGGTAATACAACAGATATGATCAATCTTCTATGCAATAATGAACTTGATTTTGTATTCACCCTTGATCAAAAGATTTACCGTCATGAATTAGAATGCAAAGTCGAACAACCTGAAGAAATTATCTTTTTGACTTTAGCCAATGATTCCTACACAAAAGACATCATTCCTATTCAAAAACTTTGTTGTGAACCTTTTATTCTAACAGAAGCCAATGCAGCCTATCGTTATATCCTAGAACAAATGCTTATAGAAAGAGATTTACATATTCAACCGATTCTAGAAATAGGAAATACCGAAACCATTATTAAACTCTTAAAACAAGGATTAGGTATTTCCTATTTACCTCGTTTTACTGTTGAAAAACCATTACAAGAAAAGACTCTTATGGAATTACATACCAATCTACCTTCAGCTTTGATGTATCATCAACTCTTGATTCATAAACAAAAGATGATGACCAAACAAATGGAATTATTTATCAAACTGGTCAAAAACTATTTCCAACAAAGAAAAAAAGAACTTCAATAGAAGTTCTTTTATAATACTCCAAAATGTTTTAAAGCATGAGCAATACCATCATCATCAACACTTGTTGTAACATAATCTGCAATGTCTTTAACATAACCATGGGCATTTCCCATTGCCACACCAATCCCTGCATATTCAAGCATATCCATATCATTATCACTATCACCAAAAGCCATAATTTCATGACGATCAATTCCATAATGCTTTAGGAAATACTCTATACCATTCACTTTCCCACCTGTTGTAGAAATAATATCTACACCATAAGGAGACCATCTGGTAAATTTACATCCTTCTGGTAAATAATGAGCAACACTTTGTTCTTCTTGTTTTGTAACAAACAAAGTCCCTTGAAAGACAGGATCACCTTGATACATAGACAAATCAGGAATCGGTGTTGAAATTCCTGCTTGAGCAAGTTCAACATCTTGATTGACATAATTCAAATAAAAACGTTCTGATTCTACAAGCACCAAAGGAACTTCTTTTTTTTCAAACAAAGAAACCAAATGATCAGTAATATCTTTTGAAAAAGGTGTACCATACATATAATGATAATCTTGATCCAAACAAATATTTCCATTCAAAGTCACATAACCATCAAAAGATATATTGTTTGTTGGTAAATCTCTCATTTCAACAAGATGTCTTCCTGTAGAAATAAAGACCTTAATGCCTTTTTCTTTTAATTCTTCTATACATTGTCTTGTTGAAAGAGGTACATCTTTCAACTGATGTGAAACCAATGTTCCATCAATATCAAAAAATATCGCTTTAATCATAAAAAATCCTCCTAAATATGATTCTATCATTCCCTGACTTTATTCGTCAACAAAACCGTAACCTTTGAAATAAAATACAGCAATAAACATAAAGAGACCTCCAATGAAGGTCATGACAACCCTAAAAGAAAAAGAAGCAAAATAAACTTCTTTAAATGTAAATCAAATAGATTATTTATAAAAAGACAAAAGACACTAACAACATCAAAACAAGCTATATTCATAATGAGTAATCCCACAACAAAAACGATAACAGTAATCCATTCTCGTTTATTCATACAAAACTTCCTTATCTTTATCATAAGGACATCATATGTCATTCTTGTGTAAAAAAAGATGGGAGCACCCATCTTTTACATTTGCATCGATTGATGATACATATCATCCAAAGGATGATAATGATATTGATTGTCAAAAGCCAAAATACTTCTTGAAGCAACCAAGATAAAATAAAGTGGTGGCAATGTTCCAATCACAGCAAGAATCTTATAAATCGATTGATCTGTAAAGCATGAAACAAATTTATAATTTTCAAACATACGAAGACCAATCAAAGCCACAGAAATCACTGATAATAAGACTAATGTTCCTATAAACAATCCTATATTTTTATCAAATAATGAAATCATATATTCATCAACATAATAAGAATCCATAGCGTGACCTGTTAAATACAAAGTATGGAAAATATCAACAACATATTGTAATAAGGTTGTGATTAAAATCAAAGTCCATGATACAGATAAAATCACATCAAAAATAAAGACTTTTGTACAACGACATGCTTTACAATAAATATATTGACTATAATAAGGAATCAAAGCTTTCCATCCTGCTTCTCCAGCCTTTTCAAATAATTTCCATCTTGAAACATAATTTAATATAAACAATCCTAATTCTAATACAGGCATAATATCATCTCCTATCTCTAGTATAAATCTTTTTTGTAAGAATGAAAATAAAAAAGAGAATCCATTTCTTTTTTCATTTGTCTTTGACAAATGATATAGTCATTATAGAAAAGAACATATGATTAAGGAGGTTTTCTTATGAATTTCAAATCTTTAAACAAACTCAACCTTAATGATGATCAAGCAACAAATGAAGAAATCCGTGAACGTATTGCCTCAGGTACACATATCAATATGATGGATATGTTTATTTTGATATTTGCGATCGTGATTGTCTGTATTGGATTGAATATGAACAGTACATCCATCGTTATTGGAGCCATGTTAATCTCTCCTTTAATGGGAAGTATTATAGGGATTGCCTATGGCATATCCAATTATGATATAGAATGGATCAAAAAAAGTTGTGTGACTTTCCTATTCCAAATTGGTATAAGTATCCTCACAAGTCTTATCTACTTCCTTCTTTCACCCATCACTGTCCTTTCTTCCGAACTCATCGCAAGAACCGAACCCAATATCTTTGATGTAATGATTGCCATCCTTGGTGGTGGTGCCGCCATCATTGCCAACACCAGAAAAGACAGGATCAGTAATGTAATTCCAGGTGCCGCTATTGCCACAGCACTTATGCCACCTCTTTGTACAATTGGTTATTGTTTGGTTAATCACAAATGGCTTCTTGCTGGAGGAGCATTGTATTTGTTTTCTATCAACTATTTCTTTATCTGTCTTTCTACCATTATAAGCTTACATTTGATGAAAGTGACCAAAAGCAATGCCTTCTTTACATCTTTCAAAAAAAAAGATGATTTTATCAGCCATCTTTGTTATCACTGTTGTGCCAAGTGGTTATCTTGCAGCAAAAACAGTCAGCAAAAATAATATCAATGAACATGATAAAGAATTTATAGAAAATGAAGTCATTATTACTCAAGAAAATATACAAGAATATAAAGATAATAAACTCTTATTAGAACTTCAACAAAGTGAGAAAGTTTTGTATCAAGAATTTTCTAAGAAATTACACATTTTCTTTCCAACAATGACATCCAGTGGATTTGTGAATATGTATGATCAAGGCAAAGACAAGAGTCATTTGGTCTTTGTGATTGATACAAGTGAACCTTTTAATCAAAGTGATCTTCAAAAAATACATGAACTTGCAAAATTAAAATTAAAAACAGATATTGAAATACAATGAATTTCACATAAAAAAAGACTCAGTTTCTTAGAACTGAGTCTTCTTATCTTCAGACTTTTTTAAATCACTATATCCACTGTAAGTGATCAAACCAATCAAACCTATAATAAATAATGCATGAAAGAAATCCAAACGCCAAAAAGCAAAGAGGACTGCAACTGCATCTAAGATCAAAATCATTTGAAATCTCTTTTCTTTTTCTTGTTGATTTAAATTCCACCATGCCAATTTATGATTTTTCATACTCATTAAAAATCCCCTCTATCTTTCAAAAGAGAGTATATCATATTCCTTTAAGAAATGAAATCATCCTATGATTTCTTTATGATACTCACTAACTTTTTAGCAGGAATATAGAATAAGAATGGTAAGAAAAAATAAACCATATACATAATCATTGTTGTGATAATGGCTTCTAATTGACCAAAGACCATTTGTGATAAGAACAATTGATTGGTAAAATACATATAATCTGCTTGTATTGAAGAGTAATTGATGATATTTGCAGGTATGGACATCATCATTGTTGGTAACGCTGAAAGACATGCCATACGTACACTATTGTCTTGAACATAACTATGCATCTTAGAAGCCATAATCACAATAAAGACAAATAACATTGATCCATGATAGAAGAATGTATGAGTTGCAGCAAAAGAAATACAAGCATAATCTGTTAATTTTGAAAATGGATAAAGGAAGTTAATCAAAGCACCCACAATACCCAGTGTACAAACATATCCACACCCAATTTGACGATAGATGCCATCATTCCATATAATCATAGGTAAAACAAACATAAAGATACTACATGGATATAAAGACAAATTCGTTTTATAATCAAAAGGCATACCACTACTGAGTGTATCCCATACGATAATGACAATTTCAAAGATTACAAGAGTCAAAAAGAGGATTTTAAAGGTTGGTAAAATCATTTCTTGTTTTTTCGCTAACGTTAAAGCTGATTTTACAATAAAAATAATCAATATGACTTCTAAGACAATTTGTATAGGTGTGAAGAGTCTTCCAGGCATATTAACAGGGAGATTATTTTTATGAACGAAGTAATTTTGGATCATAATCAAAAGGTCTAATAGAAATGAATGCATAGAAATCTTCCTTTCTCATCTTGTTATCTTTTATTTATCATATCTAAAAAAAGTGAATTTTTTGTGAAAAAACAGAATTCTATGAATTCTGTTTAATGAAAATAACGATCTAAACCATCAGCAATGCCTTTGGCGGCTTTCTTTTGGAAAGAAGCATCGTGTAAGAGTTTGTTTTCAGTAGGATTTGATAGGAATCCCATTTCAATATAAATTGCTGGAACTTGACTCCAATTCAAACCTGTTAAATCATTACGATAAGACACGCCTCTATTTTTAATTCCTGTCGCTTGACAATATGATTGAATCACTGTTTGTGCAAGTGATGATGATCTTTGATAAATTGATGGACAGTATGGATTATTTTTGGCAGGGGCAATGGTATGAGCACCTCTGGCACTTGATCCAGCTCCATCACAATGTAAATGAATAACAGCTCCGGCTTTGTTTTTATTTCCTATTTGAGCACGTTGTTGATTGGAAATATTTACATTTTGACTTGTTCTTGTCATGATGACTGTATAACCTCTTCTTTTGAGTTCATCTCTTAAAAGAAGACCAATCTTTAAATTTACTTGTGATTCTCCAGCAGCTCCAGCTGTCACTTTATTTTTGACTGTTGATGAACCAGGACCAATAGCTTCTTTATTTAAATTGGCTTTTCCTTGATGACCTGGGTCAATGACAATGACTTTATTATTTGTAACAACAGGTTTTGAACTTGGTTTGACTGTTGTTTCATTTTTATGAGTTTCTGTTGGTGGAACCTTCACATTAACTTTTATTGATTGTTCACTCTTTAACCCATTTTTATCAACAGCAACAATAGTCACTGTATAAGACTTATCATGTGGTGTAGGATCAAATGAGTAATAATGCGTATCTCCTTTTTGAATGTCATTCCATTTCTTATAAGGAAGATTTCCATCAATATCATCTTTTACAGATTCAATATAACGAGAAATATCAACATGATCCCCTTTATTGATAGTGATTGTTTTTTCTTTTAAAACAATATGAGGATATTTTGTATCAACGATTTGAAATTCTTTTTCAAAATCTCTAGTTTTGTTTCTTTCAGTGACTTTGACTTTTAAAACTTGTTTTCCAACTTTCATTGTATCTAATGGTGTCACAACATCCATTGTTCCAGAACATTCTTCCACAAGGTCTTCAACATTCACCTTGTCTCCATATTCAAATGTATCTTTTTCATTCCATGTTAAAACAATATCTTCTGCTTTGAAGGATGTCTTATTATAGATAAGAACAAGACCAACAATGGCTATAACTGCTGTTATAGCAATGGTTAATTTCTTTTTCATACTTTCACCTCTCTTTTCATTCTATCATAAATTTCATTTGAAAAGAAAGAATTCCATCAATTCACACAATTCATAAAAAAAGCAACCCGTAGGTTGCTTTTGCTATTTCAATAATTCATACAATTGATTGATATCTTTTTTACCAAAGTAAACTTGCTCATCATCAACAATCATTGCTGGAACACTCATAATTTTATAGCGTTCTTTTAATTCTTTATAATGAGCAAAGTCAAAAACTTCAACTTCAATATTTTCATTTTCTAATGCAATACGATTGCTTGCCATAACAAGTTCTGGACACATTGTACATGATAATGACACAACAACTTTGACATGATGTTTTGTCGTCATTGATAAGACATTTTGTAATGTTTCTTCATCAATGGCTTGTTTAGGTCCTACTGCATTGTATACGGCAATCACGAATGAGTTGAATTCATGTCCACCTGGAACAGCATGGAAACATACACGTAAGTATTCTTTTTGATCATTGTACAAATAGATTCCTGGTTCTTTACCAGAAACAACTTCATAAGACATCAAATCATGTAAAGCACTGAATTCTTTAGCGAATTGTACCATTTCTTTAGCAAATGATGAATCATCACTTGCGACTGATAAGATGATTGGTTTTTGTAAACGATCTAAGATTGGTGCCAATTGTTGTTTGATTTGTGCATTGATAAATGAACCATCATCAGCTGCACTTGCAGGTGTTTCTTGTTTCACTTCTTTTTTCACTTCACGAGTGACAAGATCTTTTGTTTCAATATGTAATCTTTCGACAACATCAGGAATATATTTTTCTAATGATGTTGCAGCAACAGCACCATCAGAAACTGCAGTCACAACTTGTCTTAAGTTTTTCACACAGACATCTCCAGCACCATAGACACCATCAACATTTGTTTTTTGATTGATATCAGTGATCAAATTCCCTTGAGGATTCAATTCCACTTGATCTTTGAATAATTCTGAAGCTGGTTGATAACCTGCAAAGACAAAGATACCAAAACTATCTTGACCTTCAGGAGTATATGTCCATTCTTCATTTGTTTGATTATTCTTAAAAGTGGCTTCTCTTAACATGGAATCCCCTTTTGCACGAACAATTTCAGTATGATAATGAACATCAATGTTTTCATCAGCTTTGACTTTATCAGCAATTGTTTTGGCACAACTGAAATCACCTTCACGCACAATAATTGTGACATGTCTTGCATATTTTGTTAAGAACATTGCTTCTTCAGCAGCGGCAAAACCACCACCTATCACAAAGACATCCATTCCTGTAAAGAATTCTCCATCACATGTTGCACAGTATGCTACACCATGGCCTTGGAATTCTTTTTCTCCTTCAAAACCAATTTTACGAGGAGATGAACCTGTAGCCAAAATAACACCTACAGATTGATATGTTCCTTTGTCAGTCACAATTGTTTTGAGTTCATCTTTTAAATTCATTTCTTTGACTGTTGCAGATAAGAATTCAGCCCCAAAGTTTTGGGCTTGAATACGCATCTTTTCAGTTAATTCACTACCGCTTGTTTCAATGACACCTGGATAATTCACAACTTCAGAAGTAATTGTAATTTGCCCTCCAAATTTTTCTTTTTCAATCACAAGTACTGAGAATTTTGCACGTGCCATATAAATAGCGGCAGAGAGTCCTGCTGGACCTCCGCCGACTATTATCGCATCATAGATTGGGTTCATTTTAGATGATTCCAACCAAATCAAGAGAAGGTTTTAATGTTTCTTCTCCTGGTTTCCATTTGGCAGGGCAAACTTCATCTCCATGTTCATGAACAAATTGACATGCTTGAACACGACGGAATAATTCATCAGCATTACGTCCGACGCTTCCAGAAATCACTTCATACATAACCACTTTACCTTCTGGGTTAATAATAAAGCTTCCACGTTCAGCAACACCATCTGCTTCAATATAAACATCTAAGTCTCTTGCTAAAGCAGCAGTTGGATCTGCTAACATTGGATATTGAATTTTTTGAATTGTTTTTGAAGTATCATGCCAAGCTTTGTGTACAAAGTGAGTATCACATGATACTGAATAGATTTCACAACCAATATTTTTGAAATCTTCATATTTGTTTGCTAAATCTTCTAATTCTGTTGGACATACAAATGTAAAGTCTGCAGGATAGAAGAATAATACGCTCCATTTTCCTAATAAATCTTCTTTAGTAACAGTTTTGAATTCATTTTCATGATAAGCTTGTACGCTAAATTCGTTAAGTTCTTTGTTAATTAATGACATAATTTTTCCCTCTTTCTTTCTTTTTCTTATTTTTTTCAACAAGAGTTTTTTCTCTTTTTACTTCACTATTCTTTTTTAAGTTAGCATTTGCTAACTACATTTATAATACCACAACCTTGTTTTCTTTACTAATAAAACGCTCTTTTTTTTAAACCTTTTTTGATTATGATTTTCTCGTTGAGATATTACATGTTTAGTTTATATGAATCAGTTAGCAATGTCTAATATGATGCATTTTTTTTATAAAAAAAAAGAAGTCTTTCGACTTCTTTATTCTTCTTCAAATAATGATGCTCCATTTGTAGCAATGACTTCTTTATACCAATCAAATGAATCTTTTTTATAACGATCATATGTTCCGTTACCAAAATCATCAACATCAACATAAACAAATCCATAACGTTTTGACATTTGATTTGTAGAGTTAGAAACAAGGTCTATACATCCCCATGTTGTATATCCCATTAATTCTACACCATCATATTCAATAGCGTCATACATTGCTTTACAGTGTGCTTTTAAATAATCAATACGATAATCATCATGAACTTTACCATCAACAAGTTCATCTTTTGCACCTAAACCATTTTCTACGATAAATAATGGTTTACGATAACGATCATATAAATCAACCAATGATACTCTTAAACCAATTGGGTCAATTTGCCATCCCCAATCAGAGCTTGGAATATAAGGGTTTTTGATGGCTGTTGCAGTATTGGCAGCTGTTTTTGAAAGTCCAGTATCATCTTTAGCGACACAACTAGATGAATAATAACTAAATGAAATGAAATCAACTGGATAGTCTTTCATAATTCGTAGGTCTTCATCTGTCATATGAATATGGAATCCTTTATTTTTATACATACTTAATAAATATGCAGGATATTCTCCATGAACTTGTGTATCAGAGAAACAATAAATAGAACGCATTCTTTGTTGTGTTTCTAAGACATCTTCTGGTTTACATGAATATGGGTAATAAGTTAATTTTGTTAACATACATCCTACTTGAGAACCAGGAATATTATCATGAGTCACTTTTGTAGCAAGAGCACTTGCTACAAATTGATGATGCATAGCTTGGAAACAGACTTCTTCAAATTCTTCTGGTTTGAATCTTGATTCAATAAGACCACCAGTCATAAATGGATGTCTAAGAATAGAATCCACTTCATTAAATGTTAACCAATATTTGACTTTGTTTTTATAACGTTTTGTAATTGTATCTACATATCTTACAAAGAAGTCAATAGCACGACGATCATACCAACCATTGTATTTTGTAGCCAATGTTAGAGGTGGTTCATAATGTGACATAGTGACTAATGGTTCAATACCATATTTTGCACATTCATCAAAGATGTCATCATAGAATTGCAAACCTTCTTCATTAGGTTCTAAATCATCACCGTTAGGGAAAATACGACTCCATGCGATTGATAAACGATAAACTTTAAATCCCATTTCACCTAATAAACGAATATCTTCTTTCCAATGATGATAGAAATCACTTGCATGACGTTTTGGATAATACACTTCATCATCAGTCGCTAAAGCTTTTTCAATCATTTCATCATTAATATCACATAAACCATGAATATCAGTTAATTCTTTTAAACTTTTAGGATCATAGAATAAGGCAACATCACTGACTGATACACCTTTTCCTCCTTCTTTCCAACCACCTTCATATTGATTTGCTGCAGTGGCTCCTCCCCATAAAAATCCATCAGGAAATTGTTTTTTCATTTTTTCTTCCTCCCTTTTTCATTATCATTATGTTAGCATAAACAAAGTATGAAACCGTATTCTTTCATTTTTTGAAAAATAAAAACCAAAAGATGACTCTTTTGGTTAAATCAAAGGGGCAACTGTTTTGGCAATAAAGCCCATAAGACGCCTTGATAAAGGAATGGACTTCAAATTGTTGAAAGTAATATGTAAAGATGTGTTTTGTGTATCTAGAAAATCTTGAATAATCTCTTGAATACATTCTGTTTTCAACATATAAGTTCCACATTCAAAATGATGATACAAACTACGATAATCGAGATTAATAGTACCCACAACAGCTTCACGCCCATCGACAATAAACATCTTGGCATGGACATATCCTGGTGTATACTCATAGATTTTAACACCCGCTTCAAGTAAGACTTTATAATGCGTATACGCAAGAGCATGGGCAACAAAGCTATCAGACTTACCAGGAAGAATCAAACGCACATCGACTCCCCTTTTGGCTGCATATTTTAAAGCATTTTCCATTTCTCCATCAATCACAAGATAAGGACTGGTCATATAAACATAATCATGGGCACGATTTAATAAATCAATATACACATGTTCACCCACTTTATCATCATCCACTGGACAGTCTCCATAAGGCATAACAAAGCCTTGACTGTTTTCATGATCCTCTGTTGTAGGATGAATATAAGGTTCATAATGAGTTGATGTGATATCAAGGTTCCACATTTGTAAAAACATCATGGTGAAGTTTTGAACGGCATCCCCTTTTAACATCACACCCGTATCTTTCCAATGTCCATAACGTGATTTAAGATTGATATATTCATCTGCCAAATTAATACCACCATTAAATGCTGTATGACCATCAATGACCATAATCTTACGATGATCACGATAGTTATAGTGCGTAGAAACAAATGGTGTGACAGGAGCAAAGCTTTTGCATTGAATGCCAAGTTTTGCGAGTTGACTTGGATAATCATGGGGAAGATTGGTAAATTCATTGGTTCCATCATACATGAAACGCACTTCCACCCCTTCTTTGACTTTTTCAATCATCACATCCAATAATTGATCCCACATTGTTCCATTAGCAACTATGAAATATTCCATAAAGATAAAAGACTTCGCTTGTTGAAGTTGATTCAACATTTCATGAAACATATCTTCTCCTAATGGAAAATAACATACAGATGTATTTTTCCATACTGGATAACATCCACTACGACTCACATATCTTGCTAGAGAAGCCACGCCTGGATCATTTTTCTCTAATTCATCAAAGACATCTTGATCTTGAACAATTCTATTTTGACTTTCACTAATCACATGATGTGTACGTTGTTTTAAGGAACGATGTCCAAAATCTGTTTGTGTATACAAAAAGAGTAATGCGCCAAACACAGGCATAATCATGACGACAACAAGCCAAGTCATCTTGGCTGTTGGATTCATATCACAGTTTAAAATATACAACACCATAAACAATGTAAAAAATAAGACACCACCATAAATATGGGGTAAAAAATCACCAAACCATTGAAAAACACTCAATAAAAAGAGCACTTGAATGGCTAATAAAATAACAATTAATCCTGTACGACTAAAAACCATTTTCAAAAAACTTTGTTTTCCTTTTGCAAGAATTTGTTTTCCAACATCTTTCATATTATCACTTGTCATCACTCCACCTCTTTTCTTTCTCACTCAAAATGATGAATAAATAATCCTGATAATAATTTAGGTTCAAACCATGTTGACTTAGGAGGCATCACTCCTCCTTCATCAGCAACATGCATAATATCTTCTATACATACAGGATACAATGAAAATGCAATCCCCTGTGTCTCATCTGCTTTTTTCATTAAAGCATCCATGCCTTTGATTCCTCCCATAAATGCAATATGAGGATCATTTTGTGGATCATGAATACCAAGTATTGGATCAAGAAGATACTCTTGTAATAAAGACACATCTAAATCGTCTTTATTTTGAATCAGACTTTCTTTGGCTTTTAATAGATACCATTGATGATTGTAATACATTCCAAAATGATGTTTTTGACTTGGCTTACAAACATCATTTTGTATTTCAACATCAAATGATGTACGTACTTGATTTAAAAAGGTATCAAAATCTCCATGGAATGCTTTTACCACACGATTGTATTCCATGATATGAACATCCTTGCTTGAAAAAGCAATCGCAAGAAAAGACTCTTCTTCTAAACCTGTAGAGAGTGAACGTTCTTTTCTTTTTTGTAAAGCCACTTCAACGGCAGAAGCACAACGATGATGTCCATCAGCAATATAAAGAGCGTTGATTTTCTCAAAAGCTTTTTGAATATCTTGAATCACATGAGGATCGTCTACTTTCCATACATGATACATCACATCATATTTTTCAAATTCATAAATCATGGGATGGTGTTCCATCCATTGATGAATCAATAAATGAAGTTCATCTTGGCTTTGATAAGTCAAAAAGATGGGTCCAGTATGAGCTTGACAAGCATACATATGATGGATACGATCTTCTAATTTCTTTGAAAGTGTATGTTCATGTCTTTTGATGATGTGATGACAATAATCATCAACAGAAGCGAGTCCCACCAAACCAATTTGACTTTTTCCATTCATGATTTGTTGTTGAATATAAAAGCAAGGACAATCATCTTGAATCAAAACACCACTGTGTTCAAGATCATCGAGATTATCTTTGGCTTTTTGATAGACGTTCGGACTGTAAGGATCAATTGAATCATCTAAATCTATTTCTGCTTTATCCACGTGGAGAAATGAATAAGGTTGATTGCCTGCTATAACTTTGGCTTCTTGTGATGTCAAAACATCATAAGGCAAATCAGGAATCATACTTTGATAAGCTTCACTAGGACGATAGGCTTGAAATGCACGAAAAATTGCCATAATATCATCTTCTTTCTTATACTCTCTATTATAAGACGAATACTTTTTAAGATAAAGAAAAAATCTTCCTACAAGACATCTTGTAAGAAGATCTTTATTTCACTATCCTAAATCTTCACCGTTAGTTTCAATCACTCTGTGATACCAATAATAACTTTTCTTTTTATAACGTTTCATATCTTTTAAGTCATCATTGTCTCTGTTGACATAGATCACACCATAACGTTTATCCATTTCTGCATGAGATGATAAGATATCGATTGGACCCCACATTAAGTATCCACGGCAATCTACACCTTCATCAACAGCTGTACAAATCGCTTCAACATGTTTTTTCATGTAATCAATACGATAATCATCTTCAACAGTACCATTGATGAATTCATCTCGTGCACCTAAACCATTTTCAGTAACAATGATTGGTAATCTATATTTTGCATAGATATCTCTTAAACCTAAACGAAGTCCCATAGGATCGATTGGCCATCCCCAATCACTGGCTTGAATATATGGATTTGTTGTTTTCTTTTCACCATCTTTAGCAGCTAGTGAGAAATAATATGATAATGATAACCAATCACATGTATTGTTCTTTAATAAGTCTAAGTCTCCATCTTCCATCACTGGCATTGTACCATTCTTTTTCATAGTCGCAAGTGAATAAGCTGAATATGTTCCATAAGTGAACATTTCAAAATATTCATTCATTAATTCATTCGCATTGAATGCAGCAAGTTGATCTGCTGGTGCACATGAATAAGCATAATATGGGAAGTAAATAACCATACCTAAGATAATGGCATCTTTAACTGTATGTACTTTTTTAGCAACATGTGCATGAGCAACAAATGTATTATGAACCAATTGGTTAATAAAGACTTCTTCTTCAACACCTTCTGGACAAACAGCACCATAAGCAATTTTACTCTTTCCTAATTCTCCAATAGAGTTTTGTTCATTGAATGATACCCATTTTTTTACACGATCGCCATAACGATCAATCATTTTATTAGCATATTCTACGAATAAATCAACAACTTCACGACTATAGAAACCATTGTATTTTTCATATAATACTTGAGGCATTTCAAAATGATATAATGAACAGATTGGATCCATTCCATGTCTGATCATTGAATCAATGAAATCATCATAGAATTGCATACTTTCTTCACTAAAGTGAACACCATCAGGTGATACACGAGACCAGTCAATAGAGAATCTATAGCTTGTAAATCCTAATTCTTCTAACATTGCAAAGTCTTCATCATATTTATGATAAACATCAATACCATCTTTAAAGTCACTATGAGAGAATTCATCAGCTTCTTTAAAACCACTAGGTCCTAGTAATGGAATTAAATCACAGACTGCAGGTGATTTTCCTCCTGCTTCATAAGCACCTTCGCTTTGGTGAGCAGTAACTGCACCACCCCAATAAAAATCTTTTCTTAACATTTTTTATTCCCCTTTCAGATATTTTCATTTTCTATTATTTTTTATTTAAAGTCAATTTTGTTTACAAATATGAAAAAAGTTTTCAATTTTCTTTGGGTGTGACACTCATACGAACAAATGAACGTACATTGTCTTCTTCTACATATATATAAACCAATTCATAATCTTGAGTCTTTGTATAGATACAATTGTTTTGACCTGATAAAAAGTCTTTTGTGAGTGGTTGAGGAACATGGAAATCATAGCTCATATTTTCTAAAGGAATTTCATTTTCTTGAAGACGCGTCATTACATCACGATAAAAGCCTTGTACTTGTTTGTATAAAGCTTCTCTACTCTTCCCATCTTCAGGATGAGCAGTGACATTGATCTTATCAATCAATCCTTGACGATTGATGGATAAAGAAATCAAATCATTATCTGTATCACTTCGATTCACAAACAAACTATAATAATTCACATGTGATGAAGTGGACACTTCAGAGCGATAACAAGTATATTCATCATCATTAAAAGCTTCTTCTATAAGTTCTCCTGTATGATTGATGTCCATCACTGATTGATTTAAGGCATTATAGGATAAATAAAGATGGGGAATATAAACTGCACTGATTATAAATATAACCAGTAAAATCATAAGTTTCCCATCTCTCTTGGCTTTTTGACGTGCCTCATTATAAAGTTCTTCAATAAGATCACCTGCTTGAGGATTAGGAATAATCAAAGAAGGTTCATCCAAAACATATTGTCCATGTAATGGTTCTTGAATTTCTCTCTTTTTCAAAATAAAAACTGCACTTAAACTTGTCCAACAAAAGAATGCCAAACACACAAAGACACATGTCAATACAATATATAACCCTGTAGCAAAGAAGTCATTACATTGAAAGAAAGCCCCATCCACTGTTGCATATATAAGAAGCAACGCCAAAGGACATAAACAAGCAATAAAAGAATAAATTGTTATTGCCTTTCTATAAAAAAAGCGAGATATCCATTTTTGAAATTGTTCATCATAATACATATTATTTTTTCCCCTCTCATATCATTCTTTATGCCAATTATATCAAATATTATTTTCTTACGAAAATAAAATCAAACATATAAAAAAAGACATATTCCTATGTCTTCTTATTTTTGAATACAATTGACTTCTTCACAGAATTCAATCGCACCTTTTTTTAATGATTGCACTCTTGCTAGTGAATAAACATCATAACCTAAGTCTTCGACTTTATGACGTCCATTTTGGAATGCTTTTTCAATCACAATACCAACACCACACATTGTTGCTCCTGCTTCTTCAATAAGACGAAGAGCACCTAAACATGCTTCTCCATTAGCCATAAAATCATCAATGAAAAGAATTCTATCTTCTTTAGTCATATATTTCTTGCTAACAATCAAATCATAATCAACATTCTTTGTAAAAGAATGAACTTGAGTATGATAGTTATCATCAACCATAATACGACTTGCATTCTTTTTCATAAAGACAACAGGAACATTCAAAAGATATCCTAAAAATACACTTGGAGCAATTCCACTTGTTTCAATTGTCACAATTTTTGTAATATGACGATCTTCAAAATACGCTTTAAATTCTTTTGCCATTTCCATCATCAAATGAGTATCAATTTGATGATTTAAAAAGTAATCTACTTTTAAAACATTATCATTAGGTGTATCACCATATTTTATAATATAATCTTCTAATAATTTCATAAGATAAATCTCCTTTATATTTTATACATCCTATCATACACCAGTTATCCCCTCATTGAAAGCAAAACAAAAACATTCTCTTTTTTTCTCTTATACTTGACAAATCCAATATATATAAGGAATAATACGATAATGAAAAGAATACAAAGAAATATTAAATCCCATATTTTATGAACGCTACAAAGGAGAATATCATGAATAGAAAAAGTATATATATAAGTATTGTCGTATGCTTCATCATTGGTGTGATTGGATTTTTCCATTATCAAAACAATCAATACAATGATCAAATCAAAAACAATACAACTCATCTTAAAGAAGATATTATCAAAGTTCTTCAACAAAGTCAGGATTATCTAGATCGCGATACTGTCACAATCTCAGAAATCTATTATGATGGAGAAATCAGTGGTGTCTACGAACAAGCCATCTTAGAAGAAATGCCAGAATATCAAGATTGTATTATGATTTACGCTAGCTTTGAAGTGGGAGAAATTCCTAAAGAAAACGGTGAATACATCAATCCTTTCTTCCCATATTCTTCATATGAAGACTTTGGATTGAATTTCGTAAAGAATCAAGCTGGTGAATGGATCTATGTTGATGGTGGACTTTGTTAAAACAATAGAAAAGGTAAGGATAAACATCCTTACCTTTTTAGCATCTATACACATATTCATATACATATAATTTCTTTACTTATTTATGAATGATTTTATCTTGGGATTCAGACCAAAGTTCATCAGCAACAGGTTGCCAATGCTTTGAATAAAGGTCACATTTCGAACATAAATGATGAACGGATTCAGGTGATTGTAAATCAGTAGAACGGGCATGTGTATGTTTCACCATTTTTCGTAACAATTCTGGATTTTCAAGCATTGGACATGGTCTTAACATATTTTCATTAAAAGGTTGATGATCATGATATTGCATAAATAACGGAGATTGTAAACATTCCAAAAGTGTTTTTTCACGTATATTAGAATCAGAATAATGAATAAATACGCATGGATCAACATCACCATTGGCGTTAATATGGAGATATCTTCGACCACCCGCTATACATCCACCTATAAATTCTGCATCATTTTGAAAATCAATGGCAAATAAAGGTTTTGTATGTCGATATTCTCGTATACGTTTATAAGTTTCTTTTCTTTGAGATGGAGTTGGCATAAGGTCTATACTTGCATCATTACCTACTGGCATATAATGGAAATACCAAATAAAATAAGCACCAAGATCAATCAGTTTATCCCAATATTCTTGGGATGTGATGGATTCAAAATTAGCACTTGTATAGCATGAAGAAATACCATAAACCAATTTCTTTCTATGTAAGAGTTCAATAGCATTCATAACTTGATTGTAAACACCTTCCCCACGTCGACCATCTGTAGCATTTTCAAAACCTTCTAAAGATATAGCAGGAACAAAATTTCCTACTCTTAACATTTCATCAGCAAACTCTTCATCAATAAGTGTAGAATTCGTAAAACATAAAAAAATGCAATCATCATGTTTTTCACAAAGTTTAATTAAATCTTTTTTTCTTACAAGAGGTTCTCCTCCAGTATAAATATAAAAATAAACACCTAATTCCTTCCCTTGTTGAATGATGTTATCAATTTCATCATAACTTAAATTCAGCTTATTTCCATATTCTGCAGCCCAACATCCCGTACAGTGAAGATTACATGCACTTGTAGGATCTAATAAAATAGCCCATGGTATATTACAATTATATTTTTCTCTCAATTTTTCTTGTTGAGGCCAACCTATTAAAGCAGTATTAATAAAAAAATTAACAGCAAGAGTTTTTGCAACTTGTGGATCAACATCTGTTAAAATTTTTCTTATATAAGAATAATAAGGATTATTTTCATTTAACATAGCATCTCTTATTAATGCCTTTTCATTCATGAAACGATCTCCTGTAAATTTATCAGCCCAATCCATTAATTTTATAAGATTTGTATCTGGATCTTTATAAACATAATGCAATGTTTGTTCTAATCCAAATTTTTTCAAAGTTTGAGTTACATTCATATTATTACTTTTATTTATAATTTTTATAAATAAATACTCCTTTCACTCACTATTTTAAAGGAGAAAGGAGCACTTACAATGGGCATTATAAACGCAATGTCTAAAAACTAGTCAAAAGTAGATTATTTAACCATAATATTTCTAATTTAGTACACACAATTGATTACATTATAATCTTGTTTATATTTTTTTAAAAATTCAAGTATTATAGAAACAAGTTACAAACTTCAAATAAAAAAGGAAGCACCTGCTTCCTTTTTTATCTTATTCTTTTTACTCACTATCCTTCACTTCTAAATGAGAAGATGTACAGTAAACAGTTTGACCATGATAGTCTAGTCGACTCCAATTATGGGCGACATGTCGTCCTGTTCTCTT
>SAMEA104404106__coassemble_205_pt1 | contig 69366 bp, 73 predicted proteins | sample SAMEA104404106__metabat2_high_PE_001 | metagenome-assembled genome bin SAMEA104404106 (sample SAMEA104404106) | Balaenoptera acutorostrata
CATCTGTGTAGCCTAGTTCATAAATCAATGTGTCCAGGATTCTGGGTACATATCAGACAAGGATATTGTGAAGAGGGTTTTTCTTTTGTTATTATGATATAATGATGAAAAAGGAGGATGATTGATGGATACTTCACCACATATTTTATGGATTGTTATTTTTCAATTTGTGATCTTGCTTGGCACTATGAGTGGGTTACAGTATTTCATATGTCGTCGTTATCAAAGATTAGGATTCATCATTCCTTGTGTTTGTCTTGTTTTGAGTGTAGTCATCATGATCATGATGCATCATACTGCTCTTCCTTTGGAAATGGATGAAAAGGTCATCAGCTATGGATTAGGAATTGTCTTTTCACTTCCTTTTGTTATAGTGACAAGTTGGGAATATTATCATTGTGTATATAAGAAAAAGAACAAGGTTTAAACCTTGTTCTTTTAATAATGATTAAGAATTTCTTCTACACTAATTCCTAAATGAAAACCTAATGTAAAGTAGTCATCGATAGTGTTTTGATATTCGAGACTTGAATAAGATGCTTGAACATTTAATAGAGAACGATATATTTTGAAAAGGAGTTCTTCCAAAGAGAGATTCTCTGGAATTTCACTATAGTTTTTAATACTATCAATGCGTAATTCATATCCGATGGACATTAACATTGTTAATCCTTCAAAATAGTGTTCTAAAAGTTGTTCATGATTGATGGGTTCTTCTTTTTCCCAAAAGATATAACAACGGGATTCTTGAGCAACTTCTGATAAATCATGTAAGAAGGCTAGAATTTTGTGGTTTAATCTTTGTGAGTTCAGAACTTCATTTTGTTTGATTTGAAGTTCACGATTGATATAAACTTCATAGAGCTTGGAAACATTATTCATAGTCATCACCTCTTTTTTTATATGAATGATGTTCATACTATAGATGTAAATGCTCTAATAACATTTTAATACCAATGAGGATTAAAATCAATCCTCCTAAAACTTGTGCATGTGCTTGATATGTCATTCCCCACACATGTCCGATCTTGACTCCTAGACATGAAATAACAAAAGTTATGGTAGAAATAAATAAAATGGATGTGATGAGTGAAACATGTAAACAAGCAATGGTAATACCCACTGCAAAGGCATCAATGGATGTTGCAATAGCAAGGGGAAGTAAAGCTGTTAATGAAAAATCAGCTTGGCATGATTTTTCTTCTTTGGCTTCCTTGATCATATTCATACCAATATAGGCAAGTAATAAGAATGCCAGTATATGTGCGAAATGACCGACTTTGTCTTGGAAGCCACTTCCCAGTTTGTATCCTAACCATGTCATGAATCCTTGGAAAAAACCAAAAAGGAGTCCACATGAAAGATAATGTTTTGGTTGTACTTGGTGTAAAGACAAGCCTTTGCATATACTGACTGCGAAGGCGTCCATAGACAATCCAATACTGACCATAATAATTTCATAGATAGTCATAGGTTCTCCTTTATATTTTTTCGATATATTCACTTCTTAATTTTTTATGTTCATACTGATTACTTGTGAGTTCTTGAATTTGATTGAAGAATGACGGATCTTTGATATAACATTGATAAGAGACTCTTTCATTATAGTCTTGATTGATACATTGAATATGATTTTGTTTTAATAAATATTCAAATTTTCTTGTATGTGTATAATCAATAGTAATTTGATATAAGTCAACCAATTCTTTTTCTACAATTGTTGCTTCTTTTAAAGCATCAACAACACTTTGAGTGTAAGCACGAGTGAGGCCACCAGCACCAAGCTTGATTCCTCCAAAATATCTTGTCACAATTGCGATGATTTGAGAAAGATTTTGCATCTTTAAAACATTCAACATTGGCATTCCTGCTGTTTGTGAAGGTTCACCATCATCATTTGCACGCTCATGATTATTAATGATATAGGCTACACAGTTATGTGTAGCATGGGGATCACTGTATTGTTCTATGAGGTCTTTGGCTTGTTCAAGATCACTACAAGGAATCAAATGACAAATGAATTCTGATTTCTTGATTGTCAGTGTGTGTTTTACAGGGTCTTTGATTGATAACATGTTTACACCTCTTTCTTTATTTAATTATATATAAATTGTTACTTTTGTCAAAAGTTGATGGTATACTTATGTGTAAGGAAGGTGATGGATATGGCTTTATTTGATGATCTTACAAGAAAAGCAGCAAAAATGGGAGAAGAATTGATTGATAAATCACAAGAATTGGCTGATAGTGTGCAAGCTCAATTAAGAGTGAAAAATATGGAATGTGATCGTGATGATGTCTATAAAGAATTAGGAGAATATTGTTATCGCTATTTTCAAACACATGATTATGATGATAAGAATCTTACAGAATTCTTTACACGTATTGAAAAATATGAAAATGATATTGATGAATTAAAACGAATGATTGATGAAGAATAAGTAAACTTATTCTTTTTTTCTTTCAAAACCATTTTATAGGTGTTAATATAATAGTAATAACGATCTCATTTATGAATATTGTATATAATAATCATAAAGGAGATGGGAATATGAGAACAGATTATGAAAGTTTATATGAATTAGAATGGAAAGATGTGAAAAACTATATTTTAAGTGTATGTCGTCAGGATGTATGTGAACGCATCATCCATTGTGAATCTCAAAAAGAATGGAATGTCTTTTTACAAGATGATGATGTGTATGAAAGTGTAAAGAATGACATGAAAAAGGCTTATTATCATACACAGGGATATGATGATTTGGAAAAACATTTGATTATGATGAATGTTTTGTTTCGCAATCATGATTGTCAGTCTATTCATATTCAATTACAAAAGATTTTGTCTCAACATCGTATGACTTTAGATGAATATTGTTTGTTAAGACATGTGATTGATTTTTCTCATCTTTCTTTTGAAGACATTGTGAGAGAACTTTATGAATGCTATGGTGTTAGCGCTAAAGAATGTGCAAAGATGGCATTGCTTGAAGATGATGTTGATTTGGCTTGTGTTTATCTTATGAAATGTGAAACTTGTGAACATGAATTACTAGATATTGTGAAGTCATACAGTTGGATTCAATATTTTCGCTTGAAAAGATTTTATAAACAAAGAGAATTGGCTTTTACAGTTTTAACAACACATTAGAAAGGGGAATCTTTATGGGAGAAAGGATGTATTACGTTTTAAAGATTATCTGTGAATATGACAAAGAATATATTCATGCTAAAGATATTGTGGAACAACTCAAAACATATGGTATTGTTGTGAATATCAAAACAGTGTATTCTGCTATTGAAAACATTAATGCTTTTTTTAGAAATATCTTAGGTGAGGATATGATTATCAAGAAGAAAAAGAGTGGTTTAAAGATTCAAAAAGATTTCTTCTCTGATGGTGAATTACAATTTTTAATGGATGATATTATGTATCATCCTGATTTAAGATATGAAGATAAAGAAGGCTTGAAATCAACACTCTTGGCTTTTTCAAGTGATCGTCAAAAGAAATGCTTGGTTCCTTCTCATTTTCATAAAAGAGATATGTCTTTTTCACTTTTATTAAATCTTTCTACGATTATGAAAGCTATTGAAAATGAATCTGTAATCTCTTTTCAATATATTAATTATGAAGTGAAAAATGATCATCTCTATGAAGTGAATTCTCGTAATGGAAATAAAGGAGAAGAGTATTATTTTTCTCCTTATCAAATCGTGTCTAATAATAATCATTATTATGTGATTGGATATAATACAAAGTATAAAGAAAGATTAACAACATATCGTATTGATCGTATGCGTAAGATTCAAAAGACCAGAATGAGATTCGTAGAAGTCAGAGAACAATTTGATTTAAAAGATGAAATTGATAAAATGATGAATATGTATATGGGTCATAAGCGTAATACTTTGAAGATAGAATGTGAACAAAGGGTATTAAGAGAGATTGTGTCTCGTTTTGGTGATCATTTGAGTGCTCAAAAATTATGGAATGATCATTATTTGATTACAATTGAAGACATTCCTTTATCAGAAGGATTAATAGGTTGGATTTTAATGTTACAAGATCAAATAAAAGTGATTGAACCATTAGAACTTCAAAAAGAAATTCAACAAAGATTAGAAAAGATTTCTATCCTGTATAAGGATTAGAAGTCTTTTTTTACAACTGTGCTAAAATTGACAAAAACATAAAAAAATGATATTATCATAAGCAATTCAAGATGGATTTTTAAGGGGTTATTTTTATAAAAAATCCAAAATGATCATCGCTTTTTTGCATTCTTAATAAAGGAGGATATAGAGAATGAAAAAATATAAAGTTGTAGTTGTGGGGGCAACTGGTGCTGTTGGTAGAGAAATTTTAAGATGTCTTTTTCAATTTCATTTTCCATTTGAAAGCATTAAATTATTAGCTTCTGCAAGAAGTGCTGGAAAAGAAATGGAATATGAAGGTCATACATTTGTTGTTGAAGAATTAACTGAAAATTCTTTTGAAGGTATGGATGTTGCTTTTTGGAGTGCTGGGGGAAGTATTTCAGAAAAATTTATGCCTTATGCTGTTAAAGCTGGATGTGTGAATATTGATAATACATCTCATTTTAGAATGGATCCTGATGTACCATTGGTTGTACCTGAAGTTAATGGTGAAGCCCTTAGAAATCATAAAGGGATTATTGCCAATCCAAACTGTACAACAATTCAAATGGTGAGTGCTTTAAATCGTTTAGATGAATATTTTGATATTGAAAGAATTATTGTTTCTACATATCAAGCTGTTTCTGGTGCAGGTGTTGCAGGTATGGAAGAATTGTATAGACAATCTCGTGAAGTATTGGATGGTCAAGAACCAGTTGCAAAAACTTTGCCTTGTGCTGGTGATAAGAAACATTTCCCAATTGCTTTTAACTGTATTCCTCAAGTTGATAAATTTGATTTGGATAATCATTTTTCTAAAGAAGAAATGAAAATGGTTAATGAAACAAAGAAAATCTTTAATAAAGATATTAAAGTCAATGCAACATGTGTTCGTGTTCCTGTATTAAGAGGACATAGTGAATCAGTTTATATTGAAACAAAGAAACCTATTGATATTGATAAAGCTTTTGAATTATTATCACATTCTCATGGTGTAGAATTATATGATGATATTGAAAATCAAGTTTATCCAATGGCTACTTTATTCATTGGGGATGAACTTGTTCATGTTGGTCGTGTGAGAAAAGATTTAGATAATGATCATGCTTTAAGTTTATGGGTTGTTGCTGATCAATTAATGAAAGGTGCAGCTTATAACTCTGTTGATATCGGATTAAAAATGATTGAAATGGATTTATTATAAAAGAACGTATCAATACGTTCTTTTTTTTGTATAATAGAAGAAGGAGGGGATAAACATGAAAGAATTTCAATTGATCAGTGAAGTTTTAGATGATGGTGAGGCCATTACACAAATTAAAGTGCCAAAAGATGAAACTCTTTTGAGCATTCATGCAAAACATTATTGTCAAGGGAAGTTGGTCACAGATAGAGAAGTGAAGGTTTTAAAACAAGAAGTTCAAGATGATTGTCTTCTTTTGGATATTGAACCTTGTCACACTGTCTACTGGGACGAAGAGAATTTTATCAATATTCCTATGACTTTAGATTATACAATACCTGGGATGACGATGAATAAACGTATTTGTCGTAAAGGTGTGGATGATTTTCAAAAAGGTGAGAAACATCACTTACAATATCGCTTATATATACCCACTTGTACGTGTCAACAACATCCATTGATTATTTGGTTACATGGTGCTGGTGAAGGTGGTCATAGTAATGAAACACAAATTACAGGAAATCGTGGAGGTGTCGCTTTCCTTAAATATCAAGATCTTTTTGGTGGGGCTTATATCTTAGCACCTCAATGCCCTGATTATTGGATGGATTCTTTGACTTTAGGGAATTTGAGTTTAAAAGGAAAAGATTATACACCTCAATTGGTGGCTTTGATTGAAGACATCATACATGAACATCAAGATATAGATACAAGTCGTATTTATATTGGAGGATGTTCGATGGGTGGATATCAAACATGGAAAACCATCTTATATAAACCAGAACTTTTTAGTGCTGCATTTCCTATTTGTTCTGCTTACAAGCCAACACGCGAAGATGTGAAGAAAGTGCAACATATGCCAATATGGTTAACACATGCACGTCAAGATGACATTGTACCTGTGACAAACAGTCAAACGGCATATCGTTATTTAAAAGAACTCAACAGTCCCGTGACTTATAGTGAGTATGAAGATGTTGTTTATCAAGGTGTGCGTTATTTTCCTCATGGTGTATGGGTTTATGTTTTGAATAATGATCCTGTATGTAATGGGGAACATATTATGAATTGGTTAGCTAAATAAAAAAAGTAAAGAGAATCTTTACTTTTTTTTTACACATAAAATCCATAATGGTTTGTTATTGTGAAAATATAAAGAAATCGCTGTCATGAGGAGGTCTTTTTATGAGTCATAAAGAGAAAGCATTACGTAAACATAAAATTGAACATTATGGATATCTTATAGCTTATATAGGATTGCTTGCTGTGATTATTGTTCAAAATATCCTCGCAGTTTTGACAAATAAACCCAGTAGCAGTACGGGGGAAGTCATTGTCTTTGTGGCTATGACGTTATATTATCTGATAGCCAGTGCTTATGAAGGCTTGCTAGATCAAGAAATACGTCCTCATCTGAAAGGATATGTCATGACATTTGGCTGTGGTGCTTTATTGATTTCATTGATTTTTACAATGATTTTATATCTATATTATGTGAAATTGAAATGGGCTATAGGGTTTGGTTTTTTTATTTTCCTTATTCTTATAGGTTTAATGGTTTTATTTTTTAATGGTATATGTAAAGAAAAGGAGCTTTCATAAGAAAGCTCCTTTTAATTTCCAACTCCAAAATCAGTAGGTTCATATAAAAAATCATAACGTGGGTCATCTTTTAAATAACCATATTCATTCATAAACCATTGAACAAGTTCATCATCTCTTTTGATTGATGTTGAATTGTTACGATAGACACTGATTGTTCCTAAATCAAAATTATTCATTAATGTTGTCATATCATGAATAATCATTTCTTTTGTTTGACCTTTGATTCCTACCATCATACATGGTGAATCACAGTATTGTTTTAATTCTTCTATAGATGAAAAATGTGCGTTTTTATTAAGCACGACATTTCTAAAATGATCATCGAAGCTTTCTACACCTGTTTTGATAATTACACGAATACCAAAATAGTCTTTAATTTCTTGAATGCGGTCATGGAAGATCCAATGACTTTCAACAAATAAAGTGTGAATATGTTTTGCATCAATCACCTCTTTGATTTTTTTCCAAGATTCTCTTGGTAATTCAAAGATGCTAGCAGAATCAATGACTTCTAGAACACCATATTTTCCTGTGACTTGATCTAAAACCTCATTGTTAATGCGAAGCATTTCTTCTTTGCATTTTGAATTGTCTTCAATATAATCACAGAATGTACATTTTGACCATACACAAGGTCTAGCTTTAAGCAATACAATTTCTCTTTTAAACTTTTGTGTTATTTCGCTATATCTTTCCAAGGAATACCCCACCTTTCATAAAGATGTCCTCTTTTTATAATGATACTTGTGATAAACACAGCGAAGAGTTTATCACCATAATCAGTAAGAATTTGCACTAAGAATACACTGAGTGTTAAATCCATACCTAAGCGATGTAATGCCATAGTGACGATACTACTGCTGCTGGCAGTTAAGCCATGGAAAACAAAAGCAGTAATCACAGCACTTAATAAAGATGTTGGAATACCAACAAGAAGACTACCAACAGGCATAAGTTTCCCTTTTAACCATTTGGTATGATACAAGATTCCGGCAAAATACCCTGTTGTGATTTGTACGGGCATGTAGTAGAAAGAGTAGACATCAAAGATGACTCCACTTGTAAAACTTCCAAGGACCCCGGTGATGATTGCGTATTTAGGACCTAATAATCCAGCGACTAAAATTGTTCCAATCGAATCCATGTAGAAAGGGATTTGAAAGGTCATTGCCAAAAAGGCAGCACTGACATTAATAACAATACCCATTGTGACAATCATCATGATTTTTGTTTTTTTATTCATTTTTTCTTCCTCTCTTCTAAATAACAGTTAGAAGCCAAATAAAAAAAGATGGGCAAGCCATCATTCTTTATTCTTAGTTTTTTATACTGGGTGTGGCTCTCGAACCAGTGTGACATTATTATACTTTGTCATCTTTTATGAGTCAACATTTATTCAAAAAGACTTTGCCTTTTCACTTTCTATCCTATATAATAACAATGATTTTTTTAGGAGGATGAAAGAGTGAATGATGTTGAATTATTTTGTCAATTGGCACAAAATAAATGTGATATGGCAAAGAATGATCCGATACGTTTTTTTACAAGAGCTTTTATGGCTGGTGCCTATCTTGGTGCTGCTGCGATTTTGGCTTATACTTTAGGAGCACTTTTACAAGATAACGTTGCTTTAAGTAAGATTGCTGTAGCAGGAACATTTGGAGTAGGATTGGTTGCGATTGTCTTTTTAGGGGCAGAATTATTTACTGGAAATTGTTTGGTCACAATTATGCCAGTTTTACATAAACAAATGAAATTAAGAGAATTAATCAAACCTTGGATTCTTTGTTATTTAGGGAATGCTGTAGGGATTTCATTGATTTGTTATTTATTTATTCAAAGTGGAGCACAACAATCATTGTTGACATCTTATTTGAAACCTATGATGGAAGCAAAATTAGATTTTCAACTCATGGATTTATTGATCAAAGGTATTCTATGTAATTTTATTGTATGTATTGCAGCTTATGCAGGAATTAAAGTGAAAAGTGAGACTGCAAAGATTGTTATGATTATGTTGTTTGTGATGGCTTTTGTCCTACCTGGTTTTGAACACTGTATTGCCAATGCGGGTATTTTTACTTTGGGTATGGCTCAACTTGGAAGTGTAGTCAATTGGAGTTTACTACCTATGCATATGATGATCTCTACAATAGGAAATATTATTGGTGGAAGCTTGTTGTTGGGAGTTCCCGTTTATATGATTTTTAAACCAAATTTAAAATAATAAAAAGGAAGTAACATACTTTATTAAGGACGTATGTTACTTTTTTATTTTCACTTATTTTTGCGATTTTTGCTTATGTATTTTTACTTGAAATGTATTATAAATAGGAGTACACTTATTGAGAAATCTAGGTTAAGCAAGGAGGGATTGTTTTGGATAAAGTTATTCGTGATATTGTTGACGTTGATTTAGAATGTTCAAAACGCGTTGCTGAAGCGAAGAAAAAGAAACAAGATATTCAACTTAGTATGACTGAACAAAAGAAGAAAATCTATGATTCATTCATCGAAGAATATCAAGTGAAAATTGATGCGCGAAAACAAGAGTTACAAGAACGTATTCAACAAACAAAAATCGCTAATGAAAAAGAATATGAAACATCTTTACATCAACTCTCTACACTTTACAATGACCGCAAGGATGAATGGATTGATACGATTGTTCAACATTGTAAAGAAATATAGAGAAGAGGTGAGAATATGAGTTCTTTTTCATCAAATGCTATTTTAGCAAAAGCAAGATCTATGTATTCACATAGATTAACAGAGCAAAATTATGAAGAATTGCTAAAGAAAAGAAGCGTTAATGATTTGACGAATTATCTTAAGAGTGAAACTATTTATGGTGAAGTTTTGGCTGATTTGAATGAATCAGAAGTTCACCGTGGTGAACTAGAAGCTTTATTAAAAAAAGAAATCTTTTTAAGATTAAATCGTTTAATGAGATATGCTTCAAAAAAGGAATTAAAGTTTTATCGCTTAGGTGTGACTGAATTAGAAATTGATTTGATTTTAACAAAAATCAGATTGATTGATTCTCCATCTCATACAGGGTATGAAATTGAAATTCCAAATTATTTAAATAAGTATGCAAGTTTCAATTTATATGAGTTGCTTTCTATTCAAGATTATGAAGAATTGTTAGCTCTATTAAAAGGAACAAAGTATTATGGAGTATTGTTGAAATTCAGAGATGATGATGTGAATTCTAATATCTTAGAATTAGAATTAAAACGTATTTATTATGCTGAATATGTAGAAACAATCAATACTTTATTTAAAGGTAAGAAACGTAAAGATCTTTTAACAATTATTGATACCTCTATAGAATTACAAAATATTACAAAGATTTATCGTTTAAAGAAGTTTTTTAATGCCACACCAGATCAAATCAGACAATCTTTATTGTTGGAATACTCACGTATTCCTAAAAGTACAATGGAAAGTTTGATTGAAGCAAAGGATGCTGCTGAATTCTTGAAGCTCTTATCAAATTCAGCTTATAAGCTTTATGTCGATGATAAAGATTTTGTATTTATTGAATATCATACTGAAAAGATTATCTATCATTTAGCAAAACGTTTTTTACGTTTTTCTACTGATAGCGCATTGGTTTATATGACGTATAAAATTGTTTATCAAGTAGAGATTGACAATCTTAAACATATTATTGAAGGTTTAAGATATGGTCAAACTGCAAGTCAAATTGAAACAATGTTAATCTATTAGGAGGAATGTTATGGCTATAGAAGAAATGGTATTGCTAAATATGACTTTTGACCGTAAGGATTTAGATAAAGTTATATATAAGTCAAAGGACTTTAAAGATTTTTTTCCGCAACCTGCATCAAAAATTATTCATAATGTAAAAGATGTTCATGTGATTGATGATGGACATGTTTATACAAAGTTATTGGATGATTTGATTCAAGTTGCTGCAGATTTAAAATTAGATTTAAAAAGTGAATTAAATTCTAATTGTTCGTTAGATCAAAAAAAGACCTCTTTCTATTTACATCAACTTTCAAGTGAAATTGATAAAATAAAGAGTGTTCAAAATGAGTTATATCAAGAAAAAAAAGAAAATGAAATGACTTTAGAATTCTTAAATCATTTAAATCTATCCAATGTGAATTTTGATAGTATTTTAGATTGTCATTATTTAAAGATTAGATTTGGTCGTTTAAGGAAAGAAGACTTTGAACATGTTGTTTATTATGATGGAAAGCCATTTATATTTAATAAATTAGGGGAAGACGATCATTATATATGGTGTTGTTATATAGTGAATCATAATATTCAATTAAAAGTAGATAATATTTTTAAAGCTGTTGGTTTTGAAGAAATTGTCTTACCTCCTTTTGTTCATGGACGTATTGATGAAGCAAAAGAGGAGTTACAAAGTGAAATTCAAGCAATGCATGAATATATTCTTCGTGTTGAACAAGAGTTATCTTTATTAAGAGAAACTCATAAGATTGATTTGTTATTGCTTTATTCTAATCTTTCATTTTTAAAGAGTATTGAGGAATATAAAACTTATGTTGTAGATTTTAAAAACAAATGTGCAATCTATGGATTTATTCCAAAACGTTTGGTTCAAGATTTTGAGGATAATTTAAAAGATATTTCATCTGTGATCTATCAAGAATTACCTGCTGATGTCTTGGAACAACAAGACATTGTGGCACCTACACTTGTGCACAATGTAAAGTGGATCAGTCCATTTGAAATGATTAGTAAAGTAAATATTGCAGATGTTGTCGATACAACAATAGCATTTGCAATGCTTTATTTTGCAGTCTTTGCATTTTTCTTTGGAGATTTAGGGGTTGGATTTGTTTTATCTTTATTGGGTCTATTTATGAGAAAGAAAGACATTGGGCAATTACTATTTTTGTTAGGCGTTGTAACATTGTTAGGTGGAATTGTATATGGACAAGCTTTTTATACAATCACATTATATCCAGCACTAGTCACTCCTTTGTCACCTGTTTTTAAATTGGTTGACGGAGCTGTGCTTTTATGTGTTGGTGGTTATACAATTAATGTCCTTAAAAAGATATATGTGGAAAATTCAAATATTGAAAGATATCTTTCGATGAAAGGATTATGTGGTTTAATCATTGTTTATGCTCTTCTAATTTATTTGGGATGTGTTGTGGAAGCGCATATGAATATGTCGATGATGCCATTTGCAATTGTTATTGTTGCATGTTTGGTATTGATTTTGGCAAAATCAATGATTAAAAAAAGAACAACACATTAGGGAAAGGAGAAAAATATGGCTATCTCAAAATTGAAGCTATTGGAAATAGAGTTTCCGACTGAACAGTATGATGCTGTTTTAATGAAACTTATTAATCTTGATGATTTTCATCCAGAAAATGCTTCTAAGTTTGCAGATTCTGTCCACGGATTATCAGTTTTAAACCGTGAAAATCCGTATTCTGGATTAATGTCTCGCATGGAAGAAGCGAGAGATAAATATCATTTAAATTTAACAAATCAAGCTGTTGAAAATACCAGAATTAATATCATTCACGCGAATTCATTTTTTTCTGATATTTTAGAACAGGTCAATAGTATGGAACAAATTAAAGGGGAACTTCAACAAATGGTTGATGAAAATGAAGCGACTATTGTTCAACTTGAATACATGATTGACACAGATATTGATTTTGATAAATTATTTGGATGTAAATATCTTCAAGTTCGTTTTGGTAGAATTCCTACTATGAATTTAGATAAATTACAATATTATGATAATCAACAATATTTGTTTATGACTTTATATAAAGGTGTAAAAGAAACTTACTGTGGTTATATTACTACAGAAAATAAAGCACCTGAAATAGACAATATTTTCTCTTCATTGCATTTTAAACGTGTACGTATTCCTGAATTCGTTCATGGTACACCAGAAGCTGCATTGAAGGTCTTATTGGATGAACAAAAAACTGCAAAAGATTATATTGTAAAATTAGAAACAAGAATTCAATCATTATTTGAAAAAAATATTGATGAAATGAATCGTATTTATTCTATCTGTAAAAGATTAAATGATACTTATGATGCTCAAAAATATGTTGTTGTTTTTGAACAAAGTGCTGCAGTTTATGGATTTACAGAAGAAAAGAATGCGATGACAATCAAAAAAGATTTTGAAACATTAGAAGGTGTCCATGTTGAAATTCAACCAGCAACTGGAGATTCTCGTTTAACACCACCTACAAAATTAAAAAGCAATTGGTTCTGTGAACCATTTAGAATGTTTGTAGAAATGTATGGTGTTCCATCTTATACTGATTTTGATCCAACAACACTTGTAGCCATTAGTTACACATTCTTATTTGGGATGATGTTTGGTGATGTTGGTCAAGGTATTATTTTATCTTTGGTTGGATATGTTTTCTATAAATGGAAAGGTATGCAACTTGGTGCTGTAGGAATACGTTTAGGTCTTTCTAGTACAATCTTTGGTTTTGTCTTTGGTTCAATTTTTGGTAGTGAAGCGTTGTTTGAACGTTTTATGGAACCATTGTTCTTACCAATGGAGTCTAGTAATACAATGACTTTATTAATAGCCGCTATTGCGACTGGGGTTATTCTTATTATTATTTCAATTGTGTTTAATATTATATTAAACTTTAAAAAGAAAAATTGGGGTGAATTGTTATTCTCTCAAAATGGTATGGCTGGTCTTGTTTTCTATGTTTCTGCTTTGGCGTTAGCTGCAAGTTCAATGGCAAGCTTACCAGTGACATTGGGTGGACCAATTTATGTAGGATTACTTATTGTCTTACCAATTGTTCTTATTTTCTTAAAAGAACCTTTAACACATAAGCTTGAAGGAGAAAAAATGTTCCCTCATGGTGTTGGAGCTTTCTTTACAGAAGCAATCTTCGAATTATTTGAAGTCTTGCTTACATTTATTGCAAATACAATGTCATTCTTACGTGTTGGTGGGTTCGTCTTATCCCATGCAGGTATGATGATGGTTGTTTATACACTTGCACAAATGGTTGCAGGTGGTCCTGGAATTATTAATTTCGGTTATTTATTGGTTGTTGTGATCGGTAATATCTTCGTTATGTGTTTGGAAGGTATGATCGTTGGTATTCAAGTTTTACGTCTTGAATTCTATGAAATGTTCTCACGTTACTATGAAGGAAAAGGAAAACCTTTTGTTTCAATTAAAGAAAGATAAAATTATATTTGGAGGAAAATTATTATGTCAATTTTAATGTTTGTTTTACCAGCTGTTGCTGTTGTGTTATTATCATTACCTTTAGTAAAAATGTTTACTTCTAAAGTAAGTAAAGATAGTGTGAAATGGCGTTTAATGACTCATGTTGGTGGGTTCTTTGGTGCTGTTGCTTTGGTTTTATGTTTATCAATGAGTAATGCTTTTGCTGCTGATGGTGCTAGCATTGTTGGTACTGTTGCTCAAGGTATGGGATTTATTGCTGCTGCTTTAGCTACTGGATGTAGTGCTTTAGGTGCTGGTATTGCCGTTGCTGCTGCTGCTCCTGCTGCTATCGGTGCTTTCTCTGAAAATGAAAATAACTTCGGTAAAGCTTTAATCTTCGTTGCCTTAGGTGAAGGGGTTGCTATTTACGGGTTATTAATTTCTATCTTAATTATCAACGCTTTATAATTTATAAAAGAAAGGTCTGATTATATGAAGTTTTTCTTAATCAGCGATAATATTGATACATTAATGGGACTAAGACTTGTAGGTATTGAGGGTGTTGTTGTACATACTCGTCATGACTTTTTAACAACTTTAGAAGAAAAGATGAAAGATCATAGTATTGGTGTTATTTTAGTTACTACAAAATTAGTCGATATGTGTCCAGATATTATATCTGAAATTAAATTAAAACAACAAAGAACTTTAATTACTGAAATTCCTGACCGTCATGGTCATTCTAAAATTGGTGAAACTATTGATGGTTATGTTTCTGAAGCAATTGGAGTTAAATTATAGGAGAGAAAGATTATGCGAAATATTGATCAAGTATTTCTCTATATGAAAGATGAAATTGAAAGAGAAGCAAAGAGTGAAGAAAAAGAAATTCTTGATGAAGTGAAAGCTTTAGAAGAAGAAGCTTTTAAAACAATGACAAAAGAAGCAAAAAAAGATGCTGATTTGAAATTGAAACAAGAAGAAGATGAAATGCTTTCTCAAGCGTCTACTGAAATTTCAGAAAGTCATATTGAAAGAACAAAGAAACTTATTGAAAAAAGAGATGAATATGTTCAAACAATTTTTAATGCAGCAAAAAATCAATTAAATGCTTTTCATGATAGTGATGATTATATTGCATTTATAGAAGCGAAACTTGATAAAGTGGCTCAACATTTTGATGGTCATTGTGTTGTGAGTGTTGCAAGTAAAGATTTAAATTTAAAAGATCTTTTTGTAAAAAGATTAGGACATGATGTTGAAGTTATTGCAAGTGATGATATTGCAATGGGTGGATTTAGAATCGAAGATCCTGAATCATTCTTAATTGTTGATGAAACATTAGATTTTGCTTTAGAAAATCAAAAAGAATGGTTTAATAAAAATTCAGGATTAATTATTAAATAGAAAAGGGGACGAAAAGATAATGGAAAATGTCATCTATTCAATCAATGGTCCCGTTGTTACAGTTAAAGATGCGACTGATTTTTCTATGTTAGAAATGGTTTATGTTGGTAATGCGAGATTGATTGGTGAAGTTATTTCAATCAAGAAAGAATTTACAACTATCCAAGTCTATGAAACAACAACAGGATTAAAACCAGGTGAACCTGTCTATCCTACAGGACAACCTATTTCTGTCACTTTAGGGCCTGGTATTTTAAGAAATATTTTTGATGGGATTGAAAGACCCCTAGAAGAAATAGCAAAAGAATCTGGATCATTTATTCCTACTGGAAGTCATGTTGATCCATTGGATAAAAATAAATTATGGGATGTTACAATGGTTGCTAAAGTTGGTGATCTTGTAAAAGGTGGAGATATTTATGCCACTGTTCCTGAAACTGATTTGATTACACATAAATGTATGGTTTCACCTTATACAAAAGGTAAAGTTGTAGAAGTGATGCCTTCTGGTCAATATAAAATTGATGATGTTGTGATGAAAATTGAAGATGAAAAAGGACATATTGTTGAATGTACATTAACTCAAAAATGGCCTATCAAACAATCTCGTCCTGTTACAAAACGTCTTCCTATTTCTATGCCACTTGTAACTGGTCAACGTGTTATTGATACATTGTTCCCAATTGCTAAAGGTGGAACTGCTGCCATCCCTGGAGGATTTGGTACAGGGAAAACAATGACTCAACACCAACTTGCAAAATGGTGTGATGCCGATATTATTGTTTATGTTGGTTGTGGAGAACGTGGTAACGAAATGACACAAGTTCTTGAAGAATTTAGAGAATTAATTGACCCTAAGTCAAATAAACCTTTAACTGATAGAACTGTATTGATTGCCAATACTTCAAATATGCCAGTTGCAGCACGTGAAGCTTCTATTTATACAGGTGTAACACTTGCTGAATATTACCGTGATATGGGATATCATGTTGCGATTATGGCGGATTCAACTTCACGTTGGGCAGAAGCTTTACGTGAAATTTCTGGACGTCTAGAAGAAATGCCTGCTGAAGAAGGGTTCCCAGCTTATTTACCTTCTCGTTTGTCTCAATTCTATGAACGTGCTGGATATATGGATAACTTAAATGGAACAAAAGGTTCTGTAACTATTATCGGAGCTGTTTCTCCTCAAGGAGCTGACTTCTCTGAACCAGTGACTCAAAATACAAAACGTTTCGTTCGTACATTCTGGGCTTTGGACAAAGCTTTGGCTTATGCACGTCACTATTTTGCGATTAACTGGAATCAAAGTTATAGTGAATATATTCCTGATCTTGAAAGATGGTTTAACAAAAATGTTGATCCTAAATTCTTAAGAGATCGTCAAGAATTGGCAAGTATTCTTGCTGAAGAAACAAAATTAATGGAAATTGTAAAATTAATGGGATCTGATGTTTTACCAGATGATCAAAAATTAATTATTGAAGTCGCTAAACTTGTACGTGTTGGTTATTTACAACAAAATGCGTTCCATCCAGACGATACTTATGTACCATTAGAAAAACAATTAAAGATGATGGAAGTGATTCTTTATTTGAATAAACGTGGTAAAGAAGTTGTCAATGAAGGAAAACCTATTCGTTTAATTCTAGAAACTGGTATTTTTGAACGTGTTGTAAAAATGAAATATGATGTTCCTAATGATCATTTAGAATTGTTTGATGATTATTATAAGGAAATTGATCAAGCAATTGCATCTATAGACTAAAGGAGGAAAATGTTATGAGTCTTCAATATGTAGGTTTGAATGAAATTAACGGTCCATTAGTCGTATTAGATCATGTAAAAGATGCATCATATGACGAAATGGTTGAATTACAATGCAAAGATGGTTCTACTCGTTTAGGACGTATTGTACAAATTGAAGGAGAAAGAATTGTTGTTCAAGTATTTGAAGGAACAAACTCTTTGTCTTTATCTAATACCAAAACAAGATTATTGGGTCATCCAATGGAACTTCCTGTTTCTAAAGAAATCTTAGGTCGTGTTTTCTCTGGAGCAGGGAAACCTATTGATGGTTTGGGTGAAATTTATGCTGAAAAATCTATGGATATTAATGGTTTACCATTAAATCCAGTTTCTCGTGTTTATCCTAGAAACTATATCAATACTGGTATTTCTTCTATTGATTGTTTGACTACTTTAATTAGAGGTCAAAAATTACCAATCTTCTCTGGTTCAGGTTTACCTCATAATCAACTTGCTGTTCAAATTGTTAAACAAGCAAAAGTTGCTGATGAAGAAGGTAAAGGATTTGGTGTTGTATTTGCTGCTATGGGGGTTACAAATGACGTTGCTGATTATTTTAGACGTTCATTTGAAGAAGCAGGAGTTATGGAAAGAGTTGTTATGTTCCTTAACTTATCAAATGACCCAATTATTGAACGTATTTTAACACCTCGTTGTGCATTGACTGCAGCTGAATATTTGGCTTTTGAACATGATATGCATATCTTGGTTATTTATACTGACGTTACTTCTTATTGTGAAGCGTTACGTGAATTCTCTTCAAGTAAAGGAGAAATTCCTGGTCGTAAAGGATATCCTGGATATTTATATTCAGATTTGGCTTCTTTATATGAAAGAGCTGGGATTGCGAAGTCTGCAAAGGGATCTGTAACACAAATTCCTATCTTGACAATGCCTAACAATGATATTACTCATCCCGTTCCTGACTTAACTGGATATATCACAGAAGGACAAATTACTTTGGATTCTGAATTGAATGCTATGGGTATTTATCCACCAGTGAGTGTTCTTCCTTCATTATCTCGTTTGATGAAAGATGGTATCGGGGAAGGATTTACAAGAGCTGATCACTCAGCTGTTTCTAACCAATTATTTGCATGTTATGCACATGTACAAGATGTTAAATCATTAACTTCTGTTATTGGTGAAGATGAATTGTCTGCTATTGATAAAAAATATATGGAATTCGGACGTTTGTTTGAACAACATTTTATTAATCAAGGATTTAATACGAATAGATCTATTGAAGAAACTCTTGATTTAGGATGGTCTTTATTATCAGTTCTTCCTAAGAGTGAACTTGATCGTGTTGATAATGCTGTATTAGAACAATTCTATGATCATGAAAAGGCTGTAGCTCAATTTGATCTTGTTGAAGAAAGATCAATTAGAGAATTACAACAATCAACTCTCAATGGCTAATCAAGTTTTCCCTACCAAAGGGAATTTAATTGCAACAAAAAAATCTTTAGAATTAGCTTATTTAGGCTATGACTTAATGGATAAAAAAAGAAATGTTCTAATTAAAGAAATGATGAGTTTATTAGATGATGTGAAATTGATTCGTGATGATATTACAGAAGCCTATGAAGAAGCTTATTTGGCTTTACAAGAAGCCAATGTGTCTTTAGGGGTTATCAATGATATTGTTGAATCTGTACCTGTTGATGAAGGTATTTCTATTACATATCGAAGTGTTATGGGTGTAGAAATTCCTAAAATCAATTATGAAAAGAAACCAATTGGTTTGGGATATGGGTTTGAAAGAGCCAATTCTCGTGTAGACTATGCTTATCATTGTTTCTATCATGTGAAAGAATTGACAGTGAAATTGGCTGAAATAGAAAATGCTGTTTATCGTCTCGCAAATGCTATTCGTAAAACGCAAAAAAGAGCCAATGCGCTTAAAAATATTTCTATTCCTGATTTTGAAGCGACTGTTAAATTTATTAGTGAAGCTTTGGATGAAAAAGATAGAGAAGAATTCTCACGTCAAAAAGTCATTAAAATGCAAAAAGATAGACAATAAGAGAAAGAAACAAAACGAAAGTTTTGTTTCTTTTTTTGTATTTTACAGACAAAAGATTTATAATATGAGTAAGGAGGGGATGAGATGTTTCTCAATTTATTAAAAAAGAAAGTTGAATTTCTCTTGGAAAATGAAGATGGATGTATTGATTTGGTGAATCAATACGATATGTCTGTATATCTTGATATTGTTTATGAAAATGAAGGTCAATATGTGATTTTAAAACCAAAGGAATCAACAGTTGATGATGTTTTAAGTTTAAAAGCAATACATACAGCTGACGGTATTGAAGTACAAATTGTAAAGATTTTAGGTAAAGATAAGATTTTTTATAAAAAACTCTGTACAGTTCAAGAATGTACAGAATTGTTTCATACTTTTTTTAATGAACATACAATAGCAATTGGTGAAAGAGGCTAAGCCTCTTTTTTTATTTTGTCATCGATTTTTCATGTTCTTCTCACGATTTTATCATATTTATGGACTTTATGAAAAAACCATGAAAAAAGTGTGACAACTATTTGGGAGGTAAGACATTTTACTATGTGCTAAGATAAATGTGGGTGATGAAGATGCAATGTCCACGTTGTCATAATAATCAAGCAGAGTATTTGTATGAAATCAATGGACGTTATTATTGTCGTAAGTGTATTTCATTTCATCGTGTCTTTATCGATGAAAACAGAAAGACACTGACATGTGTATATCCTCGTAAACAGGTGAAGTATCATTTGGATTTTGATCTTTCTTTACAACAAATGAAAATTTCTAACACCCTAGTAAAGAACTATCAACAACACAAAGATTCATTGGTACTGGCTGTATGTGGTTCCGGGAAAACAGAAATTGTGTATGGTGTGATTGCTTACGCCTTGTCGCTTGGCCATCGTGTATGTTTCTGTGTACCACGTCAAGAATTGGTGAAAGAATTAGAAGAACGCATTGTTCATGCATTTAATGATATTTCCATCGGAGTGTTTTTTGGAGGGAGACATGATGATGAAAATGCACAGTTGATTTTATGTACAATGCATCAGTTGTATCGCTTTGAAAACCATGTTGGTTTTCAATTGATGATTGCTGATGAAATTGATGCTTTTCCTTTTTATCAGAATGATGTTTTGAATGCTCTATTTGATGAATGCTGTGTTGGTCATTATGTCAAAATGAGTGCAACTCTCAGTGAAAAAGATGTTAAACATGAAGAATTGTTGGTGATGAATAGACGTTATCACGGTCATGATTTACCTCTTCCCATATCTCTTATTTGTTTTTCTTTTTTACAGAAATTTGTTGTTTTAGGGTTAGTGAAAACAATGCATAAGAAAGTGATCATCTATGTTCCTACAATAGCAATACTTTATGAAATGGTCAGATTTTTACATTGTTTTCATATTCAAACTTTGGGTGTCTCTTCTTTACACCCACATAATAGAGAGAGCATTAAAGCATTAAAAGATGGAAAAGTACAATGTCTTGTTTCGACAACCTTACTTGAACGAGGAATAACAATTGAAGATGTTCAGGTCATTGTTTATCAAGGACAACATCCTTTGTTTGATGAAAAAACTTTAATACAAATTGCAGGAAGGGTAGGACGTAAACCTCTTCATCCTACTGGAAAGGTCTATATTTTAACGACAATGCGTACAAAAGCCATATCTCAATGTATAAAGACAATCAAAAGACTCAACATGTAAGATGTGCGATTTGTTTAACGCCTTTATTATCTCGTGTGTCGTTTGTGTCGTTAGTAAAAGATTTTCCTCTTTGTCAAAGTTGTATTCATCAATTTGAATTGTTAGATGACGTGGTCGATTTTCATCATTATCCTTTACGTATTCTTTATGGTTATAATGATTTCTTTAAAGAGTTACTTTTTCAATACAAAGGTTTATATGATTATGCTTTAAAAGATGCTTTTCTATGTTTATTTCACGATGAACTTATTAAAAAATATAACGATTATCTCGTCGTTTGTGCCCCTAGTTGGATGGAAGACAATAAGGTCAGGGGATTTGCGCCAGTTCCCACTATTGCTAGTACATTTTCGTCGCATGTTTTTTGTGGAATATACAAAAAAGAAAAGTATAAACAAAGTGATTTGAAATATGAAGAAAGAGTACAAGTTGATAAGAAATTAGGAATAAGACATGGAGAATGTATAAAAGGGAAAAAGGTGTTGATTCTTGATGATGTGATGACATCGGGAGCAACCTTAAAAGCATGTTTAACATACGTCTTGCAAAATGAGCCAGCAAAAGTAGAATTACTCGTATTGGCTTCAAAAAATAAGAAAATAGAAATAAAATAAATAACTGTTCGATGAGAAAAGAAGTAAAAGGAGAAAAGGTATGGAAGGTATTGTAAAATGGTTTGACTGTGAAAAAGGATTTGGGTTTATTGAACGCACAGAAGGTAGTGATGTTTTTGTTCATTATTCTCAAATTGCTGAACAAGGATATAAAACGCTTGCTCAGGGTGATTCTGTGCGTTTTGAATTGTATTATAGTCAACGTGGACTTCAAGCACAACATGTAGAAAAGATTTAACAAGAATGTCATGTAGAAATACATGACATTTTTTTGATATATATTGATGTTTAAAGTGAAAAATCTTTGTATTAAAGGGATTATATGATATAATTTAAACGTTTAGATGATGTGAAAGGAGATTGTTTCATGGCGAGTAAAAAACAAGAAATTAGAAAAAAATTAAAAAAACAACAAATCAAAGAAATTAAAGAACAGGGATTAAATCCTGATGCTGAAATTATAGATTTAAGTGATGATTTAGGGGAAGATGTTGTTGTTGAAACTTTTGATCAAGTTGATAATTTAGATACGCAACCTATCGCATTTAATACTGAACCAATTACTGAAAAAAGAAGTTTGATGTCTAAAATAAAATATGCATTTTCTCAAGATAATAAAATCTTGAAAAAATTGGATAAAAAAGCTTTAGAAGTTATGGCAAAACAAGATGTTTATCAAGGTATGTCAAATGAAGAATTAACTTCTCAAACAAATATATTAAGGGATAGACTTAAAAACGGTGAAACGTTAGATGATATATTAGTGGATGCTTATGCTGTTGTGAGAGAAGCAGCTGTTAGAGTTTTAGGACTTGAAGCATTCCGTGTTCAAATTATGGGGGCAATTTCTTTACATAATGGAGATATTGCGGAAATGAAAACAGGTGAAGGGAAAACTTTAACATCTGTATTTCCAGTTTATTTGAACGCTATTGAAGGTAAGGGTGTTCATGTTGTTACTGTTAATGATTACTTAGCAGAACGTGATAAGAATGAAAATGGAAAAGTCTTAGAATTTTTAGGTTTAACTGTTGGTTTAAATAAAAGAGAATTAACAAAAGAAGAAAAGCGTGAACAACATGCTTGTGATGTGACTTATACAACAAACGCTGAACTTGGATTTGATTATCTAAGAGATAACATGGTGTCATCAATGGATGAAAAGGTATTAAGACCTTTAAACTATGCTTTGGTGGATGAAGTTGACTCTATCTTGATTGATGAATCAAGAACACCATTAATTATTTCTGGTGGGAAAAAGAATACAGCATCTTTATATATCCAAGCTGACCGTTTTGTAAAAAGCTTAATTGCTGAAAAAGATTATGAAGTGGATATTGAAAGCAAGACTGTGACTTTAACTCCTGATGGAATTACAAAAGCAGAAAAAGGTTTCCATATTGATAACTTATATGATCCTGAACATACGGCTTTGGTTCATCATATTAATCAAGCATTGAAAGCAAACTATACAATGCAAAAAGATGTTGAATATATGATTGCTACTGAAGATGGTAGTCGTGATATTCGTAATGCAAGTATCATGATCATTGACCAATTTACAGGTCGTGTTATGCCTGGTCGTGCTTATAGTGATGGTTTACATCAAGCCATTGAAGCTAAAGAAGGTGTGCCTATTAAAGAAGAAACTGTGACATTGGCAACCATTACTTATCAAAACTTCTTTAGATTATTCAACAAGTTGGCTGGTATGACAGGGACTGCAAAAACTGAAGAAGAAGAATTTAGAACAATCTATAACATGCGTGTTGTAGAAATTCCAACAAATAAACCAATCATTCGTGATGATAAAGCTGACTTGGTATATTCTACTCAAGCTGCAAAATATCGTGCGATTTGTAATGAAGTTCAAAGAAGACATAGTTATGGTCAACCTATTTTATTAGGGACTGTTTCTGTAGAAACTTCTGAAGTTTTAAGTCGTATGTTAAATAAACGTGGAATTAAACACAATGTATTGAATGCGAAAAACCATGCAAAAGAAGCTTTAATTATTGAAAAAGCTGGGGTGAAAGGTGCCGTAACAATTGCAACCAACATGGCTGGACGTGGTACCGATATTAAACTTGGTGAAGGTGTTTATGAATTGGGTGGTTTAATGGTTATTGGTAGTGAAAGACATGAGTCTAGACGTATCGACAACCAATTAAGAGGACGTTCTGGTCGTCAAGGTGACCCTGGATGTTCACAATTCTATGTTTCATTTGAAGATGAATTAATGCAAAGATTTGCTAGCGATAAGATTCAACAATTTAGCGGATATTTAGAAGATGAAGCGATTGAAAGTAAAATGGTAAGTAAATCTATTGAGAGTGCACAAAAACGTGTTGAAGGTCAAAACTTTGATGTGCGTAAGCAATTGTTACAATATGATGATATTATGAGACAACAACGTGAAATCATGTATAAAGAACGTGATGATATTATGTCTCAAACAGATTTGAGTGATATTGTTAAAGGCATGTTCAGTCAAGCGGTTGAATCAACAGTTCGTCAATTTACAAAAGAAGATGGTAAAACTGTGACTGTTGATGTTGATGGTGCTTTACGTTATGTGGCAAAGAATTACATGTTATTAAGTGAAATTCATGCGACAAATAAAGAAGCTGTTATTCATGATGATCAAAAGCTTGCAAAAAGCTTATCTGAAGTTGTTTATATGCAATATATTAATCGTTTGAATAAAGATTTACCTGCTGAAATCAAATTACAATATGAAAGAAGAGTTTTACTTAGTGTTATTGATCATACTTGGATCAATCACATTGATGCAATGCAAAAACTTAGAAATGGTATTTATTTAAGAGCGTATGCTCAAAGAGATCCACTTCAAGAATATACTGAAGAAGCATTCTATATGTTTGAAGAAATGACAAAATCTATTGCTCAAGATATTTCTAGAAATATTGTTCATATGGGTATTGCTCCTGGAAGTGAACAAGAAAAAGAAATCCCTTCTCTTTCTATTGATATTGAATTCAAGGATGAATAGTCGTGGAATTATACGAAATTAAAAATGGGCTTGAAAAAGCCCGTTTATTACTTCAAGAATTATTTCATTCAGCTGATGTCGAAGGTTTAAAAAGAGAAGTAGAAGGGTTGACTGTTCAAACCTTAGAAGAAGATTTTTGGAATGATCAGGAAAGAGCAAAGAGTGTTTATGATAAGCTTAATGAAATGAAGAAGATTGTTGATATGTATGATCACTTAGAACATTCTCTCAATGATTTAGAAGAAACATATCAATTTGTAAAAGAAAGTCATGATGATGATTTTAAAGAAGTTCTCGATCAAGATTATATGAATTTTGAAAAGGAATTGTCAGACTTTGAGAAAAGTTTATTATTCTCTGGAGAATATGATCATCATAATGCAATATTGGAAATACATCCTGGAGCTGGTGGTACAGAATCACAAGACTGGGCAGCCATGTTAATGAGGATGTATCAAAGATACGGCGAGAAAAAAGGGTTTAAAGTGGAAGTTCTTGACTATTTAGATGGTGAAGAAGCGGGCTTAAAATCAGTAACGATACGTTTTGTTGGATATAATGCTTATGGGCATTTAAAGGCAGAGAAAGGTGTTCATCGTTTGGTGAGAATTTCACCATTTGATTCTTCTAAAAGAAGACATACTTCTTTTGCATCTGTTGATGTCATGCCAGAATTTAATAATGATATTCAAATCGAAATCAATCAAAGTGATTTAAGAATTGATACCTATCGTGCTTCTGGCGCTGGGGGACAACATATCAATAAAACAGATTCAGCAATTCGTATGACACATATTCCTACAAATACAGTGGTGACTTGTCAGTCTCAAAGATCACAAATACAAAATAGAGAACAAGCCATGATTATGTTGAAATCGAAGTTATATCAGTTAATGTTGGAAGAACAAGCTTCTCAATTAAGTGATATTAAGGGTGAACAAAAGGCGATAGAATGGGGAAGTCAAATACGTTCTTATGTTTTACATCCATATTCATTAGTAAAGGATAATCGTAGTGGTTATGAATCAAATAATCCTAAAGCAATCTTAGATGGTGAATTAGATGATTGTATTTATGCATATTTAAAAAGTATTGTGAAGGATGATGAGAATGAGACATATAAAAAAATTTATGATTGATACAATCTTTGTTATTATTGGTAATGCTATTGTAGCTTTTGGTATTGCAGCTTTTGCTATACCAGCTGATTTAATTGTTGGTGGTTCTACAGGTTTATCTTTAATTATTGGTAGAATAATTCCTTTGAATTATCCAACGATTGTATTGTTTATTAATATTTTTATGTTAATAATGGGTTATATCTTTTTGGGTAAGAAATTTGTTGTGGGAACTATTGTTAGTACATTGATTTTCCCAACATTTTTAGGAATTTTTAGTTCTATTCCAGCTTTACAACATTTAACTCAAGATTTATTATTAAGTGCAATCTATGCAGGTTTATTTATTGGTTTTGGTTTGGGTGTTGTTTTGAGACTTGGATATAGTACTGGAGGTATGGACATTCCTCCTATTATTGTTAATCGCAAAACAGGGATTTCAGTTGCTGTTTTGATTAATATTCTTGATATTAGTATTTTACTTGGACAAATGCCTTTCTCTAGTTTTGAAGGTATTTTGTATGGTATTATTACCGTTTTTGTCACAACAATTATTGTTGATAAAGTGACAGTATTGGGTGAAAAAAATTTACAAGTCTTTGTTATTTCTGAAAAATATGAAGATATAGCAAATGCTATTTTTGATACTGTTAATCGTGGATGTACTTTTGTCAATATTACAACAGGTTATTATAAGCAACAACAAAAAGCTGTTTTATGTGTTGCCAATAATCGTGAATGTGCAAAAGTGACAGAAAGAATTAAAGAAGTTGATCCAAAAGCTTTTATTATTAGTAGTGAAATACATAGTGTAAAAGGGAATGGATTTAGTTTAACGCATAAGTAAAAGAGAATAGTAGAGGACTATTCTCTTTTGCTTGTAGAAAGGAGAAATATGATGTGGAAATATATAAAACCATTTCGTATACAAGCTTTAACAGGATTTATATTTAAGATTATTGAAGCCTTTTTTGAATTATTGGTTCCTATTGTTGTTGCTTCTATTATCGATGATGGGATTGCTTTAAATGATCGTCATTATGTCATTAAAATGGGGATTGTTTTGATTGTTTTTGCTATAGTAGGGTATTGTTGTGCGTTGGTTTGTCAATACTTTGCATCAAAGACATCTCAAGCCTTTGGGACATATTTAAGAAATGATTTGTATAAGAAGATCAATGCATTGGATTTTTCTCAGTTGGATGAAATAGGTTCTTCTTCTTTAATCACAAGGATGACAAATGATATCAATCAATTAGAATTGGCAGTTGCTATGATTATTCGTTTGGTTTCACGTTCTCCTTTTATTATTATTGGTTCATTTTTTATGGCTTTTCGTATTGATGCAAAATTATCCATTGTCTTTTTAATGACAGCTCCTGTATTGGCTTTTATTATTTATTATTTTATGTCACGTACAATTCCAATGTATGTGAAGATTCAAAAACAATTGGATGCAATCTCTTTGATTTGTCGTGAAAATCTTTCGGGAATGCGTGTCATTCGTGCGTTTTGTAAACAGGAAGAAGAAAAGAAGAGATTTCATGACAGTGTCAATCGACAAAAAGATATGCAAATAGGAACAAGTCAGTTGGCTTCCTTATTGAATCCTATGACCAGTGTTGTTGTCAATATGGGGATTCTAGTGATTTTATATGTAGGAGCATTGCGTGTTCAAGGTGGATTTGTGTTACAAGGTGATGTTGTTGCATTGATTCATTATTTGAATCAAATTCTATTATCAATGATTGTTTTTGCCAATGTCATTGTTATTTTAAACAAAGCTGCAGCTAGCTATCAAAGAGTGTGTGATGTTTTAAATCTTGAACCAGAAATTGTTGATGGTCACAGTGAATCAAGTGATTTGGATGACTCTATTGTCTTTGATCATGTTGGTTTTCATTATGCACATAGTCATGTGTTATCCGATGTGTCTTTCTCTATTGCTAAAGGGGAGACAGTGGGTATTATTGGAGGAACGGGTTGTGGAAAAACAACATTGATGCATTTATTGATGCGTTTTTATGATGTGAGCGAAGGCGAAATTATGTTCCATGGTCGTGAACTTTGTGATTACCCACTTGCTTGGCTTCATCAAAAAATATCTCTTGTTTTCCAAGATGTTTCTTTGTTAAAAGGGACAATTAGAGAAAATCTTTGTCTAGGAAAGAAAGATATCAGTGATGAATGTTTGTGGCAAGCTTTAGATATTGCTCAAGGGCAATTTGTTAAAGAATTGGAACAAGGTTTGGATAGTGAGATTGTTCAAGATGGAAAGAACTTGTCAGGGGGACAAAGACAGAGATTAACCATTGCACGTTCTCTTGTGCAAAATCCAGAAGTCTTGATTTTAGATGATAGTATGAGTGCTTTGGATTTTGCAACGGAAGCAGCATTAAGAAAAGCATTGATGTCATTGGATATGACAAAAATTATTGTGTCACAGCGTTTATCCAGTCTAAAACATGCTGATAAGATTATTGTCTTGAGTCATGGTGAAGTTGTGGGTATTGGAAGTCATAGAGATTTGATGAAGTCTTGTCAAATTTATCAAGAAATAGCAGCTTCTCAAATGGTTGAGGAGGATGATTATGAATAGAAAAGAATTAAAAAGATTTATTCAATTTTGTAAACCTCATCGTTTGATTTTTATATCAGCTTTATGTTTCTCATTTGCTTCCATTGTTTTTCGTTTATTAACACCTATCTATATTGGACAAGCTGTTGATCAAATGATTTCTTCTTCTGAAGTTTGTTTTGAATTGTTATATGTGAAGATGGTTAAAATCTTTGTTTGTGTCATCTTAGGAAGTGTCTTTGAATGGCTTGTATCGAAATTGTCTTATCGTATGACTTATCAAGTTGTGAAAGATTTACGTATTCAGTTGTTTGATAAATACAGTGAATTATCACTTCGTTATATTGATCATCATCCTCATGGGGATTTATTACAGCGTATTGCTAATGATGTGGATAATGTGGGTAATGGATTATTACAAGGATTTACACAATTGTTTAGTGCCATAGCAACAATTATTGGTACGATTTGTTTTATGTTGTATATGAATGGAACAGTGGCTTTATTGGTGATTGTTTTGACTCCTTTATCACTTGTTGTTGCCAGTTTTATCGCCAGTCATACTTATCAATATTTTCAAGAACAATTGGCTATTCGTGGAGAACTTTCTGGATATATTGAAGAAAGAATCTCCCATCAAAAATTGATCAAAGCTTTTGGTTATGAAAAAGAAAATCAAGAACATTTTGAAGATATCAATCAAAGACTTTATGTCAGTGGTGTAAGAGCACAGTTCTTAGGCGCTATTGCCAATCCAAGTACCAGATTTGTGAACAGTATTGTTTATGCAAGTGTGTGTACAGTAGGGGCGTTGTATACAATCTCTGGATATATGAGCGTTGGTGCTTTATCAAGCTTTTTAAGTTATGCCAATCAATATACAAAACCTTTTAATGAAATTTCTAATGTGATTACAGAATTACAATCTGCTTTGGCATCTAGTCATCGTATCTTTGAATTGCTTGATGAACCAAGTGAAGAAGAAAATGGTTTTGCAAAAGTCAATCACTTACAAGGACATGTTGATATTCAAGATTTAAAATTTGCTTATGAAGACAGTCAAGATTTAATTGATCATTTCAATTTGACAGTTTCTCCAGGAGAAATGGTTGCGATTGTGGGTCCTACAGGTTGTGGAAAAACAACATTAATGAATTTATTTATGCGTTTTTATGAACCTTTAGAAGGTAAGATTTGTATTGATGGTGTTGATATTAAAACCATGACAAGAAATGATTTGCGTTCTTTATTTGGTATGGTATTACAAGAATCATGGTTATTTTCTGGAACCATTCGTGAGAATATTGCTTACGGAAAAGAAGTCAGTGATGATGAAGTGATAGAAGCATTGAAAAATGCACATGCTTATAAATTTGTTATGTCATTAGAAAAAGGATTGGATACGTATTTGAGTGAAGGAGGAGGAAATCTTTCTTTAGGTCAAAAGCAACTCTTATGTATTGCACGTATTATGTTATTAAATCCTAAGATCTTAATTTTAGATGAAGCAACGTCATCTATTGATACAAGAACTGAAAAACAAATTCAAAATGCTTTTGATGATATGATGAAAGGAAAGACAACATTTATTGTTGCTCATCGTTTATCAACGATTGAAAAAGCAGATCAAATTTTGGTTATGGATCATGGAAAAATCATTGAACAAGGAAAGCATGTAGACTTGCTTAAGAAAAAAGGTTTTTATTATCATATTTATCATAGTCAATTTGAACATTAAAAAACCCAATGGGAATTCCCATTGGGTTTATCATTTCTTATTATCTAGCAATAATTTTTCTAAGTTGTGTTTTATCAACGAAACGAGTTGAGAAGCTGTAATCGTTTTGTACATAAACAAATGACATTTTGTTTGATGTTGTGAAGTTTACTTTTTTAAGTTTACGGTAGTCGATCATCATTCTTCCTACTAACATATATTTTTTACCAGCAAGAACGATGCTTGATAAAAAGTATCCAAAGATAACAGAAATCAATGCAGCAACATTTAAACCTGCGTTATAAATATTGATACTGTCATGTGTTAATCCATAGACAATAGCAACGATTCCGCCAATAAATCCAACGATATATAAGATGAGTAAAACAGAATAAACAATTTTTCCTGTTGAATTAAAGCAAAAATGTAATGATTTATCTGCTTTTTTACATTTATAGAGTGTCACAGCAATGTTTGCAATCGTATAGTTAAACCAAACAATAACGATTAATAAAAGAAATGATATAACTTGTGATATAACTTCGTGCATAAATTAACTTCCTTTCGTACATATATTCTATTATACATATATTTTATACATTCGCAAAGATAAAAAATCAAATTTATGGGAAAAGAACTTTAAAATATCTAAAAACATCCTTATTTTTGTAAGGATGTGATGATTTTTTGCATATCTTGAGGAGGTGGACATGTGATGGTCATCTTTTTTTGTGTAATAGGATGAATAAAAATGAGTTGATAAGCATGTAATGCTTGATGATTGATTTTTACTGATGGATGTCCGTAGAGTTGATCTCCCAAAATAGGATGGCCAATACTTGCCATATGAACACGAATTTGATGTTTGCGTCCTGTTGTTAAGGTGCAATGAACAAGTGATAAATGATTTTTTGTATGAAGACATGTATAGTAAGTACAGGCTTCTTTTCCAGCAGGTGCGATGATCATTTTTTGATTATGATGACGATCTCGTCCAATGGGTTTGTTGATCTTATTCTTTTTATGAAGAGGTAAAGTACCTTCAACAATAGCTAAATAATCTCTATGAATTGCTTTTATAGATAATTGATAATCGAGTAAGGGTTGTAACAAGGCACATTTACAAAAGAAGACCAAACCACTTGTTTCATAGTCTAAACGATGAATATAACGAACAGGCAAGTTATAGCCATTTTGATGATAATAACCACTCACCAAATGCGCAAGAGAATCTGTTTTGGCTTGATCATCTGGAAAGACTTGAAGAAATGGTGGTTTATTAACAATCAAAATATAGTCATCTTCATAAACAACGTCCAATGGTTCAAAGCGTGGTACATACATACCATCATCTTGTTCGTAGGCTTTGATGGTCAAGCGTTGTCCAGGTTCTAATAATGTATGAGAAGGAACATATGATTTTCCTACTTTATAGTCTTTGTTTTGTTTTAATAAATGAATTGTCTTTTTTGATAAATGAAGTGATTGAAAAAATTCATCGATAGTTTGACTTTGTTCTATCATAAAAGTCAAATAAGGATAATGTAAAGTTGTTTTCATTAAATTTGGTAAACAGTGATTTTGACATCAATAGTGACATCAAAGTCTTCTAATGTATCAAGGACATGTCGTCTTTCTTTCTTGATATGATAGAAATGAGGTGTCATTTTTAAGAGATTTAAAGTATCTTCACGATTCTTTAAATGAATTTTTTTAATCAAGTCATAACTTTCAACAACGGGGAAAGGTTGACGAATAAATTCATCTGATTTGACTTTGACTTCATCATAAATCAATTCTTTAAATTCAATTAAATGATGATTGTTTGCAGTGACATGGATCATATATCCATGTTCTTTTAAACATCTTTTGATTTCTTCAGCATTAACAACAGTAAAGAGAGCTGTAATAAAATCTAAAGAATGATCTTGGATAGGAATATTTTTAGAATTTCCTACAATCCAATAAATATCTTTTGTATATTTGGTTGCCATATTGACACCCTCTTTTGAAATATCTAAGCCATAGAATGTTGAACAATCTTTTAGCTTTTCATACATTTGATAAGTATAATAACCTTCTCCACAACCTAAATCTAAAATATGATTGTCTTCAGGTTGACGATATTTTTCAATACAAGCAATAACTTCATTTAAAATCACATCATAATATCCTTGATTTAAATGGGCTTTACGACATAAAAGACTGTCTTTATTATCACCTGGATTGTTTGTGGATTTATCAGGGTTTAATAATAAATTAATATATTGACTTTTGGCTAAATCATAACAGTGATTTTGGTCACATTTGTATGTTTTTCCTTCTAAATGTAATGGTTTGTGGCACTTTGGACACGCTAGTTTTTGCATATTATCACTCCTTGCCTTGCATTATATCATGTTTACTTTTATATGGGAATATTGGTATAATAGAAATGTTAAGGAGGTTATATTTTATGGGATTATTTTCTAGAAAGAAACCAAAAGTTGATTTGGATGCTGTATTTAAAGAAAAATATAAGGATTTGAATCAAATTGTAATGCAAGCTCAACAAGAACATGATTATATTGTGAAGGAATCTTTATTGAAGCTTGTTTGTGAACGTTATGATGAATTGTTAAAGCTTATTGATGAGGGTGCTCATTTTGATGAAATACATTTTATGAATTTACAACAACATGCACGTGAGGAATATGATATTGTGCATGATATTAATGTAGGAGAGTAATATGAAGATCTATCGAAAAGATGATGAAACATCATATACATTGGGTGTTTTTCCAACAATTGAATTATTAAAGACAAGACCGGATGATGTTGTTCGTGTTGTTGTTCATTCAAGTATTGAAAAGAATAAGGGTTATCCTTTGATTCAAGAACTTTGCAAAAAGCATCATATTCATATTGATGTTCATGATAAAACTATTGATAAATTAAGTCCCAAAAGCAATTGTTTTGCGATTGGTATTTTTAAAAAATATGAAGCCAATGTTCAAGAAGGAAATCATGTTGTGTTGGTGAATCCTATGGATATGGGAAATATGGGAACAATTATGCGTACAATGCTTGGTTTTGGTTATAAGAATTTGGTGATTGTTCGTCCTGCAGTGGATGTTTTTGATCCTAAGGTTGTGCGTGCATCCATGGGAGCTATCTTCCATTTGAATGTTCAATATTTTGATTGTTTTGAAGATTATTATGTATTGTATTCACATCATGAATGTTATCCTTTAATGTTAAAAGGAGCGAAAAATATTCATCAAGTTGCAACATCAAAAACACATTCTTTGATTTTTGGTAATGAAAGTAGTGGCTTGGATGATGAGTTCTTAAGCTATGGACAAAGTGTCTTTATACCTCATAGTGAAGCGATTGATTCATTGAATTTATCAATGGCTTTGGGATTAACTTTGTTCCATTTTTCTAAGTGCAATTTTGAAAATAAGGAAGTTTTGAGATAAAGAAAGAGAAGTGAAGAACTTCTTTTTCTTTTTTTTAAAATGTAAGTGCTTTAAAAAAGAAAAATAGTGAATAAAGATGGAAATGGAATAAAAAAGAGTGTATGATATATGTGAAATGAAAAACGAAAAGGAGATAATGAATATGGGATTAGTTTCAGCTAAAGAAATGCTTGATAAAGCAAAAGCAGGTCACTATGCTGTTGGTCAATTTAATATCAACAACTTAGAATGGACAAAATCAATTTTATTAACTGCAGAAGAATTAAAAGCACCAGTTATTTTAGGAGTTTCTGAAGGAGCTGCTAAATATATGTGTGGATTTAAAACAGTTTCTGCAATGGTAAGTGCAATGGTTGATTCATTAGGAATCACTGTACCAGTTGCTTTACACTTAGATCATGGTACTTATGAAGGTGCTAAAGCTGCATTAGATGCAGGTTTCTCTTCAATCATGTTTGATGGTTCTCATTATGGAATCGAAGAAAACATCGAAAAAACAAAAGAAATCGTTGCTTTATGCCATGCTAAAGGTGTATCAGTTGAAGCAGAAGTTGGTTCAATTGGTGGAGAAGAAGACGGTGTTATCGGTGCTGGTGAAGTTGCAGATCCTAAAGAATGTAAATTAATTGCTGATTTAGGTGTTGATTTCTTAGCAGCAGGTATCGGAAATATTCATGGTAAATATCCAGCTAACTGGGCAGGGTTAGATTTTGAAGCATTAGATGCAATTCAAAAAGAAACTGGAATCTTACCATTAGTATTACATGGTGGTACTGGAATTCCTGCAGATATGATTAAAAAAGCAATCACTTTAGGAGTTTCAAAAATTAACGTTAATACTGAATGTCAATTATATTTCCAAGAAGCTACACGTAAATACATCGAAGAAGGTAAAGATTTAGAAGGTAAAGGATTCGACCCTCGTAAATTATTAGCTCCAGGTGCTGCAGCTATTCAAGCTTGCGTTAAAGAAAAAATGGAATTATTTGGATGCATTAACAAAGCATAATTTAAAAAGGAAGTTCGTAAGAACTTCTTTTTTTTATTCTCTTTTTCAAGTAAATTGTAGTTGAAATTCAAGTTGCCTCATTGGATAATAAAGGTAAAAGAAAAGGAAAAGAGGAAGACTTGATGTTAAGAGATGATTTTTTATGGGGTGGAGCAGTGACTGCTCATCAAAGTGAAGGTGCTTACTGCGAAGGTGGTAAAGTCCCTGCTGTTTGTGATTTGGCTGTAACAGGTCAATTTTCTGATTTTAAGAATGGAATAGATTCTTATCATCGTTATGAAGAAGATTTTGATTTGTTTCAAGAAATGGGATTTAATGCTTATCGTTTTTCTATTGATTGGTCTCGTTTAATGAGTGAAGAAGGTGTTTATAATGAAGAGGGTTTCTTATTTTATGAAAGATTTATTAAAGCATTGATTGCTAGAGGGATGACACCTATTCCTACTTTGTATCATTTTGAAATGCCAGTTTTTTTACATGAAAGATATAATGGATTTGCTAGTCGTAAAGTTGTGGATATCTTTGTTGAATTGTGTAAAAAAATTGTTGATCGTTATTGTGATTTGGTAGATTACTGGATTATTTTTAATGAACAAAATGGAATCTTACAAAAAGGGCCAAAGACTTATTTTGGAGCATCTTTACCTGAAGGAATGAATCCTCAAGTATTGGATAATCAAATTATGCATAATACATTAATTGCTCATAGTTTGATCAATGAATATATTCATCTTAAAGGTGGAAAAGTTATGGGTATGGCAACAATCGTACAAAGTTATCCTGAAACTTGTCATCCTTTGGATACAATTGAAAGTATGAATGCGCAAAACGAAGCTTTTGTATTCTTAGATGTTTTTGCGAGAGGTCATTATAATTCTTACTATTATGCCAATATGAAAAATGAAGGAACAATGCCTGAAATTCTTGATGGTGATCTTGATATCTTAAAGAAAGGAATCACTGATGCTTTATCTATTAGTTATTATATGTCTACTATTTCTCATTATGGAGAAGATAGTTTAACAAATGTTGAAGATGTTGTGATTAAAAAGAATCCTTATTTAGTGATGTCTGATTTTGGATGGACTGTAGATCCTATTGGTTTAAGAATTACTTTAAGACAATTGTATGAACGTTATGAAATGCCTATTTATATTGTGGAAAATGGTTTTGGATATGATGATCAAGTGGATGAAAATGGAGAAATTCATGATGATTATCGTATTGAATATATGCGTGATCATATCTTAGAAATGAAAAAAGCAATTTCAGAAGGTGTGGATTGTCGTGGATATTTGGCTTGGGGACCAATTGATATCTTAAGCAGTCGTGCACAAATGAAGAAACGTTATGGCTTTATCTATGTGAATAGAGATAATGATGATTTAAAAGATATGAAGAGAATGAAAAAAGATTCTTTTGAATGGTATAAAAAAGTCATTGCTTCTAACGGGGAAGAATTATAATCAGTAGGTTGATGTTATGAAAGTTACAATGAAAGATATTGCTCAACAACTCGGTGTTTCTATCAATGCAGTGTCTATAGCGTTGAATGAAAAAGAGGGTGTTAGTGATGTTTTAAGATTAAAGATTTTAAGAACAGCTGATCAAATGGGATATGTGAATGTTCATAAAAAGTATTTGTCTGTATTGTCAAAAACAAATATTTGTATTTTAATGCAAGATTATTATTTTTATTGTCATGATGAAATGAATACATCAAATTTGTATAAGAGTATTATTGAAAGTATGGTGAAACATGCAGGTAAGAATGGTTATAATGCTGTTTTACAATTATTTAATGATCAACATTTTGAATTGCCTCAATCGGCTCTTGAACGTAAGATTTCTGGCTTTATTGTGATTGGGAAGATTCATGATGACAATTTAAGACAAGTGAAACAATTGGGTATTCCTGTTGTTTTGGTGGATTATACCTCTTTATTGAATCCTTGTGATTGTGTTTTAACGCATAATAAACAAGGTGGTTATATGATGACAATGCATCTTTTGTATAAGGGATATCAAAAGATTGGATTCTTTGGGGATTTGAATTATTCTATGAGTTTTGAAGATCGTTTTATTGGTTATCGTCAAGCTTTGATGATTCATCATATGGTTGATGACAAATCTTTTGCACAATGGGTTCAAGAGTATTGTTTTTTAGGTGATATGGAAAAATATGTTTTGAATGATGATATTGACGCTATAGAGGCTATTCTTCGCTCAAAGCCTCTTCCTGAAGTGTTGTTTTGTGCCAATGATTCTAATGCTTATTGTGTATGTGAAGCATTAAAAAGAATGGGAAAATCCATTCCTGATGATATAGGTGTTGTTGGTTTTGATGATGTTGAGTTATGTGAACAAATGGATCCTCAACTGACAAGTGTTCATATTCAAAAAGATCTTATGGGAGAAATTGCTGTTTCCTATTTGATTGAAAAAATCCTTAAAAAAAGGACATCTTTTATTACACAACTCTTAAATGTGACGATTACATCTCGACATTCTATTAAAGACTAAGAGAATGAATACGATTCATTCTCTTTTTGATTAGTGAATATAAAATTATCTTTGATATTTTCAATATTATGTGTATAATCATTGTGAGAGGGTTTGCATGTATATTCTATATGCTTGATATATATAAAATAGAATGAAAGGAATGAAAACCGATGTCAGAAGTTATTGCTATCGAAGGTGGATATAAATTAAATGGTACTGTAAGAATTAGTGGTGCTAAAAATGCAACTGTTGCTTTGATTCCAGCAACAATTTTAGCTGATGGACCTGTTGATATTTTAGGTGTTCCTGAAATATCTGATGTTGAAGCATTGGCTATTTTATTAAAGGAATTAAAATGTGATGTTCAAATAGATGGAGAAGAAATCAAAGTCGATCCTTCATGTATGGAAAACATTCCATTGGTGAGTGATGCCGTTAATAAATTAAGAGCATCTTATTATTTTATGGGTGCTTTGCTTGGTAAATATAAACATGTCAAAATCAAAATGCCTGGAGGATGTTATTTAGGACCTCGTCCTATTGATTTACATTTAAAAGGATTTGAAGCTCTTGGCGCAAAGATCACTTATGAAAATGATACCTATACATTAGAAGCTGATGAATTGATTGGGAGTCGTATTTATTTGGACTTTGCTTCTGTAGGTGCAACAATTAATATTTTACTTGCAGCTGTCAAAGCAAAAGGAAAAACTGTTATTGAAAATGCAGCAAAAGAACCTGAAATTATTGATGTTGCCAACTTACTTACAAAGATGGGTGCAAAAATTAGAGGTGTAGGAACTGATACAATTACTATTGAAGGTGTTGATCAATTACATGGAACATTCCATGAAATCATCCCTGATCGTATTGAAGCAGGAACTTTCTTAATTATTGCAGCTGCAGCTGGTGAAAAAGTAGTTATTCAAAATATCATCCCTCAACATTTAGAAGCATTGATTTCTAAATTAAAAGAAATGGGTGTTCATATGGATGTTATCGGTGATAGTATTGTTGTTTATGGTGATCGTAGTCATCTAGAACCTGTTGATATTAAGACACAAATCTATCCTGGATTTGCAACAGATTTACAACAGCCATTGACAACTTTATTGACTCAAGCTCAAGGCGTGTCTCATGTTAAAGAAACAATTTATGTGGAAAGATTTAAACATTGTGGTCAATTGAATAAGATGGGAGCACATATTGAACTTGGTGAAGCGTATAGTGAAATCACTGGTCCAACACCTTTAAAAGGTGCACGTGTGCAAGCTACAGATTTGCGTTGTGGAGCAGCACTTGTTATTGCTGGATTGATTGGCGAAGGTGTTACTGAGATTACAAATGTTTACCATATTGACCGTGGATATGACAACATTGATCATAAATTGATTACTCTTGGTGCACGCATTTCTCGTTATGAAATTGATGATGAATAATTCATAAAAAATATTAAAAAAGTATTGTATTTATCAATAAGAAATGCTATTATAAGTTAGCAACTTACTTTGGAGTAGCAAATATTTCAAGGCGGAAGGAGAAAAGAAAATGAAAAAAGGAATTCACCCAAATTATAAAAAAGTAAAATGTATTTGTACTTCTTGTGGAAATGAATTTGAAACAGGATCAGTATTAGACGAAATTCGTGTTGATACTTGTTCAAACTGTCATCCATTCTACACTGGAAAACAAAGATTCGCTAGTGCTGATGGACGTGTGGATAAATTCAACAAAAAATACGGACTTAAATAAAATAAAAAACCTGCCGATGGCAGGTTTTTATTTTTCTTCAAATGTTTTGAATAAATGCACAATAGTATCAGCGGCTTCTTCAATACCAAGATCACTGTTGATTGTTAAATCAAAGTTTGTAAGTTTACCCCATTTCTTGGTTGTGTAATAATTATAATAATTGCTTCTTGATTTGTCTTTTTTTATAACAAATTTCTTAATATCATCATGTTCTTCTTTATAATCTTCTTTGACACGACGAACTCTTGATTCAAGTGGAGCATGAACGAAAACTGTGAATACATTATCATAATCTTCTAGAATGTAATCTGCACAACCATTAACAATAATACATGAATCATGTTGAGCCAAGTGACGAATGATTCTTGATTGCATTGCAAAGACTTGATCATTTAATGGAAGTGTAAAAGCAGTAGAAGACATTGTATACATAAAACTTGATGTTTTTTCTTCTGAGACACGACGAATTGTATCAACATCAATACCAAGTTCTTTAGCAGCAAGATCTATAACTTCATTATCATAATAGACTAAACCTAGTTTTTCTGCGACTCTTTGAGCGATAAGTCTCCCTCCTGAACCGTATTCTCTCGCTATGGTAATAATTTTAGGCATATTCAATTCCTCCTTTATAGTTCTATTCTATCATAAATCAGAGTTGATGATAAATAATATAGGCAATAAAATATTGTTTTTCATAAACGTGCTTTGTATAATAGAGTGTATAAAGGAGAATGATATGGAATTTCATGTTTTAGCAAGTGGATCAAAAGGGAATGCAACTTTTATATATGAAGATCATTGTGGAATCTTGATTGATTGTGGTATTACAAGAAAACAATTGGATTATCGTTTGAATTCATTAGGATTTAGTGAAGATGATATTACTTATGTTTTTTTAACTCATGATCACTATGATCATAATAAAAACATTCATATTTTTGACCAAGATATTGTTTTTAGTGCAAAGAAGAATATTGAAGGATTGGATGATTATCATACGCTTATTCCTTATAAACATCGTCAATTTGGTCCTTTTAATGTTTTAACATTAAGAACATCACATGATGCCAGTGATCCTATAGGTTTTGTGTTAACAACTGAACACGAATCTTTACTTTTTATGACAGATACAGGTTATGTCTCTCAAAAGAACAGAGGATATATGCAAAACTTGGACTATTATATTATAGAAAGTAATCATGACATTGGAATGTTGATGGAAACCAAAAGACCGATGTTTTTAAAGAATCGTATTTTAAATGATCGTGGACATTTAAACAATGAATACAGTGCACAATTAATGTGTGATGTGATTGGAGAAAAGACCAAAGAGATTGTTTTGGCGCATTTGTCTCAAGAAGCGAATTCTAAAGAAAAAGCATTAGAAACATATCATACTATTTTTAAAGAAAATCAAATTGATTTTGATCATATTAAAGTGGCAAGTCAAGTTGACATTGTTTCAGGAGGACATTATGAAAGTTAGAATCATTTGTGTTGGAAAATTAAAAGAAAAATATTTGGTGGATGGGATCCAAGAATATGTTAAAAGATTGGGTGCTTATACACAAGTTGAAATTGTAGAAGTGAGTGATGAACGTATTCCAGATCATGCTTCTCTTGCAGAAGAAGTCATGATTAAGGCAAAAGAAGGACGTAAGATTTTAGATAAAGTGAAACAAGATGATTATATGATCTTGTTAGATGTACAAGGGAAAGAAATGGATTCAGTTGATTTTTCAAAACATATTGAAAAATGTATGATTGATGGTAAGAGTACAATTGATTTTGTTATTGGAGGGTCATTAGGACATGGTGATGAAGTTTTATCACGTGCAAACTTTAAATTAAGTTTTTCACCAATGACTTTTCCTCATCAATTAATGCGTTTGTTCTTGGTTGAACAAATTTATCGTGCGTTTAAGATTATGAAGAATGAAACTTATCATAAATAAAAAATAAGGAACTATTCGAATGAATAGTTCCTTTTCTTTTATTGTCTTGATTCAATGACTTTTTTTGTTATATGATCAGGAGCGAATTCGTAACCTAAGAATTCCATATCGAAGAAACCTTGACCTTGTGTCATAGAACATAAATCAACAGCGTAGTTCATGACTTCGGCCTGTGGAGCTTCAGCAGTGATCTTGATTAAACCATCATCAAGGACATCGCTTCCCATGACACGTGCACGTTTTTTATTGAAATGACTCATGATATCACCAGTGTATTCTTCACTGATATAAACATGTAATGTAACGAATGGTTCAAGTAAAGCAGGTTTTGCTTTAGGGATGGCTTCTTTGAAACACATTGATGTTGCTGTTTTAAAGGCCATTTCAGATGAATCGACACTGTGGTATGAACCATCTGTAAGTGTTGCTTTGATTCCTAGGACTGGATATTTAGCAAGAACACCAGCTTTTGTTGCTTCTACTAAACCTTTTTCTACAGCTGGGAAATAAGCTTTTGGTACGGCACCACCAAAGATCTTTTCTTCAAAGATAAATGGAACAGAGTAATCTTTTGATGGTTCGAAATGAATTTCAACATCACCATATTGACCATGACCACCGGATTGTTTTTTGTATTTATAACGATGTGTAATTTCACCACGAATTGTTTCACGATAAGGAATAATAATATCTTCTAATGAAACATCAATCTTATATCTTTCTTTAAGTTTATCAACAACTGTTTCAATATGAGTTAAACCTAAACCATAAAGACATTGTTGTTTTGTTTCTGGATTATTCACAAATTTTAATGTTTGGTCTTCTTCTAATAGTTTATGTAATGCATTTGTGATTTTTTCTTCATTTGTTTTTCCTACAGGTTGAACTGCTTTTCCAAAATAAGGATGAGAAAAATGAATTGGATCATAAGCAATACGATAATCAAGAGTTGTTAATGTATCATTTGTTTGAGTGAGTGTAAGCTTAGAACATGCTCCAATATCACCAGCACACAATTCATCAACTTCAACCAAGTCTTTTCCTTTTAATATATAAAGTTTATTGATCTTTTCTGCGTCTTTCTTTTGGATATTATATAAAGACATACCAGCACGAACTTTACCAGTTCCTACTTTAAATAATGAAATACGTCCAACAAATGGATCAGCAATTGTTTTGAAGACAAAGAGTGATGTAGGAAGTGATTCATTGAATCCAATAATATCTTCGTCTTGTGTATCTTGATTTTTAACAATCATAGAGTTACAAGTATCACCTGCAGCACTAAAGAATGCAACCATTGAGTTTAAAATGATTTGAATACCAATTTGGTTTGTTCCACATAATACTGGAATCAATGTATGATTCATAACCCCTTGTCTTAAAGCCCAAGAGATTTCTTCTTTAGTAAATGGTTCTTCACTGATATATTTTTCTAATAATTCATCATTTGTATTGGCAACAGCTTCATCAATCATATTTTTGATTGGTGTGATTTCATCCCACATATTATCTGGGATTGGACAAGGATGAGTTTGACCATTTTCAAAAAGACGTCCTTCCATTTTAGCAACATTGACATAACCAATCATTTTGCTTCCATTCATTATAGGAACTTGAATTGGAGCAATAGCTTTACCATATGTCATTTTTAATTCATCTAATTTTTGTTTGTAAGCAGCATTTGGATAATCTAAACCACTAATATAAATGATTTTTGCTTTATCTTGTGCTTTACGCATCGCTTGTTTAGTTCCGACAGTAATACCTTCTGTTGCTGGAACAACAATCAATGCACTTTCTGCAACTTTGAGTGCAGCTTCGACTTCACCGGTAAATTCAAATGAACCGGGAGTATCCAAAAGATTGACTTTACAATTATTCCATTCCAATGGAATGACAGATAAACCAACTGAAGATTGACGTTTGATTTCTTCAGGTGAGTAGTCACTTAAAGTGTTTCCTTCTTCTACCTTTCCTATACGTTTGATTAGTCCAGCTCTATAAGCCATAGCTTCTAGTATGCTGGTTTTACCACTCCCAGAATGTCCAAGAACGATAACATTTCCGATTTCGTTTGAGTGATAAGTTCTCATAATATCACGCTCCTTTAAAGTTTTTGTTCGTAATATTATTTTAACATATAATCATATCCATGAAAACGGTTACAGTAAAATATCGTGAAATTCACATAAAGAAATGATATACTTTATTAAAGGAGGGATATACAATGGAAGTCGGATTAATTATCGCAATGTTTTGTTCTAGTGCATTTGCATTAAATTGTTTATACAATCAAAGAATGAAAATGACGGGTGCGTTGATTGTTCTTAATTTATGTTTAACAGTAGCACTTGCATATCAATTCCAACAAATGGAAAAAGTTTTCTATGTTTTGGTTGCGTGTTGTGTTATTGGAATTGCCTTCTTTGCTGCTAAATTTTATGCAAAGAAAAAATATTTAGAGAAAAAAGAGGGAAATAAAATCCCTCATGAGGAAGAGGAAGAGTAATGGAAAAAGTATTATTTGAAATTGAAATGGAAAATGGTAAATTAATGAAAGGTGAATTGTATCCAGAAGTGGCTCCTATTACTGTGAAAAATTTTATTGGATTAATTGAAAAGAATTTTTATGATGGTTTAATTTTCCATCGTGTGATTCCTGGGTTTATGATCCAAGGTGGTGGAATGGATGCATCTAAACATGGTAGAGATTGTCCTTCTATTAAAGGTGAATTTAGAAGTAATGGTATTGAAAATGATTTAAAACATACACGTGGTGTATTGTCTATGGCACGTACTATGATTAAAGATTCTGCAAGTTCACAATTCTTTATTATGCATGATGATGCACCTCATTTAGATGGTCAATATGCTGCATTTGGGAAAATTACTGAAGGTTTAGATGTTGTGGATTCTATCGCAATTGTGGATAGAGATATGCAAGATTGTCCTTTACAACCTGTTGTTATTAAAACAATGAGAATTTTATAGTAAATTTTTACAAAATAGATTGTTATTTTAGTAAAAAAGATATAGAATGTTTTTGTGAATTAAAGGAGGATGAAATAGTGAATATTTTAGTTACTGGTGGTGCAGGATATATTGGTAGTCATATTTGTGTGGAATTGTTTGATGCAGGTCATGATGTTATTGTCATTGATGATTTTTCAAACTCTCGTCCAGAAGTCTTAGATCACATTTATGAAATTACAGGAAAAAGAGTTAAGTTTTATGAATTCAATATCTTAGATGAAGAAAAAACAGAAACTGTTTTTAAAGAAAATCATATTGATGCCATTATTCATTGTGCTGCTTTTAAAGCTGTTGGTGAATCAGTTGAACAACCTATTAAATATTACGAAAACAATTTAATGACAACATTAATCATGACAAAAATGATGACACGTTATCATGTGAATAATATTGTCTTTAGTTCTAGTGCAACTGTTTATGGAGATCCTAAAGTTGTACCTTTAACAGAAGATTGTCCTTTAGGACAAACAACAAATCCTTATGGTACAAGTAAAGCAATGATGGAAAGAATTTTAAGTGATGTGCAAGTTGCAAATCCAGAAATGTCTGTAACATTATTACGTTATTTCAATCCTATTGGAGCTCATGAATCTGGATTGATTGGAGAAAATCCAAAAGGTATTCCTAATAATTTAATGCCTTATATCATGAAAGTAGCAATGGGTGAATTAGAATGCCTAGGTGTCTTTGGTGATGACTATGATACAGTTGATGGAACGGGTGTAAGAGATTATATTCATGTTGTTGATTTAGCAAAAGGACATGTTTTGGCTATTGAAAAATATCAAACTCCTGGTGTACATATTTGTAACTTAGGAACAGGAAAAGGATATAGTGTTCTTGAAATTGTTCATGCTTTTGAAAAAGTAAACAATATTAAAGTTCCTTATCAAATCAAACCAAGAAGAGCTGGTGACATTGCAACATGTTATGCAGATCCTACACGTGCTAAAAATGAACTTGGATGGGTTGCTGAAAAAACACTTGAAGATATGTGTAGAGATACTTGGAATTTTGCAAAAAATTATGAAAAGAGCTAAGGCTCTTTTTCTTTTTGTACTTTTGTGATACACTTGAGAAAAGAGGTGATAACGTGATGGAAAGAAGACATATTGTTTTTCATGGAAGAGTTCAAGGTGTTGGATTTAGGATTACGTTATTTCAAAAAGCAATGAAGTATCAATTGACAGGTTGGGTCAGAAATTTAAGCAATGGATGTGTAGAAAGTTGCTTACAAGGTCCTACGGAGAAGATCAATCGGGTTATTCAGGATATGAATGATATAATCTATATTCAAATCGATGATATCGAACAAGAAGCTTGTGATGTATTGCCAAGTGAAAAACAATTTGAAATAAAATATTAAAATAAAAAAATAAGAAAAACATTGATTTTATCAATGTTTTTTGATTTAATTAGCTCGTTGCAAAAAAATAAATGAAGAGATTTTCAAAACCATCTTTATTAAATTGTAAGAATGGATTATAATAGAGGCAACGCGTTTCTAAACCAAAAAAAGAGAGCGAAAAATTAAAAGCATATCAATGGTTGCAGGTTTACGGATGTGTTATGATGTGAATACAAAGAAGGGAGTTCTTCTTTGTAAAAATTTAAAGATCTTATATAAAACAAAGTCTATCTCTGTTTTATATGTATTAATATTATATGGGGGCGAATGAATATGAATATTATTAAACGTAATGGTGCTGAAGTCTTATTTGATGAAAGAAAAATTACTGCAGCTATTGAAAAAGCAAACCAAGAAGTTGTTGAAACTGAACGTTTATCACACGAAGAAATTGATAATATTACATACAATGTAAAACATCAATGTGAAAAAGTAAATCGTGCGCTAAGTGTAGAAGAAATTCAAAACTTAGTAGAAAATGAAATTATGAAATGCAACGCTTTTACTGTTGCAAGAAAGTATATCACTTATCGTTATAGAAGAGCGCTTGTGCGTAAAGCCAATACAACAGATGAACAAATCTTAAGTTTGATCGAATGTGAAAACGAAGAAGTGAAACAAGAAAACTCTAATAAAAATCCAACTGTAAATAGTGTCCAAAGAGATTATATGGCTGGTGAAGTAAGTAAAGATATCACAAAACGTTTGCTTTTGCCTAAAGATATTGTAAAAGCTCATGAAGAAGGAATTATTCATTTTCATGACTCTGATTATTTCGCTCAACATATGCATAACTGCTGTTTGGTTAACTTAGAAGATATGTTACAAAACGGTACAGTTATTAGTGAAACTATGATTGAAAGACCAAAAAGTTTTTCTACAGCATGTAACATTGCAACTCAAATTATTGCTCAAGTTGCAAGTTCTCAATATGGTGGACAAAGTATTAGTTTATCTCACTTAGCTCCATTTGTTGATGTGAGTCGTCAAAAATTAAAAAGAGAAGTTCGTGAAGAATTTGAACAAGAAGGTATTGAAGTTACTGAAGAACAAATTAATGAACTTGCTGAATATCGTGTACGTAAAGAAATTGCACGTGGCGTGCAAATGATTCAATATCAAGTTATTACATTAATGACTACAAATGGGCAAGCACCTTTTGTTACTGTATTTATGTACTTAAATGAAGTTCCTGAAGGACAAACAAAAGAAGACTTAGCTTTAATTATTGAAGAAACTTTAAAACAAAGAATTCTTGGTGTTAAAAATGAACAAGGTATTTATGTCACACCTGCATTCCCTAAATTAATCTATGTATTAGAAGAAGATAATATCCATGAAGGATCTCGTTATTGGGAATTAACAAAATTAGCTGCAAAATGTACTGCTAAACGTATGGTTCCTGACTATATTTCTGAAAAGATTATGAAACAATTAAAAGTTGATGAAGATCAAAATGGAAATTGTTATCCATGTATGGGATGTAGAAGTTTCTTAACAACTTATGTTGATCCAGAAACACGTAAACCACAATACTATGGTCGTTTTAACCAAGGTGTTGTTACTTTAAACTTGGTTGATGTTGCTTGTTCATCTAAAGGTGATATGAAAGAATTCTGGCGTATTTTAAATGAAAGATTAGTATTATGTAAACGTGCTTTAATGTGTCGTCATGAACGTCTTAAAGGAACACCTAGTGATGTTGCACCTATCTTATGGCAATATGGTGCTTTAGCAAGACTTAAAAAAGGTGAAACATTGGATAAACTATTATATGGTGGATATTCAACAATTTCACTTGGTTATGCAGGACTTTGTGAATGTGTACGTTATATGACAGGAAAATCTCATACTGATCCTGAAGCAACTCCTTTTGCATTAGCAGTTATGCAACATTTAAATGATGCATGTGCAAAATGGAAAGCTGAAGAAAATATTGATTTCAGTTTATATGGAACACCTATTGAATCAACAACATATAAATTCTCTAAATGTTTACAAAAACGTTTTGGTTCTATTCCAGGTGTTACTGATAAAAACTATATTACAAACAGTTACCATGTTAATGTTACTGAAGAAATTGATGCTTTCAGCAAATTAACATTTGAATCTCAATTCCAAAAATTATCTCCAGGTGGAGCTATTAGCTATGTTGAAGTTCCTAATATGCAAGACAATATTGAAGCAGTACTTGCTGTTATGCAACATATCTATGAAAACATCATGTATGCTGAATTAAATACAAAGAGTGATTATTGTATGGCTTGTGGATATGATGGAGAAATCAAAATCGAAGAAGATGAAAACGGTAAATTGGTTTGGGTATGTCCACACTGTGGAAACCGTGATCAAGAAAAGATGAGTGTCGCAAGAAGAACTTGTGGTTATATTGGTACACAATTCTGGAATCAAGGAAGAACTCAAGAAATTAAGGAAAGAGTTTTACATTTATAAAAAGAAGAATGAAGGACTTTTACTCTTATGAGTTAAAGTCTTTCTTTTATGATAAGGAAAAGAGTTGAAAGAAATGTATTATGCAACGATTAAAGAAGTAGATATTGCCAATGGCATTGGTGTACGTGTGTCTTTGTTTGTATCAGGTTGTACGCATAAATGTCCAGGTTGCTTTAATGAAATTGCTTGGAATTTTAAATATGGGAATGAATTTACACAAGACACAATTGATTATCTATTAAATGCTTTAAAACCAGCTCATATTCGTGGATTAAGCCTTTTGGGTGGAGAACCTATGGAACCTGTGAATCAAAGAGGCTTACTTCCTCTATTACAACAATTTCATGCTACATATCCAGATAAAACTGTATGGTGTTATTCAGGATATGTGTTGGAAGACTTATTAGAGGGCGGTAGAGCTCATTGTGAAGTCACAGATGAATTGCTTCGTTATCTTGATATCTTGGTGGATGGTCCTTTTATTATGGCTAAGAAAGATATTCGTTTAAAATTTAGAGGATCAACCAATCAAAGAATCATTGATATGAAAGAAACAATAAAACAAAATCAAATCGTTTTATGGGATGAATAAATGTAAGCTTAGCTTACATTTTTTTATTTATTATTATTTTGGAAAAGTAGAAATCTAAATGTTGTTTTATACGAAAATATGAAATAAATTACAAATAAAATCTAAAAAAATATGAAAATCAGTGGAAATTTTTAAGTAAATTTTATATAATAACAATGCAGTGAAAGGAGGAATTCCTCAAATGAAAGAAGGCATTAGAAAAGAATATAAGAAACAATATGATGCATCATCAAAGAGAATTGATATTGTCGATGTGCCAGAGTTTAATTTCATTATGATAGACGGTATAGGGAATCCTAACGTTGAAGAATTCCATTTAAAATCAGAAGCTTTACTTATTTTGTCCAAAGCAATTAAAGATTATTTTAAAGATGAAATGGATTTGTTATATTTGATTTCACCTCTAGAAGGTTTATGGGATACCTATGATAATAGTCAGTTCGATGTGACTAGAAAGAAAATGATTAAGTTTACTTTAATGATGGCTCAACCAAAAGTTTTAGATGAAAGAACTTTTGAAGCTCTTAAAGAAAGTGTTGTGCAAAAGAAAGACAATCCTTATATTATGGATGTGTATTTACAGAAATATCGTGAAGGTAAATGTGTACAAATGTTACATAAAGGACCTTATAATACAGAAATTAATACAACAAAAGAAATTATGGAATTTATTACAATTCAAGGTATGAAACTCGTTGGTTTTCATCATGAAATTTATTTGAATAATCCTCAAAAGATTACTCCAGATAAATTAAAAACAATTGTAAGATATGCAATAGAAGAAGAGGCTGTGTAACACCTCTTTTGTTTTATTTCAAGGAAGGAGAGATATTATGAAATGTGTGTCATGGAATGTGAATGGTTTAAGAGCATGTGTGACAAAGGGATTTGTGGATTTTTTTAATGATGTGAATGCAGATATTTTTGCGATTCAAGAAACAAAGTTACAAAAGAATCAAATTGATTTAGAATTTGATGGTTATACTTCTTATTTTAACGATGCTGTTAAAAAAGGGTATAGTGGGGTTGCTATTTATACAAAATTAAAACCATTGAATGTGATTTATGGTATGGGTATAGAAGAACATGATCAAGAAGGACGTATGATTACTTTAGAATTTGATAAATTCTATTTTATTGCAGTCTATACACCAAACTCTAAAAGAGGATTGGAACGTTTAGATTATCGTCAAGTATGGGAAGATGCGTTTAGAGATTATGTAGGGCGTTTAAACGAAAAGAAACCTGTCATTATTACTGGCGATTTAAATGTTGCTCATCAAGAGATTGATTTAAAGAATGATAAAACAAATCATAAGAATGCAGGATTTACAGACGAAGAACGTCAAAAGATGACAGAATTATTAGATAGTGGTTTTATTGATTCATTCCGTTATAAATATCCTACTGCTGAAGTTTATTCTTGGTGGTCTTATATGTTTAAAGCAAGAGAAAAGAATGCGGGATGGCGTATTGATTATTTCTTAGTCTCTGAAGATATTAAAGATAATATTCAAGATGCACATATTTATACTGATATTTATGGTTCTGACCATTGTCCGGTTGGAATAGAATTGGATGGTTTACTATGAAAATAATGATTATATCTGATATCCATGGTTCGTATAGTAATTTAAGAAGAGCTATGGATATTTATGAAGAAGAACATATGGATAAATTGATGATTTTAGGAGATATTCTTTATCATGGGCCACGTAATGATTTACCAGAAGAATATGCACCTAAAAAAGTGATTCCTTTATTAAACAGCTATAAAGATCAAATATTGGCTGTGAGAGGAAATTGTGATGCGGAAGTTGATCAAATGGTATTGGAATTTCCAATGCGTGCTGACTACTTAGAAATGTATGTTGATGGTCATCGCTTTTTTATGACGCATGGTCATATTTATGATGAAGATTGTTTACCTCCATTAAATGAAGGAGATGTCTTTATGTATGGGCATTATCATAAGCCTGTGGCTAAGAAAGTGAATGGTATAACAATATTTAACCCTAATTCTTTGTCATTACCAAAACAAGGTGTAAAGAGTTATGGAGTTTATGAAAATGAGGAATTAAAAATCTATTCTTTAGAAAAAGAGTTGCTTTTTTCAACAAAACTATAAAAATATGAAAAAACCCGTGAAATATTTTTAAAAGTATGGTATTTTTATAGTGTTGGAGGTGAAGTGTATGGCTAAATATAAAGATATTGCCGATGATATCCGTAATAAGATATTGTCAGAAGAATATACATTTGGTCAAAAGCTCCCTTATGAGTATGTTTTATGTATGAGTTATCATTGTAATAAAGAAACAATGAAGAAAGCTTTGGACATACTTGTCAAAGAAGGATTGATTATTCGTCGAAGAGGTGCAGGAACTTTTGTAAAAGATTATGATCCTTTATTAGAAAAGAAAGAAAATCGTTTTGGTCAAGGATTAACAGCAAAATTTGCTGGTATTAAGAAAGTCACAAGTCAAATCTTGACATTTGAAGTGATTCCTGCTGATGAAATGATTGCAAATAAGCTTCAAGTTGAACTTGGAGATTTTGTCTATCATATTATTCGTTTAAGATTTTTAGATGATCTTCCTTATTTAATAGATATCAGTTATATACCTATTGGATTGATTCCAAATTTAAAATTAGAACATCTTAAAGGATCTTTATATGAATATATAGAAAAGACTTTGAAATTAAAGATTCAAAGCTGTCATTTAAAGATCAATGCTGCACTTTCAACATCTTTAGAACAAGAATATCTTGGATTAAAAGATAATGAACCTTATATCCAAGAAGAACAAATATCATATTTAAGTAATGGAGCCATTTTTGAATACACTTTGGCTCGTCATCATTATTCAAATTTTGAATTTCAAACAATCTTTGTAAGACAATAAAGTATAAAACATAAAAATGTTTTATACTTTTTTTATATTGTTATAGAAAATTGATGTAAGCACTTTAAAAAATATCAATGTAAGCACTTTATTTTTGTCATGAAAGCACTTTAATTTATGAAAAAAACAGCAATATTTTTCCAAAAATTGGAAAAAAATTCAAAAAAATGGTAAAAAAAACATTGATAAAATCAACATAATTTTAAAAGTACCATACTTTTAAATGAAAAGCATTGACTTTTTGTCTTAGAAATCATATACTAATAGTGTCAAAAATATTTAAGGGAGGAAAAAATATGGACGCATTTGCTGATAAGCTTGGACGCGTTGGTGCTTGGTGTGGTCAAAACAAATACCTAGGTGCAATCAAAAACGCTTTCCAAAACTTTATGCCAGCAACTATCGCTGGTGCAATGGGTGTTTTATGGACTAACGTATTAGTTCATGAAACTACAGGTTTAGGTGCTATCTGGCATCCAATTATGGCTTTAGAAGTACTTAACCCAATTTTCGCTGCAATTCAATTTGCAACAATTTCATGTATCGCTATTGGTATCGTTATGTTAGTAGGACAAGAAATCGCTACTGCTAATGGCGAAGTAGGAGCATATCCTGCAGTATTATCTTTCGTAGCTTGGTTAGTAGTTACTCCAGTTAGTACTCAAGCATGGTTAAATGCTGATGGAACTTTCGGAGCTGGTACTTACTTACCAGAAGGAATCGAAGCAATCGGAGCATTCTCTGGAATCGGTTCTTCTTATACTGGAGCTACTGGTTTATTTACAGCTTTAATCATTGGTATTCTTTCTATGGAAGTTTACGGATGGTTAAGACGTCAAGATGCATTAAAAATTAAAATGCCTGAACAAGTACCACCTGGTGTTGCTCGTGCATTCGAAGTTTTAATTCCATCATTCTTAATGTTAATCATTGTTGGTGGTATCGGACACGCTTTATATTTAGCTACTGGATTCTATTTAAATGACTTAATCAGCCATTATATCCAAGAACCATTAACTCACATTATCGGAAATAACATCATCGCTGTATTATTCATGTATGTATTAATTTCTTTATTCTGGTTAGTAGGTATTCATGGTAACAACATGTTAGCTGCTGTTAAAGAACCAATCTTTAGACCATTATTAGTTGCCAATACATTAATCTTCACTGGTAAACAAACTGGTGAATATAATACAATGAACTTAACAATGTTACAAATGTTCGGTGAATTCGGTGGATCTGGTTTAACATTTGGTTTAGTAATTGCAATCTTCTTATTCTCTAAACGTGAAGATAACCGTGCAATCGCTGCATTATCTGTTGTTCCTGGTTTATTCAACATCAACGAAACTATGACATTTGGTATTCCATTAGTATTAAACCCAATCTTAGGTATTCCATTTATCTTAGCACCTATGGCATGTATCTTCGTTGGTTACTTATTAATCAACATGCATTTCTGTCCACCAATTGTTATCGAAGTACCTTGGACAATGCCACCAGTATTCTTAGGATTCTTAGCTACAGGTGGTTCAATTATGGGAGCTGTATCTCAATTAATCGTAATCGTATTAGATGTAGTTATCTATATCCCATTCTTAATTGCTTACGAAAAATTCCAAAACAAACAAGCTCAAGAAGCTTAATCAGAATTGTAAGTATATAGAAAATCTAAAGGACGGTTTATCCGTCCTTTTATTTTAATAAAAGTTCTTCTCGTTTTTCACGAAAGAATTGTTATTAAACAAAAAAGCGTGTATAATGGAGAAGAAAGTGAGGCTTTTTTATGAGTAAAGAGTTTAAAGTAAAAACCAATCTTGCAACAATTCTTTTTTTGGTTGGATACTCAGCATACGTTGTTTATTTAATTTTAGTTAAACTATATAATCAATTACCAGTTGTTGGTATTGCTGGTGTTTTATTGTTTGCATTCTTCTTAGGATGTAGACCATATAAATATATTGTTGATAAGAAAACAATTACTATCTGTTATCGTTTATGGAAAAATTCTGAAGTGAATATTATGGAATGTGAAACGATTTGTGATCCTGTTTCTCGTTTGGCAGACTTAGTCACTCGTCCACATGCTATTGAAATTTATACTGATGTGAAAAAACGTTATTGCTTTTTCCCAGTTGATCGTATTGGATTCGTAACTGCAGTTGTTCAAGCCAATAAGAGACTTCACTGTACTGTTAAAGAATATACTGATATTCATAGAAAAATTGAAAAGAAATTACGTAAAGAAAGAAGAAAAGCAGAAAAAGCTGCTGCAAGAGAACAAATGGAATCAGAAGATTAATCTGATTCTTTTTTTATTGTCTTTTTATTTTATATAGTATAAAATGTATTCGTATAAGGAGGATTTTTTCGTGGAAATGAATAAATTACTTGAAAATTATGGATGTTATACATTTAGTGATGACGTTATGAAAGAACGTATTCCTAAATCTACATATAAAGCATTCCATGAATCTTTAGATAAAGGGGAACCATTAGCAAGAGAAACAGCAACAGTGATTGCTAATGCAATGAAAATTTGGGCAGTTGAACAAGGGGCAACTCATTTTACTCACTGGTTTACACCAATGACTGGTTTAACTGCAGAAAAACATGATGCTTTTTTAGAACCAGATGGGAATAAAGCAATTTTAGAATTTAGTGGGAAAACTTTAAGAAAAGGAGAACCTGATGCATCTTCTTTCCCTTCAGGAGGACTTCGTGCTACTTTTGAAGCAAGAGGATATACTGCATGGGATTGTACATCTCCAGCATTTGTTAAAGATGGATCTTTATATATTCCTACACTATTTTGTTCATATACTGGAGAAGCTTTGGATAAGAAGACTCCATTATTAAAATCAGTGGATGCATTATCTCATGCATCATGTGAATTATTGCCTTATTTAGGATTAAAAGATGTGACTAAAGTTTCTGCTTCTGTAGGAAGTGAACAAGAATACTTCTTAGTTGCTGATGAATACTATCAAAAAAGATTGGATTTAAAACTTACAGGGAGAACTTTATTTGGTGCACATGCTCCAAAAGGTCAAGAATTAGAAGATCATTATTTTGGAAGTTTAAAACGCAAAGTCAGTGCGTTTATGAAAGACTTAGATAATGAATTATGGAAATTTGGTATTCCTTCAAAAACAAAACATAACGAAGCAGCTCCTGCACAACATGAAGTGGCTTGTGTATATAGAAATGTCAATGTTACAGTTGATAACAATCATTTATTAATGCAATTAATGCAAGATATTGCTAAAAAACATGGGTTAAGATGTTTGTTACATGAAAAACCTTTTGATGGTGTTAATGGTTCTGGGAAACATGATAACTGGTCTGTAGTTACAAACACTGGTATTAATTTATTTAATCCAGGTAAAAATCCAGCTCATAACTTACCTTTCTTAGCTGTACTTGCTTGTACAATTAAAGGTGTTGATGAATATGCTGATTTATTACGTTTAACAACAGCAAGTGCTGGTAACGATCATCGTTTAGGTGCAAATGAAGCACCACCTGCAATTATTTCTATTTTCTTAGGAGAAGAATTGGATCGTTTGATTTCTTCTATTATTTCTGGGGAAGAATTAGAAGATGTGAATAATACAAGATTCCAAACAGGTGTTTCTGTTGTTCCTGATTTCTCTAAGGATAATACAGATCGTAATAGAACGTCACCATTTGCTTTTACAGGAAATAAATTTGAATTTAGAGGTGTGGGATCATCTCAATCAGTTGCTGGTCCAAATACAATCTTAAACTCAATTCTTGCAAAAGAAATGACAGTCATGACTGAAAAAATTCGTGGTGGAATGACACCAATGCAAGTTATTAGAGAATTCTTAACTGAACATCAACGTATTATTTTTAATGGTGATGGATATTCTAAAGAATGGGAAGAAGAAGCAGCAAGAAGAGGATTACCAAATCGTCGTAATACTGTTGAATCTATTGCTTGTTTAAAAGATGAACAAAACATTGCGATGTTGGAATCATTAGGGGTATATACTCGTGTTGAATTAGAAGCACGTTATGATATTTTATTAGATAATTATAATAAAACAATTCAAGTAGAAGCCTTAACTGCTTTACAAATGGCAAGAAATGAAATTTATCCTGCTGCCTTATCTTATATTAAAGAATTAACTCAAACAGCTATTCAATTAAAAGAAACACATATTGATAATGCTTATCTTGTTGATGATATTCAAGTATTATCTTCATTGTGTTCACAAATGAAAGAAGCTATTGAATCATTACATGCTGAAACAACAGTGGCTCAAAATTATACAGGTGATCTTTATCAACAATCTGTTTTATGGAGAGATGGAGTCTTTAAAGCAATGAATGATTTACGTGTGATTGCTGATTCTATTGAAACAAAAGTAGATGAAAAATATTGGCCAATTCCAACATATGTTGATTTATTATTTGGTATTTAAAAAAAGAAGTTGTAAACTTCTTTTTTATTTATATGTGATATGCTATGATTATTTCATAGAGAGGTGATTGTTTATGAAAATAAGACTATATAAGCCTTCAGATTTAGACGATGTTTTAAAAATTTATTATGATAATGTCCATGAAGTGTGTTCACAAGATTACACAAAAGAACAATTGGATGCTTGGGCTCCATTACATCCAGATATATTGAGATGGGAAAGAGCCTTGAATAAAAATCATACTTTGGTTGTAGAAGATCAAGGATGTGTTGTTGGTTTTGGTGATGTTGGGGAAACTGGTTATATCGATAGATTATATGTAAAACGTGAATATTTGAGAAAAGGTATTGGTTCTCAACTTGTGGGACGTTTGGAAAAATATGCAAAAACAAAAGGTGATGTTTTTATTAATACTGCTGCTTCAATTACTTCAAAACCATTTTTTGAAGCTTTAGGGTATCAGTTGATACAAGAACAAGTCATCGAAAGACGTGGAATAAGAATTAGATGTTATTTAATGGAAAAGAAACTTGTATAGTTTCTTTTTTTATTGTAATCTATAAGAAGTAATTTTAATGATGGAGGATATAATGTGACTAAGAAAATCATAAGATATATTATTGTATTTGCTTCAGTGATTTTGGTTGGTATTGGAGCATCATTTTCAGTAAAAGCCAATGTTGGTATTGGAGCTTGGGATGCCATCGCAAAATCTATTGCTGATGTGATCTCTATGGAAATTGGAACTATGGGGATGATTTTGAATTGCTCTTGTGTATTAGGACAATTGATTATTTATCGTCGTAAATTCCGTTGGATTCAATTATTACAAATTCCTTTAAGTATTGTTTTAGGAATGGTTATTAATTTCTTTTATTATCATTTATTAACTTTCACTATTGATTCATATGCAATTCGTATGTGTATGTTTGTTTGTGCAATTACTGTTTGTGCATTTGGAGTGGCAATGGTGATGTTGATGGATGAAATTACTTTTGCATTAGAAGGATTCTGCAATGCAATCACATCATTGGTTCCTATAAAATTCCATGTTGTAAGACAATTGGCAGATGTTTTCAGTATTGTTGGTGTATTTATTGTGACATTTGTTTTTGGTGTTCCTTTAACTGTAGGGGTTGGAACTGTTGTTGGAATGATTATTTTTGGACCTACATTAGGATTCTTCATGAAAGTCATGAAACCTGTTTTAAAAAGAATGAATATTTTAAGTTATGAATAAGATGAGCTTGCTCATCTTTTTTGTTTCATGATATGAAATTAAGAGATGTTTCGATTGTTTTTGAGTATAATATCAAAGGATTAAAAGTGGGGAATTAAGATGAATAAACAAAGTAAAAGATATATATTAATTATTGCATCATTTGTTTTGGTGGGAATGGGCTTGGCCTTTTCAATTAAAGCTAATATTGGAGTTGGAGCATGGGATGCGACTGCCAAAACAATCAATGAAATCTTACATATAGAATTAGGAACAGTGGGGATGATGTTGAACTGTTCTTGTGTCATTGGTCAAATTATTGTTTTAAGATCACGTTTTAAATGGATTCAATTGTTACAAATTCCTTTATCAATATTATTGGGTACAGTTGTGAACTTCTTTTTATATCGTGTTTTATTATTTCCATTCGATCATTTCTATTTAGGAATTGTGATGTATATTGTTGGACTGGTTATGAATGCATTTGGTGTTGCGATTGTGGTGTTGTTAGATGAAGTGACATTTGCTTTAGAAGGTTTTTGTATGGCATTATCAAAAGTTCTTCCTTATCCATTTCATGTGATCAAACAAATGCAAGATGTTTTATGTATTGTACTTGCGACATTGATGTCTTATGTCTTACATCTTCCTTATGCTGTAGGAACAGGAACGGTGATTGGAATGTTATTGTTTGGACCTATGTTAGGTATTTTCATGAAAGTCATGAAACCTGTTTTGAAAAAAAGAGGATTATTGAATTATGAATAAAAAAGTGAGTCATTGACTCATCTTTTCTTTATATAATGATAAATTTTGATAATGAACAGAGTGATGAGACTTCCACAAGTATCAATCACAACATCTATGATTTGTCCTGAACGTCCAAGAGTGAATAATTGATGTGCTTCATCGCTACAAGCATATAAAAAAGAACATAACAAAGCTTTGCTTAAAGGCTTTGAAGATGTATGACGAAAGCCATAATAGAATGTATACGTTAGGATTGCATATTCACACATATGGGCTATTTTTCTGAGAACAAATTCACTTATAGGAAATGGAAAGATGTCTAATACAACAGTCAAAAATCCTGAACTGAGTTGAGATGATTCTGTTCCTGTTTGACATGAGAATAAGAAAATCACACTCATCATAATCAAAGAGGGTATAAAATAATAGATTTTTTTCATAAAGACCTCCTTTGTTTATTATAATCATTTTACAAAAGAGGAAAAGAAAAAACTTGTCATAAGACAAGTTTTAATCTGTTAAATCTTCACCGTTTGTTGCGATAACTTTTTTATACCAGTAGAAAGAATCTTTTCTATAACGATTTAAAGTTTTTAAATCAAATTCTTCACGATCAACATAAATGAATCCGTAACGTTTTACCATACCTTCATGAGTTGAAATTAAGTCGATAGCTGACCATGGACAATATCCCATCATTTCACATCCATCACTAATAGCAAGTCTCACTTGTTCGATATGTTTTCTTAAGTATTCAATACGGTAGTTATCATGGATTTTTCCATCTTCAGTTAATTTATCGTATGCACCTAATCCGTTTTCAGTAACAATCATTGGTAAACGATAACGTGAATACATTTCTCTAATAGTTGCTCTAAATCCCATAGGATCGATTTCCCAACCAAATTCAGTTGTTGGTAAGTTAGGGTTTTTAAATCCTCTGAACAATCCTTTTTCTCCTCTTGCTGTTTGTTGGTCAACGTCACCTCTGATGTTTTCAGTTCCGTCAGACCATTCGCAAGTTGCTGTATTGTAATAGTTGAATCCGATAAAGTCTGGATGACCATTCTTTAATGCTTCTTCATCACCTGGAGCAAATTCAGGAGTTGCATCATTTTCTTCTAACCAAGCCCATACAAGGTTGTTGTAAACACCATAAACTGCCATATCTAAATATAACCAGTTTCTGATAGCATTATAGTTTTGTGCAGCTAAGTTATCTTCTGGTTTACAGCTTGCTGGATAAACCAATGAAATATTTGGAGCAGGACCAATTTTAGCACCTGGAATCATTTCATGACATAAAGCCATAGCTTTTGCTTGAGCAACTAACATATGGTGGTTTTGTTGGTAGATTTCTTTCATAACATTTGTACATCCTTCAGGGATATATGCAGTACCAATGATAGGACCAACAAGAGTTAACATGTTTTGTTCATTGATTGTTAACCAATATTTAACACGGTCACCAAAGTTTTCATACATGACTTTTGCAAAGTTAACGAACCAGTCTACTGATTCTCTATTTGACCAAGATCCACGTTTGTCTAATGCTGCAGGCATATCGAAGTGGAACATTGTGACTAATGGTTCAATGTTATATTTTAAACATTCATTAATTAAGTTATTGTAGTATTCGATTCCTTTTGGATTCACTTCTCCTGTACCTTCAGGAAGGATTCTTGTCCAAGAAATAGAGAATCTATAAGTTTTGAATCCCATTTCTGCCATTAAAGCAATATCTTCTTTATATCTATGATATTGATCAGCACATACAGTTAAATCTGAAGTACCAGCAGGAACTTCTTTAACGTCTTGACAAGATGGACCTTTTCCATCTTCTAAGTTTGCACCTTCTACTTGGTAAGCAGAAGTACTTGCTCCCCAAAGAAAATCTTGAGGAAATGGTTTTAATGTTTTATGTATCATTTTATCTTCTCCTTTTTGAGCATATTATACTATTTTAAAATGTGTAAAATAAGTTATTTCATTTTATGAAAAAGAAGTTGCTATGCAACTTCTTCACATTGAGATTGTAAGTCTTCCCAGGTTTCCATTAATGCTTCTAATTGTTGATTATAATCATCTATGGATTTGATAATTTCATTATACTTTTTATAATCATTTAAAACATTTTCATCATGTAATAAAGCATTATTTGTATCCAATGCTTTTTCTATATCTGAGATTTGTTGTTCTATCTTTTTGATTTGATTTTTTTGTTTTCTTAAATCTGCTTGATTTTTCTTTTGTTCAAGATAAGACACATTCTTTTCTTTTTCTACTTTTGTTACAAGTTTAGAATCCATATATGTTGTATAGTTACCAGAATAAGTAATCGAAGAATTTGGAGTCATCTCTACAACTTTGGTTGCCAATTTGTTAATAAAATAACGGTCATGACTAATAAACAGAATAGTTCCTTGGAAAGAAAGAAGAGCATCTTCTAAAACTTCTTTAGATTCAATATCAAGATGGTTTGTAGGTTCATCCAATACTAAGAAGTTACAACGTGATAATAAAAGTTTCATTAAAACAACACGTCCACGTTCTCCACCTGATAACATATCAATTGTCTTAAAAACATCTTCTCCTTTAAATTGAAAGGATGCACAAGCATTTCTAATTTGTGTATTGTTCATTAAAGGATAAGCATCACTGATTTCTTGGAATATTGTTTTTTGGAAAGATAATGAAGTATGTTCTTGATCATAATAACCAATCATGACTTTACTTCCTAATTTGATTTTTCCTTCCGTAGGTTGTAAGTGTCCAAGTAAGATATGAAATAATGTTGTTTTTCCAATACCATTTGGTCCAATTAAAGCAACACGTTCTTCTTTTTTAACTTCAAAGTTAATATTTTGAAATAAAGGTTGTTCAAAAGACATCGCAAGATTTTTGACTTTTAAAACATCATAGCCTGATTCAACCAAAGGCTCGAATTGTAATTTCATAGCTTGAGGTAAAGAATCTGGTTTTTCTAGTTTTTCCATTTTTTCTAAAGCTTTTTCTTTGCTTTCTGCTCTTTTGACTTGCTTTTCTCTATTGTATGATTTTAAACGATCAATACTTTCTTGCATTCTTTTGATTTCTTTTTGGTTATCAACATAATGTTTTAATGCAACATCACGATTATGTTTTTTGATTTGAGCATATTTTTGATAAGAACATTTATAAAGATATGATTGACCATTTTCGATTTCTAGAATTTGATTTGTGACTTGATCAATAAAGTATCTGTCATGTGAAACCATAATAATAGCATGAGGATAACTTTTAAGATATCCTTCCAACCATTCTATGGATTGAACATCCAAATGGTTTGTGGGTTCATCTAAAAGGAGAAGGGTTGGTTGTAAAAGAAGTAAACGTCCTAATGCAACTCTTGTTTTTTGTCCTCCTGAAAGAATGCCTATATTCATATCCCATGATGTTTCATCGAAACCTAATCCTTTTAATACACCTTTGATTTGGCTTTGATAACTGTATCCACCATCTCTTTGGAATTCAAAAGATAATTGATCATATTCTTTCATGATAGTGTCTAAATCATTGGATGTAGACATTAATTCTTCTAATTCATGCATACGTTTTTCTTTTTGGATTAATGGTTGAAAAACATCTAACATGGCATGATAAACAGATAATGATTGATCTAAATTACTATGTTGAGAAAGATAACCAATGGTTGTTTCTTTTGTTTTGAAGATTTCACCACTATCATATGATTCTTCTCCACATAAAATACGAAGTAATGTTGTTTTACCAGCACCGTTGACTCCGATAATTGCAAGTTTATCATGTTCTTCTATTTTAAAGGTAATATCTTTAAGAAATTCAACACCTTGGAAGGATTTCTTTAAAGATGAGCAAGCTAATATCATTTTTTTCACCACCACGCTTATCATAGCATAAAATATTTATGAATGGAATAAGGAGTCTGTTTACAAAAATGAAAACTGTATATAAAATAAATTGATGAGTTTATGATGTTGTGATATTATATACAAGACGTATTTTTTTATGATAGGAGGAATAGAATGAGTTTGACACGATTGAGAGCAACACATGGGTCTTTAGGTAATAGAATTTTTGATTTATTAAGAGACCGTATTTTAAATGATGAATATGAAGATGGTCAAAAATTAAATGAAGTGAATTTAGCTAAAGAATTACATATTAGTCGTACCCCAGTAAGAGAAGCTTTTAAACAATTAGAATTAGAAGGTTTGGTACAAAGCGTTCCTAATAAAGGTGTTTATGTTAAAGGATTCTCTCCTAGAGATATTGATGATATGTTTGAAATACGATTGGCTTTAGAAGGTTTAGCCATTCAACTTGCTATTGATCGTATGGATGAAGAACATCTTATGAAAATTAAAGATGCTTTTCAATTGATGGAATATTATACTGAACAAAAAAATCATGATGAAGTGAATCGTTTGAATATTGCTTATCATGAAGCCATCTATCAAGCAACTCAATCTCAATACTTTGAACAACTTTTAAAAGATGTTCATTACTATGTATCGGTGACAAGTCGACATTCTATTACTCAACCTGAAAGATTGGATAGTGCATTATTGGAACACCGTTCTATTTTAAATGCTATAGAAACTGGTGATAAAGAACTCGCCAAAATGACAATACAAAAACATATTCGTAAGACACAAGTCTTAGTAAGAAAATATTATATGAATAAATATAAAGAAAAGGTGTTATAAGTTTTTACTTATAACACCTTTTAAACTTCATAATGGATTTGATAATTATGAATTTTTGTATTATATCTTGCATGAGAGACTTCTACTATTTTGTTATGTATATCAAATGATATACGTTTTCTTCCAAGTACAGGGCCATCTGTAAGATTTAATTCTTTAAGAATATCCTGAGGAGGAAATTCAACAAAGAAATCATCGTTGAAATGAGCGATTGTATAATTGTTTTGATAAAGATGAGTATACAAAGAGAAATTTGTCAATTCTTGTTGTGTAGGAATTGATACATTACCAGGAAGATAATGTGTAAATGAAATATAAGGTTTACCATCTAAATAATAACAACGTGAGATTTTTAAACATTGTTCACCATAATAAGCATAAAGTTCATCTTGTGGTTTAAGTGAAATATATTCCATTTGTGTATTTTCTTTTGTAATTTGGAATCCTTGTTGATTAAGAATAGTAGAAAATGATTGTCCATTAGATAATTTATTAAAAATATTATGACTGATTACGGTTGTACCTTTTCCGCTTTTTTTAGATACATATCCATCCATTTCTAATAGTTCTATTGCTTTACGTATTGTAATTTTACTAACGTTAAATTGATTTTCAAATTCAGTTTCAGTTGGTAGTAGGGATCCAACTGGGTATATTCCATTGATAATTGAATCTTTAATAATTTCCATAATTGAGTAGTACAAAGGTACTTTTTTGTCCATAGATACACTTCCTTCCCCTAATATAAAATTAGTATATCATAATTTTATAAAAAAAGTATAAAAAATAATAAAATTATAACATTATAATCTTTACATATAAACATTATAATGTTATAATCATGTTGCATTGAGGATAAAACATAGGATAAGGAGGGAATACAATGCAACAATTAATGTCTTGGTTAGACGTTCACGTAGTGCCTTTTGCTACTAAATTAAGTAGTCAAAGACATTTAAGAGCTATTCGTGGTGGGATTGTTTCTACATTACCATTAACAATAGTTGGATCATTTTTTGTTATTTTATTAAATTTACCATTTGAAGGATATGAAGCTTTTATTGCTCCATATAGAGCAATTGTAGATGTACCATTCAGATTTACTGTTGGTATTATGTCTTTATATGCTGCATATGGTATTGCATCTTATTTAGGAAGAGATTATAAATTAGATGCAACAGGTTGTGGTTTATTAGGAACTGTTGGTTTCTTAATTGCAACAATTTCACCTATCAAAGTTAACGAATCTGTTGAAGGTGTTATCGAAGCTGGTAGATATATGGGAATTGGTGCTTTAAGTTCTAGTTCTTTATTTGGGGCTATCATTACTGCAATTATTGCTGTAGAAATTTATCGTTTTATGTCAGAAAAAAATATTACTATTAAAATGCCTGAAGGTGTACCACCTGAAGTTTCAAATTCATTTGCTGCATTATTTCCAGCATTAGGTATTATTTTACTTTTCTGGTTAGTGAGACATGTTATTGGTTTTGATATTAATAATGCAATTAGTGCCATTTTAATGCCATTAAAAGATGTATTTGCTGGTAACAGTTTACTTGGTGGATTATTATCTGTATTCTTAATTATGATGTTCTGGTCTATGGGTGTTCATGGTGAAGCAGTTTTAGGACCAGTTATTAGACCAATCTGGGACGTTGCTATTGCACAAAACATGGATGCTTTTGCAGCAGGAGCAGCAGCAACTCAATTACCAAACTTATTTACAGAACAATTCCAAATTTGTTTCTTACAAATTGGTGGTACTGGAGCAACTTTAGCTTTAGTTATTATGTTCTTATTCTCTAAATCTAGTTATTTAAAGAATTTAGGTCGTTTATCATTATTACCAGGGATCTTCAATATTAACGAACCAGTTATTTTTGGGGCTCCAATTGTTATGAATCCAATTTTAGCTATTCCATTTATTTTAGCACCATTAGTTATGACTTGTATTGCATACTTTGCAACTGTTAGTGGATTGGTGCCAATGGCTATGGCAAAATTACCATTTACAATTCCAACTGCCATCGCTGCTGTCATGAGTACTGATTGGGCATTGTCTGCAGGTATTTTAACTTGCGTGAACTTTGTAGTGGCATTCTTAATTTATTATCCATTCTTTAAAGTGTTTGAAAAACAACAATTAGAAAAAGAATTAGAAAATAAAAATTAATAAAGTGAGGAGAAAAATATGGTACATACAAATACTTTTTATTTAGTCGTTATCTGTTTTGTTTTAAGCACATTCTTATGTGAGAAACATTTTCAAAATCATTCACCAAAATATCGTCTTTTGAAAGTTATTTTGGCTATCGTTTTCATAGAATTTATGATGTTAACAACTGTTGTGATTGTTCCAAAATTATTTCCAATTTTAATTTATGGAAGTGTCATGATTGGAAGTTATGTATGTGCCTATTCTCGTCATAAAAGAATTGGCAGATTAGCTTAAGCACAATCTATCAAGCTTTGGGGGTTTGATAGATTGTTCTTATTGTAAATTGTAGAAAGAAGAGAATTATGAAAAAATATATTATTAAAGATGCAAATCTTGTAGACGGGAATCAATGTGATATTTTAATTGAAAGTGGATATATAAAAAAGATAGCTTCTCATATTGATATATCAGATGATGTCCAAGTGTTACAATGTCCAAAAGACACTTATGTAAGTTCGGGTTGGATCGATATGCATGTACATTGTTTTCAAAAATTTGAACTTTATGCTGATAACTGCGAAGAAATTGGTTATAAAAAAGGTGTTACACGTGTTGTAGATGCTGGAACTTCTGGAGCCGATAATGTAGATGAGTTTTATGAAGCTACAAAAAATTGTAAAACATATGTGCATTCTTTATTGAATATTGCAAAAACAGGAATTTATGCACAAAATGAACTTGCAAATATGGAAATGATTGATACAGATGCTTTTAAAAAGGCTTTATTACGTCATCCTGGATTTATTGTTGGTGTAAAAGCCAGAATGAGTCGTAGCGTTGTAGGTGAATGTGGAGATCAACCTTTATATAGAGCTATTGAAATAGCTAATGAAGTAAATCTTCCATTAATGATTCATATTGGAACAGCACCATCTGCTTTAGAAACAGTTATGAAGGTCGCAAGACCACATGATATTATTACTCACATTTTAAATCCAAAAACAAATGGTATAGTTGAAAATGAAAAGATTAAATCATGTGTATTTGAAGCTTATAAAAAAGGTGTTATTTTTGATGTGGGTCATGGAACAGATAGTTTTTCATTTCATACATTAGATGTTGCTAATGAAAATAATGTTCGTGTTGATACAATCAGTACTGATATTTATCATCGTAATCGTAAAAATGGACCAGTTTATGACTTGGCTACAACGATGACAAAATTCTTAAACTATGGATATAGTTTACAAGAAGTTGTGGATCGCGTGACTTCTCGTCCAGCAGATGTTTTACATTTTGATAAAGTTGGATATTTAAAAGAAGGCTATCTGGGAGATTTAACATTCTTTAAAGTCATTAATGATCATAAAACATTGGTTGATTCTACAAAAACTTGTAGAGATGTTTCTCGTTATATTTTACCAACAGCTGTTTTGCTAAAAGGTGAATATATTGTTATAGGAGGATAAAATGGATTTATATACTAAATATGGAATACATCATGTTATTAATGCTTCTGGAAAAATGACAATTTTAGGTGGTTCAAGAGTCAATGATCAAATTCTTGAACATAGTCATTTTGGAGCTTCACATTTTTTTGAAGTTAGTGATTTATTAGATAAAACAGGTGAATATATTGCTGATTTATTAGGGTGTGAAAGTGCATATATTGTTAATAGTGCTTCTGGTGGTATTGCTCAAGCTATTGGTGCTGCTATTTGTAAAGATAATTATGCAAAAATTATGAATTTATATGATCCTCAAAATGATCATAGAGAAATTGTGATTTGTAAAGGACATAATGTCAATTATGGAACTGCAGTAGAAGTAACTATGCGCTTAGGTGGTGCAAAAGTTGTGGAAGCTGGATATGCAAATGAATGTCGCATGGAAAGTGTAGAAGCATGTATTAATGAAAAAACTGCCGCACTTTTATATATTAAATCTCATCATTGTGTTCAAAAAGGTATGCCAAAAATTGAAGACTTTGTTGCATTAGGAGAAAAATATCATTTACCTGTTATCGTGGATGCAGCAGCTGAAGAAGATTTAGTGAAATATTATCAAATGGGTGCTGATTGTGTTATCTATAGTGGTACAAAAGCATTAGGTGGACCGACTTCAGGTTTGGTTATTGGTAAGAAAGAATTTATTGATTTCATTAAATTACAATATAAAGGTATTGGTCGTATTCTTAAAGTGGGTAAAGAAAATATTTTGGCTTTAACTTATGCTATTGAAGAATATGTAAGTCAACCAAAATTGACAATGGAACAACAAGAACAACGCTTTGCAGAATTTAATGCAAAATTATGTCAATTAGATGGTGTAAGTGCTAAATGTGTTCGTGATGGTGCAGGACGTGCTATCGTAAGAAGTGAAATTACATTCAAAACAGTGGATGCAAAAGAAGTGTCACGTTTATTAAAAACTGGGAATACACATATTTATACACGTGATTATAAAGCTAATTTAGGACAAATTGAAATTGATATTAGAGATGTTAATGATGAAGAAATAAATATTATTTATAATCGCATTTGCGAAATTATGGAGGGGCAACATGAATAAGAAACCAAATTTTTTAAATGATCGTATTTGTTTAAATGTATTAACAAATGATTTAGGAAATGCAAAAGAATTATATGATGTTACAGATGGACATATTTTACTTGGATTATTATCAAAAAACTATGCAACTGATGCATTAGCTATTGAAGATATGTTAAAATATGCTGCAATTACTGATAACTGTATTTCTGTTGGATTAGGAGCAGGTGATCCTAAACAATCAGATATGGTTACTCGTATTTCTAGTGTGATTCAACCACGCCATGTCAATCAAGTATTTACAGGTGTTGGAGCAACACGTGCATTATTAGGACAAAATGATACTTTTGTAAATGGATTAATGTCACCTACAGGAACTGTAGGTATGGTTAAAGTTTCTACAGGTCCTTTAAGCAGTGAAGGAACTGATGCAATTGTACCAGTTGATACAGCTATTAAAATGTTAAAAGATATGGGATGTTCTTCAGTAAAATTCTTCCCTATGAAAGGTTTATCTACTAAAGAAGAATTTATTGAAGTATGTCATGCTTGTGTAAGAGAAGATTTTGCTTTAGAACCAACAGGTGGTATTGATTTAACAAACTTTAAAGAAATTTGTGAAATTGCCTTAAACGCAGGTGTAAAAAAAGTTGTTCCACATGTTTATTCATCAATTATTGATCCAGAAACAAAAATGACACGTGTGGAAGATGTAAAAACATTGTATGCAATTATGCAAGATTTAACTAAGTAGGTGAAGGAAATGAAAATATTAGCATTTGGTGAAGTGATGTTACGATTAATGCCAAGTCATTATAAAACTTTAATACAAGTCAATGATTTGGAGTTCTTATTTACAGGTACTGGAGTGAATATTTTATCTGGATTATATAACATGGGTGATGATGTTACACTTTTAACAAGATTACCAAATAATTCAGTTGGTAGAGCTGCAAGTGCTAATATCCGTAAACTTGGTATTTGTGATCGTTATGTGACATATGGTGGTAACCATATAGGTATTTATGTTTTAGAACAAGGGATTGGAAATAGACCAAGTGAAGTGACTTATCTTAATAGAAAAGAAAGTTCTTTTTGCACAAGTACTATCGATGATTATGATTTTTCTTGTCTAGATGGACAGGATGTTCTTCATATTTGTGGTATATCACTAGCAATAAGTGATCAATTAAGAGATTGCGTTTTTACTTTGGTTGAAGAAGCAAAAGCCAGAGGCGTTAAAATTGTTTTTGATTGTAATTTTAGACCGACTCTTTGGGACGATGAAAAAAGAAATGAAGTCAAAGATATTTATCAAAGAATGTTAAAACTTTCTGATATTGTGTTTGCAGGATATAAAGATGCTACGCTACTTTTAGAAATGCCAGTTGATCAAAACCTCCCTTTTGAACAACAATTGGAATCTTTATTATCAACAATGTGTGAACAATATAATATAGAAGCAATTATTGGAACAGTAAGAAAAGATGAATCATTACAAGGTTATATTTTAAAAGATCATCAATTAACTTTCTCAAAAGAATATGCTTTAACTGTTTTTGATCGTATTGGTGGAGGAGATGGTTTCGCTGCTGGAGCAATTCATGCTTATTTACATGATATGCCTATCAATGAGATGATTAATTATGCAACTGTAAGTGGTGTGCTTGCACATACGACTTATGGAGATAGTCCTATGTCTACTAAAGATGCAATCTTAGATTATATGGTCTATGGAAAGACAGATGTAAAGAGATAAGTGGTTTAAAATTATTTTCAATAAGTGAAAATAATTGGAATTATTTTCTGTTTTGACTATACTAAAAGTATAAACAAGGAGGATGAAACATGGAAAAGAAACCTGTTAAAATTGTTACAATCGGTGGAGGTAGTAGTTACACTCCAGAATTAATGGAAGGATTTATTAAAAGATATGATGAATTACCAATCAAAGAAATTTGGTTAGTAGATATTGAAGACGGTAAAGAAAAATTAGAAATCGTTGGTAATATGGCTCAACGTATGTGGGATGCATCTCCATATGATGTTAAAGTTCATTTAACTTTAAATCGTAGAGAAGCTTTAAAAGATGCTGATTTCGTTACTACTCAATTCAGAGTTGGTTTATTAAACGCTCGTGTTAAAGATGAAAGAATTCCTTTCTCTTATGGAATGTTAGGACAAGAAACTAATGGTGCTGGAGGTATCTTCAAAGCATTCAGAACTATCCCAGTTATCTTAGATATCGTTAATGATATGAAAGAATTATGTCCAAATGCTTGGTTAATCAACTTCACAAATCCAAGTGGTATG
>SAMEA104404106__coassemble_226_pt1 | contig 65780 bp, 69 predicted proteins | sample SAMEA104404106__metabat2_high_PE_001 | metagenome-assembled genome bin SAMEA104404106 (sample SAMEA104404106) | Balaenoptera acutorostrata
GGAGTTCCTTTATTAGGATTTGTTCTTTATGATTTCATATCGCGTCGTCGTCATATTGATAATGAACGTCAAGAAAAAGAAGAATTAGAAAAAGAATTGGAACGTCTACGAAAATTGGCTCATGAAAATGAGAAAAATTAATGTGTTATCAAAACTGTTATGATTGCCACTCTCATAATGGTAGAGATATATACGAGAAAGAGGTAAGCCATTCATGGTGAAGGCCTCATTCAGGTATGATTTATAGGAGGATTATATCAATGAAAAAAAATAAAACTATGAGATTAGCAGGAGCTCTTCTTGTACTTACTTTAATTACATCATGCTTTGTTGGTGGGACATTTGCAAAATATGTAACAAGCACTACAGGAACAGATACAGCAAGAGTAGCAAAATTTGGAGTTGAAGTAAGCTCTGAATCTACAGCATTCAATACAGTTTATGCTAAAGATGGTCAAGTTGCTTCAATTGTAACAAACTCAGTTGTATCATCAAATGATGAAAAACTTGTTGCACCTGGTACAAAAGGGAATTTAGCGTCAATTTCTATTTCTGGTCAACCAGAAGTTGATGTGAAAGTTGCAAACAACTTTACTGTAACTTTAAATGATAATTGGAAAGATGCAGAAGGAAATTTCTATTGTCCAATCGTTATTACTGTTGGAGATAAACAATTAAAAGGAACTGGATATCAAAGTCGTGAAGACTTTGAAAATGCTATTAAAGCTGCAGTGGAAGAAAAAATGCCATCAAAAGATTTTAAAGCAAATACTGATTTAGCAAATAATGTTGATTTAAAATGGGCATGGGCATTTGAAGGTAATGATGATGTCAAAGATACTTTCTTAGGAAATCAATCAAAAGCTGGAAAAGCTGCAACTATTACATTTAATTTCACTACAACAGTAACACAAATTGATTAATTTCAATTTTTAAGAAATATACACGCTTTTGTGGCGGGGCGTGTTATATTTTTTAAACAGTTATTTAATGACATGTTAAATAATTGTTTAAAGAATAGAAAATAAAAAGAAATGAGGAATAGGTTGATGGAAAAAGGAATAAAACAATTTCATACTTGCTTACTTCCTGTATTGGTTGTTTTGTTTGTTATAGAAGTTTTGTTGTTTCCAATTGTAGTTCAAACAAGTTATGCAACAAAAAGTGAAACTCCAGAACACATTTTAACGTATACAAAAAATAAATTAACATGGGATCATCAAACTCAGGTGAATCAACATGGAGCAGCAGAGTTGACTTTATTTCATAATAAAGATCAACATGTTGAATCATTAAATTCAGATAAGGTTGTTGCACCTGGAATGCAAGGGGAAAATACAATTCGTTTAAAGAATGACGCACCAAAAGAAGTTTCTTTTTATGCGGTTTTTTATCGTTTAGAATCTGATTTGCGTTTACCTATTCAAACATCTATCGATTCTCAAAATATTAAAACAACGTCATCTTATCCAATGATGGACGGAATTGAACCCGAACAAGTGATTGAGGCTTATCAAGGAACAATTCGACCACAAACTATTCATGATTTTGATATCTCTTGGGTGTGGGATTTTGAAGTTAATGAACTTCAAGATGTTTTAGATACAGAATTGGGTGATCGTGCAAGTGATGATCTTACACTTGGGTCTTATATTGTTGTTGAAGATAACAATAGTTATATTCAACCTGATGTACCAATTACTGGTGATACATTCATGGTCAATGGTTATATCACATTACTTTGTATAAGTGCTATGACTTTATTTGTTTTATTTTGGAAACGTAAAAAGGAAGATGAAAATGAAAATTGTCAGAGTCATTAAAAAAATTATTTCTGCAATTATCATTGTTGTTTTGACATTTGTCTTGATTTTTAATGTTTCGACTTTATGGCAACGTTATATTATGCATAAAAATTGTCCTTCTTTTTTAGGATATTCATATGCAGTTGTTTTGTCAGGTAGTATGAGTCCTGCTATAGAAGTTGATGATGTTGTTATTGTAAAGACAAATGAAATTTATGATAAACAGGATATTATTATGTTTCGTTATCAAGACCATTTTGTGACACATCGTATTGTTGATGTCAAAGCAGATGGTTTTATCACAAAAGGTGATGCGAACAATGTTCAAGATACACAACATGTCAATAAAAATGATATTCAAGGAAAAGTCGTGCATATCATCCCACAAGCGGGGAAGATGTTCAATGTTTTACAGAGTCCTTTAGGGATGTGTCTTTTGGTTTTGATTGCATTTGGACTTTTGGGATATCAACATTTCTTTTTTGGATATAGTACAAATCATTAGGAAAGGAGATCAACTCACAATGAATTTTATAAAACAATCAAATCATAAAAAACGTATACCATTTCATGTCTATCTTACTTATTTAGTGATTATGTCTATGGTTTTTACGGGTGTCGCTTTTTCTAAATATGTGATAAGTTCATCTGTAGACGATCATGCAAGGGTTGTACACTATGGTGAGCTGTCTTTTTCTAACAATAAGAAAAATGCAATGATTATTCCGGGGGTAAATATTGAAGAAAAATCTAAAATTTCATTCACAGGTTCTGAAACAGCGAATTATATATTTTTAAAAGTATCAACTGGAAATCAATGGATGAATGTAGCAACAAATCCCTATGCTTTTAAAACAACTCAAGATGATTATTTGAATTGGTCGGTAGATAGAAGCCTTTGGACTATTCTTAAAACAGATGCAACCGAATCTATTTATTACACAGTTGTTCAACCTAATACAAATTTAAAAGATTACAATGTTGTTAAAAATAACTTGATTTATGTATCAAAACAACTGACACATTCTCAAATTAAAAAATATGATCCAAGTCAAATGAATATCCAATTTACTGCAATTGCAATGCAATACAATGGAGAACAATCACAAATGACTGATCCTGAACATGCTTTAAAATCTTGGAATTCTATAAATAATATGAAATAAGGAGGGACTTTATTATGAAAAAAAGAATCATAGCTATTATTGTATGTCTGTCATTTTTCATTGAATTGTTTCCTCATGTTATGACAAATGTCAATGCTTCATCTCAAGATGATTTTATTACAGTTCTTTCTGAAGGAGAAACTGTGAGTGATGTCATGATGAATCAAGATGAAAAGAAAGTTTTTACTGCCAATTCAACTTTAAGACAAAAGGATTATCAATGGCAAGTCTTGGTTGATATGAATAAAGATCAATGGGTAGATATTCATGGTCAAAATGAATCATCTATGGAATTACATTATGCTGTTGTTAAAAATCTTTTAGATCAATCAAGAACAGCTTATATTCGTTGTAAAGTTGGTAAAGAAGACTACTCTTATAGCAAGCCTATTGCTGTGACATTTCGTCCTCATTTAGAAAATGATAAAAATATGAAACCAATGGTGAAAAAAGAATCTATGACTTTTTCAAATCCTTTGAATGAAAAAGCGAAAACTCCTGAATATGTTAATGTTATTGTTCATTATTTAGGTGAAGATGGTCATCAATTGTTTAATTCATATAAGGGTCAAATAGAATATGGAACTGATTTTCATCAAAATATCATTATTCCAACATATTTAGGATTTGGTGCTTATATTAATCCTGATCAATTGAATACAAATGATGCTTCTACTGCAAAAACACGTCAATATCAATTGAATTTAAATTTTACAGCGTTAAAAGAAGATCAAATTGTTAATGTGTATTATAAACCCATCGATGTTCCTTATGGAGCAAGATATTTCTTCCAAAATATCCATGATGATATGTATAAAGAAGAAGCCAATCGTTTTTATCAAGGGAAAGCAAAAACTGGGACTATTATTGATGATGCGACTTTAAATGCGAATGCAGGTGATATCACTGGATTTACTCCTTTGTATCATTATCCTGAAGCAGTTGCTGCTGATGGAAGTACTGTTTTCCAAGTTTATTATGATCGAAATTATCATTTGATCAATTTTGATATGGATGGTGGATATGGAACAGAACCTATCTATGCTCGTTATCAAACTCCATTTTTAGTGAATGAACCTTCTAAAACTGGATACACTTTTGGTGGTTGGGATTTATTAACAACTGATAGTGATAATGATGGTATTTTAGATACTGGAGATGGTGTTGCTGATGTTTTGCCTAATTTTATTCCTGCTCGCAATTTAAGCTATAAGGCGATTTGGAAAAGAGGTCAAACAGCTGTAACTTATGTTTACTGGCGTGAAAATGCTGATGATAATGGATACAGTTATTGGACAAGTAAACAAACTACAGGTTTACAATCTGGAGATCCTGTCACTTTCGGAGATGACATTGCTGCCACTGCTCCTGAAAGACAATATTTTACTTACAATGCACAAAAAACGGAAGCAGAAAATAAAGATAAAATTATTAATGGTGATGGATCAACAATTGTTAATGTTTATTATTCAAGAAATAAATATAAATTGAGATTTTATTATGCTCGTGAAACTAAAAAGAAAACTCCAGAAGTTGCTGGTATTACAAACGGTTTTCCTAAAAGTACAGGTAGTTTAAATGATAAACTGACGCATAGAGAAAATAGCTGGTATACAGCTAATAAAATACCTCAAGTTAAAGGGTATGATGTTCAAACACAAAATATAGGTGGTTATAAATATTATTATATTGAAATTGAAGCTAAATATAATAGTGATTTAAGTCATCAATGGCCTTTACGTGCTATTGAAAATGTAACTATCACTGAAGCATTGGTCTTTAGAAAAAATGCTTACTTTGGTGCATGGACTCCTGAGAATTCTACCTATTATTATCAAAATAATAATGAATTTGGTAATAACATTACTGTTAAAGGGTTGTATCTAAGATTGGATCATCGTATTCTTCATAAAAATAATCCTGATAATAAGGTTGTTAATTTCTTAGGTTTCTGGGCAGGACATTTTCAACCATCTAAGTGGACTTATCATATAGATATACCTAAATTAGATAATTCAGGATATCATGAACAAGCAAGTTTTGTAACATATGATACAAATACAGAATTTAGTGAACAAACCCCTACTTCAGTAGAAGGTTTCACTTATGATAAAGATCAAAGTCAGTTTGAAAAAATTGGTGATGATTATCATGCACATTTCCGTTATAAAAGAAATGAATATGAATTAAATTATTTCAACTATAATGATACTTTACCTAATAAAGAAAATGTTCCATACAATTCTTCAATGAAAGATAAGTATTTCGTACCTTCGTATCCTCAAGGATTAGAAAAAAATGCTTATGAATTTGTGGGATGGTATACATCACCAGAATGTGTGGATGGTACAGAGTATGATTTTTCTGCAGAACATATGCCAGCAAAAAATCTAACAGTTTATGCAAAATGGGTTCCTGTCAAACATACTGTTAATTTCTTCCAAACAAAAGATGATATGCTAGCTTATGAAGCTAATCCAAACAATGATACACGTTTACATACACATGAAGTTGTTCATGGAACAATTTTAGGAAGTGTTGAAAACCCACCAATTTTAGAAGGACAAAAAGTAGAATATACATTTGGTGGTTGGTTCCATATTGAAAATGGACAAAGAACGGCATATACACCTTTGGATATCCCTGTTTCTCATGATTTGAATGTTTATGCAGAATGGGGAAGTAAAGTGGCTCAACCTTATAAAATTCATTATGTCTTAAAAAATGATCACTCTACACAAGTTGCGGCAGATACAAATGGTTATGCATATCAAGGATCAACACGTACATTTAGTTGTAAAGTCGGAAATCCTTATAACCAACTTTACAAAGATTACAACAAGGGATATTTCCCAACTGTTGCCTCTCATTCTATAACAATGGAATATGAAGAAGACAAACACAATCCTGCACATAATACATTCACATTTGAATATGTTAAAGCGGAGAGTGTTGAATATCGTGTTAGATATGTTGATGCCAAAACAAATCAATTATTAGATGAAGAAAAAGTTGTTAAAACAAACAATGGTATCGTTACAGAAAGATTTAAATCGATTGTAGGATATATGCCAGATGCTTTCTATAAACGATTGTCTATTGCTGTTGTTCAAGATGAAAATGGAAATTATGTAGGATCTCCAGACAATGTTATTACTTTTTACTATCAAAAAGCAGATTCAACAGCTTTCTATGCTGTTCACCATATGCTTCAAAAACCAGGTACAACTGGTGAAAATATGAATACAAGCAATGATGAACAAGGAGATTATGTTGAAAGTACAACGTATTATGAAGGTATTGCCAATATTGATGATGTGGTTGGTATCAAACCAACACAATTTATTGGATTTAAACCACGTTTACAATCGATTGAGTTGATTCAACAATCAAAGAGAGTTGTGGATTTGGTAAGTAACGAATATCGTATTAAGATTGATAAAGAGGGTACTGAATTATTTATCTTCTATGAAAGAGAAACGTATCCATATAAAGTTCAATATAAAGATTTTAACAAACCTGAATCCGCTCCGGATTTGATTCCTGCAAAAATTGTTTCAGGACAAGATGCCAAAGAATATGATACTTTGGTCAGTGAGTTACCTCAAGATATTCCAGGATATGCTCCAATTAGCCCTGATGCAAAAACAATAAAAATTAGAGCAGAAGAAGATGAAAATCATATTGTAAACAATGTGATTACATTCTACTATACTGAATTACAATATATGGCTGAATATAAGGTTGCAGGTCAAGGCGGTAATTTGTCTCAAGGAATGGAAACAGTCAATGGAGATATGGCTTTTTATGGGTCTACACCAATTCCTGATGAAGGCTATAAATTTGTTGGATGGTTTATGGACGAAGCTTGTCAAGTTCCAGTCACAAATCAAGGAACAATTGATAAAACAACACATCACTTGATTCCACTTTCTGAATTTATGCAACCATCACCAAAGAAAAATACTTTTTATGCAAAATTTGCACCTATGACAGGATCTTTAACCATTACTCGTAAAGGACATAAAGATGAATCACAAGGTGATCAAGTCTTTGTTTATCGTATTGGTCTTGATAAAGGAGATGCTTCTCAATATTTAGATGTCACTATTGTTGGTAATGGTAGTGTAACAATTGATGATCTTCCAATTGGTGATTATCAAGTTTCTCAAATGAATCATTGGTCATGGCGTTATAAAGATGCACCACAAAAGATTCATATTTCAGATGATGTTCATACACAAATTGAATTTTATGAACCTGCATTTTATAATCTTTGGCTCAATGGACATAGTCTTATTCATAAAAATGTTGAAGGAGGGATGAATCGATGTATCAACGAAAATCAAAACTTATCGTTATTACATTATTCTTGGCAATTATTGTCGCAACAACTTCATCATTAGCTTTTATGTTTAGTCAAACTCCTCAACAAGCACATCATTTTGATATTTCTGAGGTGAGTTGTGAGTTGAATGAAACTTTTAGTGGAAAGACAAAAACAAGTATCACAGTTACCAATACAGGAAATATTGATGTGTATATTCGTGTTCAAATGACAACACATTGGGTTGATGAGAAAAATACCATTATTGGTGAATTTGCTTCAATGCCTGATTTTGATTATGATGAACAATGGTTGAAAAAGGACAATACTTATTACTATAAAGTTCCTATAAGATCAAAAACAAAGACAGTGGAATTATTAAAATCACCAATTGTCTTGGAAAGAAAAGAGGTTGAAGGAAAAATGCTTCATCAAGAAATTGATGTTTTTGCTGAAGCTATTCAAAGTGTTCCTCAAGAAGCAGTGACTACCAGTTGGAATGTTATTTTAGATGCTCAAGGGCATATCCAAGACGTTAAATAAAAAAGATAAAAATTGTAAAAAGAGATGTATTTATTTACATCTCTTTTTTCTTTCAATTTTAATGATGAATATCTCTCATTGGAAGTGAATAAAACCTTGAAACAATGAATAAAATCATATAGAATGTAAATGATAAATAAATCAATATTTTATCTGAGCAAAAAGGAGAAGAATATGAAATATAATAGAGTATTACTTAAAGTAAGTGGAGAAGCTTTAGCAGGTGATCAAAAATTTGGAATTAACCCTGCTGTTGTTCAAGATGTTGCAAAACAAATTAAAGAAGCAAAAGATTTAGGTGTTCAAATTGCTATCGTATGTGGTGGTGGTAATATTTGGCGTGGTAAAACAGGTAGTGACATGGGTATGGAAAGAGCGACTGCTGATTACATGGGTATGTTAGCTACTGTTATGAATGGTATGGCATTACAAAATGGATTAGAATCTATTGGTGTTGATACACGTTTATTAACTGCTATCGATATGAAAGAAGTTGCTGAACCTTATATTAGAAGAAGAGCTGTAAGACATTTAGAAAAAGGTAGAATTGTTATTTTTGGAGCTGGTACAGGTAGTCCATTCTTTACAACTGATACAACTGCTGCATTACGTGCTGCAGAAATGAATGCAGATGTTATTTTAATGGCTAAAAATGGAGTTGATGGTGTTTATTCAGCAGATCCTAAGACTCATCCAGATGCTAAAAAATATGATCATATTACTTATTTAGATGTATTAAATGAAGATTTACAAATCATGGATCAAACAGCTATTACTTTATGTAAAGATAATGGTATTGATTTATGTGTATTCAATATGCAAGAAAAAGGTAATATTGCAAAAGCTTGTGATGGACAAACTATCGGTACTACTATTTCAAAAGGAGAAGAATAAGAATGTTAAATTTAATTTTAGAAGAAATGACTGAAAAAATGGAAAAATCTGTTGAAACATTCAAAAGCGAATTATCAACAGTAAGAACAGGACGTGCTAATCCAACAATGTTAGATAGAGTGACTGTTGAATATTGGGGATCTCAAACTCCTTTAAATCAAATTGCTGGTATCTCTGTTGTAGAAGGTCGTCAATTATTAATCAAACCATATGACAAATCAACTTTAAAAGATATCGAACATGGTATTTATGAAGCAGATTTAGGATTAACTCCACAAAATGATGGTGAAGTCATTCGTATCAATGTTCCAGCATTAACTGAAGAAAGAAGAAAAGAATACGTAAAAATTGCTAAAAAATATGCAGAAGATGCTAAAATTGCATTACGTAATATTCGTCGTTCTCATATTTCTGAATTAGAAAAAGCTGGTTTAACAGAAGATGAAGAAAAACAAGGAAAAGAAAAAATTCAAAAAGTTATTGATGAATATACTAAAAAAATTGATGCATTAACTAAAGAAAAAGAAAATGATTTAATGACTGTTTAATATGAAAATCTTGCTTAGGCAAGATTTTTTTATTCCAGTAGTTTCTCGATTTTACGTTTATTTCACCCGCTATCTATGTTATAATAACTTCGATATGAGGTGAAAATAATGTTTAATAATAAAAACTCAAAAATTCAATATGATATTGATATGAATAATATTCCACGCCATATTGCTTTTATTATGGATGGTAATGGAAGATGGGCTAAAAAAAGAAAAATGCCTAGAACATATGGTCATCATGAAGGAACAAAAACAATTCGTACTTTGGCATTAGAAGCCAATCGTTTAGGTGTCAAAGCCATGACTGTTTATGCGTTTTCTACTGAAAACTTTAAAAGAGATCCTTCTGAAGTGAGCTATATTTTTAAGTTACCTAAAGAATTTTTTGATTTGTATTTAAAAGAATTAATTGAAAATAATGTTCAACTTCGTTACATTGGGCATTTGGAACGTGCACCAGAAGAAACACAAAAGATTATTCAATCTGCTATTGATCAAACAAAGGACAATACAGGTCTTGTTTTAACTTTTGCATTTATTTATGGTGGTCGTGATGAAATTGTAGAAACTACAAAAATTATGTGTGAAAAATATAAAAATGGTGAAATTGATTTAGATGATATTACAGAAGACTATTTTGAACAACATTTAATGACTGGAGATTTACCTCCTGTTGATTTGATGGTAAGAAGTAGTGGAGAATATCGTTTATCTAATTTCTTACCATGGCAACTTGCTTATGCTGAATTTATTTTTAGTGATACTCTTTGGCCTGATTTTGATGTTAAGGCGTTGCTTTATGTGATTTCTGAATACCAAGAAAGAGACAGACGTTTTGGAGGAGTAATCAAATGAAAACAAGCATTATAGCAGGAATTGTTTTGGCATGTGTGTTATTACCATGTGTTATTTTTGGTGGACTTCCATTTCAAGTTTTGGTTCTTTTGATTGGTGCACAAGGAGCATATGAATTATTGTCTATTTGTCAGTCACCAAAGTTTAAAAAATATTTATATCCACTTGTCATCGCATTTGTTCTTTGTACAGTTCTTTTTGTAAAAGACTTGATGATTCCAGCGGAATTCTTTGTTGTTTATCTTATTGTTTTATTGGCATGTAGTATGTATGATGAAGACTTACCTTTTACAAGATTATGTTATTTATTTACTGCTACGGTTATTTTAGCAATGGGATTACACATGGCATTTCAAATCAGAGCTCGTTTTGGTTTAGACTTTTTAATCATTTTGGCTTTAGCAACTTTTGGAACAGATACAGGTGCTTATTTTGTTGGTATGAAGTTTGGTAAACACAAATTGAACCCAAGATTATCTCCAAAGAAAACAATTGAAGGGTCTCTTGGTGGAATGACATTGGGGACAATTTTAGGTGTTGGTTATGGACTTTTTAAAGGTGTTTGGTTACCTCCAATTTATTTGATTATTGTATGTCTTATTTTGACTGTCACAAGTCAAATTGGAGATTTGACTTTTAGTAGTATGAAAAGAACTTTTGAAGTCAAAGACTTTTCACAATTATTACCAGGTCATGGGGGAGTATTAGATCGTTTTGATTCGTTATTGTTTAATTCAATGGTTTTTGGAATCTTACTTAACCATATAGCAATAGCGTTGAATATATTATAATTGAGGTGGGAATATGAAAAGAATTACTGTACTAGGTGTGACTGGTTCTATTGGTACACAAACTGTTGATGTTGTGAAACATCATCCAGAAGAATTTGAAATTGTTGCGATGAGCGCAGGTCGCAATATAGAGCTGTTAGAAAAAATCATGGTGAATATACCAGTTCGTCATATTTGTGTTCAAAACCAAGAAGATTTTGAATATTTACAACGTAAATATAAAGATCGTCATTTCTATTGTGGCGAAGAAGGTTTGATTACGATTTCAACATTTGAAGACGTTGATATTGTCTTAAATGGAATTGTTGGATTTGCAGGGTTGTTGCCTACAATTCGTGCTATTGAAGCTGGAAAAGATATTGCTCTTGCAAATAAAGAAACATTGGTTGTTGCAGGACATTTGATTTGTCCTTTGGTAAAAGAACATCATGTCGCTTTATTACCAGTTGATAGTGAACATTCTGCAATTTTTCAATCACTTAATGGTGAAAGACATCAAGACATTTCTAAGATTATCTTAACTGCAAGTGGTGGAAGTTTTAGAGATAAATCTTTAATTGAGCTTGAAAATGTTACAGTAAAAGAAGCATTAAATCATCCAAACTGGTCAATGGGTGCAAAAATTACTATTGATAGTGCAACTTTATTTAATAAAGGTTTGGAAGTTATGGAAGCCAAATGGTTATTTGATGTTTCTTATGATCAAATAGAAGTGTTAATTCATCCAGAAAGTATTGTTCATTCTATGGTTGAATATGCAGATACATCTGTTATTGCTCAACTTGGTACACCTGATATGCGTTTACCAATTCAATACGCATTATCATATCCACGTCGTATCTCATTGTTGGGTGGTAAAAGACTTTCTCTAGCAGATGTTGGTTCATTACATTTTATTAAACCTGATTTCAAAAGATTTCATGCATTGGAATTGGCTTATGAAGCAGGAAGAAAAGGTGGATCTATGCCATGTGTCTTAAATGGTGCAAATGAAATGGCTAACCAATTGTTTAGAGATGGAAAAATTAAATTTTTAGATATAGAAGACCTTGTTGAAAAAGCGATGCGTGCTCATCAATGGATCGATAATCCATCATTGGATCAACTTCTTGAAATTGACCAATGGGCTCGTGATTACGTTTTAGAAAGAGTAGGAGATAAATAGATGAAAAGTGTGATTACAGTCATTATATTTTTGTTAGTTATAGGATCAATAATCATTATTCACGAATTAGGTCATTTTATTGCGGCAAAATATTTTGGCGTATATTGTCACCAATTTTCTATTGGATTTGGACCTAAGATATGGAGTTATCAAGGACGTGAAACGCAATATGAATTGCGTTTGCTTCCTTTTGGTGGCTTTGTTTCTATGGCAGGAGAAGAAGATCAATCAGATAATGAAAATCTTAAAGATATTCCTTTTGAAAGAACTTTAAAAGGAGCGAAAACATACCAAAAAGTCATTATCTTTTTGGCTGGTATCTTTATGAATTTTGTTTTGACATTGGTTATTTTATTTGGAATGAATTTGACAGTGGGAAGAATTCCTGTACAAGTTGCACAAATCGGCGACATTGTTAGTGAATCAGCAGCTGATAAATATGGTCTTGAAGTCAATGATGTGATTAAAGAAATTACAGTTGAAGAAACTGGACAAACATTTCCAATTTCAAGTTTTCAAGATATTCAATTGAATCAAAATAAAATCAAAGAAGATTTACCTTATGTGACTTTGATAATTACTGTTGAAAGAAATGAACAAAATCATACAGTAAAACTTGTGAGTCAATTTAATGAAGAAACTCAAAGTTATCAATTAGGAGTCATTCAAGCATCGACACCAATGAATTTTGTAGATTCAGTGCGTTATACATTTATTGGTTTCTATCGTATGAGTACTTCAATCTTTACCTCTTTAGGTTTACTGATGACAAACTTTAAAGAAACAGTAACACAATTGTCTGGTCCAGTCGGAATTTATTCTATTACCAAAGAAGTGACTCAAACAGGACAAATTGCGAATGTCTTCCGTTTGATTGCATTACTTTCTGTTAATATTGGTATTTTCAATCTTCTTCCTATTCCAGGACTTGATGGATGCCAAGTATTGTTTGCTTTGGCAGAAAAAATTATCGGTAGAGAAATTCCTGAAAATTTTAAAATCACATTACAATTGATAGGTTTTGGATTGGTTATATTTTTAATGCTTTTTGTGACTTATCAAGATATTATACGTTTATTGAATTAAAGGGATGTTATATCCCTTTTCTATTAAGGGAGGTTTCAATATGAATAAAATGCATGTTTTATTACAACAACTTCAACTTGATGATCAAGTTGTTGCCTTAAAAAATGCAACAATTGAAAAAGTCATTGTCTATAATAATGATCATTATGAGTTTAGAGTTTCTGCACGCCATATTATTCCTCTAGATGAAATGAAATTATTATTAAAAAACAGACAAGTCTTTCCTTATCCTACAGAATTTATATTTCGTTGGGATGAGATGGCTAATGAAGATGAAATTCTTGATTATGCTTACTTTATATTAAATGGATTAAAGAAAAGATATCCTCAATTGAATTATTTAGAACCTCAATTCTTATCATATAAAGATGATCAATTGTCTATTGAAGTTTTAAATGATATTCAACTAGAACAATTTCAATTTTTATATTCTGTTTTTGATAAATACTTTGCAAAATTTGGTTTAAATTTGCAATTTCATGTTTTTATTGATAAAAATAATAAAGTTTATCAATCTATTCAAGAAGAAATGGATGCTTTAAATGAAGTTAAAATTGATGAAACGAAGTTTCAAACATATGAACCAAAGACTTATGAAAAGAAACCGAAATTTCAATCATATAAAAAAGATTATTTCTCTTTAACAATTGATGAAATTGATGAAAATGTTAAAGAAGTTATGATTCAAGGATATGTTTTTAATGAAGAATCTAAAAAAGTGAAAACTGGGAAAACAATTCAAACATTGTATGTCACAGATTATACAAATAGTATTGTTGTCAAACGTTTTGAAAACAAGGGCGCTCATACTTTAGATGAAATGAAGAAAGTGAAAAAAGGTGGCGTTTGGGTTCGTGTCAAAGGAAATGTAGAATACGATACTTTTGCTAAAGATACAGTCATTATCGCTAGAGAAGTTGAAGTGATTCCAACACCTCAAGTGCGTCAAGATGAAGCAAAGGAAAAACGTATTGAATTACATATGCATTCTAAGATGTCTGCAATGGATGGAATTGCCAATGTCAGTGATTATATTGCTCGTGCTGCTTATTGGGGTCATGAAGCGATTGCTGTCACTGATCACGGAAATGTCCAATCATTCCCAGAGGCACAAATGGCAAGTCAAAAACATAAAATCAAAATGATTTATGGTATTGAAATGAATATGATTGATCCTTTGTTTACAGTTGTTTATAAAGAAAGAGATGTCGATTTGAAAGATATGACTTTTGTGTCATTCGACTTGGAAACAACAGGATTATCTGTTATGGATGATGATATTACTGAATTTGGTGCTGTGCGTTATAAAAATGGACAAGAAGTCGGGCGTCTTCAAAGTTTGATTAAACCACATAAGCCCATTTCACAAAAAATTACAAATATTACGCATATTACCAATGATGATGTAAAAGATGCACCTGAAATTACAGATTTTATACCAAAGATTTTAGAATTCTTTGGTGATGATGTGATTGTTGCGCATAATGCGACATTTGACGTTGGTTTTCTCAATGAAATTTTGGTAAGACATGGTTATGAACCGTTGTCAAATCCAGCTGTCGATTCTCTTGCGTTGGCATGGAAATTATTACCTGATTTGAAAGGGTATCGATTAGGGAATGTAGCCAAATATTATCATATTCCTTATGATGGAGATGATGCTCACCGTGCTGATTACGATGCTGATGTATTGGCTGGTGTATTTAATATGATGTTACATGATATGATGCAACGTCAAATGATGAATTTATTGGACATGAATGCGATGGAATGTCCAAATGCTTATAAAATTGTTCGTCCAAAACATATGTGTGTTCTTGCGAAAGATAAGGATGGATTGAAAAATTTATTTAAACTTGTCTCTGAATCGAATACACAATATTTCTCTAAAGTTCCACGTATTCCTCGAGAAAGACTACAACATTATCGTGAAGGTTTGTTGTTTGGAAGTGGATGTTATAATTCTGAGATTTTTGATTTGGCAATGACAAGAAGTTTAAAAGAATTAAGAGAAGCAATTTCTTTTTATGATTATATTGAAATCTTGCCTTTAGATATTTGTCGTTATTTTATTGAAAGAGGACGTATTGATACGGAACAAGATTTATTACGTATTCTTAGACGTATCGTTGATACAGCCAAAGAACTAGGTAAAATTATTGTTGCGACTGGTGACGTACATTATCTTGATCAAAAAGATAAAATATTTAGAGATGTGTTTACTTGTAATCCAAAAATCGGACTAGGAGGAGCGTTGCATCCTTTAACAGATCGTCAAAATCCTCATGCTTGGACACCAGATGAATATTTTAGAACGACTCAAGAAATGATGGACAGTTTGCCTTATTTGTCTGAAGAAGAAAAATATGAATATGTTGTTACAAATACACATAAAGTCGCAGATATGATTGATGGTAGTTTTCATGTTGTACATGATAAACTGTTTACACCTCATATCGATAACGCTGACGAAAACTTAAGAAATTTATGTTTTGAAAATGCTCATAAACAATATGGAGAAGTGTTACCTGAAATTGTTGAAAAACGTTTAACAAAAGAATTGGATAACATTATTAAACATGGATTCGGGGTTATTTATTATATTGCTCATAAATTGGTTAAAAAATCAAATGAAGCAGGATACCTTGTTGGTAGCCGTGGATCTGTAGGTTCATCTTTCGTTGCAACAATGGCAGATATTTCTGAAGTCAATCCATTGCCTCCACATTATTATTGTCCACATTGTCAATATAATGAATTTTTAGAAGATGGAGAAATAGCAAATGGTTATGATTTACCTGATAAAATTTGTCCTCGTTGTGGACATCCTTTAAAAGGGGATGGACATAATATTCCGTTTGAAACTTTCCTTGGGTTTAACGCTGATAAAGTTCCTGATATTGACTTAAACTTCTCTGGTGATTATCAACCAACAGCTCATGCTTATACAAAAGAAATTTTTGGTGAAAGTCATGTTTACCGTGCTGGTACAATTTCTACCGTTGCAGAAAAAACAGCTTATGGTTATGCCAAAGGTTATGCTGAACTTATGGGTAAAGAAAATACAATTCGTAGTGCTGAACTGGAAAGAATTGCTAAAGGATGTACAGGTGTTAAACGTACAACTGGACAACATCCTGGAGGGATCATTGTCATTCCAGAAAGTATGGATGTCTTTGACTTTACACCTTATCAATATCCTGCCGATGATTTGTCTGCAGAATGGAAAACGACTCACTTCGACTTCCATGCTATCCATGACAATGTCTTGAAATTCGATATCTTAGGGCATGTTGACCCTACAGTTATTCGTATGTTACAAGATATGACAGGAGTAAATCCAAAAGATATTCCAACCAATGACCCTTATGTTATGAGTTTGTTTAATTCAACTGAAGCTTTGCATATCGATTTAGGTTTCCTTCATTGTAAAACTGGTGCTTTAGGTTTACCTGAATTTGGTACAAAATTCGTTAGAGGAATGTTAGAACAAACACATCCAACATCATTTAGTGATTTGGTTATTCTTTCAGGTTTATCCCATGGTACTGATGTTTACTTAGGAAATGCAGAAACATTAATTTCTTCTGGAACATGTACGTTAAAAGAAGTTATTGGATGTCGTGATGATATTATGGTGTACTTAATTGATAAAGGTTTACCAAATAAAGATGCATTCGATATTATGGAATGTGTTCGTAAAGGGAAATCTCCAGCGGTGTTCCCAGAAAAGAAATATGAAGAATTGATGCGTAAACATGATGTTCCAACTTGGTATATTGAATCATGTAAAAAAATCAAATACATGTTCCCAAAAGCCCATGCTGCTGCTTATGTATTGAGTGCGATTCGTGTGGCTTGGTGGAAACTATATTATCCTAGAGAATACTATGCTGTTTATTTTTCTACAAGATGTGATGCTTATGATATTGAAACAATGATTCAAGGAAGAGAAGCTATCTTCTCTCGCTATCAACAAATATTAGCTGATAAGCAAGATGGAGTGAAAATTTCTAACAAAGAAGAAGCATTGATTTCAGTCTTTGAAATTGCTTTAGAAATGTATGAAAGAGGATACCATTTTAATAATATCTCATTAGAAAAATCAGATTCTCGTAACTTCGCTTTAGATCCTGATGATCCATTAGGTTTATTACCACCATTTACATCTATAGATGGTCTAGGTGTAGCCGTTGGTGATTCTGTCATAACAGCAAGACAAGAAAATATATTTTTGTCAAAAGAAGATGTATCAAAACGTACAAAACTAACGAATACTCATATTGAATTTTTAAGTAAATTAGGGGTATTCCAAAACATGAGTGAGAAAAATCAATTGTCATTGTTTGATTTGTAAAATATTGATAAAATCATTGTTTTTTCTATATGTATATGATATTATACATTCGTGGTAAGTGTTTTACGAGAGGGGAGACCCTCTCGTTTATATTTATAATTTTAAAAATGGAGGTCAATATGTTAGAGAAAATCACAAACGCTATTTCACCTATTCTAGAAGACAATCAAGTTTATTTAGATGATATTGAATATGTGAAAGACAAAAATGAGTGGTATTTAAGAATTTTTATTGAGAAAATTGATGGACATCTTGATATGGATACTTGTGTAAATGTTAGTGAAGCTATCTCAGCAAAAATGGATGAAATTGATTTGATCAAAGATGAATATTATCTAGAAGTTTCATCACCAGGTGCTGAACGTCCTTTAAAAACTCTTGAAAAAGTTCAACAATCTGTTGGGGAATATGTTTATGTACAATTTAAAAATCCAACTCAAGGTTTTGATGAATTGTATGGGACTATTTTGAATGTTGATCAAGACATGATTGAAATTCAATATATGGTCAAAAATATTAAAAAGAAATGTGTTGTTTCATACAATGACATTGCATTTATACGCTTAGCTGTGAAATTTTAAGGAGGAAACATTGAAATGGCTAGTAAAAAGTTTATTCAAGCTTTGGAATTATTAGAAACTGAAAAAGGTATTAAAAAGGAACTTGTTTTAGATGCTTTAAAAGAAGCACTTGAAAAATCATACAAAAAGAACTATGGTGGAAGTGAATCTATTATTCGTGTAGAAATTCATGAAAAAACTGGAAAAATTCGTTTATATGAAATCAAACATGTTGTTGATGATGTAATGGATGAAGATTATGAATTATCTTTAGAAGAAGCACAAGCTATCAATCCTAAATATGAATTAGGTGATGATGTTGTTACTGAAATTGATCCTGAAGTCTTTGGACGTCTTGCTGCTGTTCAAACAAAACAATTGTTAAAACAAAAAATCAGAGAAGCTGAAAAAGAAACTTTATATAATGAATATATCGATAAAAAAGATGATATCATTACAGGAATTGTTGATCGTGTAGAAGAAAGATTTGCAATTATCAATATTGGGAAAACAGGCGCTTTATTACCAGTAAAACATCAAATTCCTGGTGAAAAAATTTATGATGGGCAACATTTAAAAGTTTATGTTAGTGATGTTGATCGTAATACAAAAGGTACTCATATTGAAGTATCACGTACTGAACCTGGTTTAGTAAAAAGATTATTCGAAATGGAAGTTCCTGAAATCTTTGATGGAACTGTTGAAATTAAATCTGTATCTCGTGAAGCTGGAGAAAGAAGTAAAATCGCAGTTTATACAAGAAATGAAAATGTTGATCCTATTGGAGCATGTGTTGGTCCTAAGGGAACACGTGTAAGAAACGTTGTGAATGAATTAAATGGAGAAATGATTGATATTGTGGAATGGAGCGAAGATCCAGTAACATTTATTAAACATGCACTTTCTCCTTCAGATGTTGTTTGTGTTGACATTAATGAAGATACTCATAGCGCATTGGTTATTGTTCCTGATAATCAATTATCATTAGCTATTGGTAAAAGAGGTCAAAATGCAAGATTGGCTGTTCGTTTAACTGGATGGAAAATCGATATTAAATCTGTAAGTGAAGCTGCAAGTGAAGGTATTGCTTATGGTGAAGATAAAGAATTTGCTCAATCATTTGAACAAGAAATGACTGCTTCAACAAAAGTTGAAGAACCAGTTGAAGAAGAATTCGAAGAAACTTTCAATGAAACTGTAGAAGAACAAACTGAAGACGTTGTTCAAGAACCAGTTGAAGAAAAAGTAGAAGAACCTGTAGAAGTTGAAGCTTCTGAAGAATCATTTGATGATGAAGAAAGCTTTGATGATGACTATAGTGACGAAGAATATGATTATGATCCTAAATATGACGAAGATATTGATTATGATGAATTCGACAAATACTATGATGAAAAATAGAGGTGATTTTTGATGAAGAAAATTCCTTTAAGAAAATGTGTAGCAACACAAGAACAATTACCAAAAAAAGATTTGATTCGTGTTGTTAAAAATAAAGAAGGAGAAATCTTTGTAGATCCTACTGGAAAAATGAATGGTAGAGGTGCTTATTTAAAACGCAGTTTAGAAGCTATTGAATTAGCAAAGAAAAAAGGTGCTTTGAAACGTTCGTTAGAAATTGATATTCCAGAGAGTGTTTATGAAGAATTGAAAACTTATGTTAAGTAAAGATGTTTTATCGTTGTTAGGACTTGCAAGTCGTGCAAGAAAAGTGGTTACTGGAGATGTTTTGCTTCAAGCAATTCGTCAAAAAAAGGTTTACCTTGTCATTATTGCCAGTGATGCAAGTGAAAATACACGTAAAAAATATTTAGACAAATGTTCTTATTATAAAATAGATTGTATGATTGAAGGAACAATCGATGATCTTTCTTTAGCAATAGGTAAAGATAATCGTGTTGCTGTGGGTATTAATGAGAAAGGTTTTGCAAAACAAATTAAAACGAAATTAGGAGGTTGATAGTATGGCAAAAAAGACGACTTCAACAAAAAAGAAAGGAAATCAACATAAAAAGAAATTAATTTCAAATATTCCTGTTAAAAAAGATAAAGTGATTCCTGTCGATGGTGTCATTGAATATGATGAAGGAATTACAGTTGATGAATTATCTCAATTGATTGGTCAAACACCTGCAAATGTTATTAAAGTATTATTCATGTTAGGGACAATGGTTACAATTAACTCATCACTTGATGATGAACAAGTTGAACTTATTTGTATGGAATATGGATTAGAATGTAAGAAAAAAATGAATGTAAGTGAAATTAACTTTGAAGATATTGAAATCGTTGACGATGAAGCAGACTTATGCAGTCGTCCACCTGTTGTTACAATCATGGGACATGTTGACCATGGGAAAACAACATTATTAGACAGAATTCGTAAATCAAAAGTTGTTGATGGAGAATTTGGTGGTATTACTCAACATATCGGTGCTTACCAAGTTGATGTTAATGGTAAGAAAGTTACATTCTTAGATACTCCAGGCCATGAAGCATTTACTGCAATGCGTGCACGTGGTGCTCAAGTTACTGATATTGTTATTATTGTTGTTGCTGCTGACGATGGTGTTATGCCTCAAACAAGAGAAGCTGTAGACCATGCTTTGGCTGCAAATGTACCTATCGTAGTTGCTATTAACAAAATTGATAAAGAAGGTGCAGATCCTGAACGTATTAAAGGTGAAATGAGTGAACTTGGTTTAATGCCTGAAGAATGGGGTGGAGAAACTGTTTACTGTAATATTTCAGCGAAAAAAGGTTTAGGTATTGATGAATTATTAGAAACTTTAACTGTTGTTGCTGAATTGGCTGATTTAAAAGCAAACCCTAAACGTTATGCATATGGTACAGTTGTAGAAGGTCGCCTTGATAAAGGTAGAGGACCAGTTGCAACTTTATTAGTTGAAAACGGTACTTTAAGAGCTGGAGATCCAATTGTTGTTGGTACTGCATTTGGTCGTGTACGTCAAATGGTTGATGATCGTGGACGTGAAATTAAATCAGCTGCACCATCAACACCAGTAGAAATCACTGGTTTAAATGAAGTTCCAGTTGCTGGTGATAAATTCATGGCATTTGAAACTGAAAAAATGGCTCGCCATGTTGGTGAAGAAAGACAAAAGAAAAAACAAGAAAAAGATCGTGGAACAAGTTCTGCAATGAGTTTGGATGACTTATTCAACCAAATTAAAGATGGTCAAATTGTTGACTTAAATATCATTGTTAAAGCTGACGTAAACGGAACTGCTGAAGCTGTAAAAGGTTCATTAGAAAAAATTGATATCGATGGTGCAAGAGTTAACGTTATTCGTTCAACTGTTGGTGCTATCAGTGAATCTGATGTCTTATTAGCAAGTGCATCTAAAGCTATTATCTATGGTTTCAACGTAAGACCTGATGCAAATGTTAGACGTAAAGCTGAAGAAGAAGGTGTAGAAATCCGTCTTCATAACATTATCTATAAAATGATTGAAGAAATCGAAGCTGCAATGAAAGGTATGCTTGATCCTGAATTTGAAGAAGTTGTTACTGGACAAGCTGATATTAGACAAGTTATCAAAATTTCTAAAGTTGGTAATATCGCTGGATGTTATGTTACTGATGGTTATATTCGTAGAGATTGTGGTATCCGTTTAATTCGTGAAGGTGTTGTTGTTTATGAAGGTAAATTAGCAACTTTAAAACGTTTCAAAGACGATGCTAAAGAAGTTAATGCAGGTTATGAATGTGGTATGACAATTGAAAACTACAATGATATCAAAGAAGGAGATATTATTGAAGGTTATATTATGCAAGAAGTAGAAAGAAAATAGGAGCTGAATTTTATGGCAATGAAAAAAGAAAAAATGGATAATATTATCCAAAGAGAACTTTCTTCAATTATTCAAATGGAAGTGAAAGATCCTAAAATTGGATTCTGTACAATTACTGGTGTAGATATTACTAATGATTTGTCTATTGCAAAAGTTTATGTTTCATTTTTGAATAAAAATGTCAAAGAAAGTATGGATGCTTTACAACATTCAAAAGGTTTTATTCGTTCTTTACTTGCAAAAAGATTAACTATAAGAAAATGCCCAGAATTGCATTTTGTATTAGATAAATCTTTAGAATATGGTAATAAAATTGAAACAATTATTAATGATTTAAATCATTAATCAATTAATCCGTTTTAAGAATTCTTAAAACGGATTTTATTTTGTCTTACAAAATATTTGACAGACAATCTCTTTCTATTAGATAATGGATATAGATAAAAATATATAGGAGGAATGTGTATGTTAAAAGATAAAGTTGCAATTGTAACAGGAGGAACAAGAGGAATTGGTTTTGCTACAGTAAAAAAATTCTTAGATAATGGTGCCAAAGTAGCGTTATTTGGTTCAAGAGAAGCAACTGTAGATAAAGCACTTGCTCAATTGAAAGAAATGAATCCGGATTATCCAGTCATGGGATTATATCCTGATATTGCTAATGAAAATGAAGTTAATGATGCTTTTGCAAAAGTTGTTGATGTATTTGGTCGTTTAGATATTTTGGTCAACAATGCTGGTATTTCTGCAAGAGACCCTTTACTTGATTATAAAGTAGAAGATTTTGAAAAAATTATGAAATTAAATGTTAATGCTGTCTTTGTTTGTTCTAAAGTTGCAGCAAAAATTATGAAAGAACAAGGTGCTGGTGTGATTTTAAATACAAGTTCTATGGTTTCTATTTATGGTCAACCATCAGGATGTGGTTATCCAACATCTAAATTTGCTTTAAATGGTATGACAAAATCATTAGCACGTGAACTTGGTAAATTTGGTATTCGTGTGAATGCTGTTGCACCTGGTGTTACAAGAACAGATATGGTTGATGCTCTTCCAAAAGAAATTATTCAACCAATTATTGATTCAATTCCATTAAGAAGAATTGGTGAACCAGAAGATATTGCCAATGCATTTATGTTCTTAGCAAGTGATATGGCTAGCTATATCACAGGTGTTGTTTTATCAGTTGATGGAGCAACAATGTCTTAATGTTTATGAATAAAGAGTGGTAGATTCACTATCACTCTTTTCTTGTGAAATTTATCAGTAAATTAATTTAAAGATAAACGAATAGGTGTTATAATATCATAAGGAGGATATTTAAAATGAAAAAATGTATTATAAATGGTAAAGTTGTTCTACATGACGAAATTGTAGAAAAAAATGTTTTTATTGATGGTGATACTATTACTGAAATCAGTGCGCGTCAACCTGAATCAGAAGAAGTTATAGATGCTCAAGGGGCTTATGTTGCTCCAGGTTTTATCGACGTTCATACTCATGGTAGAGGTGGAAGCGATACTATGTATCCTACTTTTGAAGATTTAAATACAATCTCAAAAGCAACATTAAAAACTGGTGTTACAGCTTTCTTACCAACAACTATGACAATGCCTGCTGAAGCCATTGCCAAAGCTATTGATAACGTGGCAAAATATAAAGATCAAGTTGAAGGTGCTCAAGTTCTAGGTGTTCACTTAGAAGGACCTTTCTTCAATATTAAATATAAAGGAGCTCAACCTGGTGAATGTATGATTCTTCCAACAGTTGAAAATTATTTATCTTTTGTTAAAGATCATCAAGATACTGTAAGAAAAATTTCAATTGCTCCAGAACTAGAACATTCTATTGAATTCATTAAATATTTAAATGATAAAAATACAGTTGTTTCTTTAGGACATACAAATGCAACTTATGAACAAGCTCAAGCTGCTATTGATGCAGGTGCAACTTCAGGAACACATACTTACAATGCAATGACTCCATTAACTCATAGAGCTCCAGGTGTTGTTGGTGCAATTATGATTAATGATAGTGTTTATGCAGAATTAATTTTAGATGGTGTTCATGTTAATTATGCTGCTGCTAAAGCTTTATTAAGAGCAAAAGGTAAAGATAAATTAATCTTAATTACTGACTCATTAGAAGCTGCAGGTCTTGCTGATGGTAAATATGTATTAGGAAATCAAGATGTTTATGTTAAAAACGGTGAAGCACGTTTAATTGATGGTACTTTAGCTGGAAGCATTGTTTCTATGAACGTTGCTGTTAGAAATGCATATCAACATTTAGATTTAACTTTAAATGAAGCTGTAAACTTAGCAAGTTATAACGTTGCTCAAAGTATCAATGAAGATAAACTAGGGGAAATTAAAGTAGGTAATTATGCTGATATTATTTTCTTTAATGACAACATTGATATTTTAAATACTATGATTAAAGGTCAAATGAAATAGGAGGATGTTATGGTAGTTTTAAAGAATGAATACTTAAACGTAGAATTAAATGCAAAAGGTGCTGAAATTATTAAAATTGTTGGTCAAAAAGATCAAATCAATTATATGTGGAAACGTGATAAATCTTTATGGGCAAACAGTGCACCTATTTTATTCCCAATTGTTGGAGCTTTACAAAATAATGAATGCCGTATTGATGGACAAACTTATTCAATGACTCAACATGGGTTTGCAAGACATACAGAATTTGATGTTCATCAAGTGTCTGATACATGTGTTGAATTTCATTTAACACCAAATGAAACAATTTCAAAACAATATCCATACCTTTTTGATTTAAAAGTAGTTTATACTTTAACTGAAAATCAACTATCTTGCCATTGCTTTGTAGCAAACAAAGATCACCAAGATATTTATTTCCAAATCGGTGGACATCCTGCATTTGCTTGTCCATTTATGGAAAATGAATCTGCTAATGATTATTATATTGAATTCGAAAAAAATGAAACAGTTGCTGAAAAATTATTAGATATGGAACATCATGGTATGAGTACAACAACAAGACGTTTCTTTGATAACGAAAAACGTTTCTTTGTAAGACAAACTTTATTTGATAATGATGCTATCGTATTACCTGATTTAAAATCTTCATACGTTACATTAAAATCATTAAATCATGATAAATCTATTAAATTCTATATGAATAACTTTAATCATTTAGGTTTATGGGCAAGTAAACATGTTGGTGGTTTATTGGCTATTGAACCTTGGGTAGGTCATACTGACTATGTAGGATTTACTGGAGAATTTAAAGAAAAAGCTGGAGTTGTTCATTTAAAAGAAAACGAACAATTTGATTGTCAATTTATTATTGAAGTGAACCAATAAAAATAAGAAAGGCTGAATAAGCCTTTTTTTATTTTGATGAACTCACATTTAAAAACAAAAATCCACAAAAAAAGGGCGTTTTTATGCTTTTTTCAAAGAATTAAACATGTTATAATAGTCGTGGATTCATGGAAAATAATGAGAAATTTGAGGTTATATATGAGATTAGATAAATTCTTAGCACACAGTGGCTTTGGAACAAGAAAAGAAGTCAAGAGCTTATTAAAACAAGGTATTGTTTGTGTCAATGATGTTGTTAATAAAAAAGATAAAACTCACGTTGATATTGAACATGATATTGTGACTGTAGATGGTGAAGTCATTCACTATGAAGAATATGTATATTATATGCTTCATAAACCTGCTGGTTATGTAAGTGCAACAGAAGATAATCTTCATCCAACAGTTGTTGAATTGATTGATGATTATTATCGTGATGATTTGTTTCCTGTAGGACGATTGGATATTGATACAGAAGGATTATTGTTAATGACAAATGATGGTCAATTGGCTCATCAATTGTTGTCACCTAAAAAACATTGTCCTAAAATCTACTATGCAAAAATTGATGGTATTGTTGATCAAGATGATATCGATGCTTTTGCTAGAGGAATTACTATTGATGACTATCTTTGTAAAGAAGCTCATTTAAAAGTCCTTGGTCATGATGAACAAACTTCTGAAATTGAAGTTGAAATTTATGAAGGAAAATTCCATCAAATCAAAAAGATGTTTTTAACAAGACAAAAACCTGTTCTTTATCTTAAGAGAATTCAAATGAAAAATTTAGTTCTTGATGAGAAATTAAAGAAAGGTGACTATAGAAGATTAACAGAAGACGAAATCAATAGTTTAACATCTGATAATGTGGTAAAATAAAGTATAGGAGGTATATATGAGATTAAGAAACAATCCAAAAGCGAATGAAATTTTAGAAAATCACGAAGGCGTTGTTGTATTAAATGCAAAAGAGCATCGCGGCGAGTGGAATAAATTATTTGGTAATGATCACCCTATTTATATTGAAGTGGGTATGGGTAAAGGTGATTTTATTATAGGCAATGCCAAACAATATCCTGATATTAATTTTATCGGAGTTGAAAAATTTTCAAGTGTTCTTGTAGGTGCTTTAAAGAAAGTGGATGAGAATGAACATTTAGAAAATTTAAGAATTATTAAAGAAGATGCTTTAGAATTAAAAAACATTTTTGCTACAAATGAAATCAGTAGAATTTATTTGAATTTCTCTGACCCTTGGCCAAAGAAAAAACATGCAAAACGTCGTTTGACTTCAGAAACATTTTTACCTATCTATCATGATATCTTAAAAGCTGAAGGAGAATTAATTTTAAAAACTGATAATCGTTCTTTGTTTGAATATTCATTAATGTCTTTCCAACGTAATGGCTTAGATTTCCATGATGTATGTTTGGATTTACATCATAGTGAAGGATATGAAGATAATATTCAAACAGAATATGAACGTAAATTTTCGCCTTTTGGGCCTATTTATAGAATTGTAACAACATTTAAAGGAGAATAGAATATGAATAATTTAATTGAAATCAAAACTATGGAAGAATTCCAAAACGCTATCCAAGGAGAAAAAGCTATGCTTGTTTTTTCAACAACATGGTGTCCTGATTGTCATTTCTTAAAAACTTTTATTGATGACTTAGTGAACGCAAATAAAGATTGGACTTTCTACTATGTAGATAGAGATCAAATGGTTGATCTTTGTATCGATTTAGAAATCATGGGTATCCCATCATTTGTTGCTTATAAAAATGGAAACGAAGCTTCAAGACTTGTGAATAAAAAAAGAAAAACTCAAGATGAAATCCAAGCATTTATTGATGCGATTGCGTAGGTGAATACAATGATATTACATGCTTTTTATAACGATGAATTTATTGGAGATGTTTTACTTGTAAGATTATCAAGTGAAAGACATGTCACTGAATATAAAAAAGAAGATGATTTATGTGTTTTATATCACAACGATGATGTTGTGGGATATAACGTTTTTCATGCTTCTCAATACTTCGACAATTTAACTGTAGGTATGGTGAAAATCACTCCTGCATTTGTTGATGCTATGAATGCATTATTAGATAAACATCAAATGGATCATGTTGAAAGTGATTATGATGATCATTTTAAAGTAGGTCATGTTGATGCTATCGAAGTTCATCCAGATTCTGATCATATGCATATTTGTTCAGTAAACACTGGAAATGATGTGAAACAAATTGTATGTGGAGCAAAAAATATTGCTTTAGATCAATTGGTTGTTGTCGCTGAAATTGGTGCAGTTATGCCTAATGGATTAGTGATTGAACCATCAAAATTACGTGGTGTTGATTCTTTTGGTATGATTTGCTCTGCAAGAGAATTGGCATTGCCAAACGCACCTCAAGTACCTGGTATTTTGGTTTTAGATAAAGATCAATATCATGTTGGGGAATCATTTTTTCGTTAAGAGTGGGGGAATGAAAAATGTTTAAAAAGTTTTTTAATCGTGATGTTGAAGAAGAAACCGAAGAAATTTATGATAAAGTTGATCCAGTTGTCGAACAACGTCGTAAAGAAAAATTTAGCATGCCATTAATTTACAATGACATTGAAGAAGAACAACCAGAAACTGTTGTTGAACCTATGAAACAAGAAAAGAAAAAGAAACCTGTTCCTGAATCCACATATCAAATGAGTGAAATCATTTCACCAATGAATGGGGTTCAAAAACAAAAGAAAGAAACAGTTACTATTTCTAAACCAAAAATAAAAAAACCAAGAAAAGAATCAGATGAATTGATTCAAGTTTTAAGTCCTTTTTATGGGAATACAAGTTTAGATGAAGATGTTGTTGAAGATGTTGAAGACAATCAAGAAATGATTGAAACTGTTGATTCTGAAAACAAAGAATTAACTGTTGAAGACAATTTAAGAAATATTGCAAACATTGTAAAAGAAGAACAAGATCAACTTAAAATTATCGAAGAAAGAACTGGAGAATTTAAATTAGATTTAAAGAATACTGATGAAAATTCTTTAATTGATGAAATTGATGATTCTATGAGTTTAGATGAATTGATGACTCTTTACGAAAAGAAGTTTAAAGATTAATGAAAGGGATTGGCGTAGATATAGTCGATCTTGATCGTTTAGATATTTCTAATGAAAAATTTGTTAAGCGTATCCTTTCTTTGCATGAATATGAAGTGTTTCAAAGTTTATCAAGCCGTCGTCAACTTGAATTCTTAGGTGGGCGATTTGCTGCTAAAGAGGCTTATATGAAAGCCAATCATGTAGGACTTGGTGGTCTTTCATTTCAAAGTATAGAAATATTGAATCATTCTGATGGTTCACCTTATTTTGCCAATGATCCTCATGCCAGTATTTCTATTTCACATGAAGAAAAATATGCTATTGCATTTGTGATTAAAGAAGAATAATAAAATTATTCTTCTTTTTTTATTTCTTTTCTTGTCCAAAAATACCAATTTTTTAAAAAACAGCATCCAAAATTTGACTTTTTGTGCAAATCACCTTCCAAAATTTGCGTTTTTATACTAAAAATAGGAAAAACAGCCAAATTTGGTCAATTTATAGATACCACCTATAATCATCATTGAAAGGAGAAAGAGAAAATGTTAAATCAAATTGTTTTAATTGGAAAATTGGTGAGTGTACCAATGAATGGAGAAACCTCAAACGGGGTAAAATTATCTAATATTGTATTGGAGGTAGAAAGACCATATCGTAATAATTTTGGAGTTAGGGAAAAAGATTATGTGTCTTGTATATTATGGAAAGCTTTAAGTGAACAAGTCATGGATTTTTGCGAAATTGGGAGTTATTTGTGTGTGAAGGGAAGATTACAGTCTCACACAATCGAAACAACCCAATATAAAGAACAGACGATCTTGGAAGTGAAAGCCGAGCATGTTGAATTCTTAGACAAATATTTTTATAAAAAAGTATAGTCTTTTTCATGGTTTTTGTGTAAAATAGATGAGTAGACGAAAGGAGTATGATTATGAAAATAGATCAATCACATATTAGAAACTTTTCTATTATTGCGCATATAGACCATGGTAAATCTACACTAGCAGATAGAATTCTTCAATTGACTGGTGCCGTGAGTAACCGTGAAATGAAAGAACAGCTCCTTGATAGTATGGATTTAGAAAGAGAACGTGGTATTACTATAAAACTTAACGCCGTTCAATTGACTTATCAAGCTAAGAATGGTGAAACTTATTTATTACATCTTATTGATACACCGGGCCATGTCGATTTCACTTATGAAGTCTCTCGTTCTTTGGCAGCATGTGAAGGTGCTGTTTTGGTTGTAGATGCTGCTCAAGGTGTTGAAGCCCAAACATTAGCCAATGTTTTCTTAGCATTGGACAATGATTTAGAAATCTTACCTGTTATCAATAAAATCGATTTGCCTAGTGCAGATCCTGACCGTGTGATTCAAGAGATTGAAGACATCATTGGCTTACCTGCTGATGAAGCTCCTTTGATTTCAGCAAAAACAGGATTAAATATTCAAGATGTTTTAGAAGATGTCGTCAAAAATGTACCTGCGCCAAAAGGATCAATAGACAATCCTACACAAGCTTTAATTTTTGACTCATTCTATGATTCTTATCGTGGTGTTATTGTTTTTGTTTGTGTTAAAGAAGGAAAAATTAAAGTAGGAGATCATATTAAATTTATGGCTTCTCAAGCTGTCTATGAAGTTTTAGAAGTCGGTGTGAGAAATCCAAAAGAAGTAAAAAAAGATGAATTGGTTACTGGAGAAGTTGGTTGGATTGCAGCTTCTATTAAATCTATTAAAGATGTTCATGTCGGTGATACAATTACCGTTTTAGAAAATGAATCTCATGAACAATTCCCAGGATATCGTCAATTAAATCCAATGGTTTATTGTGGTTTATATCCAACGGATAATGCAAGATATAAAGATTTACGTGAAGCTTTAGAAAAAATGCAATTAAGTGATTCTTCTTTATTATTTGAACCAGAAACATCTCAAGCCCTAGGCTTTGGATTTAGATGTGGCTTCTTAGGTTTATTACATATGGATGTTATTGAAGAAAGATTAGAACGTGAATTTGACTTAGATTTAATCGCAACTGCACCATCTGTTGTTTATCATTGTTATTTAACTGATGGAACAATGTTGGCTATTGATAACCCAGCTGATTTACCTGGGCCTCAACGTATTGATCATATTGAAGAACCTTATATTAAAGCTTCTATTATGACACCAAATGAATACGTTGGTCCGATTATGGAATTATGTCAAGCAAAACGTGGAGAATACTGTGATATTGAATATATAGATGATTTAAGAAGAAATGTTATTTATTATATTCCATTAAGTGAAATTGTATATGATTTCTTTGATAAATTAAAATCTTGTACAAAAGGATATGCTTCTTTTGATTATGATGTTGATGGATATCGTACAAGCAAATTAACACGTATGGATATTATGCTTAATGGTGATGTTGTCGATGCTTTATCTACAATTGTTCATAAAGACTTTGCGTATAACCGTGGACGTATTATTTGTGAAAAATTAAAAGAAATTATACCAAAACAAATGTTTGAAGTTCCTATTCAAGCAGCTTTACAAGGAAAAGTTATTGCCAGAACAAATATCAAAGCAATGCGTAAAAACGTTCTTGCTAAATGTTATGGTGGGGACATTTCTCGTAAGAAAAAATTATTAGAAAAACAAAAAGAAGGAAAAAAACGTATGAAATCTGTAGGATCTGTAGAGATTCCTCAAGAAGCGTTTATGGCAATTCTTTCTGTTGATGATGATTAAAGATGTATATTTATATACATCTTTTTTATGTGTTCATTTACAATTAGTTAAGCATATATTATAATGTCTAAAGGAGGTGAACGAGATGAGCTTTTATAAGAAAAAGCAGATTCGTTTTGATGGAACGAAAGAATTTAATTCTAAAATAAAAAATCAAACCGATAATGTGATTTCGAGAAGGTTTAAAATAACAATTGCTTGTATTGTTTTTATTGCCATTTGTTTATTAGCAAGACTTTTTTACTTACAAATTGAAAGACAAGATTATTATACAGGTAAACTAGCTCAATATAATTCAAGTACATTTACAACTGACACTTTCCGTGGAGATATATACGATCGTGATTATAAACGTCTTGTTTATAATAAAAATATAAATACTGTTACTTACTATGCTGTAAAAGGTATTCAACAAGAAGATATCGATATAATTATTAATTTTTTGATAAAAAATGTTGATATCGATACCAAATCTGTTACTTTACGTGAGAAAAAGGACTTTTTAATTAAGAAAGATCCTGAATTTGCAAAATCATTAATCAAACCATCTGAATTAAAAAATGAAGATCAAGTGATTTATAGGTTGCAACTTGATCGTATTAGTAAAGATATTGTTGATGAAAAATTAACAAAATATGATTTGAAATATTATATGTTATATTTTAAAATTATGAATTGTCAAAGCGGTTCCGTTGTTTTATTAGACGATTTGTCTATTAAGGAAGCTAGTGTCATTGCTGAACATTCTGATATCCTTAAAGGGATAAAAATCACTAACAACTGGTCAAGAGAGTATACTTATAAGAATACATTTTCTTCAGTTCTAGGAAAAGTTACAACGAAAAAACAAGGGTTACCTTTAAGTTCAAGAGATATCTTACTTGCTCAAGATTACAATAACGATTCACGTGTTGGTATTAGTGGTCTAGAAGCTCAATATGAATCATTATTGAGTGGAACAAGTGCAAAATATTCTATTTCTTATGATCAAGAAGGATTACCTATTATTCAACCGATTTCTTCTGGAACAAAGGGATCTAATTTAAGATTAACGATTGACTGGGAGATTCAAGAAGTATTGAGTAAAGCTGTAGAAAAAGAATTAAAAGCACATACTGGTTATGCAGAACGACACAATAACAATATCTTTGTTGTGATGATGGATCCTAATAATGGTGAAGTGATTGCCATGGTTGGGAAACAACGTTTAGAATCAGGTGAAATTATTGATTTCTCTGCTGGAGCTTATTTATCAGCTTATGAAATTGGATCAACTTTTAAAGGTGCAACTGTTTATACTGCTTTTAAAAGAGATTTAATTCAACCTAATACTTACTTTATTGATGAACCTTGGAAGATTGCAGGGACAAATCTTAAGAAGTCTTATAAAAATATGGGACGCATTAATGAAATTGATGCCTTAGCTCAATCTTCAAACGTTTATATGTTTGAAATTATGACACGTTTGGGAGAAGCCAAATATGTATATAATCAACCATTAAAGATTAATGAACAAGCTTTTGACTTGCTTCGTTTAGATGCAGGTGAATTAGGACTTGGTGTTAAGACTGGTTTAGATGTTCCTTATGAATCATTAGGATATAGAGGCCCTGTCACATCAAGACTAGGTGGGAATTTATTGGATGCTGGTATTGGTCAATATGACACATATACAACAGTACAAATGGCACAATACATTTCTACATTGGCTAATGGTGGAAAAAGAATTCAACCTCATTTCTTCATGGAAGCATTCCAAGAAAATGAAGATAATGAAAAGATTACGCAATTACAATATAAAATTCAAGTTTTAGATGACGTTTCACAATATAATATTGCTTTTGAAAGAGTTCAAAAAGGATTTAGAGAAGGGTGTGTGCGTGGTTTAGCAAAACCAACAGATGGTCATTACAAAGCTGCTGGAAAAACAGGGACTGCCGAAGTTTATGACAAATCTGTATCCAACCGTTCTTATATTGGATATGCGCCATTTGACAATCCACAAATCGCTGTAGCCGTTATGTGTGAGGCTCAAAATAAAAATGGTTCAAATCAAAGACTAGCAAAACTTGCTTTTGATACATATTTTGAAAAATATGATGTAAAAAGTAAATAAAGCTCTAGTATTTTGAAAATAAATATGATATTATATTAAGGCAAAAGTATGATGGAGGTGTAACAATGAGAGATAACATCATTTTAAAATGTACAGAATGTGGTGAAGAAAACTACATTAATACTAAAAATAAAAGAAATCATCCAGACAGAATGGAAGTTAAAAAATATTGTCCAAGATGTAATAAAAAAACTACTCATAAAGAAAAAAAATAAGCCTTACGGCTTTTTTTCTTTATCATAAAGGAAGATGTAAAGATGATAGAAAAATATACTTTAGGTTCAATGCATACAAATTGTTATGTCGTTTATAACGAAGATAAAGAATGTTTATTGGTTGATCCAGGAGCACAAGCACAAGATTTGATTCAATTATTAAATCAAAAACAATTGAAATTAAAAGCCATTTTATTAACACATGGTCATTTTGATCATATAGGAGCAGTTGATGCTTTATATGAAGAATTTCATTGTCCTGTTTATGCTCATGAAAAAACATTTCCTTTATTAAAAGATTCACGTTTGAATTTATCTTATTTTCAAGAAAAATTCATTATTTCAAGTCCTGTTTTACCATGTGAAGATCATATGCTATTATGTGGTTATGATATCGAATGGTTTTTACTAGAAGGACATTGTGCAGGAAGCTGCATGATTTATATTAAAGAAGAAAATGCGTTGTTTAGTGGGGATGTTTTATTCCAAGGGTCAATTGGTCGATATGATTTTCCTACATCATCAAAACAACAAACAGTTGAAAGTTTACGTACTATGAAACAATTCACATTTGATGCAAATTTATATCCGGGGCATGGTGGAAATAGTACGTTACAATATGAACTAGAAAATAATCCTTTTTTTCATAGTTAGATTTAAAAAGTGTTGAGTTTCAACACTTTTTTTATTTTATAAAAGAAAATTGTTTTTTCATTTTCGTATATAGGTTGAGGAGGTTATTTATGGAAGAATTGCTTAATAAGATTGTCTATCATGCGATGTTGAAGAAAGCGACAGATATTCATTTTTACTGTGAAAAGTGTTGTACGATTAGATTAAGAATTCATGGATCTCTAGAACGGTATGAGACTTTAGATAAAAGTGAAGGATTAAAATTAATGAACTATCTAAAATACATTTCACATATCAATATGAATTATCAATTGTTACCTCAAACAGGTCATTTTCAATATTTATGTGATCATAAGTTCGTTTATTGTCGTGTATCGTATTTACCAACAACAAAGTATGAAAGTATTGTTATGAGATTATTAGATGATAGTGTGACTTTTAAAATTGATCAATTGTCTTTACAAAACAATATACTTGAGTTTTATCATTGGTTATTAAAACAAAAGTCAGGTTTGTTTTTGATTAGTGGACCGACGGGTTCTGGAAAGTCAACGACCTTGTATACATTGCTTCAAGAACTGGCCAAAGATGAAAAGAAAAATATTATTACAATTGAAGATCCTGTTGAAATCAATGTAAAAGGATGTATTCAAGTCGAAACGAACGAAAAATTGGGACTGGATGATCACATCATTTTAAATCAAATTTTAAGACATGATCCAGATGTGGTGATGATAGGAGAAATACGTGATGAAAAGACAGCTCAGCTTGCTTTAACTTGCGCTTTGACAGGACATATGGTTTTGGCGACAATTCACGCTGGAAATGCAATAATGACGTTAAAAAGGCTATTAAACCTTCATATTTCTTCGTTGGATGTTTTAGATGTGATAATAGGTATTGTGTCACAACGGTTGTATTATGAAGAATCTAAGCAACGTATCATTGTATTATCTGAGTTATTAACAAAAGATCATATCAAAGAGTATTTACAACAAGGACGGACAAACTATCAAGATTTCCAATATGCTATTGAAGAATTGATAAACAGTGGAGTTGATGCTAAAGTTTTCCAAGGAGAATTGTATGAATAAAGATTATTTATTTTTAGAGAATTTCTCAATCTTTCTATGTGAAGGTTATCATTTGGATGAAGCACTAAATCTCTGTTATGAAATACATCAATCTCATAAAATCAAAAAAATAAAGACACAATTGGATAAAGGAAACTCTATTGAAGAGGCTTTGATAGATTTGAAAATCTCTAAAAATTTCAATGAATACTTTTTATTTTTTAAAGATCAAAAAACGCTGTCTGAAGCCATTTTAAAGAGTGTTACTCTATGTAAAGATATCAAGAGTTACAAAGCAATGATTGTTGATCAATTGGCTTATCCTATGTTTTTATTATTGTTTTTATTTGTATTCTCTCTCTTTGTTGTGTTTATTATGATTCCCAATGTTTATGTTTTGTTTGATTCATTTCAAATTCAAATGGGAATTTCTTTAAAAATTATCTTCTTACTTTTTCGTTTGTTTCCATTGGTGTATATTTTCATACTTATGACTATTGTCATAACAACAATTCATTTAAGCTTTGCTTTACGTAATAAAAAATACAAGGTTATAGAATTTTATTTAAAGGTTCCAATTATTTCTGTTTTGTTGAAAAAATACTTTTCATTAAAATTTTCATTGTATATGAACGAATTGATTAAAGAAGGCGTTGATTTGGTTTCTGTGATACATTTATTAAATGATCTTATGAATGACTCTGATATAAAGATTGTATTGTATGAAATGAATAATAGATTGTATGAAGGAGAAAGCTTGAAAGACATTGTTGAACATTTTGAGTATTTTGATCAACTATTTTTAGCATTCTTTACAATCTTAACAAGTGATGCTTATCATTTAGACGCTTTAAAACAGTATATACAAATCTCATTCCAACAGATTAAGCATATCTTAGGATACGTTGAAAAATACTTTATACCGATGATTTATCTCTTTGTTGGAGTCTTTGTTGTGACGGTTTATTTGGCAGTCATCTTACCAATGATGAATATTATGACAGCAATGTAGAAAGGAGATATTTATGAAAAAAGATGGATTTACCTTGATAGAGGTATTGTTGTGTTTGAGTATAATTTTGGTCATTATGATGTTGGTCATTCCCAATATTACAAAGAAGAATTTGGTGATTAAAGATAAAGGCTGTGAAGCTCAAATTGAGGTTGTCAATTCACAAATTTTATTATATGAGATTGAATATGGTATTTTACCAACAAGTGTCCAAGACTTGATTGATAAAGGCTATTTAACACAAAAACAGGGCGTTTGTCCAAATGGCAAACATATTTATATTACTGATGGACAAGCCTATGCGCAGTAGTTCTGGGTTTACTCTGGTAGAGACGTTGTTGTCTTTGTCTATTATCCTCATGATTTCGCATATGACTTTTCACTATCACAAATTAAAAATTAATGATGACAAATCATTCTATGTCATTGAACAGTGTATCGATGAAGCAAGGATTCATGCCATGCTGTATAAGGATACAACACAGGTTATCTTTGATCAAAATATGATTTCTTATGCTTCAAGTCAATATTCTGATGTTTTGAATTTACCTAAAAATTATAATTTTCATAAAGATAAATTAGCTTTTAACGAATTTGGACACATTAATAAAGGAAAAACAATAGTGTTCTCTTGTGATAATCATAAATACAAGATAATTTTCCAATTAGGGAGTGGTTTACATGATATACGGAAAAACGAAAGGTAATACTTTGATTGAAAGTCTTTTTGCTTTTGAAATTTATTTATGTATTTGTTTGTGTTTGTTTGGATTGTATGGAAGTTTATTAAAACAACAACAAAGGATAATCAATGAACAACGTCAAATCTCTTCTTATAAGGAGGAATTCATATCACAAGGAAATTTACAAGATATCGTGCACTTGGTTTTACATTAATTGAATCATTATTTTCGCTTGTTGTTGTTTGTATGATAATGATGTCCATTCCTGTCATTCTCTCTTCGTTTCAAAAATACAATTTCGAAAGTCAAATTGATTTGTATATAGGTGTGAAGCAAATTTCTCAAATTCTTATAGGAACACAGTACGAAACAATTTCACCTGATTATGTTTTTTATAACCGCGAACAGAAAAAAGAGAGTCTTGTTTTTGAAAAGAATCGTATGGTTAAAAAACCAGGATATGAAATTTTATTATCCGATATTGATGATGGATACTTTGAAGTCAAAGGTTCTTTTGTTTATCTCTCATTAACCAGACAAAACAAAACGCATATTTTTTTAATAGCAAGTGCAAGGGAGCATCCTCAAGATGATATCTTACAGAAAAACTAAAGGTGCTGCCTTGCAAATTGTCTTGGTTGTGTTTTGTTATGTCTTGTTGTTATTGAATCAATATATACTTGTTTATCGTTCTGATCTTAAAGCTCTTCATTCTTCTCAAACTCTTATGAAACAAAATCAAATAGAAATTCTGTTGGTTGATTATTATATTCATCAAATTGAAGAGAGTCTTTTGCTTAGTGATTATTATGAAGAGGACGGGGCTTTGATTGATTATACTGTAGATGACATGGGCTCTTTTTATGAAATTGTTACTCATATTGAATTTGATCATATTTCTTATGCATTTCTCGTTCAAATAGATATTCAAACATATGATGTTCTTTGCTTTAAATACTTATAAGTGAAAGCGTGATTTGTTTGTAAAAATCTACTTAATTTTTGTTTTACATATTCTTAAATATTTGTTATAATGCATAGGAATAATGAACGAAGGAGAGATATTATATGATTAATGTTGGTGATTTAAGACCTGGTATGACTTTTCAATATGAAGGTAACTTATATGTTGTATTAGAATACTCTCATAACAAAACTGCTCGTGCTGCAGCAAATATTAGAGTAAAAATGAAAAACATGAGAACTGGATCTACTACTGAAGTAACTTTCGGTAACAGTGAAAAAGTTGCTAAAGCTCATATCGAAAAAAGAAAAATGCAATATTTATACGATGCTGGTGGAATGTTAGTATTCATGGATAATGAAACTTATGATCAAATCGAAATCCCTAGTGATCGTTTACAATGGGAATTGAACTTCTTAAAAGAATCTGATGAAGTAGAAGTGACTAGCTTCGAAAACGAAGTATTAGGTGTTCAACTTCCAGTTAACGTTGCTTTCACAATTACTGAAACAGAACCTGCTGTTAAAGGTGATACTGCAACTGGTGCTACTAAAAATGCTACTATTGAAACTGGATTCCAAATCAAAGTACCTTTATTTATTAGCGAAGGTGAAAAAGTTATTGTTAATACTGAAGACGGTAAATATCAAGGAAGAGCGTAAGCTCTTTTTTTATTTTCTTTTTTAGAAAGATAATATGACTTGTAATTTTATATTTAATTTTATACAATGATATATAGAAGAGAGGTAATATTATGGCACATAATGAATATTATACATTTAATCAAGGAAGTATTAATGGACAAATTTTAATGAATGTTAAAGTTTTTGATGAAATTACTAAACATGTTGTTGAAGAAATGGATAATGTATCTTTAGATTCTTCTAAAGGTTTCCAAATTCCTGGAACAAAAACTGTTGTCTCTTGTTCAATAAAAGATAATGAAGTTTATATTTGTATACATGTACGTTTGAAATATGGTGTTAATGTTTCAAAGATTACAAGAGAAATTCAAGAAAAAATTGCTACATCTATTAAAGAAATGACAACTGTTGTTGTTAAACACATTGATATTGAAGTTGATAATATTGTTTTTTAATTGAAATAAAGAAGAGAATAATGATTCTTTTAAGAAGATTTGTTCTCTTTTTTTATTTCTGTTGAACATAGGAATTTATGAGTATCTTGTATTTATTTTTGTGTCTTTTTATGGTAAAATATATGAGATAAAATAGAGTTTGGAGGATGTATTATTCAATGGAAAAAACTAGAGTACAAATTAACAATGAAAAGATTGCAAGAGAAAAAGCAACAATTGCTGTTTATCAAAATCTTTTGGTCAATACTACTGAAGATGAAATTAAAGAAAATTTAAATAATGAAGAATTATTTTTAGATGATCAAGAAAATAAAGATTATTGTCTATGGCTTATTGAAACAACACTTTCTCATAAAGAATCATATCAAAAATTGATTGAAACACATTTGAAAAAAGGATGGACTTTTGAACGTTTAAATATGATTGAACGTGCTATTCTTTTAATTGCAACATGTGAATTATTAGAATCAGAATTAAGTAAAGTTATTATTATTAATGAAGCAGTCATTAACGCTAAAAAATTTTGTGATGATGATTCTTACAAATTTATCAATGGTATTTTAGCTAAAATTATTTAATGATGAATAAATATATTAGTGTCTATACACTTAATAAATATTTAAAAGCAAAATTTGATCAAGATCTTTCATTACAAAAAATATATATTAAAGGTGAAATTTCAAATTACAGACCACATCCTAGTGGTCATCTTTATTTCACATTAAAAGATGAAAAATCAAGAGTTAATGCGATAATGTTTGCTTCACAAGCAAATAAACTTCCATTCCAAATTTCTAATGGTATGCAAGTTCTTGTAACTGCGAGTGTCTCAGTTTATGAAGCATCTGGACAATATCAAATCTATGTTCAAACGATGAGTCAAGATGGTATTGGTGATCTTTATTTGCGTTTTGAACAATTAAAAGAAAAATTAAGAAAAGAACATTTATTTGATGAAGAGTTTAAGAGACCAATTCCGAAGTATCCTCGTAAAATTGCTGTTCTTTCTGCTAAAAATGGAGCGGCTTTGCAAGATGTTATACGTACAATTGCATTGCGTTTTCCTTTTACACAAGTGATTGTGTTTCCTATTCCTGTACAAGGGAAAGATGCCTATTTACATATCGTACATATATTAAAACAAGTGGATCAATTACATTTTGATACCATTATCTTGGCTAGAGGTGGAGGTTCTATTGAAGATTTATGGAACTTTAACGAAGAAGAATTGGTACGTTGTATCTTTGCTTGTCAAACACCAATTATTACAGGAATTGGTCATGAAACAGATTTTACAATTTGTGATTTTGTTAGTGATTGTCGAGGTGCAACACCTACAGCAGCAGCTGTACTCGCTACACCTGATCAACATGAATTAAAAATTCAAAATCAACAATTATTTAAACAATTACATCAACATATGCATAATAAATTGATGTTAGAGGAACATCGTTTAAAACGATTATCAGAATCTTATTTCTTAAAAAATCCTGAATATTATATTTCTAATGAAATTTATGTTTTGGAACAATTAAAGAATCGTTTGTCTCATCAATTTGATTTCTTTTATCTTCATAATGAACAAAACATTGAAAAATTAAAAGAACGATTAACTATAAACATTCAAAATCAATTACAAAATCAAGAACATCACTTTCAAAAATTGGTTTTAAAACTTGATGTTTTAAGTCCTTTAAAACTGATTGAAAGAGGTTATGTTATGGTTTATAAAGACAATGAGGTTATTAAACATTCTCGAGATTTAAATGCCTCTGATATGATTGATATTCAATTTGACGATGGAAAAGTCAAAGCAAAAATAATAAAGTAGGTGAATATATGGAAAATTTAACATATGAAGAAGCTATAAAAAAATTAGAAAATATTGTATCTCAACTTGAAAATAATGATGTGTCTTTAGAAGAAAGTGTCACTTTATTTCAAGAAGGAATAAAACTTTCTCAATACTGTGATACAAAATTAAAAAACATTCAAAAGAAAGTTACAAAAATTTATGAAAATGGTCAATTGAATGATTTTCAAAATGAGGAGTCATAATATATGGATAATTTAAAAAATGAAATTAATTTAAGATTAGAACAACTCATTGATCAAGTGAGTGATGGACTTGTTAAAGAAGCGATGCGTTATTCTTTACTTGCTCCAGGAAAACGTTTAAGACCAGTCATTTTTTTAACAGTTTTAAAAGCTTATCAAATGGATTATCGCCCATATATTGATATTGCATGTGCGATTGAAATGATTCACACATATTCATTGATTCATGATGATTTGCCTGGTATGGATAATGATGATTATCGTAGAGGACGTTATACTTGTCATAAACAATTTGATGAAGCAACAGCTATCTTAGCTGGTGACGCTCTTTTGAATTTAAGTATGAGTGTCATTTTAAATACAGATATTGATGCAACTCTTAAAGTGAAGTTGTTAGAACGTCTTTATCAAGCAAGTGGTGTTGATGGGATGATTCATGGTCAACAACAAGACTTATATTTTGAAAATAAAAAAGCAACATTGGAAGAATTACAAGATATTCATCGTTATAAAACGGGTGAATTGATTGCTGTTTCTATGCAACTTGCATGTTTAATTGCATCACCAAGTGATTATCATTATTGGACACGTATTGGATTTGATTTAGGTTTGGCTTTCCAAATTCAAGATGATGTTTTAGATGTCATTGGAGATTCTCAAACATTAGGTAAAGAAGTAGGTAGTGATGAAAAGAAAAACAAATCAACATATGCTTCTTTATTAGGAATTGAAAAATCTCAAGAAATGATTCAAGATTTATTTCAAAAATGTTATGAAAATTTATATGGCATGAAAGTGAATCATGGCTTAATTTTAGAAATTTTTAATATTATATTAAAAAGGGTGAATTAAAATGGATTTAAAAGATATAAAAAATCCTGCTTTTCTTAAAAATTTATCGATTTTTGAATTGGAACAATTGGCAAAACAAATTAGACAATTCTTGATTGAAAATGTTTCAAATACGGGTGGACATTTTTCTAGTAATCTAGGTGTTGTCGAATTGACAATGGCTTTGCATTATTGCTTTGATTCGCCAAAGGATAAATTGTTATTTGATGTAGGACACCAATCTTATGTTCATAAAATTTTAACAGGGCGTGCAAGTGAATTTACAACATTACGTCAATATCAAGGATTAAGTGGCTTTCAAAAAAGAAAAGAAAGCATTCATGATCCTTGGGAAGCAGGACATTCTTCAACTGCATTATCAGCAGCAATAGGGATGGCTACAGCAAGAGACTTAAATCATGAAAAAGGTGAAGTGATTGCTGTTGTTGGAGATGCGGCAATGATGAGTGGTGAATCATTTGAAGCTATGAATTATTTAGGCTCAGTGGATTCTAAAGTGATTCTTGTACTTAATGATAATGATATGTCTATATCAAAAAACGTAGGTGGATTAAGTAATTTCTTATCTGAAATACGTTTATCAACACAATACAATCATGCCAAAACAAATTATTATAATTTATTAAAAACAACGGATGCAGGGATTAAAATCTATGATGCAACGAAGAAAATAAAAAATCAAATTAAGAAAAATATTCTTAGTGATAATATTTTTTCTAAATTTGGTTTAGATTATATTGGTCCTGTTGACGGACATGATTTTCAAGAATTAATCAGTGCTTTTAAAATAGCTAAAGAGATGAATCACAGTGTTGTTGTTCATGTTCATACTGTCAAAGGAAAAGGTTATAAAAAAGCAGAAGAAGACAAAAAAGGAATTTATCATGGTGTAGCACCATTTGATTATAAAAAAGGAATCGTTCCAACACAATCATCAGAAAAAAGTTGGAGTCGTATTGTTTCTTCACAAATTGAATATTTAATGGAAAAAGACAAAGATATCGTTGTCATCACACCTGCCATGATTGGTGGTTGTGCTTTAGATCGTGTTTTTGAAAAATATCCTCAAAGATGTTTCGATGTTGGTATTACTGAAGAACATGCGATGACTTTTGCAGCAGGTTTATCTGTAGGACATAAAAAACCATTTATTACATTCTATTCTTCATTTTTACAACGTGCTTATGACCAAATTAATCATGATATTGCAAGAATGAATTTACCATGTTTTATTGGCGTGGATCGTGCAGGTTTGGTTGGTGCTGATGGGGAAACACATCATGGAGTTTTTGATATTGGGATTCTTTCAGGAATTCCTCATTTAACAATTATGACACCTAAAGATGCTTATGAAGCAAAAGCGCTTATTAATATGGCTTTTCAAAATTTCGATAAGCCTTATGTTATGAGATTCCCTCGTGGAAATGTTTTAGATTGTCCTGCACATGATGATGTGATTTCCTATGGACAATGGGAAAAAGTGATAGCATGTAAAGATTCTACACTTACTATTATTACTTATGATGAAAAAGTATACAAAGTGAAAGCTTTATTAGAACAACTTGATTTTCCTGTTCAATTGATCAATGCACGTTTTATTAAACCACTAGATGAGTCATTATTAAATGAACTTTATGAGCATAATCAAGAAATTATTGTTTATGAAACAGATTTAATGATTGGTTCTTTAGGAAGTCAGATTGCTCATTATTATTCAAAACATCAATATCCAATGACTATACATTATATTGGAATTGATGATCATTATACACCTCAAGGAGATATCGTATCTTTACAAAAGAAAGAAAATATTGATATTGATGCTCTTGAAAAGAAAATAAAGGAGATTTTTAATGAAAAAGGAAAGAATTGATGTCTTATGTGTTGAACAAGGATTATTTGACTCAAGAGAAAAAGCCAAAAGAGCAATTATGGCTGGTATCGTTCGTGATGATTATGATTATATAGATAAACCAGGCACAAAAATTCCAGTTGATTCTCATTTGTATATTAAAGGAGAAAAATTAGCTTATGTATCAAGAGGTGGATTAAAATTAGAAAAAGCAATTCATACATTTGATTTAAAGCTTGAAGGTTTAACAATGTTAGACATTGGTTCATCTACTGGAGGATTTACAGATTGTGGTTTACAAAATGGAATCAAAGAAGTTTATGCATTAGATGTAGGAACAAATCAACTTGTATGGAGTTTAAGAAATGATCCTCGTGTACATGTTATGGAACAAACAAATTTTAGATATGCAACAAAAGATATGTTTCAATTTGGTGATGTAGAATTTGCTTCTATTGACGTTTCTTTTATTTCATTAAGATTAATCTTTCCAGCATTATCTGAAATTTTATTGAAAGACAAATACTTTGTTGCTTTAATCAAACCCCAATTTGAAGCAGGTAAAGATGATGTTGGAAAACATGGTATTGTTAGTGATTCAAAAACACATCAACGTGTTATTCAAGAAGTTATAGATTATGCTCATGAGTCAGGAATGAGTATTGTAGGATTAACATATTCTCCTATCACTGGAGGTGTAGGTAATATTGAATTCTTAGGATGCTTTATTAACCAAAAAGATGTTGATCAAGAAGTAAATATTGAAAAAGTAGTAGAAGAAGCACATAGTCATTTTAAAAGGTAGGTGAGAACATGCTGAGACATTTGTATATATCATCTTTTGTTATTATTGATAAGATGAATATTGATATTGAAGAAGGTATGAATGTATTAACTGGTGAAACAGGGTCAGGGAAATCAATCATTGTTGATGCGATTGGACAACTTTGTGGTCAACGTTCATCGTCTTCGCTTGTAAAAAAAGGTTGTGATAAAGCAAGCATTGAAGGAATCTTTGATATTGATATTAATGATGAATATGAACATTTATGCGATGAATTACACATCGACTGTTCTGATCAATTGGTTGTCTCTAAAGATATTTATAGTAATGGGAAAAGTCAAGTCAAAATCAATTATCAACAATCTTCAACGACTGCTTTAAAGCTATTAATGCCTTATCTTATTGATATACATTCACAATTTGAAACACAAAAGATATTTAAAGTCTCACATCATCTTTCATTACTTGATGAATATGCTAAAGAGGATTTAGGAAATTTAAAAATAGATTATGAAAATACTTATAATCATTATTTAAATCTACAAAATCAAAAGAAAATCTATCTTGAAGAAGATGCGAGTGATGAACAACTTGATTTCCTTCAATCTCAATGGAACGAAATCAATGATTATCATTATACTGATGATGAAATCGATGAATTAGAAGAAGAATTTAAAGCATTGGAATCATATGAATGTATTCAAGAAGATTTTAATGACTTTGATAATTATATGAATTCTACTCATGGTGTTCTTTCAAGTTTGAAGTGTGCACTTCAATTTTTAGAATCGATGGCTCAAAAAAATGACTATCAAGATCTTTATGAATCATTGAATGATGAATATTATTCAATTACTGATTTGTATGAAAGTATTGTTGATGAACATCGCCATCAATACTTTGATGAATATCGTTATAATGAATTAAAAGATTTGCTTTATGAAGTCAATCGTTTAAAGAAAAAATATGGATTCAGTATGAGCGCTGTTCTTGAAAAACAAGAAGATTTACAAAGTCAAATCGATAGCATTCTTCATCGTGAAGAAAAGATTCATGATTTAGATCAAGAAATTGAATTGACTTATCAATTAATGGTACAGCAAGCAAAACAACTTCATACAATACGTCAAAAAGCAGCCAAAAGCTTTGAACAAAATATTTTAAATGAATTAAAAGCTTTATCATTAGAAAATGCTCGTTTTGAAGTCCGATTTGAAACTGTTGATTTCCATCGTACAGGTTCTGATTCTGCGACATTCTTTATTGCTACAAATAAAGGACAAGATTTAACGCCTCTGACTGAAAGTGCCAGTGGTGGTGAAATCTCACGTGTCATGTTAGCTATCAAAATGATTATATTATCGCACTCTGATATTGAAACTGTGGTCTTTGATGAAGTGGATACTGGAGTGAGTGGTAAAGTTGCTTCTCGTATTGGAGAACGTATGCAAATGTTCTCTTGTCATAAACAAGTGATTTGTATTACACATTTACCACAAGTTGCTATTTTTGCAGATCAGCATTATGCTATTGTCAAAGAAGATGCAAATGAAGAAACATTATCTTCAATTCGACGTCTTGATGATGAATCAAGAGTCATTGAAATTGCGAAAATGCTTTCTGGAGAAAATCTAACTCAAGAAGCAATCGACAATGCAAAGATATTATTGAATACGAAAAAAACACATATTGTTTAATCAATATGTGTTTTTTTATTTATGCAATTCTTGTTGATAGCAATCAAAATCTTCTAATATTGATGAATCAGCTTGATGTGTACATCGAGAGATGACAATATTGGAAATAAGAGCAAATATAAAGGCTGGTAGGAGTTCGTAGATATTAAATATACCTCCAAGTGGTTTTAACCACAGAGACCAAATTATGACGATACTTGCACCAATGATTAAAGAGTTTATAGCACCATAATAATTTGATTTCTTATCAAATAAAGCACAAACAATAATAGGACCAAATGAAGCACCAAATCCCGCCCATGCAAAGGAAACAATATCAAAGATTTTATTGTTTGGATTCAGTGCCAAAACAAATGCAAAGCATGAAATAAACAGTAAAGTAAATCTTGCGATTGCCATTGCTTTTTTATGATCCATTTTGACATGGAAGAAGTCTTTAAAGATGTTTTCTGATACAGCAGATGATGCAACAAGCAATTGAGAATCTGCTGTTGACATTGTAGCAGCTAAAATTCCTGCTAAGATGACACCGGCAAACATAGCGAAAAGATAAGAATGAGAGCTCATTAATTGTGTTAATTGAATAATGATGGTTTCAGAAGTTGCACCTTCAAGCATTGGAAGTAATCCTTGACTTGTAAAACAAAAACCAATGACTCCAATGAAAATAGCTAATGCTAATGAAACAAAAGCCCATGATGTTGCAATGCGCCTTGATAATTGTATTTTGTCTTGAGATTCTATAGCCATAAAGCGTAGAAGAATATGAGGCATTCCAAAATAACCTAATCCCCAAGCCAACATAGAAATGATATCTATCCATTTCATTGATGAAAGATGAGTAGGAGTATAAACAGTTGATAAACTTAAATATCCTTCAATACCACTCATTGTTTGATGAATACTTTGTATATCTCCTAATGTTGTGATTCCAAAATAGATGATGAATAACAAAGCAAATGTCATAGCAATACTTTGTACGAAATCTGTTGTAGATGCTGCTAAAAAGCCTCCTAGAACAGTATAGCTAACAATGATAAAAGCACTTAACAATAAAGCTATTGTATAATTGATATGAAATATTGTAGTAAATAGCTTTGCACATGTCACAAATCCTGCGGCAGTATATGGAATAAAGAAAATGATAATAATAAGTGCAGAAACAACAGTTAAGATATTTCGCTTGTCATTATATCTTTTAGAAAAGAAGTGGGGGATGGTAATGACATTTAAAACTTGTGAATAAACACGCATACGTTTTGCGATAAAGTGCCAGTTAATATATGTTCCTATTGCCAGTCCAATTGCTGTCCAAAATGCATTGGCTATTCCAGTTAAATAAGCGAGTCCAGGTAATCCCATTAAAAGCCATCCGCTCATATCGGATGCTTCAGCACTCATGGCGGTAACCCATGGACCTAAAGTACGACCTCCTAAATAAAAGTCATCTACATTTTTGTTTTTATTTGTATAATAAATTCCTATTAGAAGCACAATTAACAAATAAATAATAATTGTGATCAATATAATCAAGTGAGTATAATTCATAAAGTTCTCCTTTTGTCGACTTTCAAATTATAACACAACGTATTTTAGACTGAAACACAGTATAAAGTTTAGACTTTTATTGTATTAATAAATCAAAAAAAGAAAAAAGTAACGATGAATACAAAAAAATAAGTATAGACTAGAGTCTATACTTATTTTAAGAGTATATTTATAATAAAAATTATTTTTCAAAAGAAGTTAAAATCGTTTTTAAAACATTGTATGAATATTGTGATAAAGAATAGTCGCCATGGCATAAACACCAATCGTACATTAATCCTCGTTCCATCATTGCATATGTTTTAATCATTTCATTAACCGATAAATCATTACGAAGTTCTTGCTTTTCCTGTCCTTCACGAATGATTTTTCTAAGAAGTTTATAGTAAGTACGATCCTGATCTAATAAATGACGATTGCCTTTGGTAATCAATTGAGAAGAAAATAGACGTGATAATAAGTCTACAGATATTGAATTTTCAATCATCATGAACAATTCATGATTTAAGAACAATAATTGTTCAATGGCTGTTTCATAAGATGCAAGTTCGTCTTCTAGTTGGTCGTATTTTTCATCAAATATAAATGATAATGAAGAAAGTAAAGCGTCTTTTCCTTCAAAATAATGGTAAAAAGAACCTTTTGAAGTTTGTGATTCTTCGACAATATCATCTACAGTTGTTGCTTCATAACCGTATTCATAAAATAACTTCCATGCTGCAGATATAATTTTAGCTTTTGTGTTTCGTTTTTTCTTTTTAATCATCATTATTACCTCAATTAAAGACAGTATATCATATCTTTTATAATAATGGTAATCTTTAGTAAGAATTGCTATAATAAAAGAGGTGATGAATATGACAATAAACGATGCTCTAAGAGAATATAAAGAATATATGATAGTAGAAAAAGGGTATGCAGAGTCTACAATCAAGAGTTATGACACGACATTACAGACTTTTTTACACTATCTTGCTGATGAATTACATATTGATTGTATTGAAGATGTTCATAAAGAACATATCTTTGATTATTTATCTTCGCTTTATGATCATTTGAACTCTAAATCCATCAATCACCATATTGTTTGTATTAAACAATTTTTTAAATTTCTTATTAAAGAAAATATTATTAAAGAAAATTTTATTGATTCTATAGAACATATTAAAAACACAGAATCATTACCTGTGGTATTGACTTTAGAAGAAGTCAATCAAATCATAGATTCCATATCGTTAGATTCTCCTGAAAATTTTAGAGATCGCGCAATGATTGAACTTTTATATGGTTCTGGACTAAGAATTAGTGAATTGTGTTCATTAAAGCTCAATGATATCAATTTAACCAAGATGTTTGTCAAATGCTTTGGTAAAGGTTCTAAAGAACGCATTGTTTCAATGAACGAAGCATGCTGTCAAATATTACAAGAATATATAGAAGTCTATAGACCTCAGCTTTTAAAAGGAAAACGTTCTTCATATATATTTGTTAATAAAAAAGGAGAATACATGCATCGTGACCATTTTTATCACATTTTAGAGAAAATTGTTAATAATAGTGGTATTCGTAAACATGTTTCACCACATACATTCCGTCATACATTTGCTACGCATATGATAGAAAACGATGCTGATTTAAGATCAATTCAAGAAATGCTTGGTCATAGTGATATTTCTACAACAACAATTTATACTCATGTATCACAAAATAAAATGTATACTGAATATATGAAAAAACATCCTAGAAATAAATAAATTTATATATAAAAATCACATAACATATATTATGCGAAGTTATTAATATATGTAAAAATAAAGAGGCTATCATAATGATATGCCCCTTTTTGCTTATAAAATGATATTTGTTGTTAGTTTTTGAAACTATGGATTGGTGCTGGAATTCTACCACCACGATCAATGAATGCATCACATGAGAATTCATTGACTGGCATAATTGGCGCATAACCTAGTAAACCACCAAATTCTACACGATCACCAACGTCTTTACCGATAACTGGAATAATTCTAACAGCTGTTGTTTTTTGATTAATCATACCAATAGCCATTTCATCTGCGATAATTCCTGATATTGTTTTTGCTGATGTTTTTCCTGGAATAGCAATCATATCTAATCCTACTGAACATACACAAGTCATTGCTTCTAATTTTTCAAGACTTAATGCTCCAAGTTCAACAGCATCAATCATACCTTGGTCTTCACTTACAGGAATAAATGCTCCTGATAAACCACCAACATATGAAGAAGCCATAACTCCACCTTTTTTCACTTGATCATTTAAAATAGCAAGTGCAGCAGTTGTTCCAGGTGCACCTACTCTTTCTAGACCCATTTCTTGTAAACAATCAGCGATACTATCTCCTACAGCTGGAGTTGGAGCTAGAGATAAATCGATAATACCAAATGGAATACCTAAAGCTTCTGAAGCTTCATGAGCAACCAATTGTCCAACACGAGTGATTTTAAATGCAGTCTTTTTGATTGTTTCGCATAAATAACCAAAATCTTTTCCTTTTGTTCTTTGAATAGCTTTTCTTACAACACCTGGGCCACTGACACCAACGTTAATAATAGCATCTGCTTCAGTTACACCATGGAATGCTCCGGCCATAAATGGATTATCATCTGGTGCATTACAGAATACTACGAATTTAGCACAACCAATAGAATCGTTTTCTTTTGTAATTTCAGCTGTTTCTTTAACAATTTCTCCAATTAATTTTACAGCATCCATATTGATTCCAGTTTTTGTTGAACCAACATTCACTGAACTACAAACAAATTCTGTTTCTTTCATAGCAGTTGGAATTGAACGAATTAATAATTCATCTGCTTTTGTCATACCTTTAGAAACAATTGCACTGTATCCACCAATAAAATTGATACCTAATTCATGAGCGCATCGATCCAATGTTTTTGCAAGTTTTACAAAATCATCGGTTGTATGACAAGCCGCACCACCTACTAAAGCGATAGGTGTTACAGAAATACGTTTATTAACAATAGGAATACCGTATTTCATTTCAATGTTTTGACCTGTTTTCACTAAATCTTTTCCGATAGTAGTGATTTTTTTATAAATATTTTGACAAACGATATCAATGTCAGAATGAATACAATCTAATAAACTGATTCCGATAGTAATTGTTCTTACATCGAAATTTTCTTCTTCAATCATTTTATTGGTTTCGTTAACTTCAAATGAATTAATCATGATATTTCTCCTTAAATTCTATGCATTTTTTGAAAAATTGCTTCGTGTTGTAATTTAATAACAACACCAATATCTTCACCTAGTTTTTCTAATTCTTTCACAAGAATAGAAAATTCTGTTGATGAATGTGAAATATCAACAATCATCATCATATTAAAATAACCATCTAAAATTGTTTGAGAGATATCTAAAATATTAATTTTAGATTCAGCCAAATGTGTACATACATTAGCAATGATCCCTTCACGATCTTTCCCTACAACAGTAATAATTGCTTTTTCCATTTTGTTTCCTCCGTTTTGCATATTATAACAAAATAAAACAAAAAAAGGAAGAATCATCTTCCTTTTTAATGTAGAGTTATTATTCTCCTAACATGCTTAAAGCTTTTTCGAATACAGCTTTACCGTTCATTGTTCCGTAATCTCTCATATCAATTACATCAACAGGGATAGGTCCAGCTTTTCTTCCAGCAGCTAATTTTTCGATAGCTCCTTTTTGGAATCTAACTTGTGGGCCAAGTAAGATACAATCAACTTCTTCTAATACTCTTGGTGCATCAGAGAATGGTAATGCGAAGATTTTGCATTCTTTACCAGCTTCTTTAGCAGCCCCTTCCATTTTTGTAACTAATAAACTTGTAGACATTCCTGCAGAACATACTAATAAAATAGTTTTCATTTTAATTTAACTCCTTTTCTTTTTAATAACTGTATATATTTTACCAAGTTTTTACCAAATTGTAAACACTTACCAAGGTTTTTTTCTTATAAAAAGAAGTAGAATGCAAATTATACCCATACATTCATTACAATTTTGATTATATAAAATGATAAAAAATAATATACATAATAAAATATGTAGAAAAGTTATGATATAATAAAATTGAAAGAAGTGAGACTATGAAATTATTGGTTATGAGTGATACACATTACTATAATGAGTATTTTGAAAGAGTATTATTAAAGTATAAAAACAAAGTGGATTACATCGTTCATTGTGGTGATTCATCACTAACAAAAGATGATCTCCTTATCAAGCAAGTGGATTTTGTGGTAAAAGGAAATCATGACGATGAAGATTTTCCACCCTACATTATTTTTCAAGACATTTGTATAACACATGGACATTATTATAATGTTTATAAAGGCTATGATGAATTTATCCAATTATGTAAAGAACATCATTGCCATATCTGTTTTCACGGCCATACACACGTTCCTACGCATCAAATACATGAAGGTATACATTTTATCAACCCTGGATGTTTAATGATGAATCGTGGAAGTTATGGCTTTGGAACGTATGCTTATGTAGAAATTAACGATTCATCAGTTCAAGTAAAGTATTTGCATCATGAAACGGATGAAGATGTCAGTGATATTGTGCTAGAAGAAGGTCTTTCTTTATTAGAAGAATTTAAAAAATTAGTATAAAAAAAGAAGGTATATTTTCATCAATATACCCTCTTTTTTTACTTGTCTCTTTCCTCTAAACGTTTTCTTTTATATTCAATAATAAACATAACTTCTTTTAAATCTTCATCTGGTAATTCAGTAAGTAAACGTGCGATATTTGCAATATTATAATAATCGTATTTTTTACCACTCATAATTTCTTCAACACTACGTCCATATAAGTGAGAAAGAATTTTAAGTTCACCAACTGTAACATCACGTTTTCCATTTTCTATATCTGAAATAGCAGAGTGAGGAACGTCTAGGTGCGCAGCAACTTCTTTTTGAGTTAAATGTTTAAAGTTACGATAAGTTTTTAATCTTTTAGCAAGATCCATGTCCATATTCATTGTGCCACCTCCTCTACCGATATTATATCACTAACCCTATGAATAATCAATTTTGTTTTTTTAATAAATAAAATTATTATTATTTATAAATAAGGATGTATCATAAAAAAATCTCTAAATAATTTTTGTTATTTAGAGATAAAAGAATTAATCTTTAAAGTAAGCTGTTGTAACATTTAATGTCGTTGGTAATTTAGTTGCTTGATGATGAAGATATTTCTTCATCACTTCATCCATAATAAATTGAACGTTATCACTTTGTTCATTTGTAAAATGAATAAAGTAACCATGAACTTTTAATTTATCAAATTGTTCAATCCATAATGTACGGCAATTCAACAAATGCATACGACATTGTTCATCCATCATTAATTCAAATTCTTCATCTTTTCTATCAACCAAAGAGAATGATGCAGATTTACAAATTTGACATCCCTTCTTTTGATAACCGAAGTAATATTGAGATATTGGACAATATTCACTGATCATATTTTCAATCTTTCCGTAAATTTGAACGAAGCATTGATTATAATCTGTATGTAAATGTTGTATTTGTTTTTTAGACATTTCTAAAGATAAGATTTTTGGATAAGGGTAGCATGAAGCCGAATAAGAATTATATATATTCATACCTGTTCCACAAATGACATCATAATCTTGAAAAGCATGTAATGCACCATAGTCATTAACAATAACTTTTTTTATTGATTTTAGTGCAGGATGATGATGTATACGTTCTAAATCTTGATCTTTACAAATTTTATCAATATATAAACCTAATTCCTTATGATGCTCTTTAGCAAGCTGATAAGCTTGTTCAAGATTATCTTGGAATGTATAGAATAATTGTACCGGATAAGACAAACAAGCAGTCAATTGTTCTAAATTTCTAACAACAACGTAAATTTCATGTTGACCATCATTTTCAATTGCTTGTAAATTTTGACCGTCAAATGTTGGTTGTAAATGAAGTTGATGTGATGAAAGAGATTCGTGTAATTTTTCTAATACACCTCTTCTGAGTTCATTCAATTCTTTGATAGACATCATCATTTGATCATCGCTATCGATTGTCAAATCATGAATGACAAAAGGTGTTTGTCCTGTTTTACGTAATTGTTTTTCAATTCTATCCTTTAATAAAGGTGTCTTTTGTGCTTTCTCTATTAGATTTTCTGATGTCAATGTCAATTCAATCGATTGATAACGAACAGTAAGTTTAGCTTTTTTACCAATATGAGCGATAAATGTCATAGAAATTGGCAATTCTACATATTCTTTATCATAAGTTTTTTGTAATTCCTTAATGACATCGACATTGATTGTTTTTCTAATTGCACCATTATAGACAGGATAATCAAATTCAATTTCTACAACATCATGACAATGCGCTTGAGAAACCAATTTATGATTCAAGTAGATTTTATTTACAGGTCTACCTTTATCAATTGTTTCAAAAACAATGCTATCTCCTTGTTTTAAATCATCTAATAATTGAATTTTTACCAATTTGTTTTTCTTTGAATAAGACAACACTTTACCAATAATGACACCTTTATTCCCAGAATAATCACCTTTAACAACATGATCATCATGGAATGCATATCCTGTTGTATAATCACGATTAAACATAGATTTCATATGATGGATGTCTTCATCCAAAGAGATGCTTTTTGAAGCTATATGAGCGTCTATAGCCTTTCTATATGCTTTAACAACACTAGCAACATATTCTGGACGTTTCATACGTCCTTCAATTTTAAAAGATGTCACTCCAGCATCGATTAAATCTCCAACATGTTCAATAGTCATTAAATCTTTTGGAGAAAGTAAGAAAGGAATTTTATGATCTAATAATTGATCTCCTTTCTTTAATTGATATTTTAAACGACATGGTTGAGCGCATTGACCACGATTCCCACTACGTTTTCCTATCATACTACTCATTAAACATTGTCCTGAGTAGGCAACGCATAATGCTCCATGCACAAAGACTTCCACTTCTAAAGGAGTCGTTTGACAAATAGCACGTATTTCTTCTAATGTATTTTCACGAGCTAAAACAACACGATCAGCACCTTGCTCTTCGAAATAGCGTACAGCTTCTTGATTCATAATTGCAGCTTGTGTACTCATATGCAATTCAAAATCAGGATGACGCGTTTTGACAAGATGGAATAAACCAATATCTTGTATAATTAATGCATCGACTTGATATTGATAAAGTTTATCAATATATTGTATTAATTCATCAAATTCTTCATCTTTAAACAAAGTATTAACAGTCACATATATTTTTACACCGCGAGCATGACCATAATGAACAGCCCATTGTAATTGCTCATCATCAAAATTTTTAGCAAAAGCACGTGCGTTAAAGACAGTACCACCTAAATATATTGCATTTGCACCATTTTGAACGGCTGCTACAAATGAATCAACATCACCTGCTGGTGCCAATAATTCAATTGTTTTCATATAGTCCCTCCTATTTTGATTAATGTAATGCTTTTACGAGTTCAAAGCACATCTTTGCAGAAGAAGCGCTCGCTTTCTTTAAATATTCATCAAATTGAATATCATTATCACCTTTACCAAAGATATCACTTAATGAACGTGTAATGATAAATCTTTTGTTATAGACATAACAAGCCTGAGCAACAGCTGCAGCTTCCATTTCTGCACACATTGCATCTGGGAAAGAATCTTGAATACGCTGAACTTGTACTGGTTGAGAAATAAATTGATCTCCAGAAACAATAAGTCCTTTATGATGAACAAGAGAAGATTCTTCTAAAATTGCATCGACTTGATTTAACAATTCTTGATCAGCTTCAAAATAAAGAGGAAGACCTGGAACTTCTCCTAATTCGCGACCAAATGCAGTGACATCAACATCATGATGGGCCACACGTGTAGAGATGACAACATCTCCTACTTCTTGATTCATTTTTAATCCACCAGCAGAGCCAATATTGATCACAATATCAATATCATATAAATGGAATAAAAGAGACATTGCAATGGCTGCATTGACTTTTCCTATACCACCTTGTAAAACAACAACATCTTTATTTGCCATTTTTCCTTCATAGAAGACATATCCATTTTGAGATTTTTTATTTTGAATATCCATTAATTCACAGATGGCAGAAACTTCTTCTTCCATTGCACCAACAATACCAATCATTTCCTTTACCCCTTTCTACAAACAAAAATAATACGTTCACTTTGATCATGAAGTTCTTCAAATTCACCATAAATATCAATTGTTTGGAATCCAACTTCATTCAACCATTTGATATATTGTTTATAATCATAAGTTTTTTGATAATGATCTTCTTCAACAACTTCATGTTCTACTTTATCTTCAATATAGACATGATGATGAACATGACCTTTATTAAGAAGTTCAACATCCCATTGAAAACGAAATTCTTCATCTTCATCTTTTTCATGATAATCATTTAAGATGACATCTGTTTTATATAAAGAATCAATATCAAAAATAAATGTTCCTTCTTTTTTTAATGCTTGATAAACATTTTTAAAAGTTTGTTTGATCTTTTTTTGACTTAAAACATAATTAATAGAATCACATAAACATAGAATTAAGTCAACTCTATGAGAAGCTTGAAAATCAGTCATGTCCACTCTTTGCATCATTAAATTGACATCTTGAGCCATGGCTTTTTGTTTACAAACTTCTAACATATCTCTTGATAAATCTGAAGCAAAGACATTTTTATTATCTTTTGCCAGTCTAATGGCAATTTCACCAGTCCCACATCCAAGTTCAAGAACTTCTTGATACTTGGCATGAGATTGAATGAATTGATAATAATCATCATAAAATTGAGGATCCATTAAACTATCATAATAATAAGAAAATGTTTCGTAACTCATTTTATAACATACCTTCTACATCAATACGAGGCATATCAGCCCATAATTTTTCTAAGTTATAAGTATCTCTTTCACTTGCTTCAAAAATATGAACAACGATATCTCCTAAATCAACCAAAACCCATTTAGAATCACGTAAACCTTCTACACTTTTGATTTCATATCCATGTAAATCACATTCATCTTTAATATTTTGTTTAATGGCATGCATTAAACGTTCATTACTTGCTGTACAAAGTACAAAAGTATCAAAAATAGGACTTGCATCACGCATATCAATAGCAACAATATTAGTACCTAATTTATCATCAATTGCTTTTACTACACATTCTAATTTATTCATTTATTCTTCTCCTTTTACGACAAAATAATCATAGATTTCAAAGAAACAGTCATCAATATCACGATTATTTTTCTTTGAAAATTCATAAAAATCAATTAAGGCATCTCTAAAGCCTTGATCAATATCTTCTTTACAGATTTCAATTTGTTTTGATGAATCATAACCACGTAGTGGATCTAATTTATCAGCAACATAAACACATTTGGCAATTTTCGGCATTGGAATATGTCCTGTTGTATGGAATTCAATAGCATCCAATATCTCTTGTTCTTCAATTAAAAATTCATTCTTTGCGACATATGCAGAAATCCATTGATGCCAGATAGGCACAGGCTTATCCACATATTGTGCATAACTTTCTTGCATAATTTTTAATGAATCATCATAAGGCATTTCTTTAGCAACGTCATGTAACATACCTGCAACATAAGCTTGACGTCCATCCAGATGATTACTAATGGCAATCTCTTTTGCAAGATTGGCAACACTGCATGTATGCTTCCAACGTTTGTCTTTCATTCGATCTTTAATCATTGTTTCTAAATACAAACCATGATGACTGATATATTTTAAGACCTCTGAATCTAACATGTGAAGATGTCCATTACGAATTTCAGTGCTAGAAGCATGAATGGGTTCATTATTTAATTCTTTAAAATGATAACTTTCTAAGACAGATTCATCACGTTCATAACCATCACGTTGAAATGCAATAAGTTGAACTTTTTGAGATAATGTTTTGGCTTCTTTCCATTTGTAAAACAAATTGGCTTGATCCATACCAACAATATAATAATAGTTCGTGTCTGGACTTTGTTGTGTTAAAAAATCAATAGTATCAATTGTATAATTCAATTCTTCCAATGTATTGTCTATTTCTACAGTATTCAATTGAATTTTTGGATACTCAGCAATAGCAATACGAATCATGTTGATTCGATCTTCACAACTGACAAATGATTGATTCTTCCAAGGATTATTTTTGGTTGGAATCAATTGAACTTCATCTAAGTCAAATTCTTCAATGGCTTTTAAAGCTATTGAAATATGAGCCTTGTGTATAGGATCGAAACTTCCACCTAATAAACCAATTTTTTTCATTTAAATTTTGTAAATTTCCTTATCGCTTTGTTTGAATAATACAATTGTACGTCCAATAATTTGAACAACGTCTGATTTTGTTTGTAAACTGATTTCTAAAGCCACACGTTTGACATCATCTGGACAAGATTCTAAAATCTTAACTTTCATTAATTCACGTGTTTCTAAAGCATCATTAATCCCTTTGATTTGATTACTATTGACTCCATCTTTTCCAATTTGGAAAATAGCATTTAAATGATGCGCTTCACTTCTTAAATATCTTTTTTGTTTTCCTGTTAACATATACTTTCTTCTATGCTATGCATAGTCCTTTCTTTAAATAATAGCTTCTCTAATAAATACTGAAATTTGAGGAGGAACCATAACTCTTACTTTAATATGGTCTCCATCAACACTCACAAAACCTAATCCAGAAATCACAATATCACTTTTCCCTTTTGGTAAAGTAAATTCATAAGATTTCATTTGATGAATATCATCAATACCATCCACTTCATAAACCAAAGTTTGATGTCTATTATAGAGATCATCTGCTTTTATTGTTTTTGTACGATGAACTTTTAAATTCTTAGAAAAATAACATACAAAGTTACCTGATTGACCAGCTAAAAAGTCAATACGTCCAAGTCCACCAAAATAAAGTGTTTGTTCTGGTTGAAGTTGATATACCATTGGTCTCAACTCACTTTGAGGAATGATTTTTTGTAAATCTTTTTGACGAATAAGATGTGTCATTTGTGAGTCATTAATGATACCTGGTGTATCATAAAGTTTAGATTGTGCATCCAATGGAATTTCAATAAGATTTAATGTTGTTCCTGGGAACTCAGAGACAGTAATAAGATTTTGATCTTGATCTTCTGCATAATGTTTTAAAAGTGCATTGATAAATGTTGATTTTCCTACATTTGTAACACCAACGACATAAACATCCCTTCCATGACGATACTCTTCAATAGCGTCAAAGATTTCATCAAGATGCATATTCTTTTTCCCACTTGTCACAATGACATCCAAAGGTTTGATCCCTTCTTCTTTTAATTGTCTTCTTACCCAATGTTCAAGTTTTCTTTCTTTCACTGATTTAGGTAAAATATCTCTTTTGTTGGCAAGAACCAACACATCATTATATGAAATATGACGCATTAAACCTTGAATAAGACTTCCATTAAAATCAAATAAATCAACCATATAAACAACCAAACAATCTTTTTCTCCAATACCTTGAAGAATTTCTAAGAAATCATCTTTTGTTAAATGTGATTCTTGTAATGTATGATAATTTTTTAAACGGAAACATCTTTGACATAATACATGTTCATTATTCATAGCATTTTTAGGAACATATCCAATATGTTTTTCATCTTCGTTTTGGATAACAGCTCCACATCCATAACATTTTAATTCTTGACTCATAAACACCATCCTTTATTTATAAAACTTATATGAAAAGTATAACATACTTTTCATATATTATCATGAGAGGAATCATGATTACAACATTTATTTTGATAAGAATAAAAGAATATGAGAATTTCTTCCCATATTCTTAATCAATATCCATAATATCATCAATACTAATATATTCAAAATCTTCTTCTTTCTTTTCTTCAACAGTATTATTAGAAACGACTTTATTTTGAATATCAAATAATGCTGTTGATAATGTTTTTGGGTTGTAGATAGAAGTGATTGTTTGATCTTTTAATTTTGTAATAAGACTTGGTTTTGTACTTAAACTTGAATATGAATAATCTTTTGTAACAAAATCAAAATGACCATCTTGTGTTTGTATATCTAATTGATCTTGAGGATCTAAAACAAAAGCATCGATTCCAAAGATATCTTTTGTTTTTAAAGTTTTAAATAATTGTGTTCCTTTTGTCGCACGATTGCATGTAGGAATATCTGAAATATGCATACGTTTGATACCAGGTTGATCACTGATAAAGACATATGAAGACGTATGTAATGGATTGAATAAATTCATTGCTATTAAGTCATCATCTTTTAAATTGATACCTTTGACTCCACCTGCTTTGACACCAACAATAGAAATTTCTTCTTCATTATAAAGTGTAACGAAGCCACGTCGAGATGTTAATAAAACAGCTTGGTTTCCATCACTAATATTGACACTAACCAATGTATCATCACCTTTTAATCCCATACATTTGATAGAACGACTATATCGTGTAATATCAAAGTCTTTTAAAGCAACACGTTTGATTTGACCTAAACGTGAAGCCAAGATGACATAAAGAGGTAAATCAAAGGATTGAACAACAATAGATCCAATAATATTTTCTTCTGGAGAGACTTTGACTAAGTAACTGATATGTTTACCTAATTCTTTCCATTTGAATTCTTCCAATTTATGAATTGGTATATATAAATATTGTCCTTGATCTGTAAAGACAAGCAATTTATCCAATGTACTTGCATAATGAACATCAATGCATTCATCATCATCTTTCTTACCAAATGCTGTTTGTTGAGAAGCTTTATAAGAACGTTGTGAAATACGTTTAATATAACCATCTCTTGTCACTGTAACATAAACATCTTCAGGTAAGATCATTGCTTCTTCATTAATTGTAATTTCTTGAACTTCATCTTTGATTTTTGTTAATCTGGCTGAAGGATATTGTTTTTTAATATCTTTAAGTTCTTTAATAATTTCTTTTTTTAATACAGTTTCATCATTTAAAAGAGCATTTAAACGTGCAATGAATTCTTCTAATTCTTTCTTTTCATTTTCTAATGATAAAATATCTGTATTTGTTAATCTATATAATTGTAATGTCACAATTGCTTCTGCTTGTTTTTCAGAGAAAGAATAAATAAGTTGTAAATTGTTTTTTGCATCTGATTTATCTTTAGAATGTCTAATTGTTTTAACAACATCATCTAAAATAGATACAGCTTTAATCAAACCATCAACAATATGTTTTCTTTCACTTGCTTTATTCAAATCAAAAACAGAACGTTTTGTCATGACTTCAATTTGATGTGCAATATAACCATCTAAAATATCTTCAATTCCCATTAATACAGGTCTTTTGTTTTTAATAGCAACCATATTATAGTTATAGTTCTTTTGAAGATCTGTATTTTTATAGAAGTAATTTAAAGTATTTTGAATATCAACATCTTTTTTCACTTCAATAACAATACTTAATCCATTACGATCGGATTCATCACGAACTTCAATAATTCCATCAATACTTTTATTAAAACGAATTTCATCTAATTTTCTTACCAATTCTGCTTTATTGACTTCATAAGGAATTTCATCAATAACAATTTTACGACAATTCTTTTCTTCTACAATTTGTGTTTGAGATCGAATAACAACTTTTCCTTTTCCTGTTTTAAAAGCATCAATGATTCCTTTTTTGCCTTCAACAATCGCTCCTGTAGGAAAATCAGGGCCCTTCATATAATTCATTAATTGTTCTAATGAACAATGAGGATGAGAAATTCTATAAATTGTTGCATCAATCACTTCATGCAAATTGTGAGGTGGAATGTCTGTTGCATAACCAGCTGAGATACCTGTTGCTCCATTAACCAATAAGTTAGGAAATTTCGCAGGTAAAACTGTAGGTTCATATTCGGTGTCATCAAAGTTTAATGACATTTGTACTGTTTCTTTATCAATATCTTTTAGTAATTCTAATGCGATTGGTGATAATCTTGCTTCCGTATAACGCATTGCTGCAGCGGGGTCATTATCAATTGAACCGTTGTTTCCTTGCATATCTACCAAAGGAATACGCATTTTCCAATCTTGAGACAATCTCACCATGGCTTCATATACAGAAGAATCTCCATGAGGATGGTAATTCCCAATAACATTACCAACAGTTTTTGCAGATTTACGATAAGGTTTATTATGCGTATTTCCATCTTTATACATGGCATAAAGAATACGTCTTTGAACAGGTTTTAACCCATCACGTACATCTGGTAAAGCACGGTCTTGAATAATATATTTAGAATATTTTCCAAAACGATCACCCATGATATCATCTAATGATTGTGTAATTATTTTTTCACTCATACCTGTCCTCCTTATTTAGATATAAAAAACGAATCTTCTAATGAGAATTGAACATTATCTTCAATCCATTGACGTCTTGGTTCAACTTTGTCTCCCATTAAAACAGAAACACGACGTTCAACCAAAGCTGCATCTTCAATAGACACTTGAATTAATGTTCTGGTTTCAGGGTTCATAGTTGTTTCCCAAAGTTGGTCAGCATTCATTTCCCCTAACCCTTTATATCTTTGAACTGTATATCCACGCCCAATTTCTTTTTTAGCTTGTTCTAATTCATCTTCATTCCATGCATATAATGATGTTTCTTTTTTACCATTTTTCTTAGCAACCTTATATAAAGGTGGCATAGCAATATAAACACGACCAGATTGAATTAAACCACGCATATAACGATAAAAGAAGGTTAAAAGTAAAACCTGAATATGCGCCCCATCTGTATCGGCATCGGTCATGATGATGACTTTTGCATAATGAGAATCTTCAGCTTGGAAATCAGGTCCAACACCAGCACCGACAGTGTTAATAATGGTACTAATTTCTTCATTCTTTAAAATATCTCCCATGGATGCTTTTTCACTGTTAACAACTTTACCACGTAATGGAAGAATGGCTTGATATTTTCGATCTCGTCCTTGTTTTGCACTCCCACCGGCAGAATCACCTTCGACCAAATAAAGTTCTTTTTTCTTTTTATCTTTTGATTGAGCAGGTGCCAATTTCCCACTTAAGATTTTTTCAACTTTATTATTCTTTCCTTTTCTTGCATCTTCTCTTGCTTTACGGGCAGCATTTCTTACTTGTGCAGCTTTAATCATTTTTTGAATTAAAGTTTGAGCAATCTCTTTATTTTCTTCTAAGAAATATTGAATATGTTCACACACAACATTTTCAACAATATTTCTTGCTTCTGGTGTTCCTAATTTAGATTTTGTTTGTCCTTCAAATTGTAATAATGATTCAGGAATTTTTACAGAAACAATAGCTGTTAAACCTTCTCTGACATCATTACCTTCGAAATTCTTATCCTTAGGTTTTAATAAACCATATTTTCTTGCATATTCATTGAAAACTTTAGTAAATCCAGAACGGAATCCAGTTTCATGTGTACCTCCATCCCCTGTTCTTACCAAGTTAACAAATGAAATTAAGTTTTCTTGATATCCTTCAGTAAATTGAAAAGCAATTTCTACTTCAATATCATGAGTTGTATCATCAAAACTTACAATTTTATGTAAGTCTTTCTTTTCATAATTTAAATATTCAATAAAAGCTTCTAAACCATTGTCATATTGAAAAGATTCTTGTTTTTCAAATCTTTCATCAATGACATCTATTTGTATACCTTTTAATAAAAAAGCACTCTCTCTTAAACGTTCACAGATTGTTGTATAGTTAAACTCAACTGTAGAGAAGATTTCTTTATTTGGTTTAAATTCGATTGTTGTTCCTGTACGTGTTGTTTTACCAATAACTTTTAATGGAGAAATTTTCTTTGCTCCATCATCAAATCTTTGTTGATATATTTTACCATCACGATAAACTGTAACGATTAACCATTCACTTAATGCATTAACAACAGATGAACCTACACCATGAAGACCACCTGATGTTTTATAACCACCGTCTTCACTGAATTTTCCACCAGCATGTAAAATGGTTAAGATGACTTCAGTTGTTGGTTTACCAGAAGCATGCATACCAGTAGGCATCCCTCTACCTTCATCTTCAACTTTAATCGTATTGTCTTTACCAATAGTGACGACAATTTTATGGCCAAATCCTGCTAAGGCTTCGTCAATAGCGTTATCTACAATTTCCCAGACTAAATGATGTAAACCTCTATGGTCAGTAGAACCAATATACATCCCAGGTCTTTTTCTAACGGCTTCAAGTCCTTCTAATATTTGTATATTTGATTCATCATATTGATTTGATCCCATTACATCTCCTCCTTTCAAACTATTACATTATACCTAAAATTATTGATTTTTCAAACTATTAATGTATAATAATGCAAAAGGATGTGAAAAGATGAATTTATTTATTTGTTTCGTTCTCATTATTTTGAGTTATTTATATGGTTCCATTCCTTTTGCTTTGGTGATTGGAAAATTGTTTTATAATACCGATATAAGAACCAGTGGTTCTGGTAATCTTGGTGGTACCAATGCAGGAAGAATCCTTGGAAAAAAAGCTGGAATATCAGTTATTATCTTAGATGCTTCTAAATGTTGTATCTCTATTTTAATGGCAAAATTTGCAATTGAACACTTTCAATTGAATGCTGATATTCTTTACCTTTGTGCTTTGGCATGTGTGATTGGACATTGTTATCCTATCTTTGCTGGATTTAGAGGTGGTAAAGCTGTATCGGTTGCTATGGGATATGCATTAATGACAAATATTTATGCATTTGCTATTGGGGTTGTTATTTTCTTAATTGTTTTAAAGATTACAAAATATGTTTCTCTATCATCTATCTTGGCTTCAACATCAATCTTGATTGTTTCCCCTTGGCTAGGATATAGTATGGCAGGAATTTTAACAAATCTTTGTATTGTGACATTATTGATTTATAAACATAAAGACAACATCAAAAGAATGATGAATCATACAGAAAATAAAATTACATGGATGTAAAAAAGGATTGTGTAACCAATCCTTTTTATTTATGATATGCATTGTTTTTTGAAACATGAGGTAAGTTCTCATGTGTATTTTTATATACCAAATGAAAATCATCTGTATATTCTACAAGTGTTAAAGAACACCCTTCGACAACTTGTTGGTTAAGTTGAACAAGTTTTGCAACAGGATAATGAAGCATACAAGCAAGAATAATAATAAAACACATACCATGTGTTGTGATAAACACCGTACTATTGGCATCTAATTTTTTAAGATCATCTAAAAAAGATTGGACTCTTGAATAGATTTCATTATAGCTTTCTCCATCAGGAATACGATCAAATTTTTCAGGATGATTCCATAAATTATCGTATAAATAGCCATTATCACAAGAAAGAATATCTTCTATTCTTTGACCTTCAAATATTCCAAAATTCATTTCTCTTAAACGATCGTCTTGAATAATATCATTTGTATCAAATAAGATTTGGGATGTTTGATAAGCTCTAGGAATAGGACTTGAGTAAATAAAGTCAAAAGTTAAATTCTGTTTGTGTAAATAATTTGCTAAGGCTTTTGCGTTATCTTTACCTTGAGTGGTTAATGGCGAATCCTGTCTTCCTTGTAAGCGTCTTTCTGTGTTCCATACAGTTTGAGAATGACGTGTTAAATAAATTTGCATAATATAAAAATAAGGGTATTACCCTTATTTATATTGATCATTAATATTTTTCATGATTTTTTTGATTTGTGCTTCATTTGGTTTACGTCCCATTTCCATAAACATTGCTCTAATCATTTTTTCATTAATAGGTGGGTTTTTCTTTAAATTTCTTTTGAAGAAAAAACGTGCACCAAAGAATCCTATTACAAGACCAATTAAAAGTCCAAAAATTCCTTCTAACATTTTATAAACCTCCATTTCGCTACATAATTATACCACATAATTCCACAATATGCAAAATCATTTCTTACAGAAATAAAATAAAAGTGTATGATTT
>SAMEA104404106__coassemble_243_pt1 | contig 62243 bp, 61 predicted proteins | sample SAMEA104404106__metabat2_high_PE_001 | metagenome-assembled genome bin SAMEA104404106 (sample SAMEA104404106) | Balaenoptera acutorostrata
TTCAAACATACAATCCTACACACTATGTGATTGAAACAGATGCACGTCATGACTATCAAGCTTTTTATCAATATGAAATGGAATATCGACAAAAAGGAAAATATCCACCTTTTTGTCATATGGTCAGTGTGATGATTCAATCTAAGAAAGAAAATGATGTGCATTTGGCAGCTCAAGAAATCAAAGCATATTTAACAGATCATACAAAACATGCAATGGTTTTGGGTCCTGCTAAGAGTGCGATTTATAAAATGCATGATATTTATCGTGAACGTATCTTGGTAAAATTTGTAGATAGTCATGAAATTTATCAAGCTTTGGATGTTGTAAATCATTATTATAATATGAAACAAAAAAGAAAGGTGAATGTAGTATGTGATTTTAATCCATACTCTCAAATATAATATGGAAAGACAATTAGCTTTAGAAATATTAATGAAATATAAACAAGAAGGAAGTTATTTGAATTTAACTTTGAATTCTTATTTTTCTAGATATGAATTATCTAAAGAAGAAAAGAATTTTATCACTCAAGTGGTCTATGGAACTGTACAAAATATGTTATTGTTGGAATATATTTTAAAACCTTATGTTCAAGGACGTGTAAAAGCATATGAAAAGATGTTGTTACTTATGAGTATTTATCAACATCGTTTTATGAACAGTATTCCTGATTATGCTATTGTAAATGAGGCTGTTAATCTTGCTAAAAAGAAAAAAGGAAAGAAAACATCTCAATTTATTAATGCTGTCTTGAAGAAAGCTTTTCAAGATGATGTGATTGAATTTCCTAAAGATCCTCTTGAAGCTTTATCTATTCAAACAAGTCATCCTTTATGGATGGTGAAAATGTTCACTAAACAATATGGATTTGAAAAGACGGAAAAGATTTGTATTGCAGATAACGAAGTGCCTTATAAAAGTGCTCGTGTGAATACTTTAAAGATATCTAGAGAAGATTTATTCAATCAAGATTCTCAATTTGAAAAGGGACTTTTAAGTGAAGATTGTGTTTATTATCATGGTGGTAATATTGCCCATACTTCTTATTTTCAAGAAGGTTTGGTGACGATTCAAGATGAATCCAGTCAAATGGTTGCCCGTTTGTTAAATCCAACTGCAGGAGATTATGTATTGGATATGTGCTGTGCTCCAGGAAGTAAAACTTCTCATTTGGCTGCACTTATGAATAATCAAGGGCGTATTGATGCTTTTGACTTGTATGAACATAAAGTGCCATTAGTAGAAAATCAAATGCAACGTTTAGGAATTGATATTGTTCATGTGCAAGCTCATGATTCTACATTATTAAATGAAATTTATCAACCTGAAACATTTGATAAGATTTTATTGGATGGTCCTTGTAGTGGTTTTGGAGTGATGGCACGTAAGCCAGAAATTAAATATCATGATTCAAATGCGATGGATCAAATCATTGAGATTCAACAAAAATTATTAGAAAATGCATATGAATTATTAAAAATTGGTGGTAAGATGGTATATAGTACTTGTACTATCAATAAAAAAGAAAATGAAAAACAAGTGGATGTTTTCTTAGAAAAACATCCATGTATGAAAAAAAGAAAAGAAATAACAATTTTACCATATGAATATCATAGTGATGGTTTTTATATGTGTTTATTAGAAAAGGAATGAGACGATGAAATTAATTTACGATTATACACAAGAACAATTGATTGAAGAATTTTTAAATATGGGGGAAAAGAAATTCCGTGCAACACAAGTTTATGAATGGTTGTATAGAAAGAATGTGAATTCTTTTGATGAAATGAAAAACATTTCTCAAGATTTAAGAGAACGTTTGAAAAAAGACTATTATTGTGGTTCTTTCCCAATTATTGAAAAACAAGTATCAAGTGATGGGACAATTAAATATTTATTAGAATTACCTGATGGTGGTTTGATTGAAACAGTCTTAATGGTTCATGAATATGGTCGTAGTTTATGTGTCACAAGCCAACTGGGATGTAATATGGGATGTAAATTCTGTGCCAGTGGTTTGTTAAAGAAACAACGTAACTTAACACCTGGTGAAATGGTGAACCAAGTGTTAACAGTTATGCATGATACAAAGGAACGTATTTCTCATGTTGTTGTTATGGGGACTGGAGAACCTTTTGATAACTATGATCATGTGATGGATTTTGTACGTATTATTAATTATGCAAAAGGATTGGCTATTGGTGCAAGACATATTACCATTTCAACTTGTGGTTTATGTGATAAAATCGAAAGATATGCTAATGAAGGAATTCAAATTAACTTGGCTATTTCATTACATGCTCCAAATGATGAAATTCGTAATGAATTGATGCCAATTAATCGTGCTTATCCAATGGATCGTTTAAGAGAATCTTTGGAATATTATATTAAGAAAACCAATCGTCGTGTGACTTTTGAATATATTTTATTAAAAGGTGTTAATGATAGTTTGGCACATGCAAGACAACTTGCTCATTATATTCGTGGATTAAATGCTTATGTAAACTTAATTCCTTATAATGCAGTTGATGAACATGGATATCAACAATCATCATTAAAAGATGTTGAAAACTTTAAGAATGAATTGTTAAGATTAAAAATCAATGCAACATTAAGAAAAGAACATGGTCGTGATATCGATGGTGCATGTGGTCAACTTCGTGCAAAAAAGGTGGGTGAAACATTTGATGGACATAGCAATCAAAACGGATAGAGGAAATATTCGTACAATGAATCAAGACTATATACGTTTTGAAAAAACAAATGATAATGAAGCCTTGATTGTTTTATGTGATGGTATGGGTGGTCATAATGCAGGAGATGTAGCATCTCGTATGACTTGTGATGATATTATTCAACAATATCAATGTCGTCAACCTATGGATAATGATTATGAAATTGAAGCTTGGATGAAAGCTATGATCAATAAAGCACATCAAGATGTCAAAGAATGTAGTCAAAAATCAGCAGAATATGAAGGTATGGGAACAACCGTTGTTTTGGTTTATATTCGTGATGGATTTGCTTACATTTCACATGTTGGTGATTCTCGCGCTTATATGATTGATGAACATTTGGAACAATTGACAAAAGATGATAGTTTGGTCAATATTTTGGTGGATACAGGAGCTATTTCTATAGATGATGCTCCTCATCATCCTCAAAAGAATATTTTATTGCAAGCGATTGGAGTAGGAGATATTTTACATATTTCTTTTTGTCGTGTTTCATTAGAAAATCAATTGATGTTGTGTTCTGATGGTTTATACAATTCATTAGATGATCAACAAATGTTAGATATTTTAAAAGACAAGTCATCTTTAGAAAATAAAGTTGATAAGCTTGTTAGTGAAGCCAATATTTATGGTGGAAATGATAATATTAGTGTTGTATTAATCTCTCAAGAAAGGATAGCATAAAATGGGTCGAATCAATAAATTATTAGCAGATCGATATTTGATTAAAGAATTAATTGGTCAAGGTGGTATGGCTGATGTTTACAAGGCTGAAGATACAATTTTAAAAAGAACTGTTGCTGTTAAGATTATGCGTTCTTCATTAACAGGAGATCCTGTTTATGTGACACGTTTTCATCGAGAAGCCAGTGCAGCAGCATCTTTATCACACAAAAACATTGTTAAAATTTATGATGTAGGTGAAGAAGATGATGAATATTATATTGTTATGGAACATGTTCCAGGACAAACATTAAAAGAATTGATTCATAAAAGAGGGGCTTTGCATTATGTAGAAGCCATTGATATTATGAAACAAGTGGTCAGTGCAATTAGTACTGCTCATGATATGGGAATTGTTCATCGTGATTTAAAACCTCAAAATATTATGGTTACAGATAGTGGTGTTGTCAAAATTGGAGACTTTGGGATTGCATCTATTCAATCTCTATCTCAAGTGACACAATCAGATACGATTATGGGTTCTTTACATTACTTGGCACCAGAAATCGCAAGAGGAGAAAAAGCATCTCCACAAAGTGATATTTATGCTTTAGGAATTGTTTTCTATGAATTGTTGAGAGGAGAAGTTCCTTTTAATGGTGAATCTCCAGTGAATATTGCATTAAAACATATGCGAGATGAAATTCCATCAGTATGTGCTTTTAATCATTTTATTCCTCAATCTGTAGAAAATGTCATTATCAAAGCAACAGCAAAGAATATTCATGATCGTTATCAAAATGCATCAGAAATGTTTGATGACTTGGTGACTTGTGTATCTCGTAAAAATGAAGAAAAACTTGTCTTTGCTTGTCCACAACAAGAATCTGATGCAACTATTGTTGCTGAAGATAAGAACTTTTTTACAACAACTCAAAATATGAAAAAAGTAGATACACCAGTGGAAACAAAAAAAGGAAGATTCCAAAATATTGATAAAAAGAAAGCATTGATTGCAGCTGCTATTGCTGGAGCTATTTGTATCTTTGGTTTGGTTTATTTCTTCTTACTAAGACCAGCTCATACAGAAGCAATGCCAAATGTGATTCATATGACTCAAGAAGAAGCAATTGCTTTATTGGAATCAAAAGGATATGAAGTGAGTGATGATATTCTTTTTGAACCAAGTGATCAAGAAAAAGGAATTGTTATTGAATCGACTCCAGAAGCCAATTCAGTGATAAAAAAAGATGATATCATTTCTTTAACTGTTTCTAGTGGAAAATATATTGTGATTGATAATTATGTAGGAAGTTATCTTTCTAGTATTGAATCTGAATTAAAACAAAAGGGTATTATTGTAGAAGTGACACAAACGATTAGTGAAAAGGAACAAGGTGTGATTTTATCTCAATCTATTCAAAGTGGAGAAAAGATTGCTCCTGAAGATGCTTCAAGTACTGTGATGAAATTTGTTATTTCTAAAGGGTTCGAAGCAGAAGTTCCAAATGTCCTAGGATTAGATATTTATAAGGCAGAAAAGATTTTAAAAGATGAAGGCTTTGTTGTTCAATTAAGAGTGATGAAGGCACCAACTGATCCTTATGAAATTCAAAATATGAAATTAAATACTGTTATGAAACAATCTATTGATGCTTTTACAACAGTTTATAAAAAAGGTGAAAAAATCACTTTGGATTATTATGATCATAAACCAGAAATTGTAGAACCAGATGATGATCATGATGATCAAGCCCAAATCCATTCTACGGATACATTTTAAAAAAGAGGTATAGTTATGTTAAAAGGACGTATTGTAAAAGCTTTATCTGGATTCTATTATGTAAAAGTAGATGAGACTGTTTATCAATGTAAAGCCAGAGGAAAATTTAGAAAGAATGATTTTAAACCTTTGGTTGGTGATTTTTGTGAATTTTCTATTGAAAATGAAAATGAAGGCTATATTCGTGTGATTGAACCAAGAAAAAATGATTTGGTTAGACCACCCATTAGTAATATTGATCAAGCTTTACTTGTTTTTTCAGCAAGTGAACCTGATATGAATTTATTATTGCTTGATCGTTTCTTGGTTTTGATAGAACATTTACATATTCGACCATTGATTTGTATTTCTAAAATGGATTTGGTGAATGAAGAAGATATAAAAATGATGATGTTGCCTTATGAAAAAGCAGGTTATGATGTTTATTATGTAAGTGCACATCAAAAACGTGGTTTAGAACAAATCAAAGCTTTATTTAAAGATCAAGTCACTGTGATTACTGGTCAAAGTGGAGTGGGGAAATCAAGTTTACTTAACGCTTTGGATATTCATTTGAATATCGATACCAATGAAATTTCTAAAGCTTTGGGTCGTGGTAAACATACCACACGACATGTTGAATTGATGGAAATGTATGGTGGATATGTGGCTGATACACCAGGATTCTCATCATTGGAATTAAATTTGGATCCTGTAGAATTGGCACAAAGTTTCCATGACTTTGAAGCATTATCGTCGCAATGTAAGTTTAGAGGATGTTTACATGATAGTGAACCTCATTGTGCAGTGAAGCAAGCTGTTGAAGAGGGTTTGATTTCTAAAGAAAGATATGAACATTATTTGTCATTTTTAAAAGAATTAAAATTATTAAAGGAGAGAAAGTATGGTTAAAGTAGCACCTTCAGTTCTATCAGCAAATTTTGCTGAATTAAAAAAAGATTTAGATGATATTACAAGATGTGGAGCAGATTGGATTCACTATGATGTTATGGATGGACATTTTGTTCCTAATATTTCATTTGGATATAGTATTTTAAAGGATGTTTCTAAAGTAAGTGATTTGTATTTAGATGTTCATTTAATGATCAGTGATCCTATGAAATATGTAGATGAATTCATAAAATCAGGCGCATCTTTAATTACATTCCATATTGAAGCTATGGAAAATGAAGAAAAAACAAGAGAATTGATTGAACATATTCATGCAAAAGGTGTGGAAGTTGGAATCAGTATTAAACCTGCAACACCTGTAAGTGATATTGAAAAATATTTAAATGATATTGATTTGGTATTGGTCATGAGTGTTGAACCAGGATTTGGTGGTCAATCATTCCAATCACAAGCATGCGATAAGATTCGTGAATTAAAAGCTTTAAAAAATGATTATCATTTTGAAATTGAAGTTGATGGTGGTATTAACGCAACAACTGGTCAATTATGTAAAGATGCAGGTGCAGATGTTTTGGTTGCTGGAAGCTATGTTTTTGGTGCAACCAATCGTCAAGAAGCTATTGATTCTTTAAAATGAGAATAGGAATATATGGAGGAGTGGATTGTGGTTGTGTTCATGATCGTTCTATAGCTTATATTGGTGTGGATCGTGGTGTTGAATTTTTAATTCAACAAGGGATTCATCCCATTTTGGCAATAGGAGATATGGATTCTTTACAAGACCACTCTTTTCTTCAACAATTAAATATCAAAACATATCCATGTCAAAAAGATGATACAGATACCGCACTTGCACTCGATTATGCTTTGACTCATGGATATCATCATATTGATCTCTATGGTGTAACGAAAAAAAGACAGGATCATTTTATGGCTGTTTTGTGTTTAATAAGAAAGTATCGTGACAATGATATTTGTATCTATGATGAATATAATAAAATCTATTTATTAAAAGCAGGACATCATCATATTTTAAAAGATGATTATCAATATTTTTCATTATTTGCTTTGAAAGATACAGATGTGACTTTAAAAGGATGTCATTATCCTTTAAATCATTATTTGTTAAAACCTGATGATCCTTTGTGTGTGTCTAATGAAATGGATGACATGTTGGATATTGAAATCAGTGAAGATGTTTTATTTTTCCAAACACGATAATCAAGGATTGACTCTCTTGATGAGTATTTGACGATGATTATGAATAGTGATAAAATATAGGTTAGCAAAGGCTAATTAATGTTTTATGAATGGAGGAATGAAGTTATGAAGCCGGATTATAAAAACTGGGTACCAAAAGGAATGGTTTATTCATTTATAGCAGGAACAATTGTGAGTGCAATTGTGTTTATGTTAGTCACAACAACTTCGATTTTATCAGGAAATACAAAACTTATTTGTGAAATTATTTTTGGAATTTTAACATTAGGTTTGTTTATTTCATCTGTATTTTTTGTAAATCTTTATAATACATTTTCATATGATGGTAAAAAACAATTTGCACGTCGTATCATTGATAAAGTTTCAGATTATGTTGTACTTCCTGAAAATGGAGTCGGATTGGATGTAGGATGTGGTAGTGGTGCTTTAACAATTGCATGTGCCAAAAAGAATCCTCAAGGAAAAATGGTTGGTTTGGATCGATGGGGAAAAGAATATGCCTCATTTAATAAACCTCTATGTGAAAATAATGCAAGTATTGAAGGTGTCGCTGAAAGAACGTCATTTGTTCGTGGAGATGCATTAAAATTGGATTATCCTGATGAATATTTTGATGCAGTCACAAGTAATTATTGTTATCACAATATTCCAAGTTCAAATCGTCAAGATATTATTCTAGAAACAATGCGTGTTCTTAAAAAAGGTGGAACATTTGCTATTCATGATGAATTTACTAAAAATAAATATGGTGATTTGGATCAATTGGTGAAAACATTAAAAGATATGGGATTTGAAAAAGTAGAACTATTGGATACTTCTGATGGTTTATTTATGACAAAGAAAGAAGCCACTCCTTTAGGATTGGTTGGTTCTGGATTATTAATTGGTAAGAAATAGGTCTTGTTTAACAAGACTTATTTTTTTATAAAAATTTAGCACTCATATATTGACAGTGCTAATAAAAGTGATATACTATAGTTAGCACTTGGATATAGTGAGTGCTAAAGGAGTGAGACTATGAATATAGAAAAGTGGACAATGGCCATGCAAGAAGCTTTACAAAAAGCAATGCAAAATACGTTATCTCAGTCACGTCAAATTGTTGATGTTGAAGATTTCTTTCTTGCATTACTAGAAGATACGAGTGGTATCTTTTACAGAGTTTTGAATAAATCTCAAGTCAATATCCCTGAATTGACACGTGACTTACAAAACCGTGTAGCAAATAAGCCAACCGTTCAAAATGCAAGTGAAACACAAATTCAATTGTCTTATGATTTGAATCAACTTTTCATGAATGCCATGAAAGTGATGGGTGATTATAAGGATGAATATATGAGTGTTGAACATGTGATGATGGCTATGTTTATGACACGTTCTCAATTGATCAGTGATTTATTATCAAGATATCATCTTGATAGAAAGAATATAAAGACAATAATAGATGAAATGCGAGGTGGTCATATGGTTGATAATCCTAATCCAGAAAACAAATATGAAGTTTTGGAAAAATATGGTCGTGATTTGATCAAGGATGTAGAAGACGGAAAACTTGATCCTGTGATTGGACGTGACGAAGAAATTAGACGTGTCGTTCAAATCTTGTCTCGTAAGACAAAAAACAATCCTATTTTGATTGGTGAACCTGGGGTTGGTAAAACAGCCATCGTTGAAGGGCTTGCTTGGCGTATCTTTAAAAATGACGTACCAACAAGTTTACAAAATAAAACTTTATATGAACTTGATTTAGGTGCTTTGGTTGCTGGTGCAAAATATCGTGGTGAATTTGAAGAAAGATTAAAATCAGTTTTAAGTGAAATTAAAAAATCTGAAGGACAAATTATTCTCTTTATTGATGAAATTCATCAATTGGTTGGTGCTGGGAAAACAGATGGTGCTATGGATGCAGCAAACTTGTTAAAACCAATGTTAGCTAGAGGTGAATTACACTGTATTGGTGCAACAACTTTAGATGAATATCGTTTGTATATTGAAAAAGATGCAGCCTTAGAAAGACGTTTCCAAAAGGTTCAAGTCAGTGAACCTGATTTAGATGATACAATTGCTATTTTAAGAGGGTTAAAAGATAGTTTTGAATCTCATCATGGTGTACAAATTACAGATAGCGCCATTGTAGGTGCAGTCAATATGTCAGAAAGATATATTACAGATCGTTTCTTACCAGATAAAGCTATTGATTTAATTGATGAAGCGTGTGCAAGTGTTCGTATGGAAATTGATTCTTTACCTGAAGAATTGGATGTCATTACAAGAGAAAAGAATCGATTAGAAATGGAAAGAATTTCTATCGAAAAAGAAGATAAAAATGAAGATAATGAAAAACGTCTTGAAGACATTAAGAGTCGTATTGCTTCATTAAAAGAAAAAATGACAGGTTTAACGGATCAATGGAAAGAAGAAAAGAAAGGTTTGGATCATATTAAATCTCTAAAAGATCAAAAAGTAAAATTAGAAGCTTTAAGAGATAAATATGAAGCGGAAGGTCATTTAGAAGAAGCTTCTAAAATTAAATATGAAACATTACCGAGCATTGAAAGAGAAATTGCCTCTTTCCATGAACAACAAAATGAGGATGCTTTATTACAAGAAAAAGTCACTGTAGATACAGTGAGTGAAGTTATTGCCAGATGGACTGGTATTCCAATGAATAAATTAATGGAATCTGAAAGAGAAAAATTAATTCATTTACAAGATATCCTTAAACAAAGAGTCATGGGACAAGATGAAGCTATTTCAAAAGTATGTGATGCTATATTAAGATCACGTGCTGGTATTAATGATGAAAATCGACCAATTGGTTCATTCTTATTCCTAGGTCCTACAGGGGTAGGGAAAACAGAAGTGGCCAAGAGTCTAGCAGAACAACTCTTTGATAGTGAAAAGAATATTGTTCGTATTGATATGAGCGAATATATGGAAAAATTCAGCGTGTCACGTTTACTTGGAGCACCTCCAGGTTATGTAGGATATGAAGAAGGTGGACAATTAAGCGAAGCTGTCAGACGTTCTCCATATAGTATTGTCTTGTTGGATGAAATTGAAAAAGCCCATCCTGAAGTGTTCAATGTTTTATTACAAGTCTTAGATGATGGTCGTATTACTGATTCTAAAGGAAATGTTGTTAGCTTTAAAAATACAATCATTATTATGACATCAAATATTGGTTCTCAATATTTGTTACAAGGAAATAATGAAGAGACAAGAAGAGAAGTTACAAATGAATTAAAAGCTCATTTTAAACCAGAATTCTTGAATCGTATTGATGAAACAATTATGTTTAATTCATTAGATCAAAGTATTGTTTATGAAATTATTGATAAATTTATTCGTCAACTTGGTGAACGTTTATCTAAACAAAAGATTTCTATTTCCGTAACATCTGCTGCTAAAGAAAAGATTGCTATGGAAGGATTTGATCCTACTTTTGGAGCAAGACCTTTAAAGAGATTTATTCAAAGTCATATTGAAACAATGATTGCCAAAGCGATTATTGCTGAAGATATTCATAAAGGTGAAGATGTGATTGTTGATTTTGTAGACAATGAGTTTGTTATAAAAAGTGCGTAAGCACTTTTTATTTTTGCTTTCTCTTTTTATATTAAAATATTTATGTTAGAATAGCGTGAGGAGGTGTTTGTATGCAAAGATATTTTATAGATGAAGACTGTATAGATGGTCAATATATCCATATTGATGCGTTTAATCATAAACATATGCAACGTGTTATGAGATATCGTGCAGGTGATCATGTGGTTTGTATTTTACCAAATTCAAAAACATATGATTATGAAATCGTGAATATTGAAGAAGGATTATTATTACAAAAGGAATGTATTGAAGAAGATCATGAATTGGATGTTGATGTGACTTTAATCTATGGTTTACCTAAAAATGATAAGTTTGAATTTGTTTTACAAAAAGCAACAGAATTAGGGGTTAAACGTGTTGTTCCTTTTTTATCACAACGCAGTATTATCAAAACAGATCAAAAATCTTTCGCTAAGAAATATGAAAGATATATGAAGATTTTAAAAGAAGCCAGTGAACAATCCTATCGTCAAATGATTCCTGAATTAACACCTTTAATCACAAAGAATGAATTAAAAAATTATCTTTCAGATGTGAATTTGGTTGCTTATGAAGAATCAAGCAAACAAGGTGAACATGCTAAGTTTTATTCAGCATTGCATCAAGATTATCATTCCATCACAATTATTGTGGGTCCAGAAGGTGGTTTTGATCAAAGCGAAATAGATTTTATGAAAACATTGGGTATTGAAGAATGTTCACTTGGAAAGAGAATCTTAAGAAGTGAAACAGCTCCACTCTATATGTTGAGTGTGATTGGATACAGTAGGGAGTTGATGCGATAATGGATTTTGTACGTTTGTTAAATAAATATAATCTTAAAATAGCAATCAATAAAACATCACTATTTAAAGATATTGATCAAGTCAAAAGTCTCATTGAAGATTTAGGTTTGAAAGTCAAAATCAAAACAGAATGTGATTTGTTTGCTTTTGAAGTGATTTATCGTGGTGTTTTGTCTCAAAATCATATTGAAAATGCGTATCAATTGTTTATGAATAAGAATTATGATTTGTTAAACTATTTAAATTATGATGAAAAACAAAGATTATTTAATAATGATTTAGAAGATTATTTGAATCAAGCATCATGTTTTGAAATTGATGGACAAAAGATTTATATTCCTTATTATGAACCTTTTGTTAATCAACGTTATACTCAAGATTATCAAATTTTGATGTTGAAACAACATCAAGAATATTTGAAAACATATCGTATTACTTTAGATACACCTGTTCAATTATATGGATATGGATTGTATCGTACATCTTTATCTTCATTAACAACAGTTTATGAAAATGATGAAATGATTGCTATGTACTATGATGCATTACAATCTGTATTTATGTTTGATAAAGAAAAGAAGACTTTGATTTATCGTTTGTGTTTATTTGATCATTGTGTAGATAACATTGATAGTGAAGATATCAAAACATTTATGTCTTTGTTGATGGATGAACATTATCAAGATTGTTTAGATTTTATGAAAAATAATGAATGGATCAGTGAAAAAATATATAAGAAAGTATTAAAGAAGTTGTAAGAGAAAGGGAAAATATGAAAAAAGTAGCGTTTTTAACTTTAGGATGTAAAGTCAATACTTATGAATCTGAAGCGATGATGAAATTGTTTAAAGATGAAGGATATGAAAGTGTTGATTTTAAAGATAAAGCAGATGTCTATGTGGTGAATACTTGTACAGTAACCAATACAGGGGATTCAAAATCAAGACAAATGATTAGAAAAGCTGTTCGTCAAAATCCAGAAGGAACAGTGTGTGTAGTAGGATGTTATAGTCAGGTGGCAAGTGAAGAAGTTGCTGCAATTGATGGTGTTGGTGTTGTTTTAGGAACACAATATCGTGATCAAATTGTTAATTTTGCAAAAGACTATGAAAAGACACATCAACAAATTGTGAAAGTTGATGATGTGATGAAATTAAGACGTTTTGAAGATTTAGATATTGATCATTTTACAAGAAATACGCGTGCTTTCTTGAAAATTCAAGATGGATGTAATAATTTCTGTACTTATTGTATTATTCCATATTCTCGTGGTGGCGTTCGTTCACGTTTACCTGAGAGTGTCTTACAACAAGCGCAAGCTCTTGTTGATCATGGGTTTGTAGAAATTGTTTTAACAGGTATCCATACAGCAGGTTATGGTGTTGATTTTGATCATTATTCTTTCTATGATTTATTGGTAGATTTAACAACAAAAGTGAAAGGATTAAAGAGATTACGTATTTCTTCTATTGAAATGAGTCAAATTAGTGATGAAATTATTCATTTGATTGGTACATCACCAATTATTGTTGATCATTTACATATTCCTATTCAAGCAGGTTGTGATGCGACATTAAAACGTATGAATCGTCATTATACAACTGCTGAATTTACTGATAAATTGATTCGTTTGAAAAAGGAATTACCAAGTTTATCAGTCACAACTGATGTTATTGTGGGATTCCCTGGTGAAACAGAAGAAGAATTTGAAAGTACTTATCGTTGGATTGAAGAAATGCATTTTAATCAATTGCATGTTTTCCCTTATTCTCAAAGAAGGGGTACACCTGCAGCCAAAATGAGAAATCAAATTAATGGAACAATTAAACATGAACGTGTGAAAAAACTTATGGATTTATCAACACGTTTACAAAGTGAATTTGCTGCGTCTCAAGTGGGTAAGGTCTTAGAAGTTCTTATTGAAGAAAGACATGGAGATTACATGATTGGACATGCTTCTAACTATCTTAAGGTCAATGTAGATTTACCAGATGATTCTGTTGGTCATATTTATCGTGTTCATATTGATCGCGCTGCTGGTGTTGAATTGATAGGAAGTGTTATGCGTGAAGAGAATTAATGAATTGTTTGATGTCAAAGAAGATTTTAAAGTCCGTTCTATACATAGTGATTCTCGTTATGTGAGAAAGGATTCTATCTTCTTTTGCGTTGATGGTTTAAGTGTTGATGGTCATAAATATATTGCTGATGCAATTTTTCAAGGGGCCAAATGTATTGTATATTCCAAACCTTTAGCTTATAAAAAACCAGGTGTTCTTTATATGAAGGTTGATAATGTTTTGGATGAAATGAACCGTGTTGCTGATATTTTTTATGATCATCCAAGTTATAAAATGACAATGATTGGTGTAACAGGTTCAAGTGGAAAAACTGTGGTTGCTTTGATGATTAAAAATATTTTGTCTCATTATTTGAGTATGGGATATATCGGAACCAATAATATTGAATATGATGGTATTGTTGAACAATGTCCTTATACAACACCTGAAACAATATTCTTACAAAAGCATTTGAATGATATGGTTAAACATGATGTCAAAGGTGTATCACTAGAAGTTTCAAGTCATGGTTTGGCTTTAAAAAGAGTTGAACAAGTGCATTTTGATATTGCTATATTTACAAATGTAAGCAATGAACATTTGGATTTTCATGGAACAATGGATCATTTGATTCAATCCAAAGCCAAATTGTTTTTAAGTATTGATGAAAAAGGGTATTCTATTTTAAATACGGATGATGCACGTTTTTATCAATTTATTCGTGATCAATTAAAATCACATATATTGACTTATGGTATAGACCATAAAGCAGATGTGATGGCAAGAAATGTAGAACTTTTTATTGATCATAGTGAATTTGATTTACAAATTCATGGAGAATTGCATCATGTATCCGTGCCTGTTCTTGGTCGTTTTAATATTTCTAATGTTTTGGCAGTATTGACCACTTTATTGGCTCTAGAAATGCCTGTTGAACAAGTTTTGGAATCATTGCATTACATTGAAAATGTGGATGGTAGAATGGAACTTTTGGATCATCCTTATCCATTTCATGTTATTGTTGACTATTGTCAACATGAACAAAGTTATGAAAAAGTGTTCCAATTTGCTAAGAAAGTTAAAAAAGATGGTCGTATTATTGCTGTTTTTGGTGCTCCTGGTAAAAAGAGTTATCATAAAAGAGAAAAAATTGGTAAACTTGCAAACCAATATTGTGATCAAGTCATTTTAACAGCAGAAGACAATCGTGATGAATCAATTCATGATATTTGTTTGGATATTCAAGAATATATTGTCGATCCTGTGAGTGTTATTATTGAAGATCGCCGTATTGCGATTGAACAAGCTATTGAAATCGCCAATAAAAATGATATTATTTTGATTTTAGGGAAAGGTCATGAACAATATATGGCTTCAAGTATTGGGAATGTTCCTTATCCAGGTGATAAAGCGATTGCTTTAGAAGCGATTCATAATATTTTCGAAGCAAATGACCAAGATTTATGGTCATAACATGAATGTAAAAAAAATCATGTGAATGATAGGAAATATTGAAAAAAGTATTGCTTTTTTAAATATGTACGTGTATAATACAGCATGTACTTAGTTGTAAAGGGGGGAAGTTCAGATGGCAAAAACTGTAGTAAGAGAAAATGAATCATTAGATGATGCATTACGTCGTTTCAAAAGACAAGTTTCTAGAACAGGAACCCTACAAGAAGCTCGTAAAAGAGAATTCTATGTTAAACCTGGTTTAAAACGTAAAATGAAATCAGAAGCTGCTAGAAAAAATAAAGGTAAACAAAGATAAGAAGAACTTGGTTCTTCTTTTTTTGTTTTTAGGACTTATGGAAATACTTTGCAAATACAGTGCTTTCATAGTAAAATATGAGTAATGTTAGTATTTTAAAGGAGATTGTATGAAGGAAATCATGAAATTAGAGAATTATACAATGGATGAAATGAATCGCTTTGTAGGTCCTCATGATGAAAATATTCATTTGTTAGAAAGTGCATTTGAAACTGAAATTGTTTTACGTGGTGATGAACTTGTTTTCCCTGACATCAATGATCAGTTTTCACTTATTCAAGATGTCATCAATGCTTTATTTAAGCTTGTCAAACAAGGAAAAACAATTAGTAAACGAGATGTGATGTATACTCTTAAATTGGCTCAAACAGGCAATTTAGAGGTTCTAGGAGAGTTATATCGTATTCGTATTGCCAGAACAATGAGTGGAAAATTAATTTATCCAAAAACACTCGGCCAAAAAGAGTATTATTATGCTTTAAAGAATAATGATGTTGTGTTTGGAATTGGACCAGCAGGAACTGGGAAAACATACTTGGCTGTTATTTTTGCAGTGCAAGCATTAAAAAATAATGAAGTGAAGAAGATTGTTTTAACCAGACCAGCAGTGGAAGCTGGAGAAAATCTAGGTTTCTTACCAGGTGATTTAAAGGATAAGGTTGATCCTTATTTGCGTCCTTTATATGATGCTTTGTATGATATGTTAGGGCAAGAACAAACAGACCGTTTGATTGAAAAAGGAACAATCGAAATTGCTCCTCTTGCTTATATGCGTGGTCGTACGTTGGAAGATGCTTATGTCATCTTAGATGAAGCACAAAATACAACGGATGCCCAAATGAAAATGTTCTTAACACGTTTAGGATTTAATTCTAAAATGATTATTACAGGAGATGTGACTCAAATTGACTTGCCTCGTGGTGTTCATAGTGGTTTAAAAACAGCAATGACGATTTTAAAACATGTTGAAGGAATTCGCTTTGTTTACTTAAGTGCAGTCGATGTTGTAAGACATCCTGTTGTTCAACGTATTATTGAAAGATACGAAAAAGAAAATGAAGATAAAAATAATGACCAAGTGGATTAACTTGGTCATTTGTTTTGTAAGAATGCTTTTAAAACTTTAAGATGAGCTGTTGATAATGGTAATTCTTGAATTTGATTGAAAGTATAGAGATTATCAATAGGTTCACTAAGAACAAAGTGATAAACATGCATATACCATGTACGATGAGTAAAGACATGTTTGATATCTTTGATAAAAGAAACAACTTCTAATGATGTGTGAAAGTCATTTTCAAAGGATTCAATAAATGAATAAGGACTTTCAACATCATACTGTATAAAACCATAGAGGTTTTCTAATAAACCTGCAGGATTTTGTTTAATATACATACGATCTTCATAAGTAATAATGCCTGTAATATAGTGAATATCTTTATGGTTGATATTTTTGATATGAATAGGTAAGACATTTTGTTGGTGTAAATGATAGGCTTGGCAATGTGACACAATGGGACATTCATCACATTTTGGATTCTTAGGGCGACATATACGCGCACCTAAATCCATAAATCCTTGATTAAGTGAAGAAGGATTATAATGTTCTAATAAATCTTGAACATGTTGAGTAATGATTTTTTGTGTTTTGGTAGTAGCAATGTTTTCATGAAGATTGTTGACTCTAGCCATGATTCTTAAAACATTTCCATCTACAGCAGGAACAGGTAAATGATAGGCAATAGAACAAATGGCTCCAGCAGTATAAGGACCAATTCCTTTTAAGGCCAAAACCTCATCATATGTTTTTGGGAAGACACCTTGATAGTGTTCAACAATGTATTGAGCAGTCAAATGAAGATGCTTTGCTCGACGATAATATCCTAAACCTTCCCATGCTTTATAGACATCTTCTTCTTTGGCTTGTGCCAAATCAAAGATGGTAGGGAATTTTTCTAGAAATCTATTATAGTAAGGGATCACAGCTTCTGTTGTTGTTTGTTGTAACATAATTTCGCTAATCCAGATATGATAGGGATCCTGTGTTTGACGCCAAGGGAAGTCTCTTTTGGTATTGTCATACCATGTAATTAATTGTTGTTGTAATGATGAATGCATAATGTTCTCCCTTCCCATGATGAATATGTTTATTATACACATTTGTTTATCAAGATACAATGCAAGGAATGGGTTTTCTATGAAGAGAAGAAAAAGGTTTGTTTTCTGAATTGAAAAAAAGATGTACATTTCTTAAAAACGTGTTAAAATTTAAATAGAAAAGGAGGTTGAGTTTATGAAACTTATAATTGCGATCGTTAATAATGATGATAGTTCTGCAGTACAATCTGCTTTAACAGAAGGTGGATTCTTTGTCACTAAACTCGCAACTTCAGGTGGGTTCTTAAAGAAAGGAAATACAACTTTCTTTATTGGAACAAATGATGATAAAGTTGATCCTGCATTAGAAATTATTAAAGCACATGCAAGAAAACGTGTCGAAAAAGAACCAACAGTTCCTCCAACAGAAATCGGTGAATTCTTTACCCCAATAATGGTAGATGTTTTGGTTGGTGGGGCAACAGTATTTGTTGTCAACGTAGATAGATTTGAAAAAATATAAAAAACAGCGTATGCTGTTTTTTGTTTAAGGAGAAATTATGGAAGAAATGTTTTTAAATAAAGCTTCTTTTCATCATTATGATGAAGTGTATGATTTTATTCAACAACAAAAAAGTCGTGTATATGAATTGAATCATTTTCATGATTTTATGGAATTTTTAGGAAATCCGCAAAACAAATTGAAAGTGATTCATATTGGTGGTACCAATGGGAAGGGTTCAACAACCAATTATATTCGTGCTGTTTTACAAGGTGCGGGTTATAAAGTTGGAACATTTACAACACCTGCTCTTGGTTCACGTCTAGAAGTGATTCGTATTAATAATTGTCATATTGATGAACATTCTTTTGTTGAATTGGCAAATCAATATAAAGATTTATGGGTAAAATATGAATTGTCTGTTTTTGAAATAGAAATGTTTATTTCAGTGATGTATTTTGTTCATCAAAATGTTGATTATGCGATTTATGAAGTAGGCTTGGGAGGTACATTGGATGCAACGAATATAGTTTCACCAATGGTTTGTGTCAATACAAATATTGGAATGGATCATGTGGATTATTTGGGTCATACCTATACAGATATTGCAAAAGCAAAAGCTGGTATTGTCAAAGATGGTATTGCTTATATCACTGGTGAAAAGAAAGAAGAATGTTTGAGAGTTTTTCGTGATGTTTGCACTCAACATCAAAGTCCACTTCTTCTTGTACAAGATATTCATCATGCCAAAGTGAGTGATGGTTGTGTTTCTTTTGATTATCGTCACTATCATGTTACACTTCATACAGCAGCACTTTATCAAAGTGAAAATTGTGCATTGGCGATTGAAGTATTGCTTTATTTAAGAGAACATTGTGGTATCCAATTTGATGATGAAATGATGTTAAATTGTTTAAAAAACACCATTTGGCAAGGACGTTTTGAAGTGATGCATAAAAATCCATTAATGATGATTGATGGTGCTCATAATTTACAAGGGATGACTGCTTTTTATCATTCTGCTAAACAATTTGATCGTATCAAAGTGATTTTTAGTGCCTTAAGAGATAAGGATACACATGCGATGTTAGAACTTTTGATTTCTTTAACAGATGATGTGACTGTGACTGAATTTGATTATTATCGTGCTCAAACAGCTGAACTTTTGGCAGAAGATTTTCCTGTGAAAATTGATAAAGATTGGAAACATGCTGTCGATCAAGCTTATCATCATGATGGGGTTGTTTTCATTACTGGATCGCTTTATTTTATTTCTCAAGTCAGAGAATATATGAACGAAAAAAATCTTGATTAGAACAATCTTTTATGATATTATCACAAAGATGAATAATGAATAAAAACTAGGATGTTTCATCCTAGTTTTCTTTTTTAAGATGACGTTTGCCTTATGGAAATGAGTAGGCGAATGTGTATTCATTTTCAAATAGAGGAAAAGAGGTCAGTATGAGTAAAATTACATTTGTAGAATTAGGTTTATCACAAGAAGTCTTAAAAGGAATTGGGCATATGGGTTATGTGAATCCTTCTCCAATTCAAGAAAAGGCCATTCCTGTTTTATTAGAAGGTCATGATATGATTGGTCAAGCGCAAACAGGAACAGGAAAGACATTGGCATTTGGAAGTGTGTTGTTATCACAACTTCAAAAAAGAGAAAGTAAAAAGCCTCAAGCTTTAATTTTATCTCCAACACGTGAATTGGCACTTCAAATTCATGAAGAATTAAAACGTATTGGAAAGTTTACAAAATTATCTATTGTCAGTGTTTATGGTGGTAGTGAGATTGAAAGACAAATTAGAGATATTAAAAAAGGTGTGGATATTGTTGTTGGTACACCTGGTCGTGTTCAAGATTTAATGCGTAGAAAAGTATTAAAACTTGATGAAATTCAATATATGGTATTGGATGAAGCAGATGAAATGTTAAATATGGGATTTATTGAAGATATTGAAAATATCTTAAAAACAACACCAAGTGAAAAACAAACAGTTTTATTTTCTGCAACAATGCCTTCAGATATTAAAAAGATTGCATCTTTTTATATGAAAAACGATTATTTACATATTCAAATTAAAGCAAAATCACAAACAGCATCAACTGTTTCTCAATATTATTTTGAATCTCGTACACAAAATAAATTTGAAATTCTTTGTCGTATTTTAGATTCTCGTCATATGGAAAATACAATTATTTTCTGTAAAACAAAGCGTAGTGTTGATGAAATTGTTGCTCAAATGCAACAAAAACATTATAACGTAGAAGCAATGCATGGTGATTTGTCTCAAAATCAAAGAACAAATACTTTAAAAAGATTTAAAAATGGAAGTATTCAATATTTGGTTGCGACAGATGTTGCAGCAAGAGGAATTGATGTTGAAAACATTTCACATGTCATTAACTATGAAATGCCTCAAGATGAAGAATTGTATATTCATAGAATTGGTAGAACAGGTCGTGCAAATAAAAAAGGTGAAGCTTATTCTATTGTGACAAATCGTGAAAAGAACTTTATTAAAGCTATTGAAAAACGTACAAACAGTGAAATTAAGCAATTAGATGTTCCAACAAATCAAGAAATCTTTGATGAAAAAATGAAAGATTTATTATTTGATGTTCAATCTGAAATGTTAAAAGGGGATAAACAAATCTTTAAAGATGTGATTAAAGACATTCCAGGATCAATGAAAAATGATGTTATGGCAACTTTACTTTGTATGTGTTATCAACAAAGAGTGGGTATGAATTATGAAGATACACCGAAAAAGAGAAGCTATGATCGTATTTTCATGACAGCTGGAACAATGGATAAAGTGAATCGTCAAGACATTGTCCGCTTTATTATGGATCATGCTGGAGTGAAGAAAAGTGACATTGGAGATATTGCTTTAAAGAGAAAGTTTACTTTTGTTGACATCCGTCCTGATGTGAGTCAAAAGGTTGTTGATGCATGTCAAAAACAAAAATTAAAACAAAGACGTGTACAACTTGAATTTGCAAGTGATAAATAGTAAAAATTTTTTAACTTTTTATAATAATGAAAAGTATTGATAAAATAATGATAATTTAAATTTATAGAGCGCATAAAAAATGTAAGCGCTCTATTTTTTTACGATTTTAGTTGAATGTAAGCACTAACATGTTGTATAATGAAGAGGTAGTAACAAAGGAGGAAATAGAAATGAAGAAATATGTCTATTCATTTAGTGAAGGTAATAAAGACATGAGAAACCTTCTTGGTGGTAAAGGTGCTAACCTAGCAGAAATGACTAATATTGGGTTACCAGTACCTAGAGGGTTTACTGTCACTACCGAAGCTTGTACACAATATTATGAAGATGGGAAAGAAATTTCAGAATCAATTACAGCTGAAATTTATGAAAAACTTGCAGAGTTAGAAAAAATAACTGGTAAGACAATGGGTAATCCGAAAAACCCATTACTTGTTTCAGTTCGTTCTGGAGCAAGAGCTTCTATGCCAGGTATGATGGACACTGTATTAAACTTAGGATTAAACGATGAAGTTGCTAAAGAATTCGCAATCACAACTAACAATCCTCGTTTCGTTTATGACAGTTACCGTCGTTTTATTCAAATGTTTGCTGATGTAGTTATGGGATTCCCAAAAAGCTCATTTGAAAGAAAATTCGATGTGATTAAAGAAGAAAAAGGTGTTGAATTTGACACTGAATTAACAGCTGAAGATTTAATGGAAGTTGTTGATATTTATAAAACTGAATACAAAAATCATGCTGGATCTGAATTCCCACAAGATCCAAAAGTTCAAATGATGGAAGCTATCAAAGCCGTATTTAGATCATGGAATAATGATAGAGCCATCACTTATAGACGTTTAAACGATATTCCTGGTAGCTGGGGAACTGCTGTCAATGTTCAAGAAATGGTTTATGGTAACCGTGGTGAAACATCTGGTACAGGAGTTGCATTTACAAGAAACCCTGCAACTGGTGAAAAGAAATTATATGGTGAATACTTAATGAACGCTCAAGGGGAAGACGTTGTTGCTGGTATTCGTACTCCTCAAACTATTGATACATTAAAAGAAGTAATGCCAGACTGTTATAATGAATTTGTAAAAATCAATAAAATCTTGGAAGATCATTATAAAGATATGCAAGATATGGAATTTACAATTGAAGATGGCAAATTATTTATGCTTCAAACTCGTAACGGTAAAAGAACCGCTGCAGCAGCTTTAAAAATTGCTGTAGACTTAGTTAACGAAGGAATGATTACTAAAGAAGAAGCATTATTAAAAGTAGAACCAAAACAATTAGACCAATTATTACATCCTAACTTTGATGATGTAAGTTTACGTTGTGCTCATGTTGTTGCAACTGGTTTAGCTGCATCTCCAGGTGCTGCTACTGGTCGTATCTACTTCACAGCTGAAGATGTTCTAGAAGCAAAAGAACATGGTGTTAAAGATATCTTATTAGTTCGTCTTGAAACTTCTCCAGAAGATATTGAAGGTATGAACGTTGCTCATGGTATCTTAACTATCCGTGGTGGTATGACTTCACATGCTGCTGTTGTTGCTAGAGGTATGGGTACTTGCTGTGTATCTGGATGTGGTTCATTAAAAATTGATGAAGAAAACAAAATCTTAACAACTCAAGATGGTCATGTTTACCATGAAGGTGATTACATGTCATTAGATGGAAGCACTGGTAATGTTTACGGTGAAAAAATTAAAACTGTTGAACCAGAAATCAGTGGTGACTTCCAAACATTTATGGATTGGGCTGACGAAGTTCGTACATTAAAAGTAAGAACGAATGCTGATACTCCTCGTGATGCATTACAAGCTCGTAAATTTGGTGCTGAAGGTATCGGATTATGTAGAACTGAACATATGTTCTTCGAAGAAGAAAGAATTTTCAACTTCAGACGTATGATTACTGCTGAAACTGTTGAAGCTCGTAGAGAAGCTCTAGAAAAAATCTTACCTTACCAAAGATCTGACTTTAAACAATTGTTTAAAGCTATGGAAATCTATCCAGTAACAATTCGTTTCTTAGATCCACCTTTACATGAATTCTTACCTCACACTGATGAAGAAATCAGACCATTAGCTGAAAGCTTAGGAATTACTTTCGAAGCATTAAAAGCTCGTGTTGCTTCATTAAAAGAATTCAACCCTATGATGGGACACAGAGGTTGCCGTCTAGCTGTAACTTATCCTGAAATTGCAGAAATGCAAACAAGAGCTGTTATTGAAGCTGCAATTGATGTTAATCGTGAAGGTTTAGATGTTGTTCCTGAAATTATGATTCCACTTGTTGGAGATGTTAAGGAATTAAAATATGTTAAAAAAGTTGTTTGTGATACAGCTGATAAGATTATTGCTGATGCTGGTGTTGAATTACAATACAAAGTTGGTACAATGATTGAAATCCCAAGAGCTGCATTAACTGCTGATAAAATTGCTGAAGAAGCTGAATTCTTTAGCTTTGGTACAAATGACTTAACTCAAATGACTTATGGATTCAGCCGTGATGATGCTGCTAAATTCTTAAGTGATTACTATGACAAACAAATCTTCGAATCTGATCCATTTGCTAAAGTGGACCAAGAAGGTGTTGGTCAATTAATGAAAATCGCTGCTGAAAAAGGTAGATCAGTTCGTCCTGATATCAAATTAGGTATCTGTGGTGAACATGGTGGAGAAGCTTCATCTGTTGAATTCTGTCATAGACTTGGATTGAACTATGTATCTTGTTCTCCATTCCGTGTACCATTAGCTCGTTTGGCTGCTGCTCAAGCTGCTGTAAGAGAAAAACTTGCTAAATAATGTATGCTATATAAACTAAGATGACATTGTCATCTTAGTTTTTTATTTTTATATAATATTAAAAAAGTACATGTTACAAGAAAGGTTTAACAAACAATGATGAATGAATTTATAAGATGTATTTTTTTATGTTATAATAAATTTAAATATTTTTGAAACTTTTGTCATGAAAAATGACTTATTATAAGTGAGGTGGCTAAGGAATGAACAAAGAAGAACAATTTACAAAACTATATCATCAAACTTATCAAATGTTGCTTCGTTATGTCATTGTGAAATGTGATAATCTTGCAAATGTAGAAGACATTGTACAAAATGTATACTTAAAAGTATATAAATTGTTAGATCGTAAAGACATCAGTTACTTTAGTAACCCCATGTTAATCAAGCTATGTAAAAATGAACTTTTTCGTTATTATAATTTAAAGAATAAATTCAAAAGTATATTCTATGATGAAAAAGTGGAATATTGTGAAAATATTCCATCAGGACATAATATTGAAAAAGATCTTGAAATTCATTTATCACTAGAAGAAGCATGGAACATGATACAACAACAAGATTTGGATGTACAAAAAATTGCAGCTTTATATTTTCTCGATGACTTATCTTTAAAAGATATTTCTCAACTTATGCATCTCAATGTCAATACAGTAAAGAGTAAACTTTATCGATTGATTCATTTATTAAAAGAAGGAAAAGGATCTGATACCCATGAGAATGAAAGATATTTATAAGAAAAAAGTCTTTGACCCAGAGAAGGTTGAACAAAACATCATAAATCATAATGAAAGAGAGGGCTATACTATGAAACGTTATGTACCATATGCAGTGACTGCTATTGTTGCTTGTTTAATTGCCAGTGTTGCATTCTTCCAAACACCAGCTCAAGCACAAAGTATTGATTATGCATCTTATTTAAAAGATAATCAACAATACGTTGAACAAAAGGAAGGTTTAAAGAAAGAAATGGATCATTTGTATCAATTGTATAATACAAATAAAATTGATGAAGTGGAATTCTTTAATAAGTTAGATGATTTAGAAGATAAGTATGATGATATATTAGATTTAGAAGATGATTTAAAAGAAAATTATAATCTTCAAAAAGATGTTGATTTAGATAAAGTTGTCTTTAGTAAAGATCCAAAAGAAGATAAGAAATTAAAAGATATTTATAAAGAATTATTAGAAATTGAAAAAGCAGAAGATCAACTTGATCGTGAAGAAGATCAATTAAAAGCTGATTATCGTAATCATAAAATTTCTAAAAAAGAATATCTTGCAAAGAAACGTGATCTTGATAAACGTGATGATGAATTAGATCGTCGTGAAGATGCATTAGAAATTTATGAAGATGAATTTGATCGACAAGAAGATTTGTTAGAAGCTGAAGAAGAAGCATTAGAAAGAGATTATAAAAATCATAAAATCTCTAAAGAAGAATATCAAAAAAGAAAAAAAGATATTGAAAGAAGAGAAGATGAATTAGAAAGAAAACAATCAGCATTTGACGATGACGACGATGACGATGATCATGATGATGACGATGACGACGATGATGATTAAAAAGAAGGAAATTTTCCTTCTTTTTTCTTTTTGTACTTATAACGTTAACATGAGTGATGTATAATAAGAGTATGGATGTATGAGATTTATTTTATATCGACTGAACGTAGAGAATATGGTATAATTAATGACTGAATGTAGGTGAAAGTATGAGATTGAAATTAAATTTAGACAGTATTGCACTGTTGTTATTTTGTGGGGATTTGTTATTAGATAATACAGCAGCTTTAACAGTAGATGAATGGTATGACTTAGAAAAGAAATTAAAAAATGTTTCTAAGAAAACACCTGCCAAATTATTTGGTATGAATAAAGATACTTTGGTTGATATTGTTGGGGTGGATGAATATGTGGCATATAAAATTGTAGCACGTTTATCTAAAATCAATGAATTGATGTTTGCTTTATCTAATTTAGATACAGAAGGTATTTGTATTACGACAAAATATGAAGACAATTATCCAAAGAGAATGTTAACATCTTTGAAAAAAAGAGCACCTTTATTTTTATATTATATTGGTACATTGGAACATGCTCATGATATGGTCTCTGTTGTTGGACCACAAGTTATGGAAAAAAGAGTATCTTCTTTTGTGAAACAATTGATTCGAAAGATTAATGATGAAAATAGAACACTTGTTTCAGAAGGTTTAAAAGGTGTAGATGAATTTGCTTTAAAGAAATTCTTAAAATTAGGTGGTCATGCGATTTGTTTTGTCAGTGATCATATGTTTGACAAAAGAGAAGAGTATGTACGTTATATAAAAGATGAACAATTAACAATTATGAGTGCTGTAAATCCTTATTCTTATTTTAATGTTACAAATTCACTTGATAGAAATATTTATGTTTGTGGTTTAAGTGATATGCAATTTATTACTGCTACTCATATTAATAGTGGTGGTGTATGGTTTACAACTGTACAAAATTTACATTATCATTGGACAAAACCACTTGTATTAGATGAACTTCGTTTTAGTGGAAATATTCGTTTGTTAGAAATGGGGGCTATACCTGTTTCTTATAATGATATGATTTCTTTATTGACTTTAGAACAAATTATTGAAAAGAACGAAGTATTAGAGGAAGAAGATGAAGTCTTAATAGACCAAATGTCTATTTATGAATTCTTAGAGGATGAAGCATGATTGAAAAAATAATTCAACACTATAAAAAATATCCTGTGACATTATTTTTCATTACAGCATGTATTTTGGTCTACTGTGTTTCAGTATTGTTATTTGGTTTTGAAATGTCTATAGAAGATGCGATATCTTTTGGTGGTTATAATCCTTTGTTTGTTGATTTTTATCATCAATATTATCGTCTGTTAACATCTCAATTCATTCATTTTGGATTGTTTCATTTGGCTGTCAATTGTTATTCATTATATGGTTTAGGACAATTTTTAGAAACTGTTCTCGATAGAAAAGTGTATATTGTTGTTTGTCTTGTAAGTATGTTAACAACAAATGGTATTCCTTATATTTTATATCATATCAATGGTTTTGGAATAGAAAGCCTTGGTGGTGGTATTAGTGGAATGATTTTTGGGTTGATTGGATGTTTACTTGTTTTGGCACTTCATTATCAAGGTCCATTTATGCAAGTGTTTAAACAACTTGCTACAAATATTTTATTGATGTTGATGTTGTCATGGATTGTTCCAAGTATTTCTTTTTCAGCTCATGTTTGTGGAATGATTGGTGGAATGATTGGTACATATATTATGATTCAAACAAATGATCATATTTTAAAGTGGAAATGAGGTAGAATAGATGAATTTAAATGAAAAATGGAAAGAATATCAAGAACAACAAGAAAGAAAAAAATATTTCAGAAGTCAAAATGATTTGTTTTTAGATAGAAATCAATGGATTAAAGTCATCCTTCATGGATTACTTGGAGCTGTTGTAATAGGTGTTGTTCATGGTTTATTTACAAGTAAATTAGGTATTGATTTTTCTTTGTTTTACTTAATTATTGGTTATGCTATGGCAAATATCATCGTGAGTGCTTCAGGTGTTCAATCACAACAAATGGCTTATGCCAGTGTCGCATTGACTTTTTTAACATTTTATATTTCAAGATTTGTTATTATTATGATGCCTTCTATTATGTTAGGTATTCCATTTATTTATGGATTTAAAATCTTATGGTTTACTTTAAGAGCAATGTTTTCAAGTGGTTTATTTGACTTGATTTTTATGCTTGTCGGGTTATTTGTTGCTTATCAACAAGCAGAATAAAAAGGACAAAAAGTCCTTTTTTTATTTTATGAAAATTTAGCATTTTATCCTAAGTTCCGTGTATAATATGAAAAGAAAAATATGTTTATTTTAAGTTCATATTATTCAATTATAATGAAAGCAAGAGGTGATAGAATGAATGTTCGAGTAGTATATACAAGTCATTGTAAAGAAGCAAGAAAATTAGCTGAGGACATGGCAAGATATGTGAGAACACATGCTATACCTATTTCTGAATATGACTTTCATGAAAATGTAGATCTATTGGTTGTAGGATTTGAAGAATATCTTTGTTTTAAAGATAGTGAATTGGAAAGCTTTTTAAGTCAAGTTTCTCGTCAATATGTAAAGAATGTGGCTTTATTCAATGTTTTTCATTTTAAAACAAAAGATATGGATAAGACGATTAAAATGTGTCAAAAATATGATTTACCTTTATTAAGAGAAACATATTCTTGTCGAAAAGATTTAAAAAATTGTCAATGTCAATGTGATGACATGATTTCAGGTGCACGTAATTATATTGAAGATATGGTTAATATTTGTAATCATTATTATTAAATATAAAAGGTACAATTTATTATAATTGTACCTTGTTTTATTTTCTATTCTATGATTTCATCATTGTCATTTAACCATTTGATAAGAATATCAACATAACGATCATGTTCATCAACAAAAGACATATGATGACTGTTTTCAAATAATTCCCATTTGGCATGAGGAAGACCTTCAAGCATTGTTTTTGCAACTGTAGGAGAACATAAGTCATTTCCACCACTTGTAATCAGACAAGGAGTATCGATTTCATGAAGTCTATCAATAACTTCAAAATCACTTAATGTTCCTACAGGTGTAAATTCATTAGGTCCCCATCCAATAAGATAAGATTCTGCACCAGATTTTTTAGGTCTAGTTAAGCATTCATGAGAATTTTCATCAAGAATGGGATTGCAGTATTGATTCATAAAAAGATCTACAGCTTCTAAATAAACAGGATCGTCATATTGTCCTGATGCAATAGCTTTAGCGATTGCGTCTTGATATTTTTTATTCATGTGATGAATACGTTTGTATTGTTCTGTTTCCCATAACTTTGCAGAAGGGAGAGTTGAAGCAAGTATGTAAGATTTGACACCTTTAGGTTGATAATCAAGAGCGTAAAGCAAAGCCATAATACCACCCCAAGATTGTCCAAGAATATGAACTTCATCAATTTGAAGTTCTTTTCTTAATGCTATCAGTTCTTCAATCCATACTTCAGACGTAAAATATTCTGGATGTCCTTCTATATAAGAAAGCCCACAACCAATTTGATCATACATGATGAGCATTCTGTCATCTTTTTTTGCAACATCATCCAAAACTTCAAAGTAATTATGTGTTGAACCAGGACCTCCATGAAGCAAAAGAAGAGGTTTCTTATTGCCTTTACATTCTCCAATTGTTCTATAATATGTTTTATGTCCTTTAAAATCAATATATCCTTCTTTTATATTCATGATAGTGTAACCTCTCTTCCAATCCATATTGCTTTAGAGTTATGTCCATGACCTATTTCGTTTGTTTTTGCAATAGGGATATTTTCACCTGCAAATTCTTTTACTAATGTGACCATGTCAGGTGTAATGTGTTCTTGTTCCATGGTCGTGAATGTTCCCATTAGTATTCCACTGATTTGATCAAAAACACCCATTGATTTGAGTTGGGAAAGAAATGTGATCATTTGTGGTGCTCGTCCACCAAGGGATTCTATAAGTAAAACTTTATGTGTCATATCTGGAAAATAGGGTGTTCCCGCAAGTTTTAAAAAACATCTGATATTTCCTCCAACAACAATGCCTTTGATGGATTGTCCTTGAATCATTTGAAATTGGGGATTGAATAATGTTTCTTGATGGTTGTATCTGTATCTTTGACAATCTGATGAATCTTCATAAACAAGATTTTTGACTTGATACAAAACACTTTCTTTTCCTGTCTTTGTATAGATAGCATTCAATACAGTGGTTAAATCACTGTATCCCCAAAAAACTTTTGAACTCTTTTTGATTTTATCAAAATCAAGGTCATCAAGAATTTCATTGGCCATATCTCCTCCTGAAATATCATAAATATCTGTTATTTCAGGGTGGTCATACATATTCATGAGCTCTTTTGCTCTTTGTTGACCATTTAAAGGAGAAGTACGTTCATTTTCATAAATGTATTTTCCAACAATGACATCTTGATGATTTGTTTTAAACAAAGTTATCAAAGAATCAATAAGTTCTCTATTGTTTTCACTTTGTCCATTGGAACATCCAATGATTCCTACAGTTTTCATAATTGTTCTCCCTTTTCTATGTTGATAAAAAGACACTATCTTTTCAAATAGTGCCTTCATTGATATGTCATATTGATATAGGTTATTCTATGATTTGTGCATTTGGAATTGGACGTTTAGGGAATTCTTTATCAATATGATCATAATAAAGAATACCATCTAAGTGGTCTAATTCATGTTGTAAACAGATTGATAAAAATCCTCTTGCAACAATTGTCACTTCTTTATCAGTTAAAGCATCATAACCTTTGATTGTGACTTTGGCATGTCTAGGAACAATACCTGGTTGATCTTGAGGAACACTCAAGCATCCTTCACCATCTTTAAGATAGGATGGTTTTTCTGTATAAGATACAATTCTTGGATTCGCTAAAGCATAAGCATCTTCTTTTGTAATGTTTCCTTCATGATCGTATGATGCCACATGGACAGCACACATTCTTTTAGGAATACCAAGTTGGATTGCTGCAATCCCAACAGCTGGACGTAATTGATATTTTTCAGCAAGTTCGTCATCTTGAGATTGAACAACAAATTTATGCATATCAAGAAGTAATTGTTTGTCTTCTTGGCTTAATGGAAGTTGAACAGGTTTAGAAACTTCTCTAATCAATGGATTATGATCATCTATGATATCTTTCATTAAAATCATTTTTCTCACCTCACATGTGATATTTTAGCATAAAATGTGAAATTATGCTACAGAGACAATGGTTTTTTTCATTTCAAAACAAGAATGTTTTTCTTTATATTTCACTCATGAAAACGACTATTATTATTTAATTTTAAGACAAAATCATGTATAATAATTCAAAAAGGATGTGAAAGAAAATGTACGATTATCCATTAAGTCATTATTGGACAACTGAAGAAATTATTGATGTTATGGCATTATACAATGCTGTAGAAGATGCATATGAAGAAGGCATTTCTAAAGAAGATTTTATGAAATGTTATCGTAGATATACTGAAATTGTGGATTCTAAAAGTGAACAAAAACAAATTGATGATGCTTTTTTGAAAGCATCAGGTTATTCTATATATAAAGTGTTTATGGAAGCAAAATCTCATGACTGGATTGAGATGAAATGATGAGTCATAAAACAAGTTTTTTTAAACGACGTGGTGCAGATAATGTCCTTTATTTCTGTGTCATTTGGTTAGTTATTTTTGGGATTATTATGATTGGAAGTGCTTCTATCGGTCAAACAGCAATCAAAGGACCAATGTTTGCTATGAAAAACTTTGGAAAACAAGCTTTTTTTGTAACAATTGGTTTATGTTTTATGTTTTTTATTGCTCGCTGTTTTAAACGCAAATGGGTTTTCATGCAATCTGTCAATTTGATGTGGGGTGTTGGTATAGCCCTTATGTGTTTTTGCGTGGCCTTCGGGAATATTAAAGGATCTTATGCTTGGATTCGTATTGGACCTTTAACAATACAACCAGCAGAGTTTATGAAAATTATCATGATATTATTTTGTGCGTTCTATTTTGGTGAAATTGAACAATATTGTCAAATTCCACACAATATATCTGCTGCTCAAAAACAAGAATTACAAAAGAGAAAAGTATGGCATTGCTTGTTCAAACCAGGTTTTATGATTATTGGAACGGCTGTTATTGGATTGCTTGTTCAACGAGATTTAGGGACAACGGCTATTATTGGTTTTATTTGTTTGGTTATTTTTTTAATAACACCACTGACTTATTATAAGAAATTTAAAAAATTACTTATCATTGTTTTGTGTGTTGGAGGTGTTATTGGTATTTTTACTTTTTCATTTGTATTAAAAGGATATCAAATGGAACGTATTTATACTTGGTTAAATCCATTAGGTGATATTAATGGAAATGGTTGGCAATTGACCAATTCCTTGATTGCTTTTTCTAGTGGAGGTTTATTTGGTAAAGGATTTATGGCTTCTGCTTTAAAATATGGATATATTCCAGAAGCGTATAATGACTTTATTTGTGCAATTATTTTTGAAGAATTAGGACTTGTTGGTTTTTTACTTGTGTTAATTCCTTATTGTCTTATTATCTTTAAAATGTTTCATTATGGTTTTTTAATTAAAGATATAAAAAGTAAATTGATATTGTATGGAATAGGAACATATTTCTTTGCTCATTTGATTGTTAATGTGGGTGGAGTCACTGGTTTTGTTCCTATGACAGGTGTTCCGTTGTTGTTTATATCAGCAGGGGGTTCATCTGTTTGGGCTGCTTTGATTGCGATTGGTATCGCACAATCTATTATTAGTAAGTACAATCGAGATGTATTAAAAGAACGTATGTGATAAAATATAAGTGTGGTGAATATATGTATAGTAAAATTGATGAACTTGTTCAAGCCATTAGTGAAGATGATATCTTTTTAGAGTATGTTCAAGCTCAAAAAAATTTGAACAATGAAAAAACATTAGCATTGTTATCGAGACATCAAATGATTCAAGATGATTATGTACGAATGAAACGTTATGAAAATTATGTTCCCATTGATGATGTTAAAGCATCATTAAAAGAAGTGAAAAAAGAAATGTTGGATGATGAAAACGTTCAATATTATTATGAAAAATATTATGTCTTGAATCAATTATTGGAAGATGTCACAAAGATTGTTTTTGATCAAATTAGTGATGAATTGGTTGTAAGTCGTTGGAAAGTGTGAGGATGATATGAGAGTTATTGCAGGTAAGTATAAAAGTCGTCAGTTAAAGAGTGTTGATTCGTCTTTAACAAGACCTACAACAGATAAAAATAAGGAAAATTTATTTAATATGATTGGTCCTTATTTTGATGGTGGTGTTTGTTTGGATTTGTTTGGTGGTAGTGGCGGTTTAGGTATTGAAGCAATAAGTCGTGGTATGGATGAACTTTATGTTGTGGATAAACAATATAAAGCTTTTGCTACAATTAGAGAGAATTTAAAAACTCTAGGTATTCAAGATGAGGCACATGCTTATAAGATGGATTATCAAAGAGCATTGGCACAATTTGCAAGTGAAGGATTATGTTTTGATTTGGTTTTTTTAGATCCACCTTATGGCTTAAAGATTAATCAAAAGATCATTGATTTTTTACATGATCATCATATGTTGAAGGACAATTGTATTGTTGTCGTTGAAGATTTGAATGAAGAAAAACTTGAAGTTCAATCTCCATTCCTTTTAAAAAGAGAACAAAAGTATGGTATTACAACATTACAAATATTAAAGTATGAGGGGTAGTTTATGAAAAAGATAAAAGCAGTTTATGCAGGAACATTTGATCCTGTTACAAATGGTCATTTGGATATTATTGAAAGAGCAAGTCGTATGTATGACCATTTGTATGTAACAATATTCTATAATCCTACAAAACAAGCAATGTTTAGTGTAGAAGAAAGAATGGCATTATTAAAAGAAGCAACAGCATGTTTTGACAATGTTTCTGTTGATGCCAGTGATGAACTTGCAGTAGAGTATGCCAAAAGAGTAGGAGCATCAGTGATGGTCAGAGGTCTTCGTGCAACAATGGATTTTGAATATGAATTACAACTGGCTTTATCCAATCAATATTTAGATGATAGTGTTGATATGGTTTTCTTAATGACAAGACCTAATCATTCCTTTATTTCTTCTTCTATGGTGAAAGAAATAGCGATGCATAATCATAATGTGAATGACTTGGTTCCAGCTTGTGTTTATGAAGCTTTAAAAAGTAAATTAAATCGATAAAAAAATTGTCAAAGCTATAAATGAGTGATATAATAGCAAGGATAAAAAACAGGATAGTGTGACAGACTATGACAAGGAGGGTTTATCTGTGAATATTGTGAAATTAAGTGATTTGAGTGTTGAGGAAATTAATGGGTTAGTGGATGATGCGATTGCTTTTAAAAATGGTCAAATGAAAGTGAATTATCATTTGAATAAAGTGGTTGCAAACTTGTTCTTTGAACCATCTACAAGAACTCATTACAGTTTTGATATGGCAGCTGGGAATTTAGGATGTCGTACACAAAATTTTGAAGCTGGAAATTCAAGTTTAACAAAAGGTGAAACATTATATGATACTTGTAAATTGTTTGAAAGTATCGGATGTAGTGCTTTGGTTATTCGTCATAAAGAAGATGATTATTTTGAACAACTTAAAGGTTTAAATATTCCAATCTTAAATGCTGGTGATGGTAAAGGAAATCATCCATCTCAATCATTATTAGATTTGGTAACAATTAAAGAAGAATTTGGACATTTCGATGGATTAAAAGTTGTTATTGTTGGAGATGTCAAATATTCAAGAGTTGCTCATTCTAACTTCGATGTTATGAGACGTTTAGGTATGGAAGTTTATACATCAGGTCCTTTAGAATATAAAGAAGAAGGATTTAACTATGTTGACTTTGACGAAATTCTTGAAGATATGGATATCATCATGTTACTAAGAGTTCAACATGAAAGACATGAAGATACTTCAGGATTCTCTAAAGAAAATTATCACAAAAATTATGGTTTAACATTAGACAGATATAACAAATTAAAAGATACAGCAATTATTATGCATCCTGCACCAGTAAATAGAGATGTAGAAATTGCTGATGAACTTGTAGAAAGCGAAAAGAGTCGTATCTTCACACAAATGCACAATGGTGTATTTGCGAGAATGGCTATGATTCATAAGGTACTTGGAGATGAATAGTTACTTATTAAAGAATGCCCACTTATTTATTGATCATCACTTTGAAGATGTCGATATTCTTATCGAAGACGGTGTTATTAAAGAAATTGGTGCAAATTTAACAACATCACATCCAGTGATTGATTTAAAAGGGAAATTGGTTTCACATAACTTTATTGATATGCATGTGCATTTAAGAGAACCTGGTTTTGAACATAAAGAAACGATTGCAACAGGAACAATGAGTGCTTTATATGGTGGGTATGGAACAATTGTTGCAATGGCTAATACAAGACCATGTATGGATGATGAAGAAACAATTGATGATTTTGCAAGTCGTGTTGCAAAAGATGCAGTTGTTAATACTTATACATACAGTGCTATTACTGAAGATTTAAAAGGTAGACAATTGGTTGATATGGATCATTTGGTTCATAAAGATATCGTTTTAGGATTCTCTGATGATGGTAGAGGTGTACAAGCCAATGAAATGATGGATGCTGCAATGGAAGCAGCTGCTAGAAATCATTCTATCATTGTTGCTCACTGTGAAGATGAAAAAGAATTACATGGTGGATGTATCCATGAAGGACATTATGCAAAAGAACATGGACTTGTGGGTATCAACAGTGATTCTGAATTTAAACAAGTCGCACGTGATATTGATTTGGTACGTAAACATCATAATAGATATCATATTTGTCATATGTCTACAAAAGAAACAGTTCAATTATTAGCAAAAGGAATTGCTGATGGATTAGAAGTTTCTGGAGAAGTGACTCCACATCATTTGATTTTAACTGAAGATAATATTAAGGATTGTCACCCTAACTATAAAATGAATCCTCCAGTCAGAACAAAAGAAGATCATCAAATGTTGATTGAAGGATTAAAGAATAAAACAATTAAAGTGATTGCAACTGACCATGCACCTCACTCTAGAGAAGAAAAGAATAGACCTATTCAAAATGCTCCATTTGGAATTATTGGTGTGCAACATGCTTTCCCACTTCTTTATACTTATTTAGTGAAGAAAGATATTGTTCCATTAGATATTATTTTAGATGCTTTGACATCAGGTCCTGCTCATGTTTTAAAACTTGATGCAAGTATTAAAGTTGGACAAGTTGCTAACTTATGTATATTCGATTTGGATCAAAAATTCAGAATTACTGAAGAGTGTATCAAATCAAAATCTATTAATACTCCATTTTTAGATGCTGAATGTTATGGAGAAATTAAAGCGAATATTGTAAATGGACATTATTATGAAATGGGGGAATTTTAATGGCATCGTACCAAGGAATGATGAAAATTATTTCTAAAAAAGAATTAACAAAGGATGTATATGAAATGGTGTTAGAAGGAGATGCTGCTTCTTATATTACAACACCTGGTCAATTCATAAATATTAAAATTAATGATTCTTTACAACCTTATTTAAGAAGACCAATGAGTATTTGTGATTATGATGAATCACATATTAAAATCATTTTTAGAGTTGTTGGTGAAGGAACTGAAATTTTAGCTTCTAAAAATGTTGGTGATGCATTGGATTGTTTAACTGGTCTTGGAAATGGATTTGAAGATTTAGAAGCAAAGACTGCAGTCGTGATTGGAGGAGGACTAGGTGTTCCACCAATGTATAGACTTGCCAAAGATTTGCTAGCTAAAGGTGTAAAAGTGACTGCAGTATTAGGATTTAGTGATGCTGATGCTGTATTCTATAAAGATGAATTTGAAGCATTATGTCCAACATATATTGCAACTATGGATGGTTCAATGGGTGTAAAAGGGACAGTCATTGATGCAATCACAACTCATGGTATTGTATTTGATAAATATTATACATGTGGACCTGAAAAGATGTTAGATGCACTTGCATTAAAATATCCTGATAATGGTTATTTATCATTTGAAGCCAGAATGGGATGTGGATTTGGTGCATGTATGGGATGTTCTTGTAAAACAAAAACAAAACCTTATAAAAGAATTTGTGTAGAAGGTCCAGTATTACTTTCAAGTGAGGTGATTGTCAATGGCTAATTTAAGAGTAAAATTACCAGGTCTAGACATGAAAAATCCAGTGATTCCTGCCAGTGGAACATTTGGATTTGGTTATGAATTTGCTAGATTTTATGATATTAATGTATTAGGTTCTATGATGTTAAAAGGAACAACTTTAGAACCTCGTTATGGAAATCCTTTACCACGTATTGCTGAAGGACCTAGTGGAATGTTAAATGCTATTGGATTACAAAATCCAGGATCTGAAGCTGTATTCCATGAAGAATTAGAAAAATTAAGACCTTTATATACTGATAAAGTTATTGCTAACATTGGTGGTAGTGCTGTTGATGATTATGTTCAAACTGCAGCTTTACTTTCTACTCATGATATGGTTGGTGCATTGGAATTAAATATTTCATGTCCTAACGTTCATAGTGGAGGGATTCAATTCGGGACAAATCCTGAAATGGCTGCTGAAGTGACAAGAGCTGTAAAAGCAGTCAGCAAAAAACCAGTTTATGTTAAATTGTCTCCAAATGTTACTGATATTGTTGCAATGGCAAAAGCTGTAGAAGCAGCTGGTGCTGATGGTATTACAATGATCAATACATTAATTGGTATGCGTTTTGATTTAAAAACTGGTAGACCAATTATTGCAAACAAAACAGGTGGATATAGTGGACCTGCTATTTTCCCAGTTGCTTTAAGAATGGTTTATCAAGTTTCTCAAGCTGTCAATATTCCTGTTATTGGTATGGGTGGTATTGCAAGTGGTAAGGATGCAATTGAAATGATGATTGCTGGAGCAAGCGCAGTTGCTGTTGGTTGTCAAAACTTGGTTGATCCTTATGCATGTCCTAAAATCATTGAAGAAATGAATCAAATTTTAGATGATATGGGAATTGAAGATATTAATGATATTGTTGGGAAATCTCATCAATTCTAATAAGAGTAAGAGAAATCTTACTCTTTTTTTAAATAAAAGTTCATGTATAGTTTATATTTATTCATTATACTAACGACTATAAGAGGGGTAGCGTATGTTTGGATATGTCATTATGAATAGAGCAACACTCAAAGAAAATGATATCTTAGAATATCAATCTTTTTATTGTGGATTATGTCATATGTTAAAAGAAGAATTTGGTTTATCAAGCCAAATGACTTTAAATAATGATATGACTTTTTTAGCTATTCTATTATCAAGTTTATATGAACCAAAAACAGAAACATTTGATAGTCGTTGTGTGTTACATCCTGTTCATAAAAGAAAGAAAAAAAGAAATGAATGTCTACGCTATTGTGCAATGATGACGATTGTCCTTTCTTATTTCAAATGTCAAGATGATTGGCTGGATGAACATCAATACGATAAGAAATTGTATATGAAAATGTTAGAAAAACATTTTCGTCGTATTGAAAAGTTATATCCTAAAAAAATAGCCAATATTCAAATGTATTTACAAAAAATTCATGAGATAGAAAATAAAGAAGACTATTCTTTAGATGAAATTTCATTGTATTCTGGTAAGATGATGGGTGAAATTTGTGCTTATCAAGATGATATGTGGCATGATGATTTGTATCAATTTGGTGTTTATTTGGGTAAATTTATTTACTTTATGGATGCCTATGATGATTATGAACAAGATATGAAAAAAGGATGTTATAATCCTTTGCATAAAATCTTTCAAAAGAAAGATTATGAAGAGAAGATTTATGATATATTAGAGTTAATGATTGCCAAAGCAACAGAAATCTTTGAATATTTACCAGTGATAGAAAATGTAGAAATTTTAAGAAATATATTGTATAGTGGTGTATGGAGTAAATACAGTATAGTTAGAAAAAGAAGAGAGGAAAAAGAATAAATGGATCCTTATAAGATACTTGGTGTGAGTCCTAGTGCAACAGATGATGAAGTGAAAAAAGCGTATCGTCGTTTAAGTAAAAAATATCATCCCGATGCCAATAGAGATAATGCCAATCAAGAAGATACAACAAAAATGTTTATGCAAGTTCAAGATGCATACAAAATGATTATGAATGGAAGAAAGAATGGTTTTCAACAACAAGGATATCAATCTTATCAAGGAAATCAATCTTATTCTTATTCCAATCAATATGCTGGTAATGATCAAGCATTATATAATCAAGTGGCTCAATATATTCAATTACAAAGATATCAAGAAGCAATGAATATGTTGGATAGTATTAAAAATAAAAGTTCTGTATGGTTCTATTATGCTGCACTTGTTCAACATGGTTTAAGAAATGATATTGCTGCTGTGGATTTAGCAAAAACAGCTGTTCAAATGGAACCAAACAATTTACAATTTATTTTACTTTTACAACAATTACAGGGGTCTCAAGGACAATATCGTCGTACTCAACAATCATATGGTGGAGGATATGATCCTATGAGATGTTGTATGTCTATTTGTTATTTAAATATGTTAATGAGTTGTTGTTGTGGATGTTAAAAAGACAAATCTTATGATTTGTCTTTTTTTATGAAAAATATGTTTTTGTATAAATGACTTTACCAATAATTTCTACTGGAAGTTCTTGTACTTCTTGCATTGAGAAATAACGATTTTCAACTTGAGGATTGGTTGCTTCTAAAATAAGCATGTCAGGTTTTTTAATGACTTTTTTAACAGTCACTTCTTCACCTGCAATCAAGACAACAGCAATTTCTCCATTTCTTACAGTTTGACATTGTTTGATATATGCCAAATCTCCATCCATAATACCAGAACCAATCATAGAATTTCCTTCAATATTTAAGAAGTAATCACCACGATAGAAATCAGCTTCAGTGACTTCTTCACTTCCCATGAAGTTCTCTTGACCAAACATTCCATAACCCGCTTTGGCTTGACCCAAAATAGGGCGGGATAAATGGACAGATTGTCCTTTTAAGATAGGAGAGATATCATAACCCAATAAATCTGTTAAGCGGGATAAAGTGTCTTCTTGTATTCTTTTGACATCTCCAGAAATCCAACGACTCACTGTTGATTTTGTGACTCCTAATTGTTTAGCAATATCATCGTTTGTTAATTGATGACGGTATTTGTAATCTTTAATGATATCTTTTAATTCCATATAACCACCCCTTGTGCATATTATAATATAAAATGCACATTAATGAAATATTAAAATGAAAAAAATACAAAAAGTTGCATAAATATATTGATATATGCAACATTCTTTATTATAATGTCATTAAGAGGTGAAGAGATATGAATAAAAGAGTTGTATTTTGTACACAAGTTCATCATTTTTATGAACAAATCGAAGAATTAATCAATCCAAGTTTAAAAAATAAAGCCTATGTTATTGTTTCAGGTCAAGAGATATTCGCAATGAGTCAAGAAGCAAAAGCGAGATGTGGACATTTGTATTATTCCTTACAAGCAATGATCAATCACATGCCTTCTTTAAGAATTGTAGAAGCACATCAAGATATTTATAAATTGACTTGGATTGCTATTGAAAATATCATGAAAAAATATAGCAATCATGTTTATCGCTATGATGATGAATTATGGGTTGATATGAGTTATACAGCTTGGCTATATCGTCAATCAACAATGGATGTGATTTGTGATATCTATCGTCAAGTCCAAGATGAAGTGAAAATCAATATATCTATCAATGTTGCTGATTCTTATTTACATGCTCATGCTTATCAAAATTTAAATGATGGTGTTTTCTGTATTCAAAAAGAAGACATTCAAGATCAATATATTCCTGTTATGCCATACATAACAAAACATCATTTGTCTTTATTAAAACGCCATGGTTATGAAACAATTGCAGATTTGCATCGTTGTGATGAATTGGAATTCTACAAAATCTTAGATAAAGATGGACTTGAATTATGGGATTTACTTTATGATGAATCTCAAAGAGAAAATGATTATATGAAAGAAATGACTCCCGTTGATCAACATATTGCTGTATTTACAACTATTGATTGTCATCACACAGAAACAGTTGTTGAACGCATCAGTCAACATATTTGTCAATACTCATTAAATGTCCAACAAGTCAGCTTGTATTTTGTAGGACAAAGACAAGAAAAAATGGTCTTAGAACTTGAAGAATACAATGCAAAAAGTATTCGAGATGATATTATTTCTTCATTTATTACTCATGGATTTGATAGTGATTGTCAATTTATCATGGTTACTATTGATAAATGGCAAGACAATGAAAAACAACATTCTTATAAACACTCTTTCCAACAATTCTTCAAATCATTCTCTTTTACACCAAAACTTCAAATGAATACAAAATAAAAAAGCCTTTGAAAGGCTTTTTTTTAATATAAGTTTTTTGCTCCATTTTCTAGGATTTCAATTTGTAATAATGTTTGTTCATCTTTGACAAGTTTTTCTTTATGATGAATAATTGTTTCATAAAGAGCGTCGTAATAACGACCATAATCTCCAACTTCAGAAACAACTTTTTCTTCATGATATTGATGATGATCATCAACATATGTAAGAGTTCCGTATTCTTCTGGAAGATCCACACCAAAATCAGCATGATCAGGCATGTAGAATAATTTTAAATGTGTTTCTTGTTTGTCTTTCTTTTCTTTCACAAACATTCCTTTTTTACCATATACAATAAAGCTTGGTCTTTCTTTGATACGGAAATAACTTGATTTTACAGAAACTTTAAGAGTGTCATAATATAAATCCAAATCAAAGTAGTCATTCATACGTCCATGTCCCAATAATTGACGAACATCATAATGGACATCATTTGGTTTTCCAAAATAAGAAATGACTTGATCTAAAGTATGACAACCATGTCCAAATAAATAAGAATCAATTTGTCTATATTCATGAACTGATTCTGGAATTTCTGGACGGAAATAATCGAAATGCATTTCAAGTTCTAAAATATCTCCAAGCTTTCCTGATTCAATGACTTTTTGAACAGTTAAGAAATCACTATCAAAACGACGGTTTTGATAGCATTGCACCATAACATTATTTTCTTTAGCTAAAGCAAAAAGTTCTTTGGCTTGAGCAAGTGTTTCTGTAAATGGTTTTTCTACAACACAATTTTTATGAGCTAAAATTGTTTTTTTAGCAAGTTCATAATGTGTACGAGATGGTGTTGATAATACAACAACATCAATTTCAGGATCTTTTAAGACATCATCAATTTGATGTGTATAGATGACATCATCAATTTTATCCCAAGTACTTTCCCCAGTTGAATAGATAGTTTTGATTTTTATTTTGTCTTTTCTTTGTAAAATGAAAGGAATGTGATATCTGTTTGCACTCTTTCCATTTCCAATAAACCCAATCGTTAACATATATATCTCCTTTGTTTTTATGATAGAGATATTATATCATAATTACATGGCAAAATCATTTTGAATTGATTTGATCGTTGTTTTAAATTGTTTTTGATAGATGATAAAGGCAATACAACTTGCAATAAATTCTGATAATGGGAATGTTAACCAAATACCATTGATACCAATGAATTTTAATAAGATTGGTGATAATGTAACAATAATCACAAATTGTCTTAATAAAGAAATAATCAATGAGAATTTTCCTTTTCCTAAAGATTCTAATACACCTGCCATCACAAGGGCAAATGCAGATAAGATGAATGATAATGATAGAATTTTTAAAGCAGGAATACCAATTTCTAACATTGCAGGAGTGGCATTAAACATAGAAAGAATGAATGTTGGTAAGAAATGGAAACTAAGTGTACCAATACATAGGATAGATGCAATAACTAAAAATGAATATTTTAATGTTTGTTGCATACGATCTGCTTGTTTTGCTCCATAGTTATAACTCATAATTGGTCTCATACCTTGTGTAATACCAGCACATGGCATATAGATAAATGTTTGTAATTTAAAGTAGATTCCAAAGAATGCGACAGCTGTTTGAGAAATAGAAGACAAAATACCATTAATAGATGTGACAAGTAAAGAAGGCATACACATCATAATTCCAGAAGGAATGGCAATACTTACTAAATTTTTAACTGTTTTTAAGTCGAAACGGAAATGCTTTAAATTGATATGAATATGATGAGATTTCTTTTTAAAGATAATAATAGCCAATGTACATGCTCCAAATTGTCCGAATACAGTTGCTAAAGCTGCACCAATAACACCTAAGCTTGGTAAACCAAATAAACCAAAGATCAAAATAGGATCAAGAACAATATTGATGATTGCTCCTGTTAATTGAAGCAACATAGGAATAATCATATTACCAGTGGCTTGGAATGTTTTTTCAATCGCAATATGAATAAACATACCAAAGGCAAATGTAATAACAATAAATCCATATTGAATTCCATAAGTTAAAACTTCACCTTGAGTTGTAAAAAGTGATAAAAAGGGTTTAATAAAGAATAAACCAATCACAACAAAAATTGTTGAAGTCAATGCACTTAACATTACACCTTGACCTGCAACAAATGATGCTTTTTCATCATCTTTTTCTCCTAAATGTCTTGCGATTAAGGCGTTTAAAGCGACCCCAATTCCTACAGCACAAGATAATGCTAAGTTTTGAAGAGGGAAGACAAGGGAAACTGCTGTTAAAGCATTTTCTCCTAAATAAGAGACGAAGACACTGTCTACAATATTATAAAGTGATTGAATTAACATAGAAATCATTGGTGGAAATGCCATTGATAATAATAAAGGTAAGACTGGTTTGACTCTCATTGGATTTTCATTTTTCATATGTATTCTCCTTTCGTAAAAAAAGCTATATATTTGTCTATTTATGATCAGAAATAGAGAAATATATAGCCTTTTCAGCAAGACATAGTATATCGTTTCAAAAGAAAAAAGTCAACGATTGAAAAGAAAATATTCGCATATTTAGGCATAAATTTGATATAATAAGGATGTTAAACAAATGAGTCCTTTGATGTAAAGGAGGATTTGTCTATGATATTTTTATTTTGTATTGGCGCGTGTTTAGGTAGCTTTATTGGGGTTGTGATTGAGCGTATGCCTCAAGAATTGAATTGTTTATGGGGAAGAAGTTATTGTTTCAAATGCCATCATACTTTGACATTTTTTGACATGATTCCTATCTTAGGATGGTTTTTTTGTCATGGACGATGTCGTTATTGTCATCAACCCATCTCTCCAGTATATCCAATCATAGAAACATTGAGTGGTGTCATGATTTTGTTCGTATATTCACTTTATGGATGGAGTTTTTCTTTTGTCTATGTTTATTTGCTGGGACTATTACTCTTATGTATGAGTGTGATTGATTATCGTACACTTTCTGTTTATCACATCCATTTGTTTCTTTTATTGATTTTTGCTGTACTGGCTTTTTATTTTGATGAACAGAGTTTAATGGAAAGAATAGAAGGGATGCTTTCTATGAGTGTATTGATGATGGTTATGAATTGTATCAAACCATGTTTTGGTCATGGTGATATTATGATGGCCATGAGTTTTGGTTGGATTTTGGGTATTGATGCTTGGTTGCTTGCTCTCTTTATAGCAACTCTTACAGGAAGTTTGTATTCTATAATGATGATATTATTGAAGAAAAAAGATCGTTATGATTTTATTCCTTTTGTTCCTTTTATGAGTTTAGGAGTCATGATGGTGTTAATGTGGATATAAAAAAGCAAAGCGTTAAGCTTTGCTTTTTTATAAATAATATTGTGTAAAATAATGTAATCTGATCAAATCATATAATGTCATGATTTGATAGTTGAAATTGATACTGTCGTATTTGCCAGGAACATAGATGACTTTGCAGTTATCTGATGTTTCTGTTTTTGTATATTTTTTATTTTGTGTAATTAAGATTTGTTGAGCATTTTCAATATGAACTTCAGCTTTATGTTTTTTAAATCCTTCAAGATAACGTCCAGTTGCACTGATGATAATGGCAACGTCATCTTCTGTTAAAGTGATAGGATCATAGTTATGGAATTGAATAAATGGTTTCCCAAAAGTAATCATATCAGTTTGTAATTCAATAGCGATGGAAATAGGATATAAGGCTCCAAAGATCACAATTCTTTTGCTTTTATAAAGTTTTTCACAGATATCACTGATTGTTTCTTCCATTTCTTCATCAGAACAATCTTTTTCCATTTTTTGAATGAATTCATGACTATCAACACCAAGTAAACGTGTACGTATTTGATTTAGACGTAGATTATAGTCATTGACAAGGACTTGATGAAAATCTTCATATGTAGAAAATCCAAGCAAAGCAATAAAAGAATACAATTGTTCTTTTTTAAAACATCCTTTTTTAAGAAATTCTTCTTCAGTCATATCTTCCATTTCTAAATAATGGAAGACGATGAATGTACATATCTTATAGTGAAAGTCATGAAAAAGTGTTCCATTTAAATAAGTTAAAATACGACTCAATAATATGTTCATAGAAAATCCTCCCTTTGTATATATTATAACATGAAAACGCTTCAAGTATAAAACATTTTCATTTTCTGAATATGATGTTATAATGGGGAAAATGAGGTGTAAACATGAGAATAAAGAAAGTCACTTTGGATCAAATTCAATATGAAACAAAACCCTATGAAGAAAGCCTTTATGAGTCAGTTATGCGTATTGGATTTTCGTTTCCTATTTATGTCAATGTTGTTGAACATGGATATCGTTGTGTGGATGGACATAAACGTTTGTCCGTTCTTTGTGATATTTTAAAAGATCATCCTGATTATCGTCGTGGAAACACAGTTAACATTGTTGTCAAAAACAATGAAGACGTGCGTTCTAATGATTGTTGGAGAGGAAGAAATACCCATTAAACCTTTATATTTAATTTTAATGAAGAATCAACTAGGAAATGTGAAGGAATGTAAAACATTTATTCGTCATGGATGTGTCAAAGTTAATGGAGAAGTTTGCACGGATGTTCAATGCATGGTGTGTCGTGATGATTGTATTGAGTGTCACGATAAATGGGTGGATGCCAACATCTATGCTTATTATATGCTTAATAAACCTAAAGGTTATATCAGCGCTTCTTTTGATAAGCATGATCCTTGTGTTGTTGATTTGATTGATCGAAAAGATTGTCATTGCGTGGGAAGACTGGATAGAGATACAACAGGTTTCCTTCTGTTGACTAATGATGAATCTTTATCAAAAACTTTGCTTTTGCCTTCTTGTCATTGTGATAAAAAATATTTGGTTACAACAAAAAATCCAATACACCAAGATATGGTTGTAAAGTTTCAACAAGGTGTCGTTATTGACAAAGATGTGTTGTGTAAGCCCGCCTGTTTAGAAATTATTGATGATTATCACTGTTATGTCACATTGCAAGAAGGAAAATATCATCAAGTTAAAAAGATGTTTCTTTCATGTGACAATCAAGTCATCGCATTAAAGCGTGTAATGTTTGCCGGTTTAACTTTAGATTCTCAGTTAAAAGAAGGATCGTATCGTTTATTAAATAATGAAGAAATCAATATCTTATTATCAAGGAGGAAATAAAATGTCAGTATTAGATCAAAATGTTCTTATTTTGCGTTATTTTGAAAAATTAGCAAGTATTCCCCATGGTTCATTCCATGAAGAACGTATTGCAGATTATGTAGAGTCTGTTTTACAATCACTAGATTTAAAATATGTTCGTGATGAAATGAACAATATTATTGCTTATAAAGAAGCAAGTGAAGGTTATGAAAATCATGAACCATTGATGTTAGAAGCACATATGGATATGGTTAATGAAAAAAATGCAGATAGCGATCATGATTTTGATCATGATGGTTTGGATTTGTATGTTGAAGATGGTTATTTACATGCCAGAGGAACAACTTTAGGAGCAGATGATGGTTATGGTGTTTCTTATATCCTTTCATTGCTTACTCAAGACGATATTCAACATCCAGCTTTAGAAGCTGTCTTTACTGTTCAAGAAGAAGTGGGATTATGTGGGGCGATTGGAATTGATGAAAGTCTTATTCATGCGCATCGTATGATTGGATTGGATAGTGAAAGTGAAGGAGAAATTTGTATTTCATCTTCTGGAGGAAATGAAACAATTATCACAAAAGAAATTGAATTTGAAGATAATGATGCACCTGCTTATTTATTAGAAATTCGTGGTTTATTAGGTGGACATTCTGGTGCAGCTATCGATAAAGGAAGAGCCAATGCCAATAAATTGGCAGGTAGAATTTGTTATGAATTGTCAAGAGAAGGTATCGATGTAAGACTTGTTGATATTCAAGGTGGTCTTAAAAACAATGCCATTCCTAGAGAATGCCGTGTTGTTCTTACAAGTCAATGTGATTTTGCGACTTTACAAGAAAAAATTGCAGGTTATGAAAAAGATATTCAACAAGAATTTAATCAAGGAGATCCTCATATCCAAATTCATATTTCTCAATATGAAGACTGTTCTCAATGCATGAGTGCAAAAGACAGTGAAGCTTTGATTCAAATGATTTATATTGCCTTGAATGGTTGTCTTGAAAAATCACAATTGATTCCCGATTTAACTGTCTTATCATTAAATATGGGTGTTATTGAAACAAAAGACAATAAAGTAATCATCGATTATTGTTTACGTTCTCCATTATATAGTGCCAGAATGAATATGGTTCATCAATTAGAAGTTGTTGGTTATATGTATAACGCAGGAGTAGAAGTCTTTAATGATTTCCCAGGTTGGGATTATGAAGTGCATTCTCCTCTCAGAGAACAATTTAAAGAATTTTATACAAAACGTACAGGTCGTACATTAAGAGAAGTGGCTACTCATGGTGGTTTGGAAACTGGTGTTTTTAAAGGAAAGATTCCAGCTTTAGATATTATTACTATGGGTCCTGATGTCGCTGATATCCATACACCTCAAGAAAGAATGAATGTTCAATCTTTCATTGATAATTATGAATTGTTGGTGGATTTTATTGCGACTTTATAATATAAAGGAGAAGAAATATGCATTGTAAAATAAGTCAAAGATGTGGTAGTTGTCGTTATATAGAAAAAGATTATGCGTGGCAATTGAAAGAAAAACAAAAGAAATGTGAAAAATTATTTCAAGGAATGAAAGTGACTGTTCATCCTGTTTGTGGAATGGATGAACCTTATGCTTATCGTAACAAAGTCATTGTCGCTTTTAATCAAAAATATGAATATGGATTATATGAAGAAGGATCACATCGTATTGTACCTATTCAACAATGTGTATTACATGATGATGTTACTCATGATGTTTTGAATGAAATTCAAAGACTTTTTCAAAAATATCATGTGTCTATTTATGATGAAAAAAGACAAAGAGGATTTTTAAGACATGTCTTGATTCGTCGTGCAGTTACTACGAATCAAACATTGGTTGTTATTGTTGCAAATGAAGATGTTTTTAAAGGATCTAAGAATTTCTGTCAAGAATTAACAAAGAAATGTCCTTCTGTAAAATCTATTGTTTTGAATATAAATAAAAGAAAAACAAGTATTGTTTTATCTCAAAATGAAAAAGTCTTATTTGGTAAGGGATTTATTGTTGATGAATTATGTGGATTGACTTTTAAAATCTCTGCACAATCTTTTTATCAAATTAATCATGAACAATGTACAAAGCTTTATCAAAAGGTTCTCAATTTATTAAAACCTCAAAAGAAAGAAATTGTTTTGGATACTTATTGTGGAATAGGGACGATTGGTATGACAATTGCACCCCATGTTCAACAAGTTGTGGGGGTAGAATTAAATAAAGAAGCATATAAAGATGCTTTGAATAATGCCAAAATGAATAAAATTCAAAATATTCGTTTCTTTTGTAAAGATGCGACAGAGTTTATGAAAGAATTAGCAGCTCAACATGAACATGTTGATTGTGTTATTATGGATCCTCCAAGAAGTGGAAGTACCAAAGACTATGTTGATTCGATTAAAGTTTTGAAACCTAGAAAAGTGATTTATGTTTCATGTGATCCAACGACTCAAGTGAGAGATTTAAAATATTTTCAATCCATTGGATATACAACAAAAGATATTTATTTGTATGATATGTTTCCTCATACAGAACATGTAGAGTCTATTTGTATGTTGTCAAAAAACAATGAGAAAAAAGGAAAATCAACTTATAAATAATATGTGTTTTCCTTTGCGAAAAAAGTGTAATAATGAATTACACTTTTTTTGTAAAATAAAAAAATCAAAGTATTTGACTTGCTTTTTTAAATCATATAAACTGAAAATAATTGTTTTTTTATGGAGGGGAAGAAATGTTTGATTTATTATTATCACAATTAAATGATTTTTTATATAGTTATATTCTGATTTTTTTACTTGTAGGTGCAGGTCTGTATTTTACTGTTCGTACAGGTTGCGTGCAATTGCGTTTGTTTAAAGACGCTATTGATGCTTTAAAAGAAAAAGGAAACAATAATGATGGAAAATCTGTTTCCTCTTTTCAAGCCTTGATGATTTCTACTGCATCTCGTGTTGGAACAGGTAATATTGCAGGAATCGCAACAGCAATTGTTGCAGGTGGCCCAGGTGCGGTTTTCTGGATGTGGGTGATGGCTTTAATTGGGGGAGCATCGGCTTTTGTTGAAAGTACTTTGGCTCAAGTGTATAAAATTAAAGATGGTGATACATTCCGTGGTGGACCATCATACTATATTGAAAAAGCTCTTCATGCTCGTTGGTTAGGGATTATTTTCTCTATCTTATTGATTTTATGTTTTGCTTATGGATTTAATGGATTACAATCTTTTAATATGTCTTCAGCTTTAGAATATTATATTCCTCATTATAGTGATACTGTTTATCCTATGTTATTAGGACTTGTTATTGCGATTGCAAGTGCTTTTGTTATCTTTGGTGGTGTTCATCGTATTAGTTTTATTACTTCTGTGGTTGTTCCTGTGATGGCTTCTATCTATATTATTATGGGATTTTGTATTACTATTTTAAATATTGAACGTTTACCAGAAATGTTTTCTATGATTTTCCATGGGGCTTTTGATTTTCGAGCTATCTTTGGTGGTTTTGCTGGAAGTACCGTTCTTATTGGAATCAAAAGAGGATTATTTTCTAATGAAGCAGGTATGGGGAGTGCACCTAATGCCTCAGCCAGTGCTTGTGTCTCTCACCCTGTAAAACAAGGTTTAGTTCAAGTTTTATCTGTTTTCATTGATACTTTGATTATTTGTACAACAACAGCATTTATTTTATTGATGTCAGGTGTTGAAGGAACACCTGTTGTTTTGGATGGTATTCCATATGTTCAAGCAGCTTTAAAAGCTAATGTTGGTGTTTTTGGTATTCACTTTGTGACATTTTCTATTTTTGCTTTTGCTTTTACATCATTGATTGGTAACTATTACTATGCTGAATCTAATATCTTATTTATTAAAGATAACAAGACTTTATTATTTGTCTTCCGTATTTCATGTTTGGTAGCTATATTCTTTGGTGCACAAGCAAACTTTGGAATGGTTTGGGATTTGGCAGATGTTTTAATGGGGTTAATGGCTCTTGTGAATATTTCTGTTATTCTTTTACTTGGTAATATTGCTTTCAAAGTTTTAAAAGACTATAGTGATCAAAAGGCTCAAGGCTTGGATCCTGTTTTTAAAGCAAAAAATGTAGGTATTGATAATTGTGAATGTTGGAATGATAGTGATGAGTCATGAAACTCATCACTTTTTTTATTTGATTGTAAGTTTTCTAATGAAGACATATAATAATAAAAAGAGGAGTGATTGATAATGTTCATGGATACACAAAACAATGATCGTCAAGATCGATATTATATGTTTATTTTAAAATATTTTAATGAATTAAAACAAAGCTTTGTAACAACAGAAGATATATTGAATCATGAGTTTTATTATGCTTTACAATTCTTTACACATGAGCAAGATCATATAGATACATCTGTGATTGATAATTATGATCATATGGAAGAGGTTATTGAAGATATTCAAGATCAAGATTATCTTTTAACATTGATTACATTGCAATGGCGTTCATTATATCTTTTGGGTCATACAATGGATCGTTCTAAAGATTGGTTTTTACTTGCTTTTGAAAGATTGGTTTTCTTGAATAGAAAAAATATATTTTATTTTCGTGGTGTTCCTCAAAAAGTCACATTAATTTCGTATCATAAGAATGTTTTTCTCATTGATAGAGATATTAAACAAATTGTAACACTTCATTCTAATGGATATGTCAAAGCTGTAAATTATATTTTAGATGAAAATGGTAATGAAAAAATTTCTAAGGAAACAGAAGAATTCTTGAATGTCTCTGTGATGAGTGATTTGCTAGAAGATTTAGCTAAGACTTTTCATGATTATGATGATGAATTGACTACAGATGATGGACAATGGAATCTTTCCATTGAAAATCATTTGGGTATTGAATATGAATATTATGGTCCTTTTGTAAAAACAACACATCATGAGCTTAAAGAGTTATCAGAAGTGTTGAGAGAGTTATTGGATGATGATTCTTTATATATTTTTGATGGAGAACCTCTTCGCGATCGTATGGAAAGAATACAAATTGACTATCATCGACATACAGAATTACATCTTCCTCGTTTTGAGAACTCACAAAAAACTGTAGATTTACATTTTCAAGAACATATTATGATTGATAGAGAAACAGAAACATTGGAATGGACATATCAAATTTCTCCCCAATGTCACATTTGTCATTCTTATCATATTCAAGATGGAATTTCTTATTTATTAGATCAATGTTCTGCATTTGATTTTCATGATAAAGAAGAACTTCTTGATGATGTTATAGACTCTCATGAGTCAAAGGATTATGTCATAACAATCAATTATAAATATCAACAACAAACTCAAATTACGGGTTCTTTTGATAGTCAAGATTTACCTAAAGATTATGTTTATTTTGCAAAATTAATTCAAGAATTTATTGAATTCTATGGCTTTGGTGAAATGTTGAATCCCTATGTCTATTCACAATTAAGACATACAAAAGGTGATCATATTTATTGTAAAGTTGTCTTTGAACAAAGTGCGAAAACTTATTATTACTTAACAGATGATGAAAGCATTTGTGTTGGTGATTATGTGATTGTGCCTGTTGGAAAAGATAATCATGAAGAAGTTGTTCAAGTTGTTGATATTGAGTACTATCAAGAGGATACACCTTTTCCTTTAGAGAAAACAAAAAAGATTATAGCTAAATATCAAGATGTTGAATTGGTATCATAAGGAGGATAGAGATGAAATATATAATCAAATTTATAAAACAATGTCTTTTGTTGATTCTTTGCTTGGTCATTGTCGTTTTTACTATAAATGGTTATGTTAAAGGCACTACAAAGAAACAAATCTATGATCTGTCAACACAAATTCAATTTGATCATCCTGATTGTATTTTGATTTTGGGTGCTGGTTTAAAAGGAGATGGACCTAGTCCTATGTTAGAAGATCGTTTAAAAGTAGGAATAGATGCGTATAAAAAAGGCTATGCTCCTAAAATCATTATGTCAGGAGATCATGGTCAAGATAATTATGATGAAGTAAATATTATGAAAAAATACGCTATTGAACAGGGTGTCCCTTCAGAAGATATTTTTATGGATCATGCTGGATTTTCTACTTATGACAGTATGTATCGTGCAAAGGAAATCTTTGGTGTTAAGAAGATGATTGTTGTTACTCAAGAATATCATTTGTATCGTGCCTTATATATTGCAAAACAACTAGATATGGATGTGATAGGCATTTCTTCTAACCTTAGATATTATTCCAATCAAACATTTAGAGATCGTCGAGAATTTTTAGCACGCATTAAAGATTTTATCAAATGTATCTTTCAGCCAGAATCTCAATATTTAGGTGAACCCATCTCATTATCTGGAAGTGGTGATGTGACCAATGATAAATAATCATTCTTTTTATAAAGTTCAATATAAAATTCTCTTTTTATTAATCTTAGGATGCATTGTTATGGCGATTGTAGATGGTTGGATCCAACCATCTTATCTTTATAAATCTTTGATTAAAATTCTCTTTTTTCTGATCATTCCTTGCTTTGTTTTACGACAATATTTGCCTTTTTTAAAATCATTAGTGATTCCTACAAAACAGGGATTGTGTCGTTCTTTGATTTTAGGTTTTGTTTTGTATTGTTTGATTTTAGCTGGTTATGGGATTGTGAGTCAATTCTATGACTTTTCCACTTTAACAACAATCATTAATCATAATGTTGGTGTCAATAAAGATAATTTTCTCTACGTCTCTTTGTATATCTCTTTTTGTAATTCTTTTTTAGAAGAGTTTTTCTTTAGAGGCATTGCTTTTATTGGATTAAAACAATATATACCAAGAAAATATGCTTATTTGATCAGTGCATTTGCTTTTGCTATTTATCATGTTGCGCTTATGGATGGATGGTTTTCTCTAGGATTACTTATACTTATGATTGTTGGTTTAATGATTGGAGGCTATTTGTTTAACATATTGGATGAAAAGAGTGAAACGATTTATGCTTCATGGATGGTTCATATGTTTGCGAATTTTTCAATCAATACTATTGGCTTTTTCTTATTTGGTTTGATATCATAAAAGTAAGATAAGAGGTGAGTCTATGAAACGCTTGTTTTGTTTTGCTTTATGTCTTTTGCTTGTTGGATGTTCTTTCCAAAGGGCACCTTTAAAGATGCATTATCTTCAAGATGACAATCATGTTTCTTATGAATTTGAAGTTGAAGATCTTGATCACTTTGATATTTATATCAATGTCTATAAAGATAAAGAAAAAATAGATTCTTATTTATTTGAAACATTACAATATGATGATTCTGTTAAAGAAAAAGTTACTCTTGAATTTTTTTTAGAAGACCATGCTCCAAAACCTCTTCTTGCAGTGAAGTCTATGAGTGAACGTGGAAAGTTAATCAAAAAGAATACGGAAAAGAAAGTTTCTATTGATGAAGACTATTCTATAGAGTATCTTGCTCATAATTTTCAATTTAATAAAAAACATCCAGCGATAGAAATTTTAAAATATCAAAACCTTCGTTCTGATATATCTTATCATGTAGAAATTCGTATATAATAAAAAACGCCTTATCAGGCGTTTTTTTGTACACAAAATAAACAAAACAATATGGTATAAAAAAACAAGAAAATCGCAAGATTTAAGAAAATGATTTTATAGTATAATTTTTAAAAAAGAAGGAGGATGTCTATGAGTGAACTCAAGAATAATAAGCTGGTGTATTACGCACAATCATCATTAGAAACTGTGATCAATGATTTACAAACATCAAAAGATGGTTTACAAGCAAGTGATTATGAATCACGTCATCAAGAAAGAATGAATTTTGATCGTTTGAGTCATGATTCGTGGTTTTTACATTTTCGTCGTGCTTTTATTAATCCTTTTTCTGTTGTTTTGCTTGTTATGGATATTATTGCATTCTTTGTTGATATTGTCTTTGTTGAAGCTTCAAATCGTAATTATATGAGTTGTTTGATGATGACAATCATGTTTTGTGTGAGTGGTTTAATCCGTTATATTCAAGAAATGAAAGCTAAGAAGATTTCTGATGAATTGATTACTTTGATTGATCATCATGTTCAAGTCAAACGTGATGGTTCATGGCAATTGATTGATCCTTCTCAACTTGTTAAAGGTGACTTGGTGAGAGTAAAAACAGGTGAAACAGTTCCTGCTGATTTACGTTTGGTTGTGGTAGATGATTGTTTTATATCTGAAGCTGTTATTACAGGGGAAAGTGAAGTCCAAGAAAAAAGTATGGAGTCTCTTCAAGGTCATATTCAACGTTTGAGTGATTACAAAAATATTGCTTTTTGTGGGACGAGTGTGATCAGTGGCCTTTGTGAAGGCTTTGTTGTTGGTTTGGGTAAAGAAAGTGTTTATGGAGAAATTAGTCCAGATATTGTCCAACGTAAATCAGGATTTGATCGTGGAGCCAATTCTATTGCTTGGGTTTTGATACGTTTTATGGTGATTTTGGTTCCAATGGTTTTTATAACGAGTGGACTGGTTCATCATCAATGGATGGTCTCTTTTTTGTTTGCTTTGTCCGTGGCTGTGGGATTAACACCTGAAATGCTTCCTATGGTGATTACTGCTTGTTTGGCTAAAGGAAGCTATAGTATGAATCAAAAACAAACATTGGTAAAAAATATTAATGCCATGCAAGAGTTTGGTCATATGGATGTTTTATGCGTCGATAAAACTGGGACACTGACAGTAGAATCATTATTATTGGAATATTATATGGATATTCTTGGCAATGAAAATCAACAAGTTCTCGATGATGCTTATTTGAATAGCTATTTTCAAGCTGGAATGAAAAATCCTTTAGATAAAGCTATTTTGAATATTAAAACTAAACACAATCAATCTTATTATTCGAAGTTAGAAAAACAATACGAGAAATTAGATGAAATTCCTTTTGATTCTGATCGTAAACTCGCAAGTGTTTTGATAAAAAAAGAGAAACCATGTTTGATTGTTAAAGGGAGTATTGCTGAGGTTTTTGAACGTTGTGACTATGTTCAATATAAAGATGATGTCACGAAAATATCTCAAGAGATGATTTCGAGTGTCCATGCTGTAGTGGATGACATGCTTGATGATGGTATGAAAGTTTTGGCGATTGCAATAAAAAATATCGATCAAGAGAGAATCACCAAAGAAGATGAATATCAATTGACATTATTAGGTTATATTGCCTTTTTTAATGCGCCTAAACCAAGTGCGATGAGTGCAATTCAAAAATTACAATCATTGAATGTTCATATTAAAGTTTTAACTGGTGATCATTTAAGTGTTGCTCATTCTATTTGTCTTCGTCTTGGAATGGATACCACTCATACACTTACTGGCCATCAATTAGAAAATCTTGATGAAAATGATTGGCCTTTATATATTGAAAAAACAACTATTTTTGCTGAATTGTCACCAACGCAAAAACAAGCCATCGTAGCCATGCTTCAAGATAATGGCCATTCTGTTGGCTTTTTAGGAGATGGGATGAATGACTTACCCGCAGTTTTGAGTGCGGATGTTGGTATTTCTGTTGATAGTGCTTCTTCAGCTTTGAAAGAAAGTGCTGACGTCGTGTTATTGAAAAAGGATTTGAATGTCTTGGAATCTGGTATTTTAGAAGGACGTAAAGCTTTTGCGAATATGAGCAAATATGTCAAAATTACAGCTTCTTCTAATTTAGGAAATATGATTTCTATTGTTATTGCGAGTTTGTTTCTGCCTTTCTTTCCAATGACATCTATGCAGATTCTTTTATTGAATTTATTGTATGACATTATTTGTTTGGTTCTTCCATGGGACTGTGTAGATGATGATATTTGTCATCAGTCGTTAGAGTGGTCGGGTAAAAATCTGAGTCAGTTTATGTTATTTTTTGGTCCTGTGAGTTCCATTTTTGATGTGATGACTTTTGTTGTTTTGTATTTTGTTATTTGTCCTTTGATTTGTGGTGGACAATATCTTTCATTGCTTCCTGAAAATCAAATGTTATTTGTGTCATTATTTCAAACGGGTTGGTTTTTAGAATCTATGTGGACACAGATTTTGATTCTTTATTTATTAAGAACCAATTATCTTTCATTTATAAAACATCATCCTTCTCAACCTGTTTTATATGTCTCTTTACTTGGTATTGTTGGTTATACTTTCTTAACAATGTCTCCTATAGGAGACATGATTGGCATGACACAAATGCCTGCTTTATATTTTCTTTTCTTAATTGTTATTATTTTGTGTTATTTCTTAATTATTACTTTTGTTAAGAAAATCTATTTACGTCGTTATCAAAAACTCATTTAGAAAGGAGAATCATGTAATGAAGAAAAATATAGAAATGATTCATGTGAATATTCAAGTCTTGGATTATATTTTGACTCAATTAAAAAAATGTTCTTTAGACAATGAATCAAAAGATGATTTGATTCATGGATTATCAGATTTATTGAATGATGATTGTAGTGCATTAACGATTGAAACAAGTCATGGACATGATTTTCCTGTATCCTCTCATAAGATGTGTTTTGGTGAGCTGGAAATAGATAAAAAAGCAAGACGTGTTACACGTCAAAATCAAGAGATTTATTTAACACCTAAAGAATTTGATATTTTGTATTTTTTGGCTTGTAATCGTGGTGAAATCTTTACCAAACAACAGATTTATCAAGCAGTTTGGGAAGATGATTATCTTTTAGATGATAGTAATATTATGGCTTTTATTCGTAAAATACGAAAGAAGATAGAACCTAATCCTGATGCACCTATCTATATTTTAACGATTTGGGGTATTGGTTATAAATTTAGTGATCAGTGGAATGAAACATCCTTATAAATAAGGATGTTTTTTTATTTCTTGCGAGAGGGCAAGAAAATCGCAAGGATTTGGTCATGTGATATATGTGTGGTGTTTTTTATAATGGGTCGTGTTGAAAGGAGGATGAAGATGAATAACATGGATATGATTTTGAGAATTGTACTGTCAATGATTCTTGGATTGTGTATTGGATTAGAACGGCAATTGACGGGTCATAGTGCTGGAATTCGCATCAATGTCTTGATTTGTATGGGAACATGTTTCTTTACTTTGTTTCCTATGCTCAATGGTTCAAAAGAAGTCTATCGTGTAGCCAGTAGTATTATTTCTGGTGTTGGGTTTCTTTGTAGTGGCGTTATTTTTAAAGACAATGGTTCGGTAAGAGGGATGAACACTGCTGCCACTCTTTGGTGTAGTGCAGCAATTGGTGTTTTAGCGACAAGTCAAAATGTCATGCTATCAATAATAGCGACAATGATTCTCATTTTATCAAATTTAATTTTAAGACCACTTGCATTGCGTATACCTGCTGTTGGTTACAATGAAGACAATGAAAAACAATATCGTATTTCTGTTATTTGTTTAGAAAGTGCTGAGTCTGAGATTCGCCAATTTCTCGTAAGTAGTAATACTTGTAGAACACTTTTCTTGAGTCATTTGGAAAGCGGAGATGTTATTGGCAATCAAGTCGAAGTCATAGCAGAGTTTTGTTATGTGGGTAAACCAAGAATACATGTTTTGGAAAATATTGTCAGCCAGACTTTAATGAATGAAAAAGTGATCAGTGCTGGTTGGGAAGTTATTTAAAAGGAGGAAGATTATGGATATAAGTTGTGTTGTTTTAGGTATTTTCTATATTGTGATTGGTGTGTTGTTTGCTAATGGGAAGGTCCATGAGCATATCCGTGCATGGAAGAACATGCCTGAAGATGAAAAAGATAAAATTAATATTATTCCTCTTTATACCAATGTAGGAGAAATGATTGCTCTTTCTGGAATTATCTTTTTAGTTAAAGGGTTATGGTCTGGATTTCAAAATCATTGGTTTACTATTGCTATGATCGCATGGATGATTATTGCAATGTTGGATGTATTTTATATTTCAAAAAGTCCTCGCTTTACAAAGGCGAGTCAATGAAGGAGGTTCAAATGAAACGTAAAATGAATAAGTATCAAGAAAATGAACAAAACGTTATTCGTGAAGAACACAATCGTTTTATTTCTATGATATCTTCTTTAACTGTCAAAGACGTATTGAAGACTATGAATACCAATCTTAGAGGGTTGGATGAAGAAGCAGTGAGTGATTCTCGCATGCAATATGGAGTCAATAAAGTAACAAAAGAAAAAAAGAAATCTTTGCTTCAAAGATTAGCAAGTGCTTTTATTAATCCTTTTACAGCTATACTTTTTGTTCTTGCTTTGGTTTCTTTTGTTACTGATATGTTATTTCCATATTATCAATTATTTGGAAGTCAACCAGATGATTTTGATTGTTTAACAGTAGTGATTATTTTGACAATGGTTTTTATTTCAGGAACATTACGATTTATTCAAGAAGCAAGAAGTGGTGATGCTGCTGAAAAATTATTATCAATGATTACAACAACATGTACAGTCACAAGAAAGGATCACAATAAAATTGAAATTCCTTTAGAAGATGTTGTTGTTGGAGATATTATTCATTTGTCTGCTGGTGATATGATTCCAGCTGATATGAGAATATTAGATGCCAAGGATTTGTTTATTTCTCAAGCAAGTTTAACTGGTGAAAGTGCACCAGTAGAAAAAATGCCTCAAATATGTCAACCTGAAGAATCATTGACAGATTTACATAATATTGCTTTTATGGGAAGTAATGTTATTTCAGGAAGTGCGATGGGTGTGGCTATTGGTGTAGGTGATTGTACACTTTTTGGTTCTATGGCTCAGGCAGTAGCTGGGGATACAGTTGAAACTAGCTTTACCAAAGGTGTGAATGCTGTATCTTGGGTTTTGATTCGTTTTATGATGATTATGGTTCCTTTGGTGTTCTTTATTAATGGTATGACCAAAGGGGATTGGTTATCTGCTTTCTTGTTTGGTATATCTATTGCGGTTGGTTTAACACCAGAAATGTTGCCTATGATTGTTACAACATGTTTAGCTAAAGGGGCAATGTCAATGGGAAAGAAAAAGACAATTGTTAAAAATTTGAATTCTATTCAAAATTTTGGAGCTATGGATATACTCTGTACGGATAAGACTGGAACTTTAACACAGGATAAAGTTGTTTTGGAATATCATTTGAATATTCATGGTGAAGATGATGAACGTGTATTGCGTCATGCTTATTTGAATAGTTATTTTCAAACTGGATATAAGAATTTAATGGATTTGGCTATTATTCATAGAACAGAACAAGAAGAATCGCTTCATCCTGATTTGGTTGATTTATCAGAACATTATACAAAGTTAGATGAAATTCCATTTGATTTTCAAAGACGTCGTTTAACAACTTTGGTTGTTGATAAATATGGTAAAAAACAAATGGTAACCAAAGGTGCTGTTGAAGAAATGCTTTCTGTTTGTCAATATGCTGAATATGAAGGAACAGTTAAAACTTTGGATGAAACTTTAAAAAAGACAATTTTAAAAGTTGTTGATGGACTCAATGAAAAAGGTTTCCGTGTTCTTGCGATAGCACAAAAAGCTTATACAAGAACAGATGATTCTATTACCATGAAGGATGAACAAGATATGGTTCTAATGGGATATCTTGCTTTCTTAGACCCACCAAAAGAATCAACACCACTTGCTATTCAAGCATTGAAAGATCATGGTGTAACAACTAAGATATTAACTGGTGATAATGAAAAAGTCACAAGAACCATCTGTCAACAAGTTGGATTAGAAGTTGAACATATGATTCTTGGGCCTGAGATTGAAAAAATGAGTGATATTGAACTTGCTGAATTGTCAGAAAAAACACAAGTTTTTGCCAAATTAACACCGGATCAAAAGGCACGTGTTGTGTCTGTGTTGCGTGCTAATGGACATACTGTTGGCTTTATGGGTGATGGAATCAATGATGCAGCAGCAATGAAATCTGCTGATATTGGTATTTCTGTTGATACAGCAGTGGATGTTGCAAAAGAATCTGCAGATATTATTTTATTAGAAAAAGATTTAATGGTATTGGAAGAAGGAATTGTTGAAGGACGTAAAACTTATGCGAATATGATCAAATATATTAAAATGACAGCTTCTTCTAACTTTGGTAATATGTTCTCTGTTTTAGCTGCATCTGCATTATTACCATTCTTGCCAATGATGAGCATTCATCTTATTTTCTTGAATTTAATTTACGATTTATCATGTACAGCAATTCCTTGGGATAATGTTGACGAAGAATTTTTAGCAAAACCTAGAAAATGGGATGCAGCTTCTGTTGGTAATTTCATGATTTGGATTGGCCCTACAAGTTCAATCTTTGACTTTACAACATATAGTTTTATGTATTTTGTTATGTGTCCAATGTTTGTTTCTCATGGTGTATTGTTTAATGATTTGGGTGCTCACTATCAAGGTGCACAACTTATTGCAATGCAAATGCAATATATTGCGATGTTCCAAGCAGGATGGTTTGTTGAATCTATGTGGAGTCAAACTTTGGTCATTCATATGATTCGTACACCTAAGATTCCATTTATACAAAGTCGTGCTTCAGCACCACTAACATTACTTACATTTACAGGTATTATTGTGTTAACAATTATTCCATTTACAGGATTTGGCACAATGTTAGGGTTTGTACCATTACCAATGGCTTATTTTGCTTATCTTATCCCATGTATTTTACTTTACATGATTCTCGCTACAAGTTTAAAGAAAGCATATGTTCGTCATTTTGGTGAATTATTATAGGAGGGATGTCAATGAATTTTGCAAAATTATGGATGTCTATTTTTGGCACAACTTCATGGCTTGGTATTGATATGGGATTTTGGGTATCAATGGGAATCTCTTTATTTATAGCCATTGCAATGAATATTGTGTTTTGGAATATGAGTCCTTATCAAAATAAAAATCATGAATAATTTGTTTTTTTGTGTGAGAAGAAATAGGAGATGTCTTATTCTTAAAAATATGTTACAATAATATTCGTAATATAGAAAAAGGGGGATAATGACTATGGCAACTTTAAAAGATGTAGCACAATATGCAGGAGTATCTGTTTCTGCTGTTTCTAGGATTTTGAATAATGATAGTCATCTTTCTGTTCCTGATGAAACCAGAAACAAAGTCAAAGAAGCTGCTAAAGAATTGGGTTATATCCCTCTTGCAAAAAGATCAAGTAAACATAGAGAACAATTTCATGTCATGATTATTCAAGGTTTTTCTTTAGAACAAGAAGTGACAGACACCTATTATATTTCTATCATTTATGGTATTGAGAAATATTTAAAAGAACACGATATTATTGTAAAAAGATATCGTAGTGATGCTTCTGATTTATATGATGCTTTAAGGCAAGTTGATGGTGTTTTATGTGTTGGTAAATTTCAAAAAGAAATGATTTTGCAATTTAAAGACTTATGTAAAAATATCGTCTTACTTGATATGGATTTAAGTCCAATTGTAGACTGTTGTGTGACACTAGATTTCGATGATGCTATGTATCAAGTTGTTACTTACTTGCATAATTTACATCATCGTCACGTTGGTTTTATTGGAAGAAAAGAATATCAAGAAAACAAAATGGTTCATACACGTATGGATTGTTTCTTAAAATATTGTCAAATGTATGACATGCAAGTGACGACTTATGAGTTAAGCGATGAATTGACAAGTCATGCTGGTTATGAAGCTATTTATGATATTGAAGATTTATCACATTTACCAAGTGCTATCTTTGCAGTCAATGATTTGATTGCAATGGGAGCAATGTTGGCTTTACAAGAAAGAGGATTACAAGTTCCTCGAGATGTTTCGGTAATGGGATTTGACGATCTTGAAGCAAGTAATTTTACATCTCCAGCACTGACAACAATGTATGCTCCAAGTAGTGAAATGGGTAAAATTGGTTCGATGGTTTTAAAGAGTATGTTAGAAGGAGAAAATGTTT
>SAMEA104404106__coassemble_255_pt1 | contig 61312 bp, 57 predicted proteins | sample SAMEA104404106__metabat2_high_PE_001 | metagenome-assembled genome bin SAMEA104404106 (sample SAMEA104404106) | Balaenoptera acutorostrata
GATAAAGATACGTATAATCAATATTTAACAGAGCTTGGAATAGATGCAGTCGATTCTAAAAACAAAGCTATATTGTATGACACTGCCTTAGATGTAGATGATAAAGGTAAAACTATATTATACAGAGCATATCATTATAAGAAAAATGACAAAATCAGAGGTCAATTACAACGTAACAAAAATGATGTAGAAATAGAAATTTTAGGTATATCAAACAAAGGTCCAATTGGTTTTGAAACAAGTTATTCTTCTGGTGGATATTTATTTGTGAATATAGAAGATTTTACAAACTTTGATTTTGAGATTGATAGAATTTTAATCAATTCAGATGATCCTAATACTTTTGAATCTCAATTTATTAAAGAATTTAATACTGGTGAATTAAGATTGGAAAATATTTATAAATATGTTCAACAAAATAAAGCGATGACTATTGTTATTTCTCTATTCTTGTATGGATTTATTACAATGATTACATTGATTGGTGTGACAAATATATTTAATACAATTACATCTAATATTGAATTGAGACAAAAAGAGTTTGCAATGTTAAAAAGTGTTGGAATGACGAAAAAAGAATTTAATAGAATGGTGAATTTAGAAACATTATTCTATAGTACGAAATCTTTAATATATGGTATAGTTTTAGGACTTATTGGAACATTTGCATTTTATAAAGCATTTTCAATAAAAATGCAAACTGGTGAAATGTATATTCCAATAGTACCCATTATCATTTCTATTATAAGTGTATTTGTTTTAGTATTTGTGATTATGAAATATTCTATTCATAAAATAAATAAGAAGAATACTATAGAAACAATAAGAAATGAAAATATATAAAAGGAATGTCATCGTTCCTTTTTTATGTTATCATAATTTATAGAAATGTGGTGATGATATAATGATTCTTTTGGTTGAAGATGATAAAACAATAGTAGAAGGTTTAACGTATTATTTTCATGTTAATCAATTCAAATTAGATCATGTCAATACTATTCGTGATGCGAAAACAATGTTAAACAAATGTATTCCCGAATTGATTATATTAGATGTTACTTTACCAGATGGGAATGGATTTATTTTATATAATGAATTTATAAAAGATAAGAATATTCCAACCATTTTTTTAACAGCAAGAGATACTGAAGATGACATTGTTAGAGGATTAGAAATGGGTGCAGATGATTACATTACAAAACCGTTTTCTAATAGAGAATTACTTGCGAGAGTGAAAAGATTATTACTTAAAAATATGAATAAAAATATTATTGAAGTTTCAAATATTAAATTTGATTTGGATAAGATGGAAGTCGTCAAAGATTCTCAAATTATTAATTTGACATCATTAGAATTGAGAATATTGGAATTATTGATTTTTAATTTAAATAAGGTTGTAACTAGGGATTATATTATAGAAAAAGTCTATGACTGGACTGGAAATGATGTGAATGATAATACAATTACAGTTTATTTAAAAAGAATTAGAGATAAACTTGATACAGATATTATTAAAACAATAAAAGGAATAGGTTATAGAATAGATGAAAAATAGAATAAAATATAAAAATACTGTGAAATTGGCATTACTTCTTATTATTGTTTTCAATATATTTTTTGGTATTATGTTGACTCAACAATTTAAGCAATATGAATTCAATTACAATACAAAAGTTGATCAAATTGTAGGTCAAGTTCTTACAAAATATCCTCATGTATCTAAGAATGACATTATAGATATATTAACAAGTGATTATCAACATGAAAATAATTTACGAGAATACGGCATTGATATCAATAGAGATACTCTTGTAGTAAAAAACCAAAAAGAATTTCAAATGAATTTAATAATCAATATCCTATTCTTGGTTTTCTCTAATATCATTATTATTTTTGTATTTATACACTATAACAAAAATAAAAATAAAGAATTAAATGAAATTACACAGTACATAGAAGAACTGAATAAAAGAAATTATAAACTTTATATTGATGACAATACAGAAGATGAGTTATCAATTCTTAAAAATGAATTATATAAAATGACTGTTCATTTAAAAGAAGAATCAGAGATTTTAAAGAATGAAAAATATAATCTTAAAATGGCAATTGAAGATATATCTCATCAATTAAAAACACCCCTCACTTCTCTCTTTATACTTTTAGATAATATCATTGAAGATGAAAATATGAGTTATGAAACAAGACAAAAGTTTCTTAAAGACATCAAATCAAAAGCAACAAAGATTAATTCTTTAATTTATTCTTTATTGAAATTAGCAAGATTTGATACCAATACCGTTGAATTTAATAAAAAGAAAATTGAACTTATGACGATTCTTCATCATTCATTAAATAATGTAGAATTAATGAGGGATTTAAAAAATATTCAAGTGAATATGAATATTAAAGATCAGATCATTGTTGAATGTGATCCTATATGGGAAGAAGAAGCCATTACTAATATTGTGAAAAATGCAATTGAATATTCAAAAGAAAATAGCGAGATAAGAATTTCTGCATGTTCTAATAAAATATACAGTCAACTTGAAATTACTAATTTTGGTTCATTTATAAATGAAAATGATCAAAGACATATCTTTGATAGATTTTATAAATGCAATACTGATCATAATGAAAGTATTGGAATCGGATTGAATTTATCAAAATCAATCGTAGAAAAAGATGGAGGAACTATTGAAGTTGTTTCTGATAAAGAAAAAGGAACAACATTTATTATTAAATATTTTAAAGAGTAGAGACTGTTTAGACATAATTGATAGCTTTATGATAGTGATAATGTAGAGATGTATTTATTTGTAGTCAATCTTATTGATAGAAAAGAGAAGTAGTGATGAATGAGAAAAAATATATATAACACCTAGTGGGGATGTTCGCTCTTTGAACAATAACAGTTGTGTATTTTAAAGTGGAGCTTATCTATAGATACTATCCTTGAAAATCATTATTAAAAGTAGGGATAAAAAGAATAGCTATAACTGAGTATGGAAGACAACAAATGTATGAAATGATGATGAGCAAGAAAGATATAAAAAATATCAGGGTATGGTTCAAAGATTTTAGCTGAAGGAATGGAAGCCAACCTTCCCTATAAAATCAGTTGTGCTGACTTATTAATATGTAGCCAACAAGATCGTGCAGGTTCTGGTATTTGTTATAATAAGGCGAGGCATAAAAATACTGGAATTCCGATTGTTTGGATTCAAGGTGCAGGACATAATTCAAATATAGATGCTCTTGATAAGGTTAACGCAATGATAGAAGATTTTGTGAAACAACTTCCATTGATTTTTTTAATTTAATCTAGTTGAATTTTTCAATAAGTATTTGATTGAATGATATAAAATAATTATAAACATAAAAGGTGGCAAAAATGCCACCTTTTAAAATGAATGTATATTTATTATTTGGATTTTTTCTTGATGATAACAAAAGCACTCACTAATGCAACTGATACTAATGCACCAGTAGTAGCGTATAATGCTGTATTAGATTTTTGCTTATCGGTTTTAGATAGTTTTACTTCTGTAGAAGCAATACCTGTTGTTGAAACAATTGATACCTTATGGTCTCCTGATGATAATGTTTTTAAAAATGCTTCTTTAAACTCAATAATTGTACTTCCTTTTCGTACAATATAGTGAGATGGAGCTACATCCTTACCATCAACTTGAACTTTAACGAAATTTTCAACTTCAGCATGTGAAGCAACTCTTAATTCTCCTTTACCTTCCCATTTATCTTGAGATTCTTCTTTTTTAATAGTAACAGTTGTATTTTCATTTAATTTATTGATTTCTTTTTCAGTCATTTTATTTTTTTCCATAATTTCTGTTACATCAACGATTGGAGCTTTTTCTGGAGAAACTTGTTCAACTTGTTGAGAAATTTCTTCTTTTTCAACAGGCTTTTCTTCAGGTTTTGGTGCTGGTTTTTCATTTGGTTTTTCATTTGGTTTTGGAGTTGGCTTTGGTGCTGGCTTTGGTGCTGGCTTTTCACTTGGTTTAGGTGCTGGTTTTGGTTTAGGCTTTGAATCTGGTTTTGAAGTTGGTTTTGGGGAATTTACTGCTGTGAAATATACGTTTTTTGCACTAGCAGGTAATTTAAATTCTTGGTTTAATCCATAAACAATATTTGATAAATAAAAATCATCAGCTTTATATTCATCAAAATCAAATTCTCCTAAAAACGGTGCATCTGTAACTAAGGCTTTTTTATTTTTATCATAATCTCCTGAGTCTTCATAAGCCCTACCATGGTGTTTTCCCCTCATTAATATTTTAATACCATAATTATCAACTTCTCCTGATTCAATAGATTTACATAATTCATCTGAGATATATACAGTAATAGTAGGATATAATTCTCCTTTATAAATTTTATGTGTATTAATTGAAACAGATTTAATAGCTGTACTAAAATTAATATTTGGTTTTGCTCTTTGACTTTCAGAAACAGCATGAGCTGGAGTCATTAATGGTTGGTTCGTAACTTGACTTACAGTTCCAAGCCCCATTCCTAATCCCATTGTGAGTGCTAGCGTACTCATTAATAATTTTTTTGCTTTCATAATTTATCCCCTCTCTTTTGCTTAAAGCAATATTATTTTAGCATATACAGTTTGTATTGTAATCTAAAATAGTAATAATCTATCCCAATTTACATAAATTGTTGTTGATAATAAATGTGAATAATATTTATTCTTGTCAAGTAAGAGAAAAAGCAATATGATTAAAGAAGAGAGGAGGATTCATATGGGAAATATAATAAAAAAATTAAATGTAAAGAAACTCGCTATAATTGTAGGGTTAGTGCTTGCTGCAGTTATATCCGTTTGGCCTCTTGCTAATCATTATTCAGATCCTACTGCTTATACATCTACAATTGAAACATTGGATGATAAACGAAATAATGTATTATTGATGACTGGTTCAGCTGTTGCTGCTTCAACAGCAATGACAATGTTACCGGGCGATCTTGCTTCTCCGGTTGCTAATGAATTGGCTGACTTGAGTTCAACGCTTGCTCTTGTTTTAGGAGCAATCTTTTTAGAAAAATATATGTTAACTTTATCTGGTGCTTTAGCATTTCGATTTATTATTCCTATAGCGTGCTTATTATTTATTACTTATTTTATCATAGATAAAAAGAATGTTCGTGATATGGGAATTAAACTTCTATTGTTTGCTTTATGTATATGGTTAGTAGTGCCGTTAAGTACGAAGGTTACGAATTTTATTGAAGAAACCAATTCCATTAATATTCAAGAAACAGTAGAAAATATCGATGAATCTGTAGAAGATATTGAAAAACAAAATCAAGATAAAAACTTTTTTGAAGAAGCTTGGGATAAAATTAGTTCTGGTGTTACAGGTGTGATTGATAATGTGAAGGATAGTATTGGAAACTTTGTAGAAGCTACAGCAATTTTAATTATTACATCATGTGTCATTCCAATTATGACATTTATGGCAATGATTTGGGGTGTAAAACTGATCTTTGGTTTTTCTACGAATATATCCAGTGAACAACTTCATCAAGCAATGCACAGTGGTTCTCGTTTAAGAAACAAAGCATTGGAAACAAAAAACAAAATAGAAAATCATTAATGATTTTCTATTTTTCTTATTAATAACAAACCTATCATAAGGAGAAATATAAATGAAAGATGATATCTTGAATACGAATTTTTTTATTTTGGTGCTTGCGATCCTTTGTGTTCTTGATGCAAGTTTAGAATTTGGTTTTTCATATGCTGATCCTGTGACTTTCATTTTTTTACTTGTCCTTGCAGCTTTGTATTTGCATAAAAAAGAGAGTTGGGCATATCCTATCGTAGGTATGATGACAAGTTTTTCTTTTAGTATACCTATGTTGATGGCTTTATATCATGGTGAAATTAATAATGTTGCTATTGTTGTAGATAGCGTTATATCTCTGTTTTTCTTATTCTATTTTGGTAATCGTTTGTATAAGAAATACTTGGATGGGAAAAAAGATAATATTTGAGAGGAAATGTGAATTTATGATTAGAATTATGTTATGTTGCGGTGGTGGTTTTTCTTCAAGCGCTATAGCAACAAGAATGCAAAAAGAACTTGTAACATCAGGAAGGGATAAAGATTATTATTTTGAATTCTTCCCTTTTGGAGAAGGATACCGTCATATCAAACAAAAAACAAATAATTTTGATATTGCCATTTTGTGTCCACATTTAAAAATGTATTATGATCAAATTCAAAAAAATAATGAAGATTTTGATATTCCTGTTTACATATTGCCTCCAAAAATCTATGGAAGAATGATTTTGGATGAGATTTTGTTAGATGTTGAAGATGTTATTGAAATGTATAAAAAGAATCCTGTGAATCCTGTGGTTTTTCCAGGTGAGGAAAAACTATTATTGATTAAACGTGGAGTCGCTTATAGAAATTATCATAAATAAAAAGAACTTATAAAATATAAGTTCTTTTTTGTTTTTTTAAGTAAAACTCTTTTTTTATCTGTATATAGATGGAGGAGGGTTATTTATGAAAAAATATCCAATACATTTACAAGATGAAGAAAATGCATGTGGAGCTTATTGTATATCGATGATATTACAATATTATGGTTTCCATGAAAACATTTATGAAATTAAAAAACATGGAAGAATGAATAAGAAAGGAATGACACTGAAAAGTATTATTGAATGTTTGAAATGGTATCAAATAGAAGCCAATGCTTATGAGTGTACTTTGGATGTCTTAGACAAGCAACAATTCCCTTGTATTCTTTTTACAGTTGAAGAAGAATTAGGACATTTTGTTGTCTTATATGAAAAGAAAAATGATGAATACAAAGTTGGAGATCCTGCGAGAGGACTTGTTGTCTATCAAAGGGAAGAGTTATTAGAAAAATATGCTCATCGTGTTGTTATTGTTAAACATGTGGGACGTGTTCCTCAATTACAATGGACAAGTTATCGTGAATATTTATTGGAAATGGGTAAGATGTATAAACCAGAGTTCATCACAATGGTCAAAAGGGGTCTTTATATTTCTTTACTTGGTTATTTGAGTGGCTATTTCTTTCAAATTGTTATTGATGGATTCCATATAAAAACGCATTATTTTTATATGGTGATGGTGTGTATTGTGTACACTTGTGTGGAATTGATAAAAAATTGGATTTTGCATATGAAAAAACAAGATATGATTCGTTTAGAAAAGGCATTAAATGAAGAATGTGTTTTTGATGTCTCTATGTCAATGTTAGAAAAACCTATCTTGTTTTTTCAACAAGATGAAGGATATATTCAAAGTCAAATATTAAGTTTTTATGATTTGAGTGCAGTGAGTATTCAATATTATGAACAATTGATTGTTGATGGTCTTTCTTTTTTAGTGTTTTGTATAGGAATGTGTTGGATTGGTCTTCCTTTGTTTGGATTGACCATTTTCATGTTTATAAGTATAGGATTATGTATGAACTATTATATTGAGCGTATTCAAAAATTATATAAACAAGAAATGGAATGTTCATTCCATTATCAACATCATTTATTAGAATTGATTCAAAGTTCCTTTTTTATACAAACCTATGATCTTTTACAAGAAATCAAAGAAAAAAGTTTTCATTGTTTTATGGATGAAGAAGATGCTAAAGAAAAATTTTTAGTTATGAATGATAATATGCATTTTTATTTAAAAGTCATTATATTTTCATTTATGGGTATCATATTGAGTTTGGGTTTTTATTTATATACTTTAGAAATGATGACCAAAGGGAATATTGTAATGTTTTATATGTTGTTATCTTATTGTATTGAACCTGTGAGTCATTTTGTAATGATGTTGAATCAATACAAACAAATGGATATTATTTATGAAAAATATAGAAATTTTGAAAAAGAAGAGAAAGATAAGAAACAGATTTTTAATGAAAAGATTACACGCATTGTATGTGATGATGTGAGTTATGCTTATGGATATGAAAAACCTGTATTAGAACATGTTGATTGTATTATTGATCATCATCTCATGATGAAAGGAAAGATTGGTTCTGGGAAGTCGACTTTATTAAAATTGTTTATGGGATATGATTTGAATTATACGGGTAATATCTATATAAATGATCATGAATTGCGTACTTTAGATTTGCCATCTTTATATAAACATCTCGGATATGTAGATGCTTCACCATGCTTTTTACATGATACTTTAGAAAATAATTTTCTAAGTCATGATAATGAAAAAATTGAATATTATTTGAAGATTTTTGAACAAGAAGAATTATTGGATATGATGCATTATGAATTGGGTGTTGATGGACATCCTCTATCCATGGGTCAAAAACAAGTTGTTGCTTTGGTACGTGCACTCTTACAAGATTATGATGTTTTGATTTTGGATGAAGCTTATAGTCATATGGATAAAAATTTATCGAAAAGAGTGATGAAATATTTGGCTGATAATGAGGAAAACAAAATTTTTATTGTGGTAAATCACCAAATAAAAATAGTGAACAAGAGTTTTGATTATGCTATAATTGAGGGAGGAAAGTTATATAGAAGAGGATGATTTATATGGCAATAGATTTTGTTTATGAAGATGAAATGAATTTATGTGAAGAAAGTTATGAAGAACAATTTTATAAAATTATAGAAACAGCTTTATCTTATTTGCATATTGAAGATGATGTAGAAGTTTCTTGTATTATTGTAGATGATGAAAAGATTCATGAAATTAATCGTGAATATCGTCATATTGATAGATCGACAGATGTGATTAGTTTTGCATTAGAAGATAGTGATCAATTTTATGTTGAAGGTATGCCTAGAAGCTTAGGTGATATTTTTATCTCATATGATCATGCAAAAGCACAAGCTAAAGAATATGGACATTCTTTAAAAAGAGAAATGTGTTTCTTAATGACTCATGGGATTCTTCATTTATTAGGTTATGATCATATGTGTGAAGAAGACGAAAAAGAAATGTTTGGTATTCAAAAAGAAATTTTAAATTTACTTCAAATTGGAAGAGGGTCTTAGTGTGGATTATCAACAATTAGTAAACAATGCTTTTGAAGCAAGAGAATATGCTTATGCGCCTTATTCTCATTTTAAAGTAGGAGCATGTGTATTGCTTCGTGATGGAACTTGTATCTATGGTTCTAATATTGAAAATGCAGCTTATGGATCTACGATGTGTGCAGAAAGAAATGCGATTTATCAAGCCTATTGTCGTGGATATCATAAAGAAGACATTGAAGCACTTGCAATAGTTGCTGACTGTCATCCATTGATTTCGCCTTGTGGAGCTTGCCGTCAAGTTCTCGCAGAATTATTAGATCCTTATACACCTATTGTTTTGGGGTCTAAAGATCATTTTGAAGTTACAAATATGCATGAGTTACTTCCTCGTGCATTTACAAAGGAGAATTTATAATGTTTAAATCTGGATTTGTAAGTATTGTTGGTCGTCCTAATGTAGGGAAATCAACTTTATTGAATCATATATTACAAACAAAGTTGGCGATTACATCTCCAACAGCACAAACAACAAGAAATACAATTCAAGGTATTTATACTGATGATGATGCTCAAATTATCTTTATGGATACACCGGGTATCCATAAACCTCAAGATGGTTTGGGTTCATTTATGAATACGAATGCTTTAAATAGTATTTTTGGTGTCGATATTGTTTTATTCTTGGCTCCAGCCAATGAAACAATAGGGAAAGGTGACCGTTTTATTATTGAAAGATTAAAAGAAGCTGATGCTCCTGTTTATTTGATTTTAAATAAAATTGATTTACTTTCTAAAGAACAATTGGTTCAAAAGTTAAATGAATGGAAGGAATTGTTTGACTTTAAAGAAATTATTCCTATTAGTGCATTGAATGGAGATAATATTAATGATTTAATGACTTCATTAAAAAATGATTTGAGTGAAGGAGTAATGTATTATCCAAAGGATCATCTTACAGATCATCCTGAAAGATTTATTATGGCTGAATTTATTCGTGAAAAGATTTTATATTTTACTCATGAAGAAATTCCTCATAGTGTGGCTATTGTTATTGAAAGAATGGAAGAAGATGAAGAGGGTGTGCATATCATGGCAATGATTGTTGTTGACCGTCCGAGTCAAAAATCTATTATTATTGGTAAACAAGGGTCAATGATTAAGAAAATCAAAACAAATGCAAGAAGAGAAATGAAGAGATTCTTACAAGTGCCAGTCACTTTGGAATTGTTTGTTAAAGTTGAAAAAAACTGGCGTAACAAACAAAAATATTTAAGAGAATTTGGTTACGATGAAAACGACTATTAATGAAGTTGTTGAAGATGCGATTATTCTCAAAAGAACACCTTATAAAGATAATGATTATATCCTTCATGTTTATACCAAAACATATGGGAAATTAGGAATTATAGCAAGAGGTGCTCGAAAAATGACAAGTAAGAATGCTTCTTCAATACAAGATTTGATGACAAGTGAATTGACTTTTCATTTGAAAAAGGGATTGTGTTTGTTGATGAAAGCACAACCTATTCATTATTATCCACAGATCAAAGAAAATATTGAATGCGAAATTATAGCAAATTATGTATTGGAATATTTTTATCGATATGCGGGAGATAATCAACCTCAAGAAGGTTGTTATGAAACGATTATTGCTGCGTTGGATGCTTTAGAAAAAGGGTATCCACCTTTGCTTGTTTATTTGCTTTTTGATGTCTTTATGTTGAAACAAAATGGTGTGGAATTACAAGTTGATGGTTGTGCCATTTGTGGTCAACCTGAAGTTGTATCTATATCTATTGGAGATGGTGGCTTTGTTTGTATGAATCATTTAAAACAAAGACAATTCTTTGATGTAGAAGTGTTAAAGGCTTTTCGTTATATTCAAAAGGTACCGATGGCTTCTATTGGACAACTTCATATAGAATATTCAGTTTTGCTTGAACTTTATGATATCATGAAAGCTTTTGTGGATGAGTATACGGGAATCGTTTTAAAAACACAGAAGTTCGTTGAGCAAATTATATAGAAATCTATATGATTTGCTTTTTGTTTCTCGAAATTTTTCAGTGTTTAGTGTATAATATTTAACAAGAAATGGGGTGTCGTTATGGGAGGATTTTTACCAACAACAAAAGAAGAAATGTTAGAACGCGGTTGGGAACAACCGGATTTTGTTTATGTAAGTGGGGATGCATACGTTGATCACCCTTCGTTTGGCGCAGCGATTATTACAAGAACATTAGAAAGTCGTGGATTTAAGGTTTGTGTTTTGGCACAACCAGATTGGCATTCTGTTGATGAATTTCGTCGTTTTGGGAAACCGAGATTAGGATTTATGGTTTCTAGTGGTAATATTGATTCAATGGTGAATCATTACAGCGTTTCACGTAGAAGACGTAAAAAAGATAGTTATTCAAACAATGGAGAAATAGGACATCGTCCTGATCGTGCAGACATTGTTTATAGTCAAAAGATTAGAGAAGCATATAAAGATACAACAATTCTACTTGGTGGTATCGAAGCCAGTTTACGTCGTTTATCACATTATGATTATTGGGATGATAAAGTGCGTCAATCTATTTTGGTAGATTCAGGTGCTGATATCGTAATGTTTGGTATGGGGGAAAATAGTGTTGTCGAAGTTGCAGAAGCTTTAGATGCTGGTATTGAAGCAAAATATTTAACTTATTTAGATGGAACAGTATTTAGAGTGAAAGATTTATCTGTCATTGATGACAATTATATTATGTTACCTTCTTTTGAAGAGGTAAGTCATAGTAAAAAGAAATATGCTGAATCTTTTAAGATTCAATATTTAAATACAGATCATTATAATGCAAAAACACTTGTAGAACCTTATCAAGGTTTCTATGTTGTTCAAAATAGACCAAATCGTCCATTAACTCAAATGGAATTTGATGATACATATGCTTTACCATATGAAAGAACTTTCCATCCTTCATATGATTACATTCCAGCAATTGAAGAAGTGAAATTCTCTTTAATTAGTAACCGTGGATGTTTTGGGGCATGTAATTTCTGTGCATTAAATTTTCATCAAGGTCGTATTATTCAAGCACGTTCTCATGATTCTTTAATCACAGAAGCGAAAAAGATTATCGCAGAACCTGATTTTAAAGGATATATTCATGATGTTGGTGGTCCAACAGCAAACTTTAGAAGACCAAGTTGTGATAAACAAGACCGTTTTGGAACTTGTCCAACAAGACAATGTTTATGGCCAACAGCTTGTAAAAATTTAAAAGTTGATCATAGTGACTATCTTTCTTTATTAAAGAAATTAAGAAATTTAGATGGTGTTAAAAAAGTATTTGTTCGTTCAGGTATTCGTTACGATTATTTAATGTATGATAAAGATGATACATTCTTTAAAGAATTGATCAAACATCACATTAGTGGTCAATTAAAAGTCGCTCCAGAACATATTAGTGATCAAGTTTTGGATAAAATGGGTAAACCAAGACGACAATTATATGAAAAATTTGTTGATAAATATCAATATCTTAATGAAAAAGCAGGAATGAATCAATATTTGGTTCCTTATTTAATGTCTTCCCATCCAGGAAGTGATTTAAATAGTGCTATTGAACTTGCTGAATACTTAAGAGATATTCATCATCAACCAGAACAGGTTCAAGATTTCTACCCGACACCTGGAACTCTTTCTACAGCAATGTATTATACTGGATTAGATCCTCGTGATATGACACCAGTATATGTTGCCAAGACGCCTAAAGAAAAAGCAATGCAAAGAGCGTTAATGCAATATCGTAATCCTAAGAATTATCATTTGGTTTATGAAGCATTAACAATAGCGCATCGAGAAGATTTAATTGGATTTGGACCTAAGGCGCTTATCAAACCCAAAGGACAACGCCGACCATTGAAGAAGGGGGCGTAATTATGAAAGAGATGAGAACTTATACTTCATGTATGCATACTCATGTTCGTTATTATGTTTATGAACCAAAAGTTATTTTAAGAATTAAAGGCATTATTCAAATCCATCATGGTATGGGAGAACATGCTGATCGTTATGAACATTTTGCTTCTTTTTTAACAAATCATGGCTTTGTTGTGGTTGTGAGTGATTTTGCAGGTCATGGAAAATCATTGATTGATTTTGAACAAGGATATTTTGGAAAAGCACATGGTTGTGAAAAATTGGTTTTTGATATGCAACGTTTGGTAAAAATTATGCGTAAAACCTATCCCGATATTCCTTATTATATGTTGGGTGTAGATTTAGGATCATTATTGATTCGTAAATATATGGAAAAATATGGTGATTATATAGAAGGTGCTGTTTTACTTGGAACACCTGATAACTGTGTAAAACATAAATTTATAAAGAAAAATTACTTACGTTTATTAAAACAATTGAAAGGACCACGTTATCGTTCTCATGTTTATTTCAATATGGTTCAACATTCATTGAATAAACAAATCGGTTGTAGTGATTCTGAAGTGGATTGGTTAACAAGTGATGATAAGGAAAGAAAGAAATTTATATCTGATCCTATGAGTCATTTCACTTATACGGTTCAAGGATATTTAGATATTATGAATTTGATTGATGAAGTGAATAGTTATGAACACATTGCACGTATTCCAAAACATATTGCTATTTACTTGGGTAGTGGTGAATTTGATGCTATGACAAAGAACAATCAAGTTTTAGCAAATAAATATAAAACAGCAAAAATATCTGATGTGACTTATCATGTTTTTGAAAATAGAAGACATTTTATTTTATTTGAAAAGAATAAACGTGAAATTTATTTTAGTATTTTAGATTGGTTAAATGAAAGAACGTATTTGTAAGGTACACTTATAATTGGTTGACAAAAAACTACTATAAGGGTATAAATAAAATCGTATATCTTAAAAAGACATACTGACTTAGTTTCTAAGTCAGTATCTTTTCTAAATTGAAAAAAAGGGGTGTCGTTATGGCAAAAGTAGATATGGATAAACTAATTGCTCATGCTAAAAACTCAGGTTTTGTATATCAAGGATCTGAAATTTATGATGGGTTAGCAAACACTTGGGATTATGGTCCACTTGGTGTTGAAATGAAAAATAATATAAAAAGATTATGGTGGAAAAGATTTATTCAAGAATCTCCTTACAATGTTGGGTTAGATTCTGCAATCTTTATGAACTCTCGAGTTTGGGAAGCCAGTGGTCATATTGGTGGATTTAGTGATCCATTAACTGATTGTAAACAATGTAAAACAAGACATCGTGCTGATAAATTAATTGAAGCTTATGATCCAGAAGTACATAGTGATGGTTGGGAACCAGAAAAAATGATGGACTATATCAGAGAACATCATATTAAATGTCCTGATTGTGGTAGTGAAGATTTTACTGATATTCGTGAATTCGAATTAATGTTTAAAACATATATGGGTGTTGTGAAAGACGCAAAAAATGTTGTTTATTTACGTCCTGAAACAGCTCAAGGTATTTTTGTGAATTTTAAAAATGTTCAAAGAACAACTCGTAAAAAAGTTCCATTTGGTATTGGTCAAATTGGTAAATCTTTTAGAAATGAAATTACTCCAGGTAACTTTATTTTTAGAACTCGTGAATTTGAACAAATGGAATTAGAATTTTTTTGTAAACCAGATACTGATTTAGAATGGTTTGATTATTGGAAAAATGGTTGTATGAAATTCTTATTAGATTTAGGATTAAAATCTGATAATTTAAGATTCAGAGATCATGAAAAAGAAGAATTATCTTTCTATTCAAAAGCAACATCTGATATTGAATACTTATATCCTTTTGGATGGGGTGAATTATGGGGTGTAGCAGATCGTACAGATTACGATTTATCTAAACATCAAGAACATTCTAAGAAAAACTTAGAATACTTAGATCCTGAAACAAATACAAAATATATTCCTTATGTTATTGAACCTTCAGTAGGTGCAGATCGTTTATTCTTATCTGTTTTATCTGATGCTTATGATGAAGAAGAATTAGAAAAAGATACACGTACAGTGATGCATTTACATCCAGCTGTTGCTCCAATCAAAGCAGCTATTTTACCTTTAACAAAAAAACAAAGCGATGAAGCAATGGAAATCTATGCTATGTTAGCAAAAGATTTTAACTGTGAATTCGATGTTGCAGGACAAATTGGTAAACGTTATCGTCGTCAAGATGCTATTGGGACACCTTTCTGTATTACTGTTGATTTTGATACAGCTACAGATCATGCTGTAACATTAAGAGATAGAGATACTATGGAACAAATTCGTCTTCCAATTGATGAATTAAATGCTTACATAGCATCTAAAGTTAAGTTTTAATAAAGGAGGACATATATGGCACGTCTATCACAAGATAAGATTAATGAAATAAGACAAAGCGTTGATATTGTTGATGTGATAGGACAGTATCTTTCCCTTGAAAAAAAGGGAAAGAACTACGTGGCTATATGTCCTTTTCATAATGATACAAACCCTTCTTTGTCTATTTCACCAGAAAAACAAATTTTTAGATGTTTTGTGTGTGGAACAGGGGGAAATGTATTTACCTTTTTACAAGAGTATTTAAAGATTTCTTATATTGAAGCTGTACAAAAAGTTGCAGAGATGGGTCGTATTGATTTAAGTGAATATCATCTTCAAACACAGAAGAATTATGTTCACAAAGAATCTGAACCTCTCTATCAAATGCATAAAGAAGCTTCTAAGATATTTAGTTATTATTTGAATACAAAATTAGGTCTTGAAGCTAAGACTTATTTACAAAAACGTCATTTTACTGATGAATTAATGAAAGAGTTTCAAATCGGTTATGCACCGATTGAACCTGTTTTATATCAAGCTTTTTCAAAGCTAGGATATAAAGATATAGATATGGTAAAGTCTGGTTTGGTTATTGAATCTCATAAATATTATGATCGTTTCCATGATCGTATAATGTTCCCATTGTTTAATCAATATGGAGAAATTGTTGGATTCAGTGGTCGTATTTATAAACCAACACAAACGGATAGTAAATATATGAACTCTCCTGAATCAGAAATTTTTACCAAAGGTCAAATGTTGTACCATTATCATCAATGTCGTGAAGCTGTGAAACAAGCAGGTTTTGTTTATTTATTAGAAGGTTTCATGGATGTTATTGCGATGTATAAAGCGGGTATTTCTAATACTGTTGCTTTGATGGGGACAGCACTGACACAGTCGCATATTATTGCTTTAAAACGTTTAACCAATAAGATCCATCTTTGTTTAGATGGTGACCGTGCTGGTTTAATGGCCATGAGCAAGATCGCGAGAGAATTAGAAAAAGAAGGTTTCGTTGTTTCTATTATTGTCTTACCGGACAATCATGACCCTGATGAAATTTATGAACTTCATGGGGAAGAAGGGTTAAAGGATGTTTTAAAAAAGACAACAAAACCAATAGAGTTTATTATGAATTTTGAATATCAAAATGTAAATATTCAAAATTATGATGATCGTAAGACGTATTTAGAAAAAATGTGTCTAGAGATTACGCAAGTCAAAGATGATATTGATCGTGATTATTATATGCATGTTTTATCTAAACAATCCGGCTTTTCTTATGAACTGATTCGTCAAAAGGTGGGTGGTTTGACACCGCAAGTCCAACCTGAATTTGTTCATCGAGAAGTAAAAAGAACAATTGAAATTGTGGATAAGTATCGCAAAGCAGAACATGATTTATTATTTTATATGATGTTGAGTAAAGATGTTGCGATGCAATATGAATCAAAAGCTGGATTTATGTATGATGATCAATATCGTATTATTGCTTCATATATTGTTGATTATTATCGTCATCATTCGCATTTAGAAATTGCGGATTTGATTGATAGTATTCAAAAAGAAGATTTAATTCAAACTGTCATAGAAATTGCGCAGTCGCAACTTCCTGCACAGTATGAAACGCAGGCTATTGATGATTACATTCAAACGATAGGTGCGAATGCGAGAAAAATGAAGAAAGAACAGTTATTAGAACAATTTAATTATATCTTGGATCCTGGGCAAAAAGCTCAAATCTTAAATGAAATACTTAAATTGGAAAAAGAGAAGGAGTCTATATGAAAAAAGAAGTAAAGAAAAAAGCTACACCTGTGACATTTGATGATTTAAAAGCTTTAATTAAAGAAACAGCCAATGCTTTAGGTGGAAAATTATCTCAAGATGAATTAGATGCATTTTTAACAAAATATGATTTAGATGATGAATCAGCAGAAGAATTATTACAATTTATCACTGAAAGTGAAATTGTTATTGAAGATGGTATTGATGCCCTTAAATTAGATGATGATGAATTATTAAAAGGCGTTGGTGGAGATTTAGATGATTTGGAAGATCTAGGGGATATGGATGATGATATGGATGAAGATATTCCTGAACTAGATTTTGGTGGCGACTTTGACATGATGACAAGTGATACAGCTCATATGTACAATGATAATAGCCAAGACGATGATGATACTCAATTAGGAAGTAATGTAAAAATTAATGATCCTGTAAAAATGTATCTAAAAGAAATTGGTCGTGTGGAATTATTAAGTCATGATGAAGAAATTGCTTTGGCAAAACGTATCTTAGAATCAGATGAAGATGCTAAGAAAAAATTAGCTGCAGCCAATTTACGTCTTGTTGTTTCTATTGCAAAAAGATATGTAGGACGTGGAATGTTGTTCTTAGACTTAATCCAAGAAGGAAACATGGGTCTTATCAAAGCAGTAGAAAAATTTGATTATACAAAAGGATTTAAATTCTCTACATATGCAACTTGGTGGATTAGACAAGCAATTACAAGAGCTATTGCCGATCAAGCACGTACTATTCGTATTCCAGTACATATGGTAGAAACTATTAATAAATTGACTCGTGTTCAAAGACAATTAATTCAAGAATTAGGTAGAGAACCAAGTGCTGAAGAAATTTCTGAAAAAATGGATGGTATGACACCTGAAAAAGTGCGTGAAATTCAAAAAATTTCTTTAGAACCAGTATCTTTAGAAACACCTATCGGTGAAGAAGATGATTCTCATTTAGGTGATTTCATTGAAGATGAAGGAGCAATGTCTCCAGATGATTATGCTGCAAATGAATTGTTAAAAGATGAATTGAATGAAGTTTTACTTGAATTAACTGACCGTGAAGAAAAAGTTTTACGTTTAAGATTTGGTTTAGATGATGGTCGTACAAGAACATTGGAAGAAGTTGGTAAAGAATTCAACGTTACTCGTGAACGTATTCGTCAAATTGAAGCCAAAGCATTAAGAAAACTAAAACATCCTTCTCGTTCAAAACGTTTGAAAGATTTCTTAGATCGTTAATATGAAATTATCTAAAAGATTACAAGCAATTGCAGATTTAATCATAAAATATAAACAAGGAACTATACTTGCAGATATTGGTACAGATCATGCTTTTTTACCTTGTTATTTAGTGGAAAAAGGTATGATTACAAAAGCTTATGCATGTGATATTGCAAGTGGTCCTATTCGAGCATCAAAAGAAACAATTCAAACTCACCATTTAGAAGATTCGGTCATTCCTTTATTAGGGAGTGGCTTGAATCCTATTGTGGATAGAGATGTTGATATGATTAGTATTTGTGGTATGGGTGGTAAACTGACTGTTGATATTCTTAATGAACATCGAGAATTATTTGATGATCATTTGTTTGTTTTACAATCAAATATAGGATTAGAAGTTCTTAGAGAATATTTATATCAACAACAAATGGAAATCATTGATGAAGGTATTGTTAAAGATGCCCATCATATTTATGAAATTATTGTTTGTCATAAATCAAAGACGCCTTTAGAATGGACTGAAAATGATTTGTATTTTGGTCCTTGTTTAAGAAAAACAAAGGCACCATTATTCTATGAAAAATGGCAAAGACAGTTACAAACACAAAAGAATATATTAGCTCAATTAGATTCTCATCATATGAGATATCAAGAAGTGAGTCATCTTATAGATTTGATAGAAGGTGAATTTAATGAAAGCAAATGATATTATTAAAGTTATGGAACAACATTATCCCCTTCATTTACAAGAAGAGTGGGATAATTGTGGATTACAACTTGGTCAAAGACAACAAGATGTTCATAAAATCATGATTTCATTAAATGCTGATGAAGAGACTATTGATGAAGCGATTGAAAAAGGATGTCAAATGTTAATTACTCATCATCCTTTTTTGTTTTCTGGATTAAAATGTATAGATTATGATGATGGAAAAGGTCGTTGTATTTATAAGGCTATTGAACATCATTTGGTGATTTATAGTTCTCATACAGCATTGGATAAAGTTTCTATGAACAATTGGTTAATAGAATGTTTAGATGTTCAAGATGTCCATGATGGTGATGCAACAGGGATTACGAAAATTGGAACATTAAAAGAAAGTATGTCTGAAGATACTTTCTTACAATATGTTAAAGAGGCTTATCATTTAGAACATTTTCAATGTGCAGGACATGTTGACACTATTTCTAAAGTTGGAATTTGTGGTGGAAGTGGTAGTGAATTTATTGGTGATCTGGCCGGTGTTGTTGATGTGTATTTAACAGGTGATACAAAATTCCATCAAGCACAAGAAGCTATTGAAAAGAATTTATTATTGGTTGATATTCATCATTATGCTGAAAATATTATGGTAAAACGTTTAAAAGAATTGTTAGAAAAGGAGTTAGATGTAGAAATCATTGAGGGAAGTTCTCCAGATTACTACAGATATTACTAATATGATTTTAACAACAATGTGTTATTTAAAAAAGAATCATCAAACATTATTATTACATCGTGTGAAAAAAGAAAATGATTTGAATCACGGAAAATGGATTGGAGTTGGTGGTAAATTTGAAGCAGGTGAAACTCCTGAAGAATGTATTCGTAGAGAAATATATGAAGAAACAGGATTAACTGCTGGTAAACTTCAATTACGTGGTTTCGTCTCTTTCCCCGAACTTTATTATGGTGAAGATGAAATGATGTTTGTGTATACTTGTGAAGATTTTTCAGGAACAATTCATGAATGTAATGAAGGCGTTTTGAAATGGATTGATGATGAGGATATTCCATCTTTAAAGATGTGGGAAGGCGATTATCATTTTTTTGAATGGCTTCAAGATCAAAAAATTCATAGTGCAAAAATTGTTTATAAAAATGATCATGTGATTGAATATCAAGAAACGAGTTATTAAAAAAGGATTGCATTTGCAATCCTTTTTAAATTAAGTGATGTTTTTTCATTGAGTTGTAAATACCATCGTTAAGAATATCATCTGTGATTTCATCAGCAACATCTTTTAAGAGTTGGCATGCATTTCCTACAGCAATACCATGTCCACAGTATTCTAACATATCTGTATCATTATGACCGTCTCCGTAAGCATAAGTGTCTTCTACAGGAATGTGTAGATGTTTTAAAAGAATTTCAATTGCTGTTGATTTAAAGACACCAGGTACTGTTAATTCTCCACTTTCTTGTCCAAAGATAGGGACTGTACAAGGAATAACTTTAAATTCTTCTTCGAATTCTTCTTTAATACGTTCATATTTGAAATCTGGATGTTCTAAGAAACAAATTTTATTGACATCATCATGTTTACCATGAGTTCCAACTTTTAATTCTTGAATAAAGTGATTTGGTGTTTCTGCTTTTTTACGTCTTGCTTCAGGATCGTTTTGTAAATCTCCATATATAATGTATTCTAAACGAGGAATGAGTTGTTCACTGGCAAATAATCCACCATTACTTTCTAGATAGTAATCAAAATGATGTTTATCAAAAAAGTCTAGAACATGGTGAATAGCATCTTCGCTGACTCTTTTGTGATATAATATTTCGTCTTGGAATAAAACGAAACCTCCACCAGCACCAATAATACCATCAAACCCTACATCAAGTATAAAAGGATAAATTTCAGGAAGACTACGTCCTGTACATAATATACATAAATTTCCTTTTGCACGTGTTTTTTGTACTGCTTCTATTGTTGATTCAGGAATAAATTCTTGTGTACCTCGAACTTCAATTAATGTTCCATCAACATCAAAAAATATAATTTTCTTACTCATATAATTCCTCCATGCTACTATTATATAGTAAAAATACAAGAATTGATGTTTTTTTCATATTATGGTATTTTTTATATAATATATTAAAAAGGGATGATTGTGATGAATAAAGAAAATAATCTTATTCATGGGAATATTGTAAAATCATTATTTTGGTTTTCAATGCCTTTGCTTGTAGGAAATCTTTTTCAACAACTTTATAACACTGTAGATGCTTACGTCGTTGGAAACTATGTAAGCAAACAAGCTTTGGCTGCTGTAGGAGCCTCTGCTCCTGTGCAAAATATGCTGATAGGATTGTTTATGGGCTTGGCAACAGGTGCGGGAGTTATTATTGCACAGTTCTATGGAGCCAGAGATGAACGTGGATTACATAAAGGTGTTCATAGTGCTGCTGCTTTAACTATTTTTATGTCCTTTCTTTTAACAATGATAGGGATTTTCAGTGTTGAACCTTTACTAAGAGCGATTGGTATTCCCAATGATGTCTTTGTAGAATCTACTGTTTATTTAAGAATTTATTTTAGTGGGATTACTTTTCTTCTTATTTATAATATGGGAGCTGGGATTTTAAGAGCAATAGGTGATTCAAAAAGACCATTGTATTTCTTAATGTTGGCTTCTGTTATTAATATTATTTTAGATTTTTTATTTGTAAAATATATGCACTGGGGTGTGGCTGGAGCAGGATATGCGACATTGACATCACAAGCTATTTGTTCATTTTTGGTATTGTATGTTTTAATGCATACACAAGAAAATTATAAACTTGAAATCAAAGCTATTCGTTTTCACTTTCCTATTTTAAAAAAGATTATTGCTGTTGGATTGCCAATGGGTATTCAACAAGGAATTGTGGCATTATCCAATGTTGTTGTACAATCCTATGTGAATGTCTACGGTTCGAGCGTGGTGGCAGGATATTCTGCAGCAGTTCGTATTGATGGCTTCGTGAATTTACCATTACAAAGTTTTAATATGGCGATTACAACTTTTGTAGGTCAAAATATTGGTGCAAAACAATATGAACGAGTAAATGAAGGAACAAAAAAAGCATTACATATGACACTTGGTGTCATTGCAGTCATTGCAATTTCATTGTTCTTATTTGGTGAAAGCTTGATAGCAATGTTCAACGGCGAACCTGAAGTCATTCGTGCAGGTCGTACAATGCAAATGGCATTTATTCCATTCTACATTGTTTTACCATATGTACAAATTTATAATGGAGCATTACGTGGTGCAGGAAATTCATCTGTTCCAATGTATATAATGGTTTTTAATTTTGTAGTTTTAAGACAAATTTATTTGGCTATCATTACAAGATTTATACATAATGTTTATTTTGTATTCTTAGGTTGGCCAATCACATGGGTAACATGTATGTTGATGTTGACTTATTATTATCATAAACATGGACTCATAAAAAATAGCGCTATTGTATAGCGCTATTTTAATATATTGTCTTTATTGATTTCAGGTTTAATATGCGTTTTTTTGCATTCAGGATCATATTGTTTCAAGAATTCTATAATTTGATTTGTAAGATAGGTTGGAGTGGATGCTCCAGAAGAAACTGCTGCTTTTGTTTTTTCTTGTAACCAATTCAAATCTAAATCTTGAAGACTTTCTATCATATGAACTTCTTTTTTCTTTGCAGCAATGCTTGCCAGTTTTTGTGTGTTATTTGAATGAGGATCACCAACAATAAAAACAATATCTACATCATCTTCAATATTTTGAATGGCTTGTTGTCTGATTTTGGTTGCTGTACAAGTTTCTTTTTCAATAGAGACTTCTGGTAATGTCTCTTTGGCATACTCACATAAATCATAGACATCAAATAATGACATTGTTGTTTGGTTGGTCATCACGTATTTTTTATGTTTATCTAATTGATCAATATCTTCTTTAGAAGTAATCAAATGAATATGTTGAGGGTCAATGGCTGTAGATCCTTCTGATTCAGGATGTCCATTTTTCCCAATATATAAAATTTCATAACCTTCGTTGAGTCTTGTTTTGATCAAATCATGTGTTTTGATCACATCCAAGCATGATGCATCAATAATGTTGAGTCCTTTGGCTTTGGCTTTTTCAAATACATCTTCACCAGCACCATGGGCTGTAATAATAATTGTCCCTTGATCAATTTCATCTAAAAGTTCTAATCTTGTTTTTCCTTTGATATCAATCGTGTGTACTCCCATTTGTTCAAGGGCATTCACGATATATTGATTGTGAACAATCATACCTAATATATAAACAGGACCTTCAATATGACTTGCATTCTTTGCCATTTCGATAGCTCTGACAACACCTTTGCAATAACCTCTTGGGACGATTGCTTTGACTTCCATGTAATCACCTCGAGTTGATTATATCATAATTATTTGATTTCTAGAAGATAATGTATAGATGAGTTTTTTTGTTTTGTGTTACAATAGAAATGAAAAAAATATTGATAAATAAAAGTGTTTTGCATTTTTAAAAGTTTTATAGTATAATCATGTGGCTAGAAAGGGGGCGCTTTTATGAAACAATTTCAAGATTATCAATTTCATACTTTTGTAAAAGAAACATTAAATGATTTAAAATTTGAATCACCAACAAAGATTCAAAAAGCAATTATTCCATTAATATATAAAAATAGAGACGTGATTGGGATTTCACAAACAGGAACAGGGAAAACACATGCCTTTTTAATTCCTATTATGGATATGGTGGATGTGAATATGGACTGTGTACAAGCTGTTATTACTGCACCAACACGTGAGCTTGCAATGCAAATTTATGAACATGCAAAGCTTTTTATGAAAAATGAACCAGAATTAAGAGTATCACTTATTATCGGTGGGAGTGATAAACAAAAAGCGATTGACAAGTTAACAACACAACCTCATATCGTTATTGGAACACCGGGAAGAATTAAAGATTTATCTATTGATGAACAAGCTTTAAAAATAACAACTGCAGATATATTTGTTATTGATGAAGCAGACATGACTTTAGAATTTGGATATTTAGAGGATTTGGATGCAGTCCTTGGAAAAATGAAAGATACTTTACAAATGATGGTATTTTCAGCAACAATTCCTCAAAAATTAAGACCATTCTTACAAAAATATATGTCAGCTCCAAAGCTTATTGAAATCGATGAAAAGTTAGCATCATCACGTAATGTTTCTCATTACTTAGTGCCTACAAAACATCGTAATCGTTATCAAATCTTAAAACAAATTATGGGAATCATTGATCCATATATTTGTATTATTTTCTGTAATAAAAGAACAGAAGCAGCTGATATTACAAGACAATTAAGAGAAGATGGTTATAAAGTTGGAGAAATTCATGGTGACTTAGAACCTCGTGAAAGACGTCAAATGATGAGACGTATTAAAAATATGGATTATCAATATATTGTTGCTACAGATATCGCGGCAAGAGGTATTGATATTGATGGTGCCAGTCATATTATCAATATGGAATTCCCAACAGAATTAGACTTCTATATTCACCGTAGTGGACGTTGTGGACGTGGAAAATATACTGGTGAATGTTATAGTATGTATGACACAAGTAACCAAAATATTGTTGAAGCTTTAGAAAAAAAAGGTATTCATTTTGAAATGAAAGAATTAAAAGGTGATGGCTTTGTTGATTCTTCAACGCGTGAAAAAAGAAAATCACGTGTTAAACATCAAACAGAATTAGAAAAGAAAATTTCTGCTGTTGTAAGAAAACCTAAAAAAGTAAAACCAGGATATAAGAAAAAACGTAAGAGAGAAATCGAAACTTTAGTAAGAAAAGAAAAACGTGCAATGATCAAACAAGACATTAGAAGACAAAAGAAAGAAAGAGCAAAACAAGCACAAAGAGAAAAACGTGAAAGAGAGGCTGAAGATTAATGTTAAAAATCGGAAGTCATGTCTCTATGAAGGGTAAAGAAATGATGCTTGGTTCTGTAAAAGAAGCATTATCTTATCATTCTACAACTTTTATGTTTTATACAGGTGCACCACAAAATACATCACGTAAAGCCATTGATGAATTACGTATTGATGAAGCACGTGCATTGATGGAAGAAAACAATATTGCTATTGATGATGTTGTTGTTCATGCACCTTATATTATCAATTTAGCAAATACCATTAAACCTGAAACATTTGAACTTGCTGTTTCATTTTTAAAAGAAGAAATCAAAAGATGTGAAGCCATTGGGGTATCACGTTTGGTTTTACATCCAGGTTCTCATGTCAAAGCAGGAGAAGATGTTGGATTACAACAAATTGTAAAAGGATTAAATATGGTATTAACTCCTGATCAAAAAGTCAGAATTGCTTTAGAAACTATGGCTGGTAAAGGGAGCGAACTTGCTAGAAATTTTGATGAATTAAAATATATTTTTGATCATGTTGAACATAATGAATGTTTAGGTGTATGTATGGATACATGCCATTTACATGATGCAGGATATGATTTAACTCACTTTGATGAAATTCTAGAAGAGTTTGATCAAAAGATTGGTTTAGATCGTCTATTGGTTATTCATGTGAATGATTCAAAGAACCCAATGGGAGCTCATAAAGATCGACATGAAAATATTGGATATGGATATATTGGTTTTGAAACATTGAATAAAATTGTGAATCATCCAAAATTAGCTGATATCCCTAAAATTTTAGAAACACCATATATTGAAGACCAAGCGCCATATGCTAAAGAAATTGAAATGTTTAAAACACAAACATTTGATTCTACATTAAAATAAACCTTATACACAATGTATAAGGTTTTTCTTTTGAAAAGAAAAATGGTAGGCATTAGCCTACCATTTTTAATATTTCATCTTTTAAAACTTGAACCATATCTTCTTGTTTAACTTTTTTAATAATTTCACCTTTTTTGATCAATAGACCTTCATGGACACCACCTGCAATAGCAATGTCAGCATGTTTGGCTTCACCTGGACCATTGACAGCACAACCCATAATAGCCACTGTAATATCTGCATGGATATTGTTAAGGAAGTCTTCGACTTCTTTGGCTACTGGGATTAAGTCGTATTGAATACGTCCACATGTTGGACATGATACCAATGTTGGCACATTTTCAATAAGACCTAATTCTTTAAGAAGTGTTTTAGCGACTTTAATTTCTTCTACAGGGTCGGCACTTAAAGAAACACGAATAGTATTTCCAATATCATTATAAAGAAGAGTACCAATTCCTAAACTTGATTTGATAGTTCCACCAAGTTGTGTTCCTGCTTCAGTGACACCAATATGAAGTGGACAATCAAAAGTTTGGCTGGCTAAAGTATAGGCTTCAATTGTTAATAAAGTATTAGAAGATTTTAATGATATTGCATAATCATGGAAATCCAATGATTCTAAGATATCAATATGCTTTTTCGCACTTTCTATCATACCTTGAGCTGTTGGTTTTCCATATTTTTTAAGAATATCTTTTTCAATAGAACCACTATTGACTCCAATACGGATTGGAATATGATGTTCTTTACATGCTTCAACAACAGCTTTGACTTTGTCGATAGAACCAATGTTTCCAGGATTAATACGAATTTTATCAATACCATTTTCAATTGCAAGTAATGCGAGTTTGTAATCAAAATGGATATCGGCAATAATTGGAATGTGAATATGTTTTTTAATATCTTTGATGGCATAAGCATCTTCTTGATCAAATATAGCAACTCTGATCATTTCGCAGCCTGCTTGTTCCAAACGTAAGATTTGAGCAACAGTATCTTCAACATTCTTTGTTTTTGTATTACACATAGATTGAATAATAACATGATTATTTCCACCCATGGTAAGTGTTCCTACTTGAAAGGATCTGGTTTCATTTCTTAACATCAATCTCACCTCATAGTTTATTATACCTTTTAATTGATAAGGTGTATAGAGAAAACCGCTTATTCATTGATAAGTAAGCTTTCTAATTCATTTAATTTTTCTTCAAAGTAATGGAATGCATCATCATAGATTTGATCATCCAAAGGATCAACACCAGCAGATTTTAATAAATCAATTGGTGATTGACTCGCACCTAATTTTAAGAATTGTAAATAATTTTCTTTTTGTTTTTCATCACCATTTAAAATACGAGAAACAATAGCAAGTGCGACAGTCATTCCTAAAGTGTATTTGTATACATAATAATCATAATAGAAATGAGGAACATAGAAACATGAATGACCAACAAGTGGGTCAAGTTCAACATCAGGTCCATAATAATCTTTATTGAGTTGTGTATAGTATTCAGTGATGGTTTGTGCAGACATTGGTTTGTTATCTTTTGCCCAATTATGTAATGTATGTTCAAATTGTGCAAAGAATGGTTGTCTGAAAAGTAAACCAATACAGTTCTCAATCAATTCATAAAGATAATAACTTTTTTCTTTTGTATCTTTTGTATGATTTAACATATATTGAATAAGTAATGTTTCATTAACAGTGGATGCTACTTCAGCAACAAAGATTTTATAATCACTATTGACTGCAGATTGATTTTTGCATGACAAATATGTATGGCAACTATGACCTAATTCATGAATCATTGTTGATAAAGAATGATAATCACCAATGAAGTTCATTAAAATGAAAGGTTGTACACCATAACCTCCACTAGAATAAGCACCAATACGTTTACCAGTATGTGGATAATAATCAATCCAATGTTCTTCTCTGGCTTTCTTGATAATATCTACATATTCATGACCAAAGATTTTAACAACATCAAAAATAATATCAAAGCATTCATCAATTGTATATTTGTGATTGGAAGCATCAACTAAAGGAATATTGATATCATAATTATACATACGATCCAAATGAAGTATCTTTTTCTTCAATGCAAGATAGCGATGAAATAAAGGACGATAGTCTTCATTGGCTTTTTTTAGAATCTTAAAGAATAATTCTGTTGGGACATCATCATCAAAGAGACTGGCTTCTAATGGTGAAGTGAATTTTCTTACATCGGCATAGAAGGCGTCTTTTTTCATAACACCTGCAAGTGTAGCGGCATAGACATTTTCATATTTTTTGTATTCTTTAAAGAAATGATGATAAGCTTCTTGTCTGACATGAATGTCTTTGTTTTTTAAGAATTCATTTAATGTGGCATTGTTTAATGTTTCTTCTTTTCCGTTAATATGAACAGGTTCATATTCGAGTCTTAATGCATCAAAGACTTGAGAAGACACATCTGAGATTGCAGATGTTTTGGAAAGAAGTGTTTCCATTTCTTTAGAGAGAGTATGTTCTTTTTGTCTTAATAAATCTCGAATAGAATAACGATAGTCTTCTAATCGATCATCTTCTAAGTATTTTAAAACAATGTCACTATGGGAAATCATATCGACAACATAAAAGTCTAATGATTGTTGTAATTCATCTAAGAATGAAAATACTGAAGCATACATTGTTTGATAGTCTTGATTGTTTGGTTCAACATCACAATGGAGATGTGCAAAACAATGTAGTTTTGTAATATATGTACTTAACTTAGTATAGTCATTGTGGAATTGTAAAAAGTGATCCACTGAAGTTAAAAATGTATCTTTTTGTAATATGAGTTGTGAGAGTATATTTTTAGCATCGTCTAAATCATTGTAAAAATCTTGATTGTTTTTATAAATTAAAGATAAATCCCATTGATCTTCTTTCTTTATTTCTGTTCTTTCCATAAAAAAACCTCCTATACATCTATGATAGGAGGTTAATTCCAAGAAGTCAAAACATTGTATAAAAAAAACTCTATCATTAAGCGATAGAGTTAACTGCTTTTGATAATCTTGATTTTTGTCTACTTGCGTAGTTTTTATGATGAATTCCTTTAGATACAGATGAATCTAATTTAGATGCAGCTACGTTGTATGCAGCGATTGCAGCTTCTTTATCTCCAGCTTGAACTGCTTCTCTTACTTTTTTGATTGAAGTTTTTAAAGCACTTTTAAAAGAACTATTTAATTCATTTTTTTTGTTATCGTTTTTATAACGTTTAATTTGTTGTTTCATGTTTGCCATTGTTTTTCACCTCGCTTTATCTTCGCCATGTTATTTTAACAAAAATATATGATAAATGCAATGTTTTATTGATAAAATGATTTATTTTTTTTCAGACAAGAAAATTCTTTTCTAAGAAGAGAAAGTTATGTTGATGAATTCATTCTATTTTTATTCTTTTTGTCTATTTTGTAAGAGCAAGAAGTATGCTATGATAGAATACATAAGAAAGTGAGTGAATAAGAATGAATCAAAAAAGAATAGTGTTTATGGGAACTGCTTCTTTTTCTTTAGAAGTGTTAAAAATGTTACTTGAAAATAAATATAATGTTGTGGCTGTTGTGACTCAACCTGATCGCTATGTTGGACGTAAAAAAGTTTTAACAATGCCAGATGTAAAGGTAGAAGCTTTAAAATATGATTTACCAGTCATTCAACCACAAAATATCAAAGAAGATTATCAAGCTATCTTAGATTGCCAACCTGATTTGATTATTACTGCTGCCTATGGACAAATTGTTCCTCAAGCTGTATTGGATGCACCAAGTCTTGGTTGTGTGAATGTACATGCTTCATTGTTACCTTTATATAGAGGTGGAGCTCCAGTTCATCAATGTATTATTGATGGTCAAGAAAAAACAGGTGTGACAATTATGTACATGGCTAAAAAGATGGATGCAGGAGATATTATTTCTCAAAGAGAAACAGTCATTTTAGATGATGATACTGTTGGTGTTTTATATGATCGTTTAAGTGTTATTGGTGCAGAATTATTAAAAGAGACTTTACCTTCTCTTTTAGATGGAACAAATGCACGTATGAGTCAAGATGAAAGCTTGGTGACTTATGCTCCAACACTATCTCGTGAAGATGAAAGATTGGATTGGGATTTAAGTGCTCGTCAAGTTTATAACAAAGTTCGTGGAACAAATCCATGGCCTGGTACTTTTACAACTTATCAAGGACAAAATGTAAAGATTTGGGCTGGTAAAATTCATTGTTGTCAAAACGCTATTGAACATCATAAACACCAAGAAAATGGGACAATCGTTAAAATCTTTAAAGACGCTATTGGTGTTAAAGTTCATGATGGTGTTTACTTAATTACAGAATTACAACTTGCTGGAAAGAAGAGAATGTTGGTTTCAGATTATCTTCATGGACACAATATTTTTGAAGTTGATACGAAGTTTGAATAAATAGTCAGAAATGACTATTTTTTTTCGTTCTAATTGTGAAAAAAATAAGTTATTTTTATGTATTTGTATTAAACTAAAAAAGAATGAAGGTGAAAATATGAGTAAGTATATGTTTTTTGATATTGATGGAACATTGTTGGGACCATCACGTAAGATTACGCCTAGAAATCGATGGGCAATTGAACAAGTAAGGAAACAAGGTCATAAGGTTTTTATTTGTACAGGACGTGCACCTGTGAATGTTTTCAAGGAACAAATTGATGTTCCTTATGATGGTGTTATTTGTAGTGCAGGGGGATATATTATTATAGATGGTCAATTTGTTTATGAAAACTTTATGAACCAATATATTCTTTCAGAAGTTATGACTATGTTTTTTAATAATAAAATTTTGTTTAAATTAGAAGCAAAAGAATGTATTTATGTGACTCCGGGTATTAAGGAATTTTTTAGTGCACATAATGCTGATATTTTTGAAAACAACTTAGAATTGATACGTTTTCATGAAAAAAGAGAAGCTGCAGAATATAATAAACCGATTAAGGATTTTGATATTTCGAAAACAGGAATTGCAAAACTTTGCTTTATTGCTCCTAAGAAAGAGTCTTTTGAACGATGTGAATCTTTCTTGAAAGATTTCTTTCATGTTGTGACTTTCTCTCCAAAAGATGCACCATTTGTTAATGGTGAAATTATTTTGAAACATTGTACAAAAGCACATGGTATTGAACAAGTGATGGATTATTATGGTGTGAGCATGGATGAAACTATTGCTTTTGGAGACAGTATGAATGATTATCAAATGTTGGAAGCTGTAAATACAGGTGTTGTATATAAAGATTCTAGTGAAGAATTGAAAGCATTGGGTCAATATTATTTTGATGGACCTGATGATGATGGTATTTATAAGGTTTTAAAGGAAATGGGTTATGTAGGGGAATGTGATTTTTAATTTCTTTCTGAAAATGAAAATCGAGTTGATATTTCTTTATATATATTATAATGAAAAAATAGGAGGATAGATTATGGATTATCAATTAATTGCATGTGATTTAGATGAAACATTATTGAATGATCAACATGGTATTTGTGATAGAAATATCGAGTTGATTCATAAAGCAAAAGAAATGGGTGTAAAATTTGTTCCTGCTACAGGAAGATTGTATACAGCTGTGGATAATATTTTAGAAACTTTGGGGTTGGATAACCAAGCAAAAGAATATGTTTTGTCTGCTAATGGTGGAATTATTAGTGAAAATAAAGGTCATCGTTTATTAAAATGTGAAACTTTGACTTTTGATAAAATGAAACAATTGGTGTTATATGGAGAAGATAAAGAAGTATGTATTCAAATTCATACTTTAGAAGGTTTCTATTTTTATAATTTAAATGATGATGAAAGAAATAGAGTGAACAACCAAGGATTAACTTATACTGTTTTGGAAAATTTAGATGTTGATTTTATGAAAGATTATCATATTGTTAAAGTATTATTCCAATCATTGGATGTTGCTTATTTGGCTGATCTTGCTGATGATATGGTAGATATCTTAGATGGTGTGACTTATAGTTTCTCTTCAGACCGTTATTTAGAACTTAATAAAAAAGGAGTAAGTAAAGGTCAAGGATTACATGATTTGGCACGTATCTTAAATATTCCAATTGAAAAAACAATTGCGATTGGAGATCATTATAATGATGTTGATATGTTGAAAGAAGCTGGATTGTCTGTTGCTGCAGGGAATGCGATTCAAGATGTCAAAGATATTTGTGACTACACAACACATGCAAACAATAATGAAGGTGTTGTTGCAGAAGTTATTGAAAAATTTATCTTAAATCAAAAATAGAGGTATGGAAATGAAAGATTTAGAAAATATTTGTTTAGAAGTTGAACATGATTTTACAGGTCGTTATCAAACTGTTGCACCAGAAATTGTGCAAACATCTACTTTTCAATTTAAGGATTTCGACCATTATGTAAGAGTCAATGCACAAGGTGAACCTGCATATACTTATACACGTGGAGCAAATCCTACATTGGAAATCTTAGAAAAGAAAATTGCAGCTTTAGAAGGTGGAGAATGTGGACGTGCTTTTGCTAGTGGTATGGGTGCTATCTCAGGGACAATCTTAAGTTTACTTCAAGCAGGTGATCACGTTGTTATTGTGAATACTGTATATACTTCATCTGTAAAATTTATTCGCTTATTAGGTCGTTATGGTGTTGAAAGCACAAAAATTGATGTTACTGATACGGCTGAAATTTTTGATTATATTAAAGACAATACAAAGATGATTTATTTTGAAAGTCCTTCTTCTCAAAAATTTGAAATGTTGGATTTAGAGCTTATTGCAAAAGTGGCTAGAGAAAAAAATATTTATACAGTTATTGATAATACATGGTCAACACCATTACTTCAAAATCCTTTAAAACATGGTATTGATGTTGTTATTCATTCTTGTTCTAAATATATTGGAGGTCATAGTGATATTGTTGGTGGTATCGTGGTGACTTCTCGTGATATCATGGATAAAATTGATGATTTTGCGCTTATTCTTTTGGGTTCTACTATGGCACCAATGACAGCATGGCTAGCTATTAGAGGATTAAGAACTTTAACTGTAAGATTAAAATCTCAAGAACAATCTGTTTTGAAAGTGATTGAATTCCTTCAAAATGATGAACGTATTGAACGTGTTTTACATCCTTCTTGTAATGGTGAAAAACAAGAAGAATTGGCTCATCGTTATTTAAAAGGATATTCAAGTTTAATGGGTATTATCTTGAAAGATGCAAATCCAACCATTGTACATCGTTTTATTGATGCTTTACAACATTTTACTTTGGCTTATAGTTGGGGTGGATTTGAAAGCTTAGTGATTCCTGTTTTTAAAGGAAACAATGAAGCAGAATTAAAAGAACGTGGATTGGCTTTTGGTCAATGTCGTATGTATATTGGTTTAGAAGAACCAGAATTATTGATTGATGATCTTAAACATGCCTTAGATGTTGCTTATCAAGATTAATTAAGAGTCACATATTGATTTCAATATGTGACTTTTTGTTTATATAAATATATTTGTTATGACTAAAATGTGCTATAATACCAAAGGTGATTAAAATGGAAAAAGAAAATAATTTTAAATCAACTTTATTTGAATATTTACGCGTTATTGTGTGTACAGTTATTGTTTGTGTATTGTTTTTACATTTTGTGCAAATATCAAAGGTTGTAGGTATTTCTATGGAACCAACATATCATGATGGAAATGTGATTTTGGTGGATAAGTTCTTTTATAAGAATAAAGAACCACAACATGATGATATTGTTGTTGCTCATTATGCGCTTGCTGATGAACATGAACAAATTATCAAAAGAGTGGTTGGTATTCCTGGTGATCATATAGAAATGAAAGATAATCGCTTGTATCGTAATGATCAATTGCTAGATGAATCTTATATTTTAGAACCAATGGAAAATAATAATGATTTCAGTTATGATATTCCAAAAGGTAAAGTTTTTGTGATGGGGGATAACCGTAATCACAGTGTGGATTCTCGTTTGATTGGTTATCTTGATTTTGAAGAGGATATTGTTGGGCGTGTGTTCTTAAGAGTCTTTAATTAACTGGATTTACGAGTTAGCACCAAGCAACAAAATTTATTATTTATGTAGTAAATCTATTGAAATTTTGATAGAATAGATGAGAAAAAGAGAGGATGATATTATGGCTTATAGATTTCATATTTCAAGAAGTAATGCAATTTTAAATTTTTCTGAAGAATATTGCCAAAGTCGCTGTCAATTAATTGAAAGTGATTCTTTTGCAAAAGTGTTAGAAAAATATTTAAAAGATATTAGAAGAAGAGATACAACTGTATATGAGTATCTTCACGCTATTAATGAAGATGAAGTAGACTTAGCTGAAACATTAAGAGGTATTTTTAAATTATTGTTGGTTATGTCTGTCGATGAAATTAATACAGTTCGTCCCGAAGTTCAAAAATATTTCGACAATAAAGATATGTTTATCTTAATGGTAGAAGACATTTATAAATTTTGGCGTCGTTTACAAAGATATGCTGTTGTTTTTAACGAAACAAAAAGATCAGGATATCAAAATGTTGGATTTATTGATGCCCAAACTGAATTTGAAAAATTAGTATTAGAAGTTTATCGTTCTATTGAAGAATCATTAGGTAAAACTGATAAGGTTATGAGACAAATTAAAGCTGGTGTTAACGCTGGTATTACTGCAACTCATATGAGACCAATTCTTCCATATGAATATAGATGCTTAGATCAAATTCCATTCATTGAATCAGTAGTTATTCACCCACCATTTATTGCTTATTCTAAACGTAATAAAAGAGATGGTGTATTCCCTGAAGTAAATAAAAACCCTATTGAAGATAAGAAATTTGATCCAGAATCATGGTTCTGTTATCCAGCAAAAGTTGGAGACTTGTTATGCTTTGTATACTTCAATGTAAAATATATGGCTCAAGGTATTACATTATGTAACTTATTTGATTTGGCTGATGAATCAGAATACAGAAATCAAAAACCTGATTTGATTTATGTTTATGGTTATGAAGATGGAGAATTAAATGAATCATTCTATCAAGATGATGAAAATGATATTATGGTTGGTTTATTATCTGCTAATGATAAATATGATTATTTTGGATACATGAAAAAAATGTGTTTGACATTACATAATGTTAGAAAAATTAATCATCATCAATTACCAATCCATGGTGCAATGGTAGAAATGACTATGCATGATGGAAGTTATAAAAATATTGTTGTTATGGGAGATAGTGGTGCAGGTAAGAGTGAAACTATTGAACAAATTAAAGCTTTAGGAGCTGCGTATATTACTGATATCAAAACAATCTATGATGATATGGGTGTTCTTTCTTTAAATGAAGAAGGTTTGGTAAGAACTTCTGGTACAGAAGTTGGAGCTTTCGTTCGTTTAGATGACTTAGACGCTGGATATAGTTTCAAAGAATTAGACCGTTCAGTATTTATGAATCCTGATAAAATGAATGCACGTATTGTTATTCCAATTACAGCATATAAAGATGTTGTTGCAAAACATCATGTAGATATGTTCTTATATGCAAATAACTATGAAGAAGATGGAGAATCATTAAGTTTCTTTGATAATGTAGATGATGCATTAGATGTCTTTAGATCTGGATATCGTATGGCAAAAGGAACAACAACAGAAAATGGTTTGGTTGGAAGTTACTTTGCAAATCCATTTGGTCCAGTTCAACGTAAAGAACAAACTGAACCTATTTTACAAGATTATTTTAATAAAATGTTTGAACAAGGTATCAAAGTTGGTCAAATTCGTACACGTTTAGGTATTAAAGGTTATGAACATAAAGGACCAAAACAAGCTGCTGAACAATTATTAAAATTCTTAACTGGTGATGAAGAATTAAAAAATCTTCCAGCAGATGAATAAGAGAAAGCTTATGCTTTCTCTTTTTTTGTAAGAGTGAAAATGTTATACTTATCAATATAAGGATGTGATATTATGTGGACGAGAAAAGAATTAAAAGATCGATGTAAAGTCGTTATGAAAAGAAATTATTGGTATATGTTTTTGGTTTCTGCTATTCTTGCAATCGTTGTTGGTGTTCCTACGGTGACTATGAATTATGCATCGTATAGCGATATTTTGATTCAAAAGATTAATGGACTTTCAATGCTTTTTGCCTTATGGTTATGGAAACTTCCTTTTTTGGCATTGGCTTTTGAATGTTTTATCGTTTCACCAATAAGATATGGTGTTGTTCGCTATTATTTATTGAACACAAAAAAGAATCCAGATTTAAAAGAATTATTATTTTTCTTTAATCATAATTATTTAAATACTGTGAAAATTGCATTTTATGTTGATGTACAAATTTTATTGTGGTCTTTCCTTTTTATAATTCCTGGAATTATGAAATATTATGAATACAGTATGATACCGTATTTATTGGCTGAAAATCCAAATTTGAATTCTCAACAAGTTTTCGCTTTGTCTAAGAAAATGATGTATGGTGAAAAGATGAATAAATTTGTCTTAGATCTTTCTTTTATTGGATGGGAACTTTTGGGAGGATTGCTTGTTATTGGAACATTCTTCGTTGATCCTTATGTAAAAGGAACAGAAGCAGAATTTTATCTTAAAATGAAAAATCTACATTTATAACTGTAAATAAAAAAAAGAGGTCGAGACCTCTTTTTTTATTATTAATAATGACCTTGTGCAATCATAGCATCAACAACTTTTAAGAATCCAGCAATATTAGCCCCTGCAATAAGGTTACCTTCCATACCGTATTCTTTTGCTGTTGAAGCAATTGTTGTATATAATGCTTCCATGATTGTTTTTAATTTTTCATCAACTTCTTCAGCTGACCATGAATATCTCATAGCATTTTGAGACATTTCTAGTGCAGAAGTGGCAACACCACCAGCATTAACAGCTTTACTTGGAGCAACCAATACATGATTCTTTGTTAAGAATTCAACAGCTTCTAAAGTAGAAGGCATGTTTGAAACTTCAATTAAGAATTTTGTTCCATTTTCATAAATGTGTTTTGCATCTTCTAATTGAATTTCATTTTGTGTAGCACATGGCATAGCAACATCAACTTTCACTTCCCAAGGTTTTTTACCTGCAAAGAATGGAACGTTGAATTCATCAGCGAAATCTTGGACTTTGTCATGACCAGAAGCTCTCATCTTTAACATATAAGCAATTTTTTCTTCGGTTAAACCATTTTCATCATAGATATAACCATCAGGTCCTGAGATTGTTAAAACTTTACCACCTAATTCAGTGATCTTTTTTGCAGCACCCCAAGAGACATTACCAAATCCTGATAATGCAAATGTTTTTCCTTCAATGCTTAATCCAGCATCTTCAAGAACTTTCACAGCAAAATATGTTGCTCCATAACCAGTTGCTTCAGGACGAATTAAACTTCCACCATACGATAATCCTTTACCAGTAAGAACACCATTTTCATAAGCGCCTTTTAAACGTTTGTATTGACCAAATAGGTAACCGATTTCTCTTGCACCAACACCGATATCTCCAGCAGGAACATCTACGCTAGGTCCAATATGACGATACAATTCATTCATAAATGATTGGCAGAATCTCATGATTTCAGCATCTGATTTTCCAGATGGATTGAAATCAGAACCACCTTTACCACCACCGATTGGTAATGTTGTTAATGAATTTTTAAATGTTTGTTCGAAACCTAAGAATTTAATGATACTTAAATTCACTGAAGGATGAAAACGTAATCCTCCTTTATATGGTCCAATTGCACTATTGAATTGAACTCTATAACCTCTGTTCACATGTGTTTGTCCATTGTCATCATCCCATGGTACTTTAAACATGATTGTTCTTTCAGGTTCTACTAATCTTTCAAGAATAGCCATTTTTTCATATTCAGGATGTGCATTAATAACAGGTCTTAAACTTTCTAAAACTTCTTGAACAGCTTGAATAAATTCAGGTTCATTTGCGTTTTTTTGTTCAACATCTTTTAATACTCTTTCAATGTATTCCATAACTTATACCTCCATGAACTTATTATAATCTTTAATAAATAAAATAAAAACAAAATAATAAAAAATTATCATTTTTTATTATAAGCACAGGAAACAATGCTCGATAAAAATTGATTTTTATGATAAACTTGTAGTGGTGATAAAAATGGAAAAGAAATTTAAAGAATATAGAATGTTTTGGGTATGCTTAATTTTGGTTGTGACTTTTGTAGCTGTGAGTATTTATTGCTTAATGGCACATCATACACCTCAAGCGATTGGAGCAGGGTTATTGTCATTGATTGCATTGTTTTTATTAATTTTAAGATACAATATGGTGTTATTTGATGATATGATGATGATTTATGAATGGAAGGTTGTGGCTATGTTACCAACTGTCATTGAATACAAAGATATTCAATCAATGACTGTTGTCAATCGTCATAAAGTTGATATTCAACATACACATAAAAGTAGTGTTTATGTTTTTGATAGTCAAGAATTCGTAAATACTTATGATAAAATACAAAAGAAATAGAAATAATGAGAGTTTGTGTTATAATGATAGAAATGAGGAGGAAGTTTATATGATTTGTTATCGCAAAGAAGATGTCGAAGAATTAAGTGCACAAGATGGAGAATATTCAATTCCTAGTGCTTTGTTTGATACTATGCAATATAAATTGATTCGTTTAGAAGTAAAATGGGCATATGTTGCATGTATGAATGTTATGTTAAAGAGTCCATCTTACGACAAAGATGGTCGTGCTTATATTAAAGATGATCATCCTCAAATTGTTGAAGTGTTAAAAGATTTAGCACATAAAGTTGTTGATCGTGAAAAAGTTGCTGGATACCTTGAAGAATTAGAAGAATGCGGCTTGGTTGAAAGAGACGGAAGAAATCTTTATTTAAAGAAAATTTGTAATATTTTTTAAGAATAGAGAGCATTGTTAAATCAATGCTTTTTCTTTTGTGAAAAGAGGTGAATGTATGATTCAATGGTTAGTAAAAAAATATGCGAAAAGTGATGATCCAGCTTTACCTGCAACAAGGGAAGCTTATGGAATTGTTTGTAGTTTAATTTCTATTGTATGTAATGGGTTGATGATGAGTTTTAAATTAGGTGTGGGTATTGTCACACATTCAGTAGCTATACAGGCTGATGCGTTTAATAACTTATCTGATATGGGAAGTAACTTGGCAACCTTATTTGGATTTAAAATGGCTGGTAAACATCCAGATCCACAACATCCTTATGGACATGGACGTTATGAATATATTACAGGATTAATTATATCTTTTTTAATCTTATTGGTGGGATTAACATCTTTAAAGGATTCTTTATTAAAAATATGGCATCCTGATATTGTTGTCTTTAAAGGAATTGCAGTGTTTGTATTGGTGGTTTCTATGATGATTAAATTTTGGATGTATTTTGTTAATCATAAAGCAGCAATAATTATTGATTCATCTTCATTGAATGCTGCTGCTCAAGATAGTTTAAATGATGTCTTTATGACTATGGCTACTTTTATTTCTTTATGTGTGAGTGTTTTTAGTGATTTTCCTATTGATGGATGGATTGGATTTGTTGTGTCTATCTTTGTATTGAAATCAGGAGTAGAAATTTTTCAGGATACAGTGAGTCCATTATTAGGACAAGCTCCAGATAAAGATCTGGTGGATAGTATTTATGAATATGTTTTGAGTTTTGATAAAGTTATCGGTATTCATGATTTCATGATGCATGATTATGGACCAAGTCGTCGTTATATTACTTTTCATGCAGAAGTCGATTCACATGAAGATCTTATGGAAGTTCATGATCAAATTGATTATATTGAAAGACATTTGTTAGAACGCTATCATATATTAACAACCATTCATATGGATCCTGTCGTAAGAGATGATCCTCTTACAGAACAGTTAAAAGAAATGGTTACAAATGTTGTTAAAGATTTAAATGAAGAATACAGTATTCATGACTTTAGAATTGTCAGTGGACCAACACATACAAATCTTATTTTTGATGTTTTAATTCCTTTTCAAGATGAAATTGCTCATCAAGAATTAAGAAAAATGATTCAAGAAAAAGTCTCTCATATTCAAGATAATTATTATTGTATCATTCAAATTGATCATAGTATGGTTTTATAATTTTAAAAAGGTTGTTGACATTTAAGTTTAATGGGACTACAATATACCTATCAACAGTGAAGAGAAGAGTAATTTATACAGACTTTATAGAGAGTTCTTGGTTGGTGAAAAAGAACAAGCGAGTATAAATGAAGATGGTCTTGGAGTTTCATTGGTGAACAGTTGAGCCAATGACGGTTGTTCCCGTTAGCGAACTAGAGTATGTTGGTACTCGATAAGGTTGTAATCGTGAGGTTACAATGAATTAAGGTGGTAACACGGGAATTTCACTCGTCCTTTTATAAGGACGAGTTTTTTTATTATAGGAGGTTTTGTATGATAGAGTTAAAACATGTAACGAAGACTTACCAAACACAAAAAGGTGATTTACATGCATGTAATGATGTGAATCTGACAATTGAAAATGGTGAAATCTTTGGGGTGATTGGTTATAGTGGAGCTGGTAAATCTACATTAGTCAGAATTATCAATCAATTAGAAACACAATCAAGTGGAGAAGTATTAATTGATGGAGAAGATATTTCAAAATTAGACGGTGCATCTTTAAGAAAGAAACGTACACAAATCGGAATGATCTTCCAACACTTTAATTTGTTATGGTCTAGAACAGTTCAAAAAAATATTGAATTGCCATTAGAAATTGCAGGTGTTGATAAAGAAACAAGACAAGCAAGAGCAAAAGAACTCATTGAACTTGTTGGTTTAAAAGGTAGAGAAAATGCTTATCCAAGTGAATTGTCTGGTGGACAAAAACAACGTGTTGGTATAGCAAGAGCACTTGCAAATAATCCAACAATCTTGTTATGTGATGAAGCAACAAGTGCTTTAGATCCAGATACAACAGAACAAATTCTTGATTTATTAAAGAAAATCAATCAAGAGATGAAAATTACGATTGTCATGATTACTCATCAAATGGAAGTTGTTCAAAAGATTTGTCACAGAATTGCTGTGATGAGTCAAGGGAGTGTTGTAGAAATGGATACAGTGAAAAATATCTTTGAACATCCTCAACACGAAATTACAAAACGTTTTGTCAGAGATATTTCTTCTAAATTAGATGATGATAAATTAAATGAAAATCTTAAGAAAATATATCCACAAGGTGTATTGCTTCGTTTAACTTTTGATGAAGATACAGCAAGAACTCCAATTGTTACAAGAGTTGTAAGAGAAACCAATTTAGATATTAGTATTGTTTCAGGAAATATTACCAATACAATTGATAATTCAATTGGTGTATTGATTATCAATATCTTGGGTGGTACAAAAGAACAATATGATGAAATTATTAAAAAGTTAACAGATTATAAAGTGATTGTAGAGGTGATTTAGATGAGTGATATTTTAAACCAAATTGATTGGAACATGATGAGAATAGCAATTAATGAAACAATCTTTATGTCAGTTGTTTCTTTGGTTGTTGCTGTAGTGATTGGATTTGCTTTAGGTATTGTCTTATATATCACTCAAGAAAATGGATTGTATCCTAATAAATATCTCAATAGAATCTTAGATTTTATTGTGAATCTATTCCGCTCTATTCCATTTATTATTTTAATATTCTTATTACTTAAATTTACTTTGTTTGTGGTAGGAACAATGTTAGGAGCGAAAGCAGCATTACCTGCATTAATCATATCGAGTGCTCCGTTCTACGCACGAATGTGTTTGATCGCATTGAATGAAGTTGATAAAGGTACTGTAGAAGCAAGTAAATCTATGGGTGCTAGCAATCTTCAAATTATTACTAAAATTCTTATTCCCGAAGCAAAACCTGCTTTGATTTCTAGTATGACAGTTATGGCTGTATCGTTAGTTGGATATACAGCAATGGCAGGATGTATTGGTGCTGGAGGTTTAGGAAACCTTGCTTATTTATATGGATATGCAAGAGATAACTTTGTGATTATGTACACAGCAACATTCTTTGTATTGGTGATTGTATTCGTCATTCAAGGATTTGGTGACTATATCGTGAAAAAAGTAGACAAAAGATAGGAGAAAAATATTATGAAAAAATTATTAAAATTAGTATTGGCTTTGGTTTTAACTTTAGGTGTTGTAGGTTGTAGTTCTAACGGAGGTTCAAAAGAAGAAACTCAAAAATTAACAGTTTCTGCGACATTGGATCCTCATTCAAAAATTTTAGAAGCAGCAAAACCAATTTTAAAAGACAAATATAACATTGATTTAGAAATTCAAGTTTTAGATGATTATTATATTTTTAACAAATCATTAGATAACGGTGAAGTAGATGCAAACTATTTCCAACATGTTCCTTTCTTTGATGGACAAGTAAAAGATCATGGATACAAAATCTCAAATGTCGCTGGTATTCATTTGGAACCATTTGGATTCTATTCTCAAACAATTAAAGATGTAAAAGAATTAAAACAAAATGATACAATTGTTATTTCAAACTCAGTTGCAGATCATGGTCGTATCTTAAGTATTTTAGCTCAAGCTGGTGTTATTACTATTAAAGATGGTGTAAATCCAATTGAAGCTACAGTTGCTGACATCGCTTCAAATCCTAAAAATCTTCAATTCAGTGAAATCAAACCTGAATTATTAAAAATGGCTTATCAAAATGACCAAGGTGCATTGGTTGCTATTAACGGAAACTACGCTATTCAAGCTGGTTTAAATCCAACTAAAGATGCTGTATTATTAGAATCTGCTAATAAAGATAACCCATATGTTAATATCGTTGCTTGCCAAGAAGGTAAAGAAAATGATGAAAAAATTAAAGCATTAATTGAAGTTTTAAAATCTGATGAAATCAAAGATTTCATTGAAGATGAATATCAAGGTGCAGTGATTCCTGCAGAATAAGCCTTTGATAAAAAGTGAATCTCTTTTAGAGGTTCACTTTTTATATGTAAAACTTATGTTTAACATAAATTTTCAATCACAAAAGATAAGAAGAGGATAGCATTTCTTATCTTTTTTAATTTTATATTCAATTTTTTATACTTAGATTATAAAAAATGATAAAATAATAAAAAGGAGGTTTTTATTATGTATCGTTTTGGTGATGATTTAAAGAAAGTGATTTTAGCAGGAATTGGTGCTGTGGCAATAACTGCAGAAAAATCTAAAGAAGTTGTCGATGAACTTGTAAAAAAAGGTGAAATTAGTGTTGAACAAGGAAAAGCTTTAAATGAAGAATTAAAACATAACCTTGCTGATAAGTTAAGAGAACCTGTTACAGCAGATCAATTGAGTAAAGATTTAGATAAATTAAGTCAAGATGATTTAGATGCTTTAAAAAAGAAAATAGAAGAACTTCAAAACTCACAATGTGATCAACAATAATATGTTCAATAATAAAAGAAGACTTGCACAAATTCTTTCAATATTAAAAAAACATCATATTGCTAAAGGGATTGATCCTCAAAAATTAAGATTGATTCTTGAAGATTTGGGTCCAACTTTTGTAAAGATTGGACAAATTATGTCTTCTAGACAAGATATGTTTTCTAAGAGATATTGTAATGAACTTGTAAGATTAAGAGATGATGTTAATCCTATGAGTATGGATGAAGTGCGATCTATGATTGAAAGTGAATATCATAAGCCTTTGGAAGATGTGTTTATGGAATTTGATAGTGTTCCTTTGGGAAGTGCATCAATTGCTCAAGTCCATAAGGCAAAGTTAATGAATGGAAAAGAAATTGTAGTTAAAGTTCAAAGACCTCATATTTATAGTATGATGGAAAGAGATATTTCTTTGATAAGAAAAGCTTCTAAAATTTTAAAATTAAATGAAGTTTTAGGTAGTGTTGTGGATATTAATGTGGTATTGGATGAATTTTGGCATACTGCACAAGAAGAGATGGATTTTTTAAATGAAGCACAATTTGCAAAAAGATTTGCCTCTTTAAGTGAAGATTTGGCTTATATTGATGTTCCACATATTGAAGATGATTATTCGACAAGTAAAGTCTTAGTGATGGAATATATTGAAGGTTTTAAGCTTGAACAAAGAGATCAATTGATTGAACATGGTTATGATCTTAAAGAAATTGCTCAAAAATTATCTGATCACTATATTAAACAAATTGTTGATGATGGTTTTTTTCATGCAGATCCTCATCCTGGAAATATTAGAATTCGAGATGGAAAGATTATCTGGATTGATTTTGGTATGATGGGAATATTGAAAACTGAAGATCGATTGCTTATGAAAAATGCTGTTATGGCAATAGCAAAACAAAATACTCAAGAATTGGTGGATGTTATTTTAACTTTGGGTATTCATAATGGAAGAATTGATTATACATGTTTTTATAATGATATAGAAACATTTATGATTCATTATACAAATACAGATTTAAAAGATATCAATTTGGGTGATGCAATTCAAGAAGTTTTTACCATCGCTCATCGTTATCGTATTTCTATGCCTAAAGGTGTAAGTATGTTAGCAAGAGGTTTGGTGACAATAGAAAGTACAGTCATGATGGTTGATCAAAATATGAATATTGTTGAGATTGCTGCAAGACATGTCAGCCAACATCAACTAAAAAATAGGGACATAAAAAAAGACTTATTAACTCAAGTGTCTAAAGTCTATGATGCTTCACAAAGCTGTTTGCATATTCCTGTACAAATATCTGAAATTTTAAAAATGATTTCAAAAGGTCATATTAAAGTCAATTTGGATATTATGGATTCTAGTGTTCCAATGAATTCTATCAATCACATGGTCAATAAGTTAACAGTGGGGATTGTGAGTACTGGATTACTGACTGCGAGTAGTTTGATTTGTACAACGCAAATGAAGCCTAAGATTTTTGGTATCCCAGCGATTGGTGTTATTGGATATCTGACTGCAGTAGGCTTAGGAATATGGCTTTTATATACTGTATTAAAAGAAAGAAGAATGAGAAAATAAAAAAATGCTATAAATAGCATTTTTTTATTTATAAATATCAAGAGCTTCTTTAATAGAATTAACAATATGATCTGCATGTTGTTGAACAATTTCAGGTGAATTACAGAATGTAAATGATGTATCTACAGCATCAAGTAATGGAATATCATTGAATGAATCTCCCATACCTGCAATGTCTTTAATCTTTAATTGTTCTTTTAAAACTTGAATTCCAGAACCTTTTGAACAACCTCTTTCACAAACATCAACAAAGTTACGATTTTGGAAAGCTTCAAGTTCTACAAATTTTTCATTGATTTTGTCTGTAATGATTTTTGCTTTGTCATTATCTTTTGCTTGAAGTGATAAACCATAAATATCTCCATCAAGATCATCAATGTCATCAAGAACACAAAGGTCTACACGAATGTCTTCAGTTTTCTTGAAAGAATATAATTTTCTATTGGCTTGAATAAGAACATTACAATCATCTTTAAAGTCAAGATAGACTTGTTTTGTTAAATCGTGAGAAATACAATTTTTATAAATTTCATTTAAATCTTTATCTAAAATAAGAGCTCCACTAGAAATAATATAGAAATCATAATTGACTTCTCCGTGAGAAACAGCTGTTATTCCAATTAAAGGTCTTCCTGTGCATAAACCAAAAATATTTCCATTTTTTTGAAATTCTTTAATCGCTTGAGCATCTTCATCTTTGAAATGATCTTCAAAGAATAAAGTTCCATCAAAATCACTAGCAAATACTTTCATAAAAATCCTCCTTAATATTCTAGAATTATATCACAATTCATAATAAATAAGTATAGAAATAAAAAAAGTTCTGAAATTATTTCAGAACTTTTAAGTATTTGTTGTTTTTATTATTTACAAGCTTCTTCGATAGCTACTGCAACAGCAACAGTTGCACCAACCATAGGGTTGTTACCCATACCGATTAATCCCATCATTTCAACGTGAGCAGGTACTGAAGAAGATCCTGCGAATTGTGCATCACTATGCATACGTCCCATAGTATCTGTCATACCATAAGAAGCTGGTCCAGCAGCCATGTTGTCTGGGTGTAATGTACGTCCAGTTCCTCCACCTGAAGCAACTGAGAAGTATTTTTTACCTTGTTCAACACATTCTTTTTTGTATGTTCCTGCAACTGGATGTTGGAAACGAGTTGGGTTAGTAGAGTTACCAGTGATTGATACGTCTACACCTTCTTTGTGCATAATTGCAACACCTTCACGAACATCATCAGAACCATAGCAGTTTACTTTAGCACGTGGTCCATTTGAATATGCAGTTCTTGAAACTTCATTAACTTCACCAGTGAAGTAATCGAATTGAGTTTCTACATAAGTGAATCCGTTGATTCTTGAGATGATTTTAGCAGCATCTTTACCTAAACCGTTTAAGATAACTCTTAATGGTTTATTTCTAACTTTGTTTGCTTGTTCAGCAATTTTGATTGCACCTTCAGCAGCTGCGAAAGATTCATGTCCAGCTAAGAATGCGAAACAATCAGTTTTTTCGTCTAATAACATAGAACCTAAGTTACCATGTCCTAAACCTACTTTACGATCATCAGCAACTGATCCAGGGATACAGAAAGATTGTAAACCTACACCGATAGTTTTAGCAGCATCTACAGCTTTTGTATCTCCATTTTTGATTGCCATTGCAGCACCTACAGTGTAAGCCCAGCAAGCATTTTCAAAACAGATTGGTTGTGTTGATTTAACGATATCGTATACGTTGATACCTTTTTCATCACAGATTGCTTTTGCTTCTTCGATTGATTTGATATCGAATTTAGCTAAAGCAGCGTTGATTTGGTCAATTCTTCTATCATAACTTTCAAATAATGCCATTTTAGTACCTCCTATTATTCCTTTCTTGGATCGATATATTTAGCTGCATCAGCGAATCTACCATAAGTACCAGTAGCTTCTTTTAATGCTTCATTAGCATCTTTACCAGCTTTAATCATATCCATCATTCTTCCAAGACTAACAAATTCATAACCAATGATTTCATTGTTTTCATCTAATGCAAGTCTGTTTACATAACCTTCAGTTAATTCTAAGTATCTAGGACCTTTTAATTTTGTAGAATAAGAAGTTCCTACCATACTTCTTAAACCTTTACCTAAATCTTCAAGACCAGCACCTACAGGAAGTCCACCTTCAGAGAAAGCAGATTGAGTACGACCGTAAACGATTTGTAAGAATAATTCTCTCATTGCAGTGTTAATAGCATCACAAACTAAGTCAGTGTTTAAACCTTCTAATAAAGTTTTACCAACTAAAGCTTCACTTGCCATTGCAGCTGAGTGAGTCATACCAGAGCATCCAATTGTTTCAATTAATGCTTCTTCAATAATTCCTTCTTTTACATTTAAAGATAACTTACATGCACCTTGTTGAGGAGCACACCATCCAATTCCGTGTGTTAATCCAGAAATATCTTTAATTTCTTTTGAGTATACCCATTTTCCTTCTTCAGGAATTGGAGCACACCCATGATCAGCACCACGTTTGACGCATTGCATTTCTTCTACTTCATGTGTATAAATCATTTTTTTACTCCTTTCATTTTATCTAAAATGATTAATGTGTTATAGTAAAAAATAGCATATTTTCTTACTATAGGTGAAGGAATTCACCTGTTGTGATTATATGACAAATCCCTTGTAAAGTCAATGTCATGGGAGATATTCATGAACAAAAAATCACAAATAGAATAAAAAAAAGATGAATTATGAATTCATCCTTTTTTTATAAGCAAAATGATAGAAAAAATCGAAAATATGTTGGTAAATATACGAAATAATACTTCCTAAAAAATTACTCACAATACGTAAAATAATGACTCCATAAAGACCAAAAGTTGTGAGTCCAGTGGCCAATGCACCAAGACAATTGAATGCTGTTTGCCAAGAATAGCTTGCAGAAAAACCAACACAAATTCCACCAATAATTCCCATATAAGCAAGAAGCTCAGTAGGAAGAATTGAATAGAGAATGAGGAAAATCAAACCACCAATAATCACAAAAGGTGTTCTTCTTTTGAATTTAAAATGATGTTGTTGAGGTTCAAGAGTTGTTAATGACATACATGCAAAACAAATCCACATTGTTTTTGGATAATGAAATGTTTCTCCAAGTAACATAACCAAAGCAATCAAACTACAGATTTTTAATTGCCAAATACTTCGAGGATTGTGTTGGAAGAATTCCAAGAAAACATCTTTTAATTTGACTTCATAAAGCTTGTGACGATGTTGATGATATAAAACAGCTGTGACAAGTAAACCACCAACAAGACATGCAAGTAAACGTTGAAAATACAATAAACCACTCACATCATTACCCCATAGTAAGATATATCCTAAGACAAAAACAAAATGATTGGCAAATGACACTTCATAACAAGACAAAATCACGATGAGTAATAATGAAACAAAATGGACAAGTGTTGCTAAGGCAGGATGGACGATATGACCAAGATGAGGACCGATAGCTTCTATGACAAAAATCAACATCATTGCCAAATAGCTTTCTTTCATATCATAATGAAAATCAACAAAACGAAAAGCCAAGATTGCAAGTAATGTTAGTACACCCACAACACTGTTTTCTGCTTGAAAGGCAAGAGAAAAGAGTGTGACAAATACAAAGCAAAAAGCGACACATAATATATTCTTAAGAACAAATGCAAAAAGATATTTGCGTTTGTCTTTTTGATTTTCTGTTGTTTTAATAGCGTTTTTTAAGGGTCCAACACCCATTTGCATTGTTTGATATAATGTCATATGCTTACTCCTTTCCATAAATATGATTCGCTTTTTCAATGAGTGAGATCAATAAATGAAAATCTTGTTCACTCATATTCTTTTTTAATAAAGAGAGAGGTTGTAAATAGTCTTCATAAAATTTTTGTAATTCTTGATGACCACGAGAAGTTAATGTTAAAAAATAACTTCTCTTGTCTGATTCATTTTTAATTTTGATAATCATGTCTTCTTTTAATAAATGTTCAATCAAGCGACTGATGAATGGTTTACTGACATTCATCTTGTGACTGATTTGAAGGGGAGAGAGAGGATCTTGATGAAAGGCTAATAATGATAAGATTTCTAATTCGTCATGAGATAATTGTTGTAATCCTTTTGTATTATGAAATGTTTCTCTAGCAAAGAAACGAATTTCTTCAATGTATTGTAACATATCTATATTGTTCATAAACATCCTCCTTTTAGTTAACTAAGTTAACTATATTATAGCGACAAAATTTAAAATGTCAAATTGAATTTTGGCATAAAAAAAGTGTATCTTTGAGATACACTATTGTGCTTGTTCTTGTTTTTCTAATAATTCCATCCAGCGTTCTTCTTTTGTTTCCAATTCTTGAAGAAGACTTTCTCTTTGTGATGTTAATTCAAAGATTTTTTCATAATCCGTGATGGTATTGAGCTGTTGGTCGATATCTTGAATATTTTGTTCAAGAGTAGGAACAAGGGTTTCTAATTGTTCAAGTTCTTTCTTTTCATTATAAGAGAGTTTTATTTTTTTAGGTCTTTGAACAATTTCTTTTTGAACAACAGGTTTTTCTTTGACTTGTTTTGTATATTCAATATTTTCACTATATCCACCAATATGAGGGACAATATATTGATTTTGGAATATAAACAATTGATCACATATACGGTCTAAAAAATAACGATCATGGGATACAGTCACGATGATGCCTTGGAAATAATCAAGATAATCTTCTAAAATTTGTAAAGTGGCAATATCCAAATCATTTGTTGGTTCGTCTAGAAGTAAAACATTAGGGGCTTCCATTAAGACTTTTAATAAATATAAGCGTCTTTTTTCTCCTCCAGATAAACGTGATATAGGTGTGTATTGCATATTTTTATCAAATAAAAATTTTTCACACATTTGTTTAGCGGTGAATTCACCTTCATCTGTTTGAATAACATGTCCTGTTTCTTGAATATAATCAATGACACGCATATTCATAGGAATATCACCATGTCCTTGTTTGTAATAACCAATTTTAATGGTATCACCAAGAATGACTTGTCCACTTGTTGGTTTACTACATTGTGCAATAATATTTAATAATGTTGATTTACCACAACCGTTAGGTCCAAGTATTCCAATACGATCATGTCTTTTAAAGATATAAGAAAAAGGATGGAATAATGTTTTGTTTGGATAAGACATAGCAACATCTTGAAGTTCTATTGTTTTTTTACCTAAACGAGAAGAGGTATTAAACATTTCAACATTTTGAATACGTTGATGATCTTCAATACTGCTTAAGTCTTCAAATCTTTGTAAACGGTCTTTACTTTTTGTTGTACGTGCTTGAACACCAGCACGTACCCATTCTAATTCTTTTTTTAAGAAGAGTTTTCTTTTTCTTTCCGTTGCAAGAGCAATTTCTTCACGTTCTGCTTTTAATTCTAGGAAGCGTGAATAATTGGCATCATATTCATAAATTTTATGACGATCGAGTTCATAGATTTTATTGGTAATACGTTCTAAGAAATAACGGTCATGAGTAACCATAAATAATGCACGATTGTATTTGATAAGATATTTTTCTAAGTATTCAATCATTTCATTATCTAAATGGTTGGTTGGTTCATCTAATAAAAGAAGATCACATGGTTTTAAAAGAGTAATTGCAAGTGAGACTCTTTTTTGTTGACCTCCTGATAGTTCTTTGATTTTTTGATCGTATTGTGTGATTTTAAATTTATTTAAAATGGCTTTGACTTCGTAATCTGGAACAGTGTGATCTATAAATTGATAGACTTGTTCTAGAACAGTAAAATGATCTTTGAAATCTGGATTTTGAGGAAGATAGCTGATACGAATATCTTTTTTACGAAGAATATTTCCTTGGAAATCTTCAATATTGGCTATCATTTTTAATAATGTTGATTTTCCAGTTCCATTTGTACCAATTAATGCAATTTTATCTGTTTCATTAATTGTAAAAGAAACATCATCAACGATACATTTTAAGTTGTTATATTTGGTTAAATGTGAGGCTGTGATTAACATATTATTCTCCTTTTCTGTATCTATTTTAACATGAGAATTGTTTTTGTAAACAGTGAACTATGTTATAATGTTTGGGAAATGGAGAGGGTAGTTTGAAAAGAATTTTGATTTTTATAGTAATGATTCCTTTTTATATATTAAAATATGTTTTGAAATGTTTAGGTTTTTTATTAAAACATTTTTTTGCTTTTTTATTTGGGTGGATCCCTGATTTTAATGACAAGATGACGGGATATGAATTTGAAGAATATGTTCAAGAAGTTTTGATTCGTAATCGTTTTGAAAATGTGGAATTAACCAAAAAGAGTGGAGACTTTGGTGTTGATATTTTGGCTTCTTATAAAGGATATCAATATGCAATACAATGTAAGATGTATCATAAACCTGTTGGTGTCGCTGCGATTCAACAAGCTTATACGGGTTGTGAGTATTATCAATGTGATTTTGCTGTTGTAGTAACAAATACCCATTTTACTCGTCAAGCCATTGAACTTGCACAAACCAATGGCGTAAAATTATGGGATGGAACAGAGTTAAATCGTTTAAAGAATAAAGCCAATGCACGTTCGTTATTTAAAAAATCACAACCGGTGGATCATTCTTTTGATCAGGAATATAAAGAGATGTTGTTGTTGTTTTTAGATTTTGGATATGCAAATGAAGATGTTTTAATGAATGCATACCAATATAGTGAACAAAAATCGTATTATATTTTAAAAGATTTGGAATTTTTGGAATTTATTGGTCATGAAAACGAAGAGGGTGTTCATGAATTGTATTATTTAGATCTTGATGAAGCACGTGAAATTTATAGTAAAAATCAGATTTAAAGCATTATTTTTAAAAAAACTGTGATAAAAACACATGATTTTAAAGAAAAATGAAAAAAAGTAAGGCAAACATTGAAAAAGTTTGTTATAATGGCAAAGATGCGTAAATATACTCATTTTTATGTTTATGCATTTGACATAGTAAAAAAAAGAAGGAGGTTCTGTTATGTCAGATTCTAAAAAAATCACGTGGTATAACTTGGCGTTTATGGCATTCTCAACAGTTTGGGGATTTGGGAACGTATTAAACGGATTTATCTACTTTAATGGTATCCAAGTTATCTTCAGTTGGATTTTGATGTTCGCATTATATTTCGTGCCTTATGCATTAATGGTTGGTGAACTTGGTTCAGCATTCAAAAATTCAGGTGGTGGTGTAAGTTCTTGGATTCATGAAACTATGGGTCCTAAATTTGCATACTATGCTGGATGGACTTATTGGGCATGTCATATTACTTATATTGCAAGTAAAGGTAGTGGTGCTTTAAAAGCAATCAGTTGGATGATTTTCCAAAATGGTACTACATTTGCTACATTTAGTCCAAAACTTATTCAATTGGCTACATTGGCAATTTTCTTATTCTTTGCATGGGTTGCAAGCCGTGGATTAAATCCATTAAAGAAATTAGCTACATTAGCTGGAACAAGTATGTTCGTTATGTCTATTTTATATATCGTTATGATGTTTGCAGCTCCTGCAATTAATCCTAATGGTGGATATTTAGCAATGGATTTCAGTTTTGATAACTTAATTCCACAATTTAACTTAGGATATTTTAGCTCATTATCTATCTTAGTATTTGCTGTTGGTGGATGTGAAAAAATTTCTCCATATGTTAATAAAGTTGAAAACCCATCAAAAGGTTTCCCTAAAGGTATGATCGCTTTAGCTATTATGGTTATGGTTTGTGCTATTTTAGGAACAATTGCTATGGGTATGATGTTCAGCCCTGCTGATATCGCTGCTAACTTCGATGCATACAATGCAAACGGTTCTTATTGGGCATTCCAAAAATTAGGGGAATACTATGGAATGGGTAATGCATTAATGATTATCTATGCTGCATGTAATGCTATTGGACAATGTTCTACATTGGTTATCAGTATCGATGCTCCACTTCGTATGTTATTAGATAACGAAGATGCACGTCAATTTATTCCATCTAAATTATTAAAGAAAAATAAATTTGGTGCATACATTAATGGTATCTGGATGGTTGTTGCTTTATCAGGTACAATTATCTTAATTCAAGCATTAGTACCTAGTGCAGATGCTATCTTAAGACAATTAACTCAATTAAACTCTGTAACTATGCCAATGCGTTATTTATGGGTATTTGCTGCTTATATTGCTTTACGTAAAGCTGCTGGTAAATTCAACCCAGAATACAAATTTGTTAAGAGTCAATCTATCGCATTAACAGCTGGAGCTTGGTGTTTCGTTGTTACTGCTGCATCTTGTTTACTTGGTATGTATAAACCAGGTGACATGTTTACAACATTATTAAACATTGTGACTCCATTAGTTTTACTTGCTTTAGGTTTAATCATGCCTGCACTTAAAAAACGTGAAGACGCAAAAGCACAATAGAATATAAATTATGGCATATCCTTTAACTCATGTTGGAGGATATGTTATAATATACGCAGAAATAATGGAGGTAATACTTATGTATAGAGAAATTTCTGAAGAATTAGTCTCATTTATTAAAAAAAGTCCTACTGCATTTCATGCTGTAGATAACATGAGAAATATTTTAAAAGAAAATGGTTATGAAGAATTATTAGAAGGAAGTGCTTGGAACGTTAAACCAGGTCATCAATATTTTGTAACAAGAAATAATTCTAGTATTATTGCATTTAATATTGGTAATGATCTATCTCAATATAGTTTTAATGTTGCTGCATCTCATAGTGATTCTCCAACATTTAAATTAAAAGAAAATAGTGAACTTGAAATTAAAGGAAAATATACTCAATTAAATACTGAAGGATACGGTGGTATGTTATGTGCAACATGGTTTGACCGTCCTTTATCTATTGCTGGAAGAGTTATGGTAAAACAAGGTGATAGTTATATTACAAAATTACTTAACTTTGATAGAGATTTAGTATTAATTCCTAATGTTGCTATTCATATGAATAGAGCAGTTAATGATGGTTATGCTTATAATAAACAAGTTGATTTATTACCATTATTTGGTGGACCAGACACTCAAATGGGTGATTTAAAGAAAATGATTGCTGAAGAATTGAATGTATCTGTAGATGATATCTTCGGTACCGACTTGTATTTATATAACAGAATGCAACCATCAATTTGGGGAGCTCATAATGAATTTGTTTCATGCTCTCAATTAGATGATTTACAATGTGCATTTACTTCATTACAAGGATTCTTAAAAGGATCAAATGATCGTTCTATTAACGTATTTGCTTGCTTTGATAATGAAGAAGTTGGTTCTGGTACTAAACAAGGTGCTGGTTCTACATTCTTATATGATGCATTACATCGTTTAAATGGTGCTTTAGGAAAAACTGAAGAAGATTATTATCGTGCAGTTGCTTCAAGCTTTATGCTAAGTGCTGATAATGCTCATGCTGTTCATCCAAATCATCCAGGTAAAACTGATGTGAATAACTGTGTGTATATGAATGAAGGTATTGTTGTGAAAGCTCATGCTGGACAAAAATATACTAGTGATGCTGTAAGTGTTGCTGTATTTAAAGGAATTTGTAAAAATGCTGGTGTTCCTGTACAATTCTTTGCTAATCGTTCTGATGCTCTTGGAGGAAGTACTTTAGGTAACATCGCTATGGCTCAAGTTTCTATGAACAGTGTTGACATTGGTTTACCACAACTTGCAATGCACTCATCATATGAAACAGCAGGTATCAAAGATACTTACTATATGATTCAAGCAATGGCTGAATTCTTTAACAGTCATATTGAAGAAACAAGTGCTCATGAATTAAAGGTTACTCGCTAATGAAACCTGATAAGCTTACAAAAAAAGAAATTCAATTAAAACAACAACAAGATTTAGAACGTTTTAAGATGTCTAGTTTTTGGACAACAATGGGATCATTTCTCGTTATTATGTTTTTAAAAGAATTTTTATTAGATAAATATTTGATAAATTTTTCAATTGATTTACTGGTTGCTGTCATAGCATTTTATATTGCATTAAATAATGCAAGAATTCAACATCAATTTATTAAAGATTATCGTTTATCTAATCGTGCTTTTATATTTATGATTTTTGGGCTTTTGTTTGCTATTTTAACAATGGTTATTACTATTAAAAGTCCATTTGATATTTCATTTTTAATTTTGGTTGTCTCTCATTTGACGAGTCAAAAAATTGTTAAAGGTGAACTAAACTTATAAGAAAAACAAGCATGATAACATGCTTGTTTTTTTTACCAAAACACTTGAAATTTTTATGTTTTGTATTTATTATAGTGAAGTAAGGAGATGTATATAATATGGCAAATATGAGAAAAGTTGCAGTTATTGGATGTGGATTTGTTGGTGCAACATCTGCATTCAGTTTGATTCAAAGTGGTTTGTTTTCTGAAATGGTGCTTATAGATGCAAATCATGACAAAGCTGTAGGAGAAGCTATGGACTTAAGTCATGGTAGTGCTTATTCAACACCTATAAAAATTTATGCAGGTGGGTATGATGATATCGTTGATGCTGGTTTAATTGTCATTACAGCAGGTGCAAATCAAAAACCTAATGAAACAAGATTGGATTTGGTTAAGAAAAACGTATCAATCTTCAAAAGTATTATTCCTGAAATTAAAAACAGAAATTGCGAAGGTATCTTACTTGTTGTTTCTAACCCAGTTGATATTTTAACTTATGTTACTTTAAAATTATCAGGTTTCCCTGCAAATCGTGTTATCGGTTCAGGTACAGTGTTAGATACAGCACGTTTAAAATATGTTTTAGGTGAACATTTACAAGTGGATAGCCGTAATATCCATGCATATATTATCGGTGAACATGGAGATAGCGAACTTGCAGTATGGTCTACTGCACAAGTTGCTGGAATTCACATCAATCACTTCTGTGAATTAAGAGGTCATTTCCATCATCAAGAAGCAATGGAACGCTTATGTAATGAAGTACGTGATAGTGCTTATGAAATTATTGAACGTAAAGGTGCAACTTATTATGGAGTTGCTGTTGCAGTAAGAAAAATTGCTGAAGCTATCGTTAAAAATGATCATTCTGTTTTACCAGTTTCTAGTTTAATGACTGGTGAATTTGGATTAGAAGACTTATGCTTAAGTATTCCAACTGTTGTTGGTGCAAATGGTATTGAAAAAGTTATTGATATTTATTTAAATAATGAAGAATATGATCAATTAACTTCTAGTGCAAAAGCATTAAAAGCAGTTTTAGATGATTTAGATTTAGATTTATAAAATAAAAAGAGTTTGTCTACGACAAACTCTTTTTTGTTATATAAAGAAAAATCCTAAGCACCGGCGTACTTAGGATCACATGTAAGATTTAATTTAAGATTTCTTAATGTTTCCATATCTTTCTTACTTAAAATCACTGTTGAATGAATTTCACAGTCTTTTAATAAAGGAAGAACTTCTAAACATTTTTTAGCATTTTCATCATTTGTTGAAGCAATAGTTAATGTTAATAAAACTTCATCAATATCCAATAATGGATTTTTGATATTTAAGTAATCATTTTTTAATGAAAGAATAGAATGAAGCATAGATGGAGAAATTAATTGGATTTCTTGATCTAAACCAGCCAAGTATTTCAGTGCATTTAATAATACTGCACTTGAACATCTTAATAATGATGATGTTTTTCCACAAATCAATTGGCCATCATTTAATTCAATTGCACATACTGGTGTATTTTTGACGTCAGCCACTTCATTAGCGTAAATAGCACATTTACGGTTGTTTGCTTCAACACCTGCTTGAGATAAAAGTGTTTTTGATTTTTCTAATGATTTTGAATTGACTTTTCCCATTACATAATCGACTTGAGTATGGTAATAGCGTCTTACGATTTCACGACAACTTGCATCTCTTGCTGCTTCATCATCGATAATAGCGTATCCTGCCATGTTGACACCCATATCTGTTGGAGAAGCATATGGTGATTCTCCGTAGATTTTGTTAAACATTGCATTGACAACAGGGAAGATTTCAATATCTCTATTATAATTCACTGTTGTTTCTCCATATTTTTCTAGATGGAATGGGTCAATCATATTGACATCATTTAAATCGACTGTTGCTGCTTCATAAGCTAAGTTTACAGGATGTTTTAATGGTAGATTCCAAATTGGGAATGTTTCAAATTTTGCATAACCTGCACGAACACCATGTAAATGTTCATGATAAAGTTGTGATAAACATGTTGCCATTTTTCCTGATCCTGGTCCAGGAGCTGTCACAACAACCAATGGTTTGGTTGTTTCAATGTAATCATTTTTTCCAAATCCTTCTGGAGAAATAATATAATCTACATTGTGTGGATATCCATCAATTGGATATTGTAAGAAAACTTTAATACCTCTGTTTTCTAGTTTTGTTTTGAAAACATCAACTGCGTTTTGATGTTGATATTGTGTGATTGTCACACTTCCTACATAAAGACCAACACGTTGGTATTCTTTGATTAATCGAATAACTTCATCATCATAAGAAATTCCTAAATCTCTTCTGATTTTATGTCTTTCTAAATCTCTTGCTCCGACGGCAATGATGACTTCGACTTTGTCTTTTAAAGTCAATAACATTTTTAATTTGCTATCAGGTTCGAATCCAGGAAGAACACGTGATGCATGATTGTCATCAAATAATTTTCCACCGAATTCTAGATATAATTTATTATCAAATTTATTAATACGTTCTTGTATATGTTTTGATTGTAATTCTACATACAATTCATTACTAAAGGCTTTTTTCATAATTTTTTTCCACACTCCTAGCACCTATTATATAGTAAACAAAATGAAAATAAAGAGAATAATAAGAATTTATTAATATAATAAAATCAACAAAGATTATATCTTTTTATAATACAAAAAGCAAATTTTTTGATATCAAAAATATGAAAATATGATATAATATTGAGTTAGTCGGAGGGGTAGAAATGTATATTAAGGATAGTGAATTAAAAAGCTTAATGAAGGATGAAAAAGAATATCGATTTGGAAGATTTATTGATGTTCATAATATATTAGAACGAATGACAATATCATTAGATGAAAGTCATCAATGTTATCGTATTAATGCACGTATTTTGGATAATGGTCAAACATATGTGATGACGATTAAGATTTCTTTTGACGGTGATCTTGTTCAAACATCATGTTCTTGTCGTAATGGACTTCGTTGTCGTCATACAGTTGCAGTGTTGTTATTTGTACGTCAACTTGATATACATGATTTTCCTTATTTCTATGAAAAGAATCAAAATGTGAATAAGGAAGCGATGCAAAAAGAGTTAGAGAAGAAAAGACAACAAAAAGTATTGGATAAAAAATATCATGAATCTGATGATTTGATTGATTTTTATAAAAATCAATTATTAAGAGAATCATTAATTCCTTTGTCTTCTAAGCAATATCAATTAAAAGTCTTTGTCAAGAAAGTCAAAGGGCAATTACAATTGTCTATTAAGGTTTATAATCAACAACAAGGTTATATTGTTAAAAATATTGAAACATTTTTAAACGCTATTAAAAACCATGAATCTTTAAAGTATGGAAAGAGTTTTGAATTTGTGCACAGTGAAGATGTCTTTGATGATGATTCATTAGATCTTTTGTCTTTTATTAAAGAATGTTTTATGAGTAATAAATTGATTCAAGAAGGATGCATGAAATACTTGATTGTAGAAGGGGATGACTTGGATAATTTCTATCAAACAATGGTGTCTTTACCTTCTTATTATAGTGATATCGCTTTTGACCAAAAAAATAATAAAATAGGACTAGAGTTAGAAAAGAAAGAAAAGAGTTATATTCTTGATTTTACAGATAGTCATGCATTTGAAGATGCAATGGTGACTGATCATGGAATTTATGAGTTTGAAAATGATATTCTTTATTGTTATGACTTTCAAAATAAAGATAAGATGACAATGTTTGTCAAAAAATTACTAGAAACCAGAACAGGATTATATATTGAAGAAAAATCTTTAATGGATTTTTATAAATATGTTTTGTTGGATTTAAGTGATGATGTTGATTTGCATACACATGTGTTTGATGATTATTGCCAGGAAAATATGATCAATCTTTATGGAGATATGACTAAAGATGATCAAATATGCATTCAATTAGAATATATATATGATGACAAGATTGAATATGGTTTTGATGAAAACAATCATCATATTTCTAAAGAAGCAGATTTGATAGAAAAATATTTGGAACCTTACATTGAAGATGTTGATGATCATATTCTTTATTTGGAATATGATCATGAATTTGCTTATCGTTTTATGAAAGAAGGTTTACCTTATTTATCAAAGTATTGCCAAGTTTATGTAACTGATGCTTTGAAAGTTTTCCATCAACAACAAAATGTGCAATTCCAAGTAGGTGTGCAATTGCACAATGGTTTATTATCAATAAAAATTGATAGTTTAGATATTGATAAACAAGAATTAATGAATATTTTAAAAGCGTATAAAAAGAAAAGAAAATTCTATAAACTGGATAATGGAAAAGTCTTATCTTTAGAAAATAAAGAATTTAAAGAATTTGATGAATTAACAACGTCTCTTCATTTGGATGTAAAAGATTTACAACAAGATATTATTGATATTCCTTCATATCGTATGTTTGAATTGGAACAAATGAAAAATAAGAACACGTCTATTCGTTATGAAAACAGTGATGAATACAATCAATGGTTGGACGGTTTGAAAACACCACAACCTTTTGAAGTCCCTGAACGTTATCAAAAGATTTTACGTGAATATCAAGTAGAAGGTTATCAATGGTTACGTTTGATGGAATACTATCAATTTGGTGGTATTTTGGCTGATGATATGGGGCTTGGGAAAACACTTCAAATGATTACTTATTTAGAAAGTATGAGTGGTCGAGGGACACATTTGGTTATTGCTCCTGCAAGTTTAATTTTAAATTGGCAAGATGAAATTGATAAATTCTCTTCACATTTGAAAGTTTTATGTATTTATGGTTCTAAAAAATACAGAGAAGAATGTATTCAACAATGTTTAGATTATCAAGTGATTATCACTTCTTATGATTATTTACGTAGAGATATTGATTTGTATGAAAATATTGAATTCCATACTGTGATTCTTGATGAAGCACAATATATTAAAAACCCTAAAACTAGAAATGCAATTTGTGTGAAGAAATTAAAATCAAAACAACGTTTTGCTTTAACAGGGACACCAATTGAGAATTCATTGGCTGAATTATGGTCTATCTTTGATTTTTTAATGCCTCGTTATTTATATAATTATTCTTATTTCTTAGAAAATTTCGAGAAACCAATTGTAAAAGATCAAGACTTAGATAAACAAGAAAAATTAAAACAAATGATTACACCTTTTGTATTACGTCGTAATAAAAAAGATGTCTTAACAGAACTACCTCCTAAAATTGAACAAACTTTATATTTACAATTTAGTGAGGAAGAAGAAAAACTTTATTTGGCGAATTTGGCTTCAGTAAATAAATCATTACAAGAGAAATTAAAAATTCAACAATTAGGACGTATTGATATTTTGGCTATGTTAACGAGATTGCGTCAATTGTGTCAAGATCCTCGTTTGTTATATGATACATATGAAGAACCATCTTCAAAGCTTAAAGGATGTATGGAGTTGATTCATTCTTTAAAAGATAATAATAAGAAGATCTTGTTGTTCTGTTCATTTACTAGCGTTTTGGATTTAATTCAAGAACAATGTCATCGTGAACATATTTCTTATTATGTCTTGGATGGAAAAACATCTAAAGACAATCGTAAGAAAATGGTGGATGCTTTCCAAAAGGATGATACCACTTTATTCTTGATTTCATTGAAAGCAGGAGGATCTGGTTTGAATCTTACCAGTGCACAAGCAGTTATTCACTTTGATCCTTGGTGGAATATGTCAGCAAAGAATCAAGCAACAGACCGTGCGTATCGTATGGGACAAAAAGATTCTGTTCAAGTCTTCTCTTTGATTATGAAAAACAGTATTGAAGAAAAGATTATGGACTTACAAAAAATGAAGAAAAATTTAGCAGATACGTTTGTAGAAGGAAATGAAGGACAAATTTCTTCTATGAGTATTGATGAAATGAAAGCATTATTTGAGATCTGATGATTATCAGATCTTTTTTTAT